>SDBT01006405.1_pt1 | contig 19535 bp, 20 predicted proteins | sample 2277101 | NCBI WGS metagenome assembly SDBT01 (sample SAMN10404973, study PRJNA504765) | marine sediment metagenome | isolation source: marine sediment core GS10_PC15, 103 cmbsf | place: Arctic Ocean: Southern Knipovich Ridge | collected 2010 | reverse complement strand
TCCGACTAATTGGAATTCAATTCCTTCTTCATCCGAATTATCGTTCCCTGAGGTGGTAGCTCCTTTTGATAACTTTTATCGTTTCATATCTTATGTCGCATAATATTTAAGCTTTACTACGCGCGACTGTCCTTAACTTGACACTTTTTCCTAAGAAAAACTGATTTAGTTTGTAGATTATGAGAAAAGCGATAAGTATAAAACAGTTTAATATCTCAAAAAAGAAACTTTAATAACTAAAAAGTACAATCCTAAAACAGATTTATACAAAAACTCAAATAAATCAATAAAAAAAGCTTGAATAAATAGAAAATTGTAATTAACTAAGTTAAATCTCATCATAATAAAAAAAAAGTTAAATTGCAACTAGTGAAGTGAATATATGGCATCCTGTCCAGAATGTGGAGGCAAAGCAAAGTGGGAATCTCCTTTCTATATCTGCACAGTTTGTGGTCTTGCACTGAGACGACGAGAATATGAAAGATATCATGATCGTGTGAAAGATCAGTTATTAGAAGCACAAATTGATGAAGAGCAAGATGACTTTAGAAAGAAGAGTCGAAAACACAAGGAATACGAAGATTGGTTTCTTGGCAAAAAAAAATAGTATAAGAAATTCATTACAAATATATCCTTACAATTCGATCTAAACTAGAATCTATGTTCACAATTATAGAGGGGAGGAAAGTAAAATAATGCTTTCATGAGATCATGAAATTCAAATAACGGACTCGAGGGGATTTGAACCCCCGACCTTCTGCTAGCTCCTTAAACTCAATAGAAGTTGAAAATAGGAGGCAGACACTCCATCCATGCTGAGTTACGAGTCCGAATCATCAATCTATTTATCGGTGTTAATAATAGGCTTCATAAATTCATTGGCGGACCCGAGGGGATTTGAACCCCCGACCTGCGACTTAGAAGGCCACCGCTCTTTCTAGGAATAACCTATTACTAGGTTAAGCTATCCAGGCTAAGCCACGGGTCCAATAATATAGTGGCAATTGTGTTAGCATTTCTATTTCCTATTGTTTTCACCTGTTTAAATTCAATATAAAACATGTTTCGATAATAATAACAAACTTTCGTTTTTTGAATAGCATTCATGAAACTAGCCACGGATCCATAGCTTCGTTGAGTTGAGTTTTCAGGATAGTTTTGTTCATTTTTCTCTAAGATAAGAGGTTTAGTTTCAAAACTACTCTAAAAAAATTTCCAAAATTTAAAAGAGGGGATTTAACTTGGAAGTCCAACAGTTTTTGTTGGTGTTGTAACTCTTTTTTGTTGAGTGGTGCTTATAGTTGAGACATGACGCTTCTTGTCCCATCCAATTAGTGCTATGGATAAAACATCATCTATATTTTTAACAGGAGAAATTTTAACAGATTCTCGAACTTTTTCGTCAAGAACAACATCATCAAAGTTTGATGCAGGTATTAATATTTGAGTGATTCCGACAGATGCGGCTCCTTCTATTTTTGCTGATGTTCCTCCCACAGGAAGAACCTCACCTCGAACTGAGAGTGAACCCGTCATAGCCAGATCTTGACGAACTGGAAGATTTAATAAATCACTCATGATAGCTGTTGCAATAGTAACACTTGCACTATCTCCCTCAATACCATGAGTTCCTAGGAATTGGATGTGGACATCCATCTTTGATATATCTTTTCCGGTATATCTTTTGATCAAAGCAGAGACATTTTGAACAGATTCTCTTGCAATAACACGAAGACTACCTGTAGCTATAGTTTTTCCACCAACTCCCTGAGCAGGAACTACCAAAGCTTCAATCGTGGTGATGTGACCCCCACGGGCACCACCTGTTGGATCAGCTAAGACTGCAAGACCGTTAACACGACCAACCATACCACCAGTGGTTTGAATAACCTGATATTCTTTCTTATGCTCAACTTGTCTGTCTGCTATTTGATTTTCTAAAGAACGAGCAAGACTTCTAGCACCTAAAACGTGAGGAACCTCTGTAAAAGGAACTCCTTCTTCGCGCGCAATATCACCAGCTGCTCTTATCAACCCACCTAGATCTCTTAATCTGAGTGATAGTCTATTTTTACGATCAGCTCGTTTTTTGGCTTCTAAAATAATTGCCAATACCGCATTACGGGAAAAATGAGGAATTTTTCCATCTTTTGTGATTTCTTGTGCAGTAAATCGTACTAATTTCCTGCGATTTTCCATAGTGTCTGGCATTGAGTGATTAACAGCAATTTCATATCCATAACCGCGGATACGTGATCTCAACGCAGGATGCATTCGTCTCACAGTATCGATATTTCCAGACGCGACTAAAACGAAATCACAGGGAACGGCCTCTGTTCGAACCATTGCACCGCTAGATAACTCTGATTGACCAGTAATGGATAATTGACGATCTTGCATTGCAGTAAGTAATTGTTGCTGAGTTTTCTGGTTTAGTGTTGCAACTTCATCGATGTAAAGAACACCTTTATGAGATTTATGGATTAACCCTGCTTCTACACGGTCGTGAGCTGGTGTTCCTAGACCTCCAGACTGAAATGGATCATGTCGAACATCACCTAGAAGTGCACCAGCGTGAGCACCAGTAGCATCATTGAAAGGCGCACTAGTGCTTTCAGAATTATCTACTAGTAATTTTGGAACAAGATTTTCTTTTCGAGTCCGAAATTGACCAATAACAAAAAAAGCTACAAGGGCAACAAAAATCGCCATTATAAGTTGTTCTGGATATAAAAATATACCAATTATGATAATTATTGCTGGAATCCCTAGTAAAAGCATACTCCTTTGCTGATCTGCTTTTCTAGCGATTTGCTTATAATGATCTATGATTTTTCGACCTTCAATTGCAGGAACAGTCATTATTCGAGGTGTATGTGAATCATTTTGATTAGGTAAACATAAAATATCTTCTAATTCTTCTTTTGGTAATAATTCAGCTAAGGCTTGGCCTAACATAGACTTACCTGTACCAGGATCTCCAATTAATAAGACATTTCGACGTTGAATCGCTGCTTTCTTAATAATTTCGACGGGAAGGTCCTGGCCAATGACTTGGTCTAATAATCTTGAGGGGATTGGTATTTCAGCTGTGTTTTCGAAATCCATATCTATAGCAATTAAATCGGCCTTTGTTTCTTCCATTTTTTCATTCCAGCACAGTATAAAAACGAAATAAACCCTCAATTATGATTGGGTTATTTCGATATGAAATTTTGAATCTGAAATCTGAAAAAAGTTTGTATGTAAGCACAAACTTTCCACAAATGTCAATTAATACCAATGGTCGAATTCTTTTAAAAGACTAGGTTTACTGAAATTTTTCTTCCTACTTTACTCTTTCTTTTAGATAGAAAATTCATAACAAACCTTATTTTTGTCTAGGTGTTCGATTAAAATTATTAAAACAATTCTACAGACAGGAAATGTACTAGTATAGTTCAAATTAGTTTGAAAACTAGGATAAATAAGATAGCATTAAAAATTTGTTTAGAAATCGAAAATCAATGAAATTGAGGAGTATAAGTGAACGATTATGTTAATTGAAATACAATAATTTTTCTTGTGAGAGACCGATGGACATAATGGTAAAAAATTCTATAACTTGCCTTTAAAATTTGTTTTGCCTTGTCTTCAATATTTATTTCTGATGGTATTGCGAAAACAATTCGACTTTGGGGTTTTACTAGTAGAGAAACTTCTTTAATAAAATCTAGCAATAAATCTGAGAGATCAAATCCTTGAGTTGAAGCTGCAGTCCCATAAGGAGGATCAGTTACAATAGCCGAGAAGGACCCCTTCTTAAATGATAATTTGGTTGCATCCCCGAAAACCAAATAGGTTTTTTCTCTAGTTTCATAATCAGAGGCTAAATTTTGCCTAGAACCCCATATCATTCTCCGATCTATTTCAACTCCAACACTATTGATGTTTAATCTCGCTGCTTCTAGTAATCCTCCTCCTGTTCCGCAAAATGGGTCTAATAGCCATTCTCCAGACTTTACGCCTGATATATTTATCATAGTTCTTTGCAAAATTGGATTCATTGAACTCGGATGGAAAAATGGGCGCTTATGTGATGTTCTTTTCCTCACATCATTTCTTAAGGAACTAGAAAAATGTTTTCCCAACCAAAATCCAAACTTACTTAGTATTACTATAAATTTCTCTTCTGGATTCTCAAGATCTACTCGCTTTGAAGGATTCTCCTTTTGTATCATTGCTCCCACAAATGTAGAAACATCCTGAGTGATTTTTTTTTGGCAAAATATACCAAAAGGTTGACCGATTCGTTTAGATTTAACAGAAAAGGATAAATCAGGAATCAAATTTTGAACTACTGAGACTTCAAATCTAGAAGTTAACTCTATAAATGAGGATGGCATATTTTCGTTAAATTCACCTTTGAAAAGAGACTCACAACAAAAATGCACCATTGTTATCCGTTTTACAAGAGATATAATTATATTTAACACTGATATTTCATTTAAATCCCTACTAACATGAAATTCGACAATTCTATTATCAGGGCTACTTTCTATTTGTCCAGGAATATTTAATGCTGAAACAACACTTTCAAATTCAAACAACGCAAGTTCAGGGTTTTCTCCTGAAAGCAAGAAGAAAAATTTCTTTGAAGATTGATGATATTCTAGCATCTTCAAACCAAAAATTTAGTAAATTTAAGAATAATGTGGTAATGATTCAGTAAAATCAGTGATCTTGTTAAATATTTTCTCAACATCTGTAGTAAGAATCTCTGATTTTTCATTAAGGATTGCATTGTGAATAGTGTTTTTAAGTAACTTCTCTTTCAACTCCCTACATGACCAACCTTGTGTTTTTTGTACAATTTTATTCCATTGGATATTTTGAAATGAAATGGGAGATAAATCTGAATATTTTTCTAAAATTTGCTTTCTTTCTAAGGGATTGGGAGTCTTAAATTCTATCAGTTCTTCAAATCGACTTAAAATTCCAGAATCAATCATTTTTGGCTGGTTAGTTGACCCAATTGTTACTACTCCCTGATTCTTCTCTATTCCATCCATTTCACCTAAGAGTGAGCTAACTAATTCCATTACATCCCCCCGAATATTCTGGAAATTACGTTTAAGCGCAATTGCGTCTAATTCGTCAATAAAAATAATAGATGGAGATTCCTTTCTTGCTTCAGCGTATAAGCTTTTTATTTTCCTTGCTCCATCTCCTACATAAACTCCCATAAGATCAGTTGCTTTCACTAAGAACATAGAGTGATCAGTTTCTTTAGAAAGAGTGTTTGCCATCATGGTTTTTCCATTACCAGGAGGTCCCCAAAATAAAATATTCTTAGGAGCCCAGATTGAACAGATTAATTCAGAGTCATTAAGGAACCTAGCGATTATCTTACATTTATCCTTGGCATTTTGTTGACCAATCACATCAGAAAAGGATAATTTTTCTTGTTTTGAGACTATAGGAGGTTCCGAAGTTTGCTCGGAAAATAAAGTAATTTTTGTATCTTTAGTAATTTGTGATTCTTCAGGTTCAACAGTAACAGCGCGGAATGCATAATCTGGAAAAAGTAATGAATCAAATAAAAAATTTCCTTTTTTTACAATCAATCCAAGCCATTGACTACGTGCATAATGTTGAAATAATGTCGGATCATCGGTTGTTAAGAATGGTGCCTCTTCACCAGCGCGTAAAGGATATCCTACTGGCAATAACAGTAATGATTTCATCTTTTGTGCACTTAATGGTGTGCTTTTTGGCTTTGGTAAAATTTTAGGTTGGTATTCCAAATTATCTGATCGTCTCCGACTATTTACGCTGGGTTAAAGATTTCCTTTTTACTTTCAAATCCTTTTAGTTTCTGTGATCAACACCTAGACTTAAGGACAACTTTTTATTTCTAGTTCTGTTTGTCGCCTTTGCGAAGGAACTCCTTTGTAGAATTCTGGGTTCGTGGTCTAGCTTGGTAGGATCCGTGCCTGGGGTGCACGAGATCGGGGGTTCAAAAGTAAAACAAACCAATGTTGTTTACTGAAATTCCCCCCGAACCCATTCCCATGAGGGAGATACATAATTCTCAAATGACTGAAAAGTCTCCACCATCTATTAAGTGTCACAATTTTGGTCTTGAAGTCATTTTAATTGTCTATCTTATCTGTATTCATAAAAATTAAAAATTAAATAATCTGAAACTCTTTCTATATCTTGGAAGAGTTACTATTAACTCATATTATGACGATGTTACTTTTTTCTTTATGCTTTTTTGTCGGTTGATATCTTAAGGTATGAAAGAAGGAACATCCTATGGAATCAATTTTAAAAGATGCTTTAAATGGTACAGGATCATTTAAAAATTTAGGTGAACCTAAACCCGAGCCTGTCTCCCAATATTCTCCTCCTCCTCCAAGAATTGACAATGAAATAGCGGATATTCTTACCGAAAGATTGCCTAAAGTGCAAGTAATTGGAATAGGTGGAGCAGGAAATAATGCTGTGTATCGCCTTATGAATACTGAAGTAGAAGCAGAGTGTGTGGCCGTTAATACCGATGCTCAACACTTACTCTCAACAAGAGCTCATAAGAAACTTTTAATTGGAAAAGACTCATCTCGAGGGTTTGGGGCTGGAAATAATCCAGATGTTGGAGAAACTGCAGCCCGAGAATCTATAGAAGAAATTAAAGCTATGCTCCATGCAAATATGGTTTTCATCACTTGTGGTCTTGGTGGTGGTACAGGAACTGGAGCCGCACATGTTATTGCAAAACAAGCTAAAGAGAAAGGAGCCCTCACTGTTTCAATCTGCACTCTCCCATTTCAAATGGAAGGCGTAAAAAGGTATCAAAATGCAAGAGCTGGTTTAAAGAAACTGTACGAAGCATCGGATACAGTAATTGTTGTTCCTAATGAAAAACTACTAGAATTATCAGATGATATCACAATGATGGCTGCTTTTCGCATCGCAGATGAAGTACTATTACGAGCAGTAAAGGCAATTTCTGAATTGATAACTAGACCTCAGTTAATTAATTTAGACTTCGCAGACGTTAGAAAAATTCTAACAGAAGGGGGTATGGCTATGATTGGTCTTGGAGAATCAGACCATCAGAATTTGAAGGTTGACGAAGCAGTATTTGAATCACTCCGAAATCCTTTACTAGATGATTTAGACATTAGTAGCGCAAAAAAAGCACTAATATGTGTTTCAGGTGGCGAAAGTCTAGCTTTAAAAGATGCAGAAACTGCTGTAATGAAAATTGCTGCAGAAATTGATAATTCCGCAGAGATAATTTGGGGGGCAACCATAGACCCCAATCTAAACAATAAAATTCGAGTTATTGTTATTTTAAGTGATGTACATTCTCCATTGACTGAAAGTGAAGGTCTTTATTATTCAAAAAGCGAGTTAGAATCCTTACTATCCGATTTAGATTCCCCTTTTTCCTTAATTTCGTCTAATGATAAATCAGAGTCTGATTCGAAGCGAAGTATTCCAACAGCTAGATTTTCAGTTCAAGATGAATATAATCTCCCAGAAGAAAACAAAAAGAGTAGAAAAAAATTCTTAGGTTTATTTTGAATCCTTGTGAATTTTACTCTTACTTTTTTCACACCATAAAAGTAAAAAATACAATAACTTCATTTATGCTAGCTTTAACCGTTTTGCAAGTAGATCCATTCCTGTACCTACCTTTGTACTAATAGGAATTATCTCCAAGTGAGGATATAACTCATTTGCTCCTTCGATTACTTCATCAACATCAATATCCATAGCTCTTGCAACATCAACTTTATTTATCACTGCTAATTGGCTCATTTTAAATGTTATTGGATGTTTACGGAAAACATATGGACCTTCCGTTACACTAGTTACTGTTAGTTTTTCATCGGCTCCAACATCTGTTGTCGATGGACATATTAAATTTCCTACATTTTCTACAAAAATAAAATCGAAATCGGTCAAATTTATCTGTTCAAATGCTTTTTCTACCTGAAAAGCCATTAAATGACAACCCCGTCCAGTATTAATCTGAATACAAGTACTTCCGAATTTTCCAATTCGTTGGGCGTCGATATCTGTTGCCAAATCACCATTGATTACAAGTAGATTATGCGAAGAGGAGTATTTTTTAGCAAGAAATTCTAAAATTGAAGTTTTTCCTGATCCAACACTCCCTTGAATGTCAATCATGGGAATACCATGTTTGTTTCGAATTTTACGTATTCTTTCAGCGATTATATCATTTGCTTCCTGAATTTGTTTATCGATGTCTATTCTTAGGATATTGGACATGAATCAAACCACATGAAAGATACTCAAAAGCTTTTTTAAATTTCTTCTGAGGCACTAATTTTGACAAATAATGCATGAATTCTCACTTGCACAATCAGTTTTAGACACAGTTGTAGCTGTTGCAAAAGATCACAAAGTAGAGAAAATTAAAAGTGTTGTATTGAAATTTGGACTATTTGCTTTAGTTCAGGAGGATCAATTTCGATTTTGTTTCGATTTAATAAAAGGTAATACCGATGTGACTAGTAGTTCGGAATTAAAGATAATTTGGACTCCAGGGGAGTTAAAATGTATGAAATGTGATTTTTTTGGTGAAGTTAATGCAGACCCCCATGAATACACTGAATTGGCTCCGATTTTCAAGTGCCCAGATTGCGAGAGCTATTCTACAGAAATAATATCTGGAACAGAAACAATGATTGATTCTTTAATTGTATGATTTTGAATAATTGGTAATCTTTTAGGAATTCCAAAGGGGAAAAATACAAATATCTTTCTATTTTACAAAACAATCTATTCTGTTATTTTTAGAATTTAGTGCACAATGAAAACTTGTTTGTTTTTGAAGTGGAGAAATAAAAAATTCCTCTTCCTGCCATTTCACGGACAGAATCTGACCAACAAATTCATTCTCAGACAATATTGGTTCTCCCTGCATTATTACTGCTGAATTATCATTTCCCACAAAAATAATGTTATTCCTCCTTTGTAGATCAACTACAACCCCATTCAAAGGATGAATTTCTTCTCTTATCTCAAATCCATTTGGAATCCATTTTATTCGCATTCTAATTCCTATATTCACCATTTGTTGAAAAGATATCACTCTCACTCCTGAAACAATGAATCCAACTCTCCCTTTCTTATTTTCAGTATCATATTCTTTATATCCAGAGACCTGAAAACCAGGATTATTTTTTGCCTTTTCAGGATTTCTAGAGCAATGTATGAGCTGTATAACTATTCTTTTAGGCCTTTTAGGCGACATAAGAATTTCCTCTTTGATAGACGAATTCCTAAGATATGATAGCAACAAACTTAGGTGATTATACTTACCCCAAATCTATTAACTTAATAACCCAATTTCATTTAAAATTTGCAGATTTTGTAAATTTAAAATGATAGCAGGCCGAATTTAGTGATAATTCGAAGAGTACTTAGTTAAGTATAATATTACTTTGTGTTAAAATATATTCCTTTAATCTTATAATTATGTTTGTTTAAACTGATTTAGCTGAAAACATTAATTTATTGAATAATACTAATCGAATCACAGAAGAGAAAAAACAATGAAAATCAATTTTATATCCAATTCAAAGGCAAAAAAACATTCTATTGGCAGATTTCATCCAGAATCGGCTCATAGAATAGAAGCCATTGAACAATGGCTACATTCTCAAACTAATGAAAATATTCAATATGAATATCTTGATCAAAAAGCTCCTAAAGATGATATCCTTTCTGTTCATACATCAAACCATTATGAATTAGTTGAAAAAACACAAGGAATTAAAGAACACTTTCATTTCGATGCTGACACAGGGGCAAATAGTCATACGTTTGAGGCAGCTAGCCAAGCTGTTTCAGTTGGAAAAAAAGCCATCATTGAAAGTACTCGCGAGAAGTCAATTTTTGCCCTTGTTAGACCTCCAGGACATCATGCAACTCGCACGTCTCCAGGGGGATTCTGTATTTTCAATAATATTGCAATTGCTGCTGAATTAGCTATTCAGCAAAATCATTACAATAGAGTAGCTATCATTGATTTCGATCATCATTTTGGTAATGGGACAGCCTATATACACGAAAGGAATCCAAATGTGCTATACATGAGCACACATGCATCGCCACAAATTTCGTTCCCAGGTTGTGGATGGCTTGAAGAATTGGGGCAGGAAGACGGGCGTGGATTTAATGTGTGCGTCCCTCTAGGTTACCGCGCCTCAGAAGCGGATTTACAGCTGGCCTTCGACCAACTCCTACTCCCAATCCTGTTCCAGTTCAAACCCCAATTCCTTGCAATTTCCGCTGGCTTTGACGCCTACGAAAAGGATCCGATTGGCGTATTAGGGGTGACTTCCGAAGGATTCTCCATGATTGGAGTATATATACAACATATTGCTTCCGAACTTAATATTCCGTGTGCTAATTACCTCGAAGGTGGTTATAACATCCAAATGCTACCCACCCTTGTTTCAGCGTATATAAACCCCTTAATTCATCCTGAAAAGTACCAAGACCAAATGACACAGGCTTTAAATCCCTCTCCCCAAACCATTAGTACCATAGATCAGGCGAAGGTATTGTTTAAGGATTATTGGGAGCTTTAACTTCTTCTAGACGCAGAGAGCTGTTACTCAGAAGAATTCAATTGAAACATTCATATGCACAGATGCTTCCAAAACTTGTTTCATCTTATATTGAACCTCTAATTCAGAATGAAAAGGATTTTTACAAAATTGATCAACCATTAAATCCTAATTCAAAAACAACTAGTACGATTGATCAAGCTAAAAAATTATTAAAGGATTACTGGGAAATTTAGGCTTATAAAAAGAACTTAGAAGTTTTTAATGGGTTTTCCATTAGAATTGCTGAAGTTAATCCCATTTCAAAGAATATCGTAAGAGGCCAATGATTCCCCCGAAAGTTTTCAATCTATTAACATTTTCACTCTGAGTAGGAATGATTGTTATCTTTCCACGGGACTTTTCTATTTCCTGAAGAATTCTTTTAAGATCATCTGGATCGATACTATTTGCACCTCTCAATAAGGAATCAAGCAGTACAACTGATTCGATAGCTCCTGTTTTCGAAATCTGGTCAATATCTGAAAATCCATACGTTATATCAGACGATCCTAGGTTCAATCTCTTAAAGAATTCATCAATCAATCTATTTTCTTCGAAAATTCTAAAATTATTCCCAAGTTTGTCAACAGCTTCCATCTGTAGAAGTTCTGATAAACCTATGCGATTTCCTCCACTGAGAGAACCTACTACAATTATATTCAAGTCTTCTTTTGGAAATTTTTCTTTTAAGAAGGTAGCAAACCTTTCTTTAACAAAACCAGGACCACCTATTACAATGTGCTTTGTTTCAGCAAAGATATTTCGCTGAAGAATTGATGCTGTTTGATCAAAAAAAGATTGAGTTTCCTTTGCATGTACTTTTTGCTTGGCTCCTTTTCGAGAAATATTTGATTTTTCATGGGCAATCACGGTTAATTTAAAATTATCAAGCAAACCTATGCAAATTTCAGATTTATCAGCTGCGATTAAGCATATTTTTGGCTTCTTACTAGCCTCTTCAGCTTCTTTCAACATTTCTAGATAATATTTCGACCATTCATTCTTGATAATTGTTATAGCTTGTGTTAAATCTAAGTTGAGAGTATGATAAGTACCAACAGATACATATTCTTCAGGACCCTGAAAAATTTTCCCTTTAACTCTTAATCTATTGCTCACGGAGCTATCTTGGAAAGCAAAATCCTCTACTTGAATTCCGATTGTCATTGAAACGCGATGACTCTCATCACCAGATCGTCCTTCGCTCCCAGATCTTCTTATACGACGATTAGTCTTTGCAATAACTTTATCTCCAATCCCAATGATGTTGGAAAGAACGTATAAATCTGTTGCATTCTCAGGGCGAATCACTATACGATTGTTCTTCATATCCTTTTTTAGTACTCGCATCAATATCACTCTAATACTTGAAAAATAAGGAGAACTTTAAAACAATTTTAGAACGGAGGTAATTTTTTCAACTTCTTTCTGTACATGAGGCCCAATTCCTAAGGCAGTTGTTGTATTTGGAGGAAGTTGGGTTCTACCAGCATCATCAATTTTAACGACAATTACTCCAGTTGTACGAAGTTGTTTTTCAAGCTCTAGAAGCTCAGTTTCAGAATCAACCCCGAGAATGACTTTTTTTTGACCACTCCTCCACCAAATAGCGAAATCATTTGATTTTTCTTTTTTGGATTTTATAGCTGCAGCGACAGCAGCGTGAGAAGCTTGAGCTGCTGCTTTTCCCTTCGACATTTTCAAATCTTTTCTTAGTATTATTACTTGTTTTAGTTCTAGCAATTATAAAATCCTCTATTGACCTTTTAATTCATATTGATGAAAAAACTCCAAAAATTGAAAGTTCAACATTTGAATAAGATTTTTCTCAGTGAGGTACATGTACATCATTACCGAACTCATTTGGTGTCCTGTTATAAGTTCGTATTCAGTTTAGGTCAGTATCATCACAGGTTATTGGAATTCGATTTCTTCATAATTTTTGCGATTTGAACTGTCTATTTTTAGACAGGATTTACTAGTAAATCTACCTTTTTCTTAATCTAATAACAATTTATTGTATGGATTGATATGAACCGAAAAACAATAATAAGGATTTAAGTGAGAAAATATCGCAAAAAAGAATTTTTATTACCCTAAAAAGATGTTAAATATCAATTTATTAATTCTTTACCTTTCGTAACACGGATTCGACATGGACGTGGAAATTTTGCCTTTCCACGACGAAGAGCATCCTTTGCTATTTCCAAATGCTCTGGGTTGGTACGGATAAATAAGACCCTGTCATTTTCATACACTCGTGCTGCAAGACTTATTATTTTACCAAATGATAAACGCATTCCATTTTGGATTCGATCAGCACCAGCACCAGTCATCATCTTGTTTTCCCGTAACCTATGATGAGGATAGACACAAACCCGATAATGATAGTTTTCACGACCAATATGGCGTGTTAAGAATCGGTTGACATGAATACGAGCAGCTTCAAGGGCATTGTGAGAGATCTGGCACCGTTCTTTAATAATAAGGCTGACTTCAATAGGAAATTCAGTACCTGGAGAACCCAAATCGAATGTTCTAATTTTAGAGTCAGGGCCGCCCTTAATGTATTTTTTCCTAGTGTAAGCCGGTCTGTCAATGCGTGTATAACAGTAGGCTGATCTTCTACCCATGATTTACCATCTCGTGTTTCTATTAGAGAAAAGAATCTGTAATTCTCTATTTCAAGCTCTATTTCAATGTGAATTTTAAGGTTATTCAACTTGATAAATTTATACGTCCATTATCACATTTTTTTACAGGAATAGCTTTCAGGGAGCATAAAAAAGCATTTAAAGAATTAATTATGGTATTTGAAATTGTTTTGCAACTTATTAATATAAATAAAACTTTTAGGGGTGTTAATGGTGAATTTAGAGGATTTAGTTATATTTGTTATATAATTATATAACATAATTTTATTCAATATTTAGATGAATGTAATCATGGTTGAAATTCCAAATTCTTCAATCGATAGAATTATTAGAAAAGCAGGAGCACTAAGAGTCTCTAAATCAGCAATACAAGCATTACAGAAAGAACTAGAAGAATATGGGGAAGAAATTTCTAGACTAGCAATTGAGATCGCATCTTATGCAGGCAAAAAGACTTTAGATGAGAATGACATCATTTTAGCATTAAGAAAGATGAAAGGACTTTGATTTGGACAGAAACGTATGATATTGCACAATTTAATGTATTTCATTCATTTGTGTTTATAATAGGAAGCGACGCAAAAAAAACCTAGAAATTCAATTCACACTAAATACTAGTTGATAAAGCTAAAAGCAGAGCAGCTATTGTGTGAATACGGATTGAAAATAATCTAGGAAACAACAACGACATTAAAAGGGAGCAAACAAACCTGAGCTATTTCATTCTTAGGTGATTATAAGGAAAAACATGATTTTTTTTCATGATCACTCCCTAAATATCTAGAAAGAAGCTTATTTCATATTAATTTATTTAAAAGTGATGTTTCTTGACCAACCAGACGAGAGTATTTAGAACAGAGAGGATTTGTTTAAAATCAACAGAGCAACTCCAACAGCTATGTCATGTGTCAAAGAATTTGTATAATGAAGCAAATTATCTAGTTAGACAGGCTTACTTTAATCAAAAGAAATGGCTACAAACATGCAAGTTTCAGCAAGAACTATCTGGTTCCCCAAATTTCCAACAATTACCATTATCGACGGCTCGTAAAGTTTTATGGCTAGTGGATAAAGCATGGAAGTCTTTTTTTGCAGTAAGTACTGATTGGAACGTACACCCAGAGAAGTATTTTGCTCAACCACGAATCCCTAAATATAAACCTAAAAATGGACAATTTCAGGTGACTTTTAAAAAAAGCCAAATATCATTTTCAAATGGGGTGTTATCGTTACCCAAAATAACGGGTGTCCAAGTCAAACCACGACTAGTATCTCCAACAACACTAATAAGTGTACGTATTATACCTAAAGGGGTAGGTTATGTATTGGAGATCATCTACTCTAAATATGTCCCTAGCGTACCGAAACAAGCTCCTATTTGTGTAGTAGGATTAGATATCGGTCTCACTAACCTAATAACCATGGTAAACAATATTGGAAATAAACCAATTGTTGTAAAGGGTGGAGTAGTGAAATCAATAAATCAATACTATAATAAAGAGCGGACTCGACTGCAAAGTATATATGATAGGCAAGGGATTAAATCAGGAATAAAACTTAGAAGATTGACTGATAAAAGGAATCGTAAAATTAATTACTATTTCCACGAAGTCAGTCGCTTTGTAATTCTGTGGTGTCAAGAAAATCAAATTGATACGTTGATTATAGGTCATAATAAGAATTGGAAGCAGTATACTAGATTAGGGAAAAGAACCAACCAGAATTTTGTGTTGATACCTTTTAATCGTCTTATAGAGAAACTTGAGTATAAAGCTCAAGATGCTGGTATCAGAATAATTAAAACACCAGAGAGCTATACAAGTAAATGCAGTTTCTTGGATTGTGAAGAAATCACCTATCATTCTAGATATCTTGGCGATAGAATCAGTCGAGGAATATTTCAGTCATCAAATGGAATATCAATTAACAGTGATGTTAATGCAGGCTATAATATCATCAAAAAAGAAGTCCCGAACGCTTTTTCCATGAGTGAGATAGCTGACAGGATAGAGGGTGTATGGTTACACCCCGTCAGATGGAACCGTGCTGCAGTGGCAGATTAGGTATTCTTATCTGTTAAAATCAAGTTGAAGAGAATTCAACATGTTATAACCAGTATATAAATCTTTCAACATTTGGTATATGTGTACGTATCCTCACCTCCATTTCTAAGTGATTATTTCCTTAATCAATAATGACATATATTTTTTTAACTCTAAATGACACCAATTACTTGAATCGTAATTATCCAATAGTTTGACTTTTTCGTCCTAAGTGTTTGGTTTTAGAATTTTTTCAAAGATTTCATGCAGGAATTCGATTTATAACCTCACGAACACCTGAAAGCATATTTAAGACTTGTTGAGAAGTAAATTTTTCATATTCTCCATGTGCAGCTTTATTACGAAGATCTAGATACGCAGTTATTGATTTGTGATCCAGAGCATTGTAAACAACTGCTTTATGCAGATCAGCGTTTAATCTATCAGCATTTTTTCTTCTTATTCCTTTTTTTGTTTCAAAAGTGATTTCTATCCCATTCTTGACACACAAATTTCTCAAATGAACTTCCAAAGAACTTCCAACTAATACTGCTGCAGGATCTTTGTATCCTTCATCTAATAAGTGCTGACTCATCTCAAGATAATCGGAAAATACTTCACCATGTACTAATTCACTGTAATTATATAAGTATCCTTTTTCTATGTCATTTTTCAACGCTTCAAGAATTCCAAGTATTTTTACAACCTTATCCCCCTCCCAACTATATTCAAGAAGAATTATTTTCATTTGTTTAAAATACGGGGAATTCTTATCACAAATTCTCTCTATTACAGCACGTTGTCTTGATAAGACAGATACTATTTGGTTTATAGGTTCTCCTGAGAGGTCTTTATTAGCAGATGATTGGATGATCGTATTTGATTCACTAATTACTTCTTCTAGATGATTCAAAAATTCTTTAATTATATTATTTTTCATAAGAATACCTATTTTAAGTGATTTTAACTGATTTGATTTTCCGACTCATTAAAAAACTGATATAATCTTTTTGATCCTTACCTTAATAGTCTACTTTTTCCACTAAAACAAGGTCGACCTTACCACCTTTTACAGGTCTACATCTAATTACATTTCCATTAGTTCCAATATCATAATTTATTAATTCATCTTTAAATCTTGGCAGTTTTTCAGAGAGAAAATCAACCAATTTCGGATATAAGTTTAATATACTAGGATTTCCTCCTTCAAAATAAAATCTGATATCCAAATCACTTTTTCTTTTAAAAGAATTAGTTCGACGAGAACCTACTGCCTTTATTTTTATGTTTGGATACCTATTTTTAAATATCTGAATTAATCTATTGCCTAATTCATCATAGAACTGTTTGCTTCTTGGTTTCAAGACTTATTCTCCTCATTAATTTTATATTAAATTGTTATTAATATATCAAGTTTTTAGTTTTTAATATTTTCAACAACAGTTGAATAATACCTTGGTATATACTTTTCTTAGCCCTACCAACGTTTCAATAAGATTTTTATAAACCTGCTTTTTGAAGGAAACCTTATTAACATTGTTATGAAATCTCTGATCAAATCTAGCTGGCGCCCTCTGTGTAATTGATCAACTGAATCTTCAAACAGCTGTTTAGTTTCATCTAATCTGTCTAGTTAAGTTTTCCAAAATGAATTATCCAGTACAATATTTCCTAAACCTATTCCTAATTTCCCTTGATTTCTGGGAAGTTTTCCCGAATATTTCAATTGCCTCATTAAAGATTTTTTTCGCTTCTTTGCAATTTCCATCCCGATTTTCGAACTGTGCTAATGAAGAAAAAGCTGTTCCTAGCATTACTAGTGCATGTGCGTGCATTCTTTTGTTATATTGAATCGTAAAAACCTCTAAAGCTTTATTACTAGTTTTTATGGCTTCCTTACAATTTCTAGAGTCCTTCTTTAAATCTCCTAGGATAACATATGGTTCTCCTAAGTTTAAATTCGCTAAACCTTGATAGTGTTTATCTTCTATTTCTTCGAAAATCTCTCGTGCTCTTACAAGGGAAAGAATAGATTTTTCTGCATATTCTATTCTGTCAACATTCTCCGAATAACTCCGAGAAAATGAAGTATATACATTTCCTAGATTAATAAGAGTCATACCGTAATCTCGGGGATTTCTATCATAATCCAGCAGTGTTAAAGCTTCTTTGTATAAAGTTTCAGCTTCTTCACAATAGATTTTCCACTTCTTTCTAAATTTTGAAACCTTTAATAGATTGTTGTATGCTGATCCAAGAAGAATGAGAATTAAGGAGTAATACATTGGATAATCTTCTGCTGAAATTCCTTTTTTCGCTTCCTGGCATGCTCTTTTTGTATCTCGAAAGTAATAAAGTTGTTTTTCAGGTTTTAAGTAGGAGGCAGAATCATAAAGAGCTGCAATATTAATCTGAATCAAGGAATACTCTCGTGGATAATCCGTTAACACAAAAAATTCCAATGCTTTCCTAAAATGGAAAATAGCTGGTTCAATTGAATCAACTTTCCCAAATGTTTTAACTTCATTAAGATATATGTTCCCAATAAAGAAATTACTGGCATAAGAGTCCTCTGGGTTGATTCCTGTATCTATTTTCTTTATTGTATTTAGTGTTTCTAAGGCTTTTTGCTGTCTATTAAGCATATTTTGGAAATAATGTTTATTTCTCAATAGTTTAAAATCATTAGGTTTATTTTTTAACTCCTCTTCAATAATTTTGCTTCCCAACTCAACCAATTTAGGAATAGGAACACATTCTAAAAGGGTACTATATAATTCATTGATAAATTTATTATCATTGATATTCATAACTTCAAATAATCTGTACAATGTAAATTCAAGCGAGAATAATTCTTCTCGTGATATATCATACTCTCTCCTCTTAAATTGAGGGATTTTTCTTTCAGCTAATCCTATTTTAAAACGTATGTTTTCTGATATTCTAGTACCATTCCCCTCCCTAATAATTCTTTGTAAAGCGTAATTAGCTCTTATAAAATCTCCTGAATTAATAAAACAATTAGCTGCTGAAATAATGAATTCAAAAGAGATTTCAGGAGCAGAATTCAGTAAAAATATCTCTCCTAAATATAGTGAAATTACTCCCACTCGTTCATAGAGGAGTTTTACTTTCTGGTCTCTTCCATCACTACTGCTTCTATCATTTGCCATTTGTATGTATTCATTATGATATTTTATAATTTTCTTTACTTTTAATGGTGGATTCTTTTTTGGGTTAAACCTTGGAAAAGCTTCTCTCGATATTTCCGCCTTATTTAAAGGTATTCTGTCCTCTTTAAATCTTGGTAAAGTATTCCAAATTGAGATAGGATCTTGAATGGCAATTTGAGAACTCATTGGATCACCCTGACAAAACGATGAGAGCATTCTTCCGAAAAACAAGATATAGAGATAAATCCCTGTTTATCTGATGAGTGTATTAGTCTTTTCAATTTTTTATTTGTACGTCTTTCAAAATCCGATTCCTCTTTCGTACCACTTATTTCAATACATTCAAGATGTTGACAATTATTAGGTTTTAAATGATAATCTATACCTTTTCCATAAGTATCTAACTTCGTTATTAAATCATATGGTTGGATTTCTTGTAATAAACGGAGTGAGATTGCTAGCGCAGCTTCTTCTGTGATGTTATGATCATCAACAGAATGCGAAGGGTGTTTAATGATACTACTACTTGAATTTATTATCATAGAATGACAGTAAGAGTCATCATCCGCATTCACTTCTCTGAAGAAGATTAAAACTTCTCTTTTATTTTCCTTAAGTCTAATTTGGGCTGATTTTATCCATAATGGAAGTCTTTCATCTTGCAATTCATAATTTCCCTTGTAAGAGATGATATCATTTAATTCTACCTCTTTTAAAACTTTTAATCTGTTAAAGAATTTGTTAAATCCCAAATTAACAACACTCATTTTGAAAATAATTGAAATCTAAACAAAAATTAAATGTGTAATTTCGATTTTTCATCTCACTCACTTATGGTTGATATAAACTTTCTCACTAGCCAATGTTGTAAGACCAAGAACAATAATAAAATATGAAGATATTTGGAGTCATTTTTAAAATCTTGGCTATGAACCTCCATTTTAACTAGTTGTCCTGATTTGAATGGCGTCAATTCGTGGTTGAAAAAAGGTAAATATCCGTGCAAATCCTGTAGATGCTTTCAAT
>SDBT01006404.1_pt1 | contig 19536 bp, 18 predicted proteins | sample 2277101 | NCBI WGS metagenome assembly SDBT01 (sample SAMN10404973, study PRJNA504765) | marine sediment metagenome | isolation source: marine sediment core GS10_PC15, 103 cmbsf | place: Arctic Ocean: Southern Knipovich Ridge | collected 2010 | reverse complement strand
GAGCATCCGCTGGCCGGTCAAGTCGCCGGATTCCGATTCGAGAACTACACCGACGTAACATACGCCGGAACAAGATACGCGGGAGTTTAACATGCAACAACCTGTGATGCCGTGGCGTAAAGCACTGGTGACCGAAAACCAGGATAACTCCTTTGAGGCTAAAATACCGATAGCAACCAAACCGAGTGGTGACGGGGTCTTTAACTTGCTGGACGAGGCGAACGGTGTGCATCAGGGGATCTTCATTCCGGAAAAGATCATCATAATCCCGTATGCAACGAACGCGAACAACGAAACCTTTGATATTCGTTTGTGGGGGTGGAACAAGTACGACGTGGCAACACCGATCTGGATTCCCACAATACTGATCGGGCTGAACGTCGTTGTCGGCAACATCAATAACGATGCTATTCTTAATAACAGTTTCCTTGCTGACACGTTGACATTAGTGGAAGGGATTGACGCCAACAACGTCCTCAGCACCGGAGATGCTGATCTTCCCGCAAGGGCTATCGTCGCGTTGGAAGGTGTGGAATTGATTGAGTTTGACTTTGACGTTGATGCCGGGGGCAGTGCCTCGAATTCAGATAATTGTTTGTTTAGGTTCATTTGGTAAGCGTACTCCGACAGGGGTCATCGGCAACGGTGTAATTTGTAAAGGAGAATGAAATGTCAGATAAAAATGTTCTGAGACGTTGGGTCGAAGCACTGAAGCAAGGCGTTCAGTTCGATCTTGCATCAGGCGACGCGCTGATCTTCACGCCTCGGGTGGACAATCAAGGCTCGATCGAGTTCGGTGACGGCGCGACCGACTTGGACCTGAAGATATTTCTGGGAGCTACCACGGCTCACGTGGTGTTTGACGTGTCGGCGGGCAAGATTGTAATGACCGGCGCCGAGATCGACATGAACGGCAACGAGTTGATTCTGGATGCAGACGCCGACACGTCCATTACCGCAGACACTGATGACCAGATTGATTTTAAGGTTGGCGGAACTGACTTAATGGTTCTCGACGCTGATGGTCTGACGGCGGTTGGCATTAGGCCCACCTCGGAAACCGCTGCTGCCATCGCTGCGGCAAGGACACTCACCGCAGCGGACTCGGGAGGCATCTTCACTGTCGCAAAGACTGGTGTTTACACGATCACGCTGCCGACACCGGCCCAGGGCTTGAATTTCAAGTTCCTGATTCTTGATACCGGGGCAAACATCGTGACGATCCTCGCTGATGGCGCATTCTGTTTAGGGATGCTCACTGAGGCAGGGGCGACTCCGACTGCGATGACTGGTACTACCATCCTTGCGACTTCAGGTCAGGTCGCTGGTGATTGGCTTCAAATAGAAGGTATCGACTCTACTCACTGGCTGGTGACTGGTAGTACCCTTGTGGCAGCTTCGTTCACTATTTCCTAATTCCTGTACCGGATAGAGAAATGCCTGTCCTGAAAGTCTGGCAACGGTTTGAGATCGTCGACCTCCTCGGTGTGAAGCACGTCGGGGGGTCGAGCGTTACGCCTCAGACGGTCTCCGTCGTAGGGACGATCAAGGATGAGGTCAAGGTTGTCGGTGCAGCGGTGACGTGGGATTTCTGGGTCACCGGGACAGAAGAACCGCTGACAGACTTTGATTTCCTGTTCATCGAGAGCGATCTGGATGGGGTGATGGTCGAACTGACAACCGACAAGGGGGCCGAAGTCGGGAAGGTGGTTTCCACGGTGGAACTGAAGGCAGGCAAGCCATTAATGTTGAACAGCGATGGAAGTTGGGCGAATTACACGGTGGACTTCGCGGCCGGGACGTTGGACGTGATCGATCAGATTCGGATTCACAACCCGGCTGGGAATGCGAATGTGAGAGCGGTACTGGTGACGTAGAGGAACAAAAAATGACACGAGAAGAATTCGCAGAAGAAGTGCTTACCAAAATCAGGGAGCATATCGACGGATTTAAGAACATGCGTGCTTCGTGGGACAGGGATGGCCGGACGCAAGGGTATGAGTTATTCAAAATCAACTGGGATCTGAAAGACGGATCTCGGATTTACAACAAACTGCAACATGCTCCAGGCGTATCCCACTGTCTGAAAAAGATGATCGGAGTGATGCTTCGTGAAATCTCAGAGGTGTACGCTAGAAAATACGGGACTATTAACCTCGAAAACAAATTCCCAATCGCGTTTGAATTTCCCGAAGAAAACCCGGAAACGGAACAATGCAAGGCGTTGTATCTGCTCGCAGAATCCCTGTTGGAAGAACCAGTCGCGGCGTAGAGGAATGAAAGTGTGCCGAAACAATCTTACCAGAGATACATTCGCTGGCCCCTCAAGGGTCTCGATGAGAATTGGGCGTATGCTTTCCAGCCCAAAAGCTCACGGGAGCGGTTCGGAGACACGACTCCGGATCTCAAGAACGTCCGGGGCTACGATCCTGCTACGGGTCGAGCACGCGGCGGCCAGCGTCCCGGCCTCACTCGTTATCTGAACGCCCAGCACTCCGGTTCCAACTTCATCCAGAACATCAACCACGTCACGACATCCACCGCTTACTCCGGGACGACGACGATCGGATCGCGGACTATCGTCCCGTGTGCGGTTGCCAACGGGAATGTCTCCAAGTTCGACGGATCGTCCTTCACGGGGGCCACAGGCGGCTCTGGCGCCCTTTCCTCGACCGCTCCGGTGATCTTCTCGGCGGAGGTGTTTGGGAAGCTCTATTTCGCAGACGGGGCGAGCGAGAAGCTCTGGACCGCTTCTACCAACACCGTCTCTGCCTGGACGCCAAGCGGGGGCACACTGCCGATCAGTGGTTCGGACACGCCTCGACTGATCGAAACATGGCGGGGGCGGATCGTGCTCTCGGGAGTCCATGGCGACGAGCACAACTGGTTCATGTCGGCTTCGGGTGATCCTCTGGACTGGAACTACAGCAGTACGACCAAGGGGGCCACGATTGCGGTAGCCGGGAACAACTCGCCGGCCGGAAAAGTCGGCGACGTGGTGAACTGCCTGATTTCGTGGTCTGACGACCTGTTGATCTTCGGCGGTGACAACACGATTTGGCAGATGACCGGTGATCCGGCACTCGGCGGTCAGATCGACAAAGTGACCGACGTGACCGGAATCGCGTGGGGCCGTCCGTACTGCCGTGCTCCGGGCGGGATTCTGTACTTCTTCGGCTCGACCGGCGGCGTGTACGTGATGACGATCTCAGACGACGGCGGGATCGTGCAGTTGCCGAAACGGATCTCGCAAGCGATCGAGGAACGGCTGGCGACGGTTAATCTCAACACCTCAATCGTGCGGATGGAGTGGGACAACCGACAACAGGGGTTCTACGTGTTCATCACGCCGTTGGATGCCTCGGCCACAACGAACTACTTCTACGACCAGCGGAACGATGCGTGGTACTTGGACGTTCACGCGACAGCGAACCACAACCCGATTGCAACGCACGTTTTCGACGGTGACGATCCGGATGACCGGGTGGTGTTGCTGGGCGGGCAGGACGGCCGCATTCGCAAAATCAACATCTCGGACAAAGACGACGACGACGTGGCGATCGACAGCTACTGCGTGTTCGGGCCGATCGAATTCGAGGGTGCGATGAAGGCGGAGATTCTGACCGAGTTGCAGGCGGTGCTGGGCAACGGGTCGAGCGATGTGACGTGGGAGGTGTTCACGGGTAACTCTGCGGAGGATGCGTTCAACGAAACGATTGTGAGTTGCGGCGGGACGTGGAGTGCGGATCGGAACACTTCGGAACGCTGCCGGGTTTCGGGTGACGTGCTGTACCTGAAAGTGAGCAATTCGACTTTGGGTGAGGCGTGGTCAATCGAGTCGATCGCCGCGACGTTGCGGCAAGTCGGCAGGAAGTTTCAAAGGGCAATATGATCTATATTGTTTCAGGATTCCCGCGTAGCGGAACATCAATGATGATGCGTTGCCTCGAAGCGGGCGGCATGGATGTCGTCATGGGTGAGCGCCGGAACAAACTTGCCGAGCATTGTTCTGACGATGATTACAAGATGAATCCTGATCTGGTTCTTTACGAACTAACCGTGCAGGAATCTTTACAGCCGTGGACTTATCAGCATGGCAAGGTTGTCAAAATGCCGACGCCGTGGCTGAACAAGATGCCGACACTGGCCGGGGATGTCACTGTCGTTTACATGAGGCGCGATCCTGAAGAATGTCGCCAGTCGTACCAAGCGGCACTTGACCCGAAGTTCAAGATGACCACGGAGCGTGTCGCGGCAATGCAGGAGTGGGGTGTCCGTGAATGGAAACGACGTAGTGCCAGTGTATTACAACTCGAATATACGGAAGTTTTGAAACATCCCGAATGGACGTTTCGGTTAATGCAACGCAACGGCTGGCCTGTCGAGCCTGTCTCGGCAGCGGCGGTTGTTGATCCGGAACAATACAGATTTAGAATTGAGAAGTTGACCGTAGGGTTATGATCGAACTCACTGCACAACGCACGCCTCAAGGCAAGCTGTACGACCTCGGCGATAACAAACGCCGGTTGGTACGGGAAAGACGCATCATCCACCACCCTGACGACTTTGCGGCGTGGCGTGCCGGTGGGACAACCTCATGGTCTGAAGTTGCTCCACAATGGACGCTGGCGGCTGGCGAGTACAAATCTTCGGGCACGTGGTACGACGTGACGATACCGGCCGACTTGTCGTCGATCACATACACGTCGAAAGCGGGACGCGGGCACGTCATCGCAACACTCGATGCACTGGGGGCCAAGACGAGTGGATTCACCAAGACGCCAACGCTGGAAGCAAGACGAACTCTAAACGATTGCCTGTGGTTCAAGTCAATCGACGCCGATTACGACCTCTGTTTCATTCTTGATCCGGCACGACTCAGGATCTTCAAGAAACTCCACAAGCCAACATCAGCCAGGTCAAACGCATGGATAGTCGAGACCAGAAACGCGGATCACCTCAACGTCGTGTTCGAGACAATCGGCCACGATAATGAAGACCTGGCCGTGAACAGGGATGATGGCGGAGCACTTCAACAACGAGCAGTAAAGTTGGCACATCAGATCGATCGTCTCTCCGGGAAAACGCAACGGTTCACGGAAACATGGTCCGGTGAAGTAACGAAGATCGACAAAGTAACCCGCATACGCACGCTCGAAACGGACCCGGTCTACCCCGTGTGGATCGATTTCGACATCACCGAAGAGGTCACGATTGACAAGGACGATGGGCGGATCTTTGAAGAGAACAAGTGGTACGCATCCCTCATTAGAATCTACGACGGGGTCACCACCAACCATCCTGCATGGCGTTTTCAAGGCATTAGCGGCATCAACAGCGGCGACACGATTGACTACGCAGCGATTAATGTTGAAGCCTACGGGGGTGATAATAATTACACATGGGATGCTGACTTTCATTGCCACGACGTCGATGACGCACCGTACTGGGATAGCGGGGACGTTGTTTGGGACCCGACTACTACAACTGCAAACACTTCGGTAACAAATTTTCCTCCGAATAATGATCCCAATGCCGTGGTAATTACCAGTGCCGTACAAGAGGTCATTGATCGCGGTGGCTGGGCATCCGGACAAGACATTCGCGTCATTGCCAGAACGACCGGCGCACCATCAGGCGCTGACTTGCGGCTTGCGCGTTACGGGGAAGCTGGCGGTGCTCCGGGTCAGCTTGTGATCGATTTCACGGCGGCAGCGGGCGGTCCGCCGAAAGGGAGCTTGGCACTCATGGGAGTAGGGATCTAAATAGCAAGGGAGTCAGCCATCGCAGACAATGTAACTCTCGACGCCGGAAGTGGCGGTTCGGTCATAGCGACCGACGACATCGGAAGCGTCCATTACCCAATCACGAAGCTCGGGTACGGAGCTTTGGACAGCGTGAACATCGTCACCTCGATTTCGACGAACCCGCTGCCGGTTGCGCTCTCTGACACCGACAACGCGGTGTTGGACACGATTGACGCCGTACTCGATACGATCAAAATCGACACGGAAGCAATCGAGACGGCTGTTGAGATCATCGATAATGTTGTTTTTGTGGACGATGCCGCTTTCACGCTCGGCACAAGCTCCGGAATAATGATGATGGGTTTCGCTGGAACCCAGAGCGTCAATGCAAACGATGCCGGTGCAATCGCGATGGAGACGGACGGTGCGATTCACATTCACGACGGCGGGAACATTATCACTGTCGATGGGACCGTTGACCTGGGTGCAACCGACAATGCCGTTCTCGATTCCATAGTCACGCAGTTGACCGCAGGTGCAACAACCCTTGTCAAGCTGGAGGATGTGGCCAACGCTCCTGCCGACGCTGGTGTCCCGGCAATGGCCGTCAGAAAGGCAACCCCGGTAGACTTGTCTGGAACTGACGGTGATTACGAGTTCCTACAGATGGACGTGGGGCGGTTATGGGTGAGTGCCACTATTGATGCCGCATTGCCAGCCGGAACTAACGAGATTGGCAAGCTGGCTGCCGGAGTAGCAGAGATCGGGAACGTTCAGAACGGCGGGACGTTTGTCGTCCAGGAAGACGGGGCCGCACTGACGGCGTTGCAGTTGATCGACGATTCGGTCTTTGCCGACGACGCACCGTTTACCCTCACGTCCAGCAAAGTCGTCATGGCCGGTGCCATTCGAGACGATTCGCTCGCAACGATGACGGCCATTGAAGGCGATGCGGTTCCGCTGCGGGTGGGTTCTACCGGTGCGTTGCATGTGACCGGCGGCGTCACCAGCCAGATACCGGGAACCGGAGCAACCAACGCGGGCAAAGCACAAGACGTAGCAGTCGGTGCGGACGATGTTGGCGTGGCAATGCTCGTGAAGCGAGACGATGAAGAGGCAGCCGTTACGCCCGTTGATGGTGATTATGTTGTGCCGACGTGTGACAAGTTCGGCAAGTTAAAAGTGACGGAACTGCCCGATGCCACCAGTGTTATCAAGTACGCGGTTGTCAACGTAGCAAGTTCCGGCGATAACACGATCCAAGCTGCTGCCGGTGTAGGAATTAAGATTCGGGTACTCTCTGTGTTTCTGGTTGCGGCGGGAACTGTCGTTGTCAGGTTTGAGTCTGCTGCGGGCGGAACGGCATTGACAGGTGAGATGCCTCTCGTGGCAAACAGCGGGTTCGTGCTTCCGTTCAATCCCGGCGGATGGTTTGAAACTGCCGATAATGCTTTATTGAATTTGGAACTCGGTGGTGCCGTGGGTGTTGACGGCTGTGTTACTTACGTGGAAGTTTAGAATGAGCGGTCCATCACTACTCCTGTTCTTCAACACCCTGGGCGGATCGGCCGAGGCTACGATTGTCCGGCGTGGATTGCGGCACGCGCCACGGAAGCCGCGAAGTATCGCACGAGACCGGCGGATGGGTCAGTTGCTGCAAACTCCGGAGTGGCTTGGCGACGGGCTGAAGTTCGACACGGACAACCGGCTCGACTTCGATGTGGATACGGTATTCCCGATCGTGGACACATTGAATATCGTTAAAGATCCCGACGACGCTACCAAGACGATGCGGATTGATGTGGGGGCGGTGGCGGCTGCGGAGAACAGGGTACTGACGATGCCCAACAGGGACGTTGATTTGAGTGTGGCGGTTGTGGACGACGGATCTGAGTCAACGCCCAGCGTAAGATTCAACAGCGATCCGGACACAGGGGTCTTTTTGAAATCAGCGGGTGTGATTGCGATCTCTGTCGCCGGGAATGAAGTCTTTTCGATTAGTTCGTCTGTCACGACACTGGCAGGGACGATAAAAGTTGGCAGCGTGACGGTCGTGACCGGCGGCATCCTTGTTGCGAGAAGTTTCAATGATGCAGGCCGCCCGTCGGCGGGGACAGCCGGCAGAGTGATCTTCAACACGGACGACGGACAGCTTAACATTGACGACGGAACGAACTGGACTCTTCCGGATGGAACAACAACGTAGGGAAATGCAATGGCACTCGCATACGAGTTTATGACTCCGAAAGAGAAGAGAGCTTATAGATTGTCGATGAAACAGACTCCGATTATGTCTGCGTTGGGCCAGTCTGGGTCGAGTTATTACAACAGTAACGACCCAAATGCGGTTGTGACCGGGATGACGGACGGGGTATTAAGCCAGAACAAAGTCGGCGACGAAGCAGCAAAAAAGAAACAGAGAGAAGCCGACAGAGCGGACTGGGAGGCTCAAGCGAGAGCGCAAGGCGGGATGAAGGGACCACAGGGACCAACCCGCACAATCACGCAAAAGACAATGACCGACGCGGAAGCCCTGAAGCAAAACACGGATTTCTTGTCACGTTTCGGGATTCAGGCTGGTGGCGGTGGCGGGGCTGCTCCTCCACCACCCAAGCCTCCCAGTAAAGGTGGAGCAATGCCGTTGAAAAATAGAGAGCCGACTCCTTTTGAGAACCCGTTCATGCTTGGCGATCCGCGTCGCCAAGTGTTGGAGCAACAAGACAAAGCGTTGCACCCGACAAGGGTTTTGCAGTTGGCACCCGGCCTCAAGAAGAAAAGAATGGATGACTTGAGGAACATTGTGGCGAAATACGGAGAGGGGGTCGTGACTGCCGAGATGCTCAGGCTGGCCGGAGTTGATCCCGGTGTCGATGGCGGCCTCCCCGGTAACACGAAGCCTCAGGCGGGGTTAGTCAAAAAGCTATTAGGCCCCAGACAGGACGCTCAGAATCAATCGATGATTGCCAGCGGGGATGGTACTATTCTCGAAAGAAACGGCGCGAAGACGGATGCCTATCACGATATGTACAAGCCGCAAGAGTTCGACGCCGGTTCAAGCGATCCTGCCTCCGCCGGCATGAACGCTTTTCGCTCATCGACGGACGACTTTGAACCGGCCGGCAGCCTCAATGCCCCTCCGCGTCCGCCAAGCGTAAACAATCAAAGACAACGTCTGCTTGATGATGCTGCAAAACGTGAGTCTTCCCGTGAGTCGTATCCTCAGCGGCGGCTGGATACGGTGCAGGATGTTTTGCAACAGGCACAGAATCAGAGACAGGCGGGGATCGGTGGAGACCCCGCTGCGACGAGCAGTAACAATCGGGCACAACGGCTGGCCGAGAACGACGTGGTGGCGGCTGGTGGACAGGTTGAGAATCCGTTTTTTATCAATCCGGGAAATCCCGGTGAAAGGCTTGGTGGCAATATGCCTGATTACAACATTCCGGGAAGCGGAAACAACAGAATGGGCGGCACTCAGCAGCGGTTCGACGCACTGGGCGGCGGTTCCATGATGGGCGGCGGCGGTGCGCAGAACCAGCAGGCCAATAACTATGCGATGAATAACAATATCGCTCCACCTCCGGGGATGATGGGTGGTGGCGGCGGCGGTGGCGGCGGGATATCTCAACTTGGAGACCAATCGCAGAACAGGGACAACGGGATTTTTATGAAGGGACAGGGCGGCGGTGGTTTCGGTGGCATGGCACCGTCCGGGGGCGGCCCACGTGGTCCGCTGGGAGAGCCGTTGCCTCCCAGAAATCAGGCTCCGAAGCCTGCACCTCCAAGTCCGCCACAGTACGAAATGGGTCCGGTGGGTGGAACGCCAAGCGGGGGCTACGATATGGGCAGTAGTAATGACGAGTTCGGATGGATGGCTGGCATGGGCGGCAGTCCCGGCGGTGGCATGATGGGCGGCAGTACGCCTGGCATGGGCGGCGGCGCGACTGAAGCCTTGCGTTCCTACGAGTTGGGATATGGCGGAAACACGGGTGAGATTGGAGGCGAGTATGGCACGCCGGGCGGTGGCGGAGGACAAGCACAACCGCAAGGCGGGATGCCCCAATCGGTTTACCTTGACCCTAACTCTCCACTGGCACGGGGAACAGGGACCAGTGGCGCGCCACCAACGCAGGGTGGTGCTACCAGTAACGCCTCGCGGGGCGGGGCACAACAGTCCTATCAGGGCGGGAACGGTATTGCCGATCAGGCATTCGGGATCCCGGGTGGTGCGCCAAGGCAACCGCAAGCTCCACCGAGACCACCACAGGGAGGCGGTTACACCGGCTTGGGCATGGTTGGTGGACCTGAACCGAACGCGCCCGGCCTACAACCGCCCCGGCAGACGGTTGCCCCACCGAAACCGCCACAGCAACAACAGCCGCGGCATGGTCCGGTGCGACAACCACAGCAGGGCGGCGGGATCGCAGGGTACACTCCGATCAATATGTTTCGGTAAAAGGATGGAGCAGAGAATTTCAGCACAAGGAGCGAACTGATGCCGCTAACAGGAATGCAGCCGCTAACAGGAATGCCGATAGGTATTCCGAACCTTCCGCCTGAAATGTTGGCCGATCTGATGTCGCAAATTGGCGGCGGTGCGCCACACATGCAGACCACCGACCCGATGGCCGGGATGGACCCGTCCATGCAGAGCGATCCCATGCGACCACACGGCATGGATATAAATGCTGCGAATGACATCAAGTTCTTCAGCGACCAGCTTGCGGCAGGGGAAATCAGTCGTGAGCAATTTGAACGGGAGGTTAGCGCCTATTTGAATCAGGGTGATATTTCACAGGAACAGGCAAAATCCATTTTGTCTGACGGTTGGGAAGCCTTTGTTAATGGAGGTGGTGGAAATTTGGGCTGGCCGACTATTGGCGGCCCGAACGTCGGCGGTGGTGCTGGCGGTGGCGGTGGATTTGATGCAGGCGTAGCTGCCGGTGGTGGTTTGGGCGGCGGTGCAACCGGAGGTGGTGGCATGGGCGGTGGCGGTCCCGTTGCTGGCGGAACTATGGAGGACACGATGAGCGTCCCTGGCCCGAACGTCGGCGGCGATGCGGATGGTGGTCTCTACGGTCTGCCGGATGAAAGCCGGACGGCTGGAGGTGCAACGGACGAGGACATCGAACGTGCGCTGCAGGAACAAGAGCAAGCAGACCGGGAACAAGAAGAGCAAAACGAAGACGGCAGTCAGGGGCGGGGTAGTGGTGGGCAAGGCAACAACGTCCTTTATCCAACAAGCGGAAGCGGATTCGATTTCCCCCCACCCGGCCAAGGCACACCCGATTTCCCGGCGGTCTACCCCGGCGGTGGCGGCGGACTGCCAACGCCCATGATACCGAACCTCGGAGGACCGACCGGCACGTCAGACCCCGACGCACTCGGCGGACCGGAAGGCAATCCTGCCGATATTTTCGACCGGCTACTCGATTCGTTCGACGAAGCGAACAGCGAAGCCAACGAAGCCAACGAAGGCCGCTACAACGACATTCTGGAGGGGTATCTGGCGCAACTCACCGGTGCAAACCAAACACTCGACGAAACGTCTACCGGGCTGGGGAACGCTGAGAACGTTCTGTCCGACAGGTGGAATCGGGTCGGTTCCGCACTGGAGGCCGGTGAAGGGAACCTTGAGAGCAGGTTCCAGGATGTGTCGGGCCGGCTGGGTGAAAGCGAGCAGGGGTTGCAGGACATTCTGTCCGGGCTGGGAGGCCAGCAGCGGGAGGACATCAACCGTCGGTATGACCAGCAGGCAGGGGATCTTGAGCAGGGCCTGATCAATCGCGGTCTCGGCAACACGACGCTGCGGTCGAACACGCTGATGGGCAACAATGAACGTCGCGGCAACGAACTGGACCGGCTGCGGGATTCGTTGGCCCGCGAACAGACGACTCAGGGCAACCAGGCTCTCAACCGAGGTCTTGGTCTCGACACACTCGGACTCGGACAGCAGGAGAACTCGATCGGACGGCGTAGCCAGTACGGGCTTCAGGGTCAGCAGTTCGGCGAACGAACAATCGACCGGATGTTGGGACAAGATGCTCAACGGCTGAACGTCCCGGCTAACCTATCCACGGGGATGCTGCAGTTTCAGGAGCGTCGAACAGATCAAGGTCCGGATCTAGGCCAGTTGACGGACTTGGCGTCCCAGTTCGGCAGTCAAGGATCTGGAGACTTCCGTCCTCGCAACCTCGCTAATCAATACACAACAGCCATCCCTATTCAGTAGCGTGAATTTTACCGTGACACGAAGCACAAGTAGGAACAACTGACAACCGATGTTCATCCTCATAGCCAAGATGGTGATGGTAATGACTGGCTTGCTCGCCGCATTCAGAGCATTTCAGCGTATGGACTGGGGGTATTTTGCCGCGTATCACGGCTTCACGAACAGTTCTTCGTGCCCTCATCTTTTGTGGGTTTCTCGAAATGTACCTCTTGAGTGTAAGTCTTCCTTCGTCAGACTTCGCATAACGGCTAGCCATTTCCTTAGTCTTCTCGGATCGTCCGTATATCCGAATCTTCTCTCTGCCTTTTTCGGACTCCCTGTAGCGTCTTTTGGATGCCCTGCCTTCATCAGATGTATTGTCGGTGCGACTGCACTCCCTGCAACGAGATTGCCTTCCGTCTTTCACACGCTTCTGTCGGTTGAACGCATCAAGCGGCTTTTCGACGTGGCATTTAGAACAGACTTTGGTAGATTGGGCTTCAGACATGATTCGCTCCTTACCTAGCGGATTGTGTTTAGAGCCACGGTAGCTTCAACTGCCGTGGTTCGCTCAGTATAGCGACGAGATTCAATTATGCCAATCCAATTAAATTACAACCCAGACATTCGCGCCCTTGGTAGAATCGCTCAATTCGGCGGTGAGGGGGCATACCGCCAGCAGTTGAATCAACTGGCGACCAGCGACACCAACCGCCGTGTCTCGACGCAATTGAGTTTGGCAGACCTGATGGAGGGCGCACGCCGGACGAACGTGAACGCCCAGGTGAGCATGTCGAATCAGGCGGCCCAGATCCAAGCGGCACAAGCACAGGCTCAGTACGCGCGCCAGTCGAACGAGCGGATGGCCCAGTATCAGGCCGCACAGCAGCAGCAGCGGCAACAGCAGGCGGGCCGTCTGAACTCTCAACAGGCGGCGGCGCAATTCCAACGGCAGCAGCAACTCGGCCAGCAGCAGTTCGGGCAACGGAAGCAACTTGGCGAACAGGGATTCGGGTTCGACCAGCAGATGCAAGAGCAGCGGGACTTCTCGTTGGATCAGCGTCAACAGGCTCAATTCCGTCAGGTTGAACTCGGCAAGATACTGCCGACTCTCGATCCGCAGGCACAGGGTCAGATCCGGACGATCAACTTCCAGCGTCAAAAGTTCATGGAAGATCAGCGGAAGCGTCCGATTCTGCGAGACGACGAATTCCAAGGCCAGTTGGGGCAGTTCGACCAGCGGATCAACGAGGTGATTCAGAACGCTCAGAAGCAGCCGACACCGGAGGAGATTCAGCAGGATTACGATGGAAGCCCCTGGGACTATTATCCTGGAACGAAAACCCCTGTGAAACTCATGCCGAGGAAGGATGGAGGTTTTGAGTTCATCGCCAAGCCGGAGAGTGCGAAGGAACCCAAGCCTCAAGATCCGGACTTCTCAGTGAAAGAACAGTACGAACGACAGAATAAGTACAACACGGCTTATTACAAACAGTTGCAGTCGGCCAGGCAAGCATCCCAAGAGGCCATGATGCTTGATCCCAATGCCGGAGGCTTCGACGAAAACGCTTTCCGTGCGGATTACGAACGGGTGATTCCTCGGTTTTCCGGCGGGGCGCAACCGGCATCGCCCCAGCAAGCACCGCCTCCAGCACAACAGGCTGGGCCACAGCAACCGCCCACGGAGTCACAAGCGGCACTCCAGCAACTTATGCCCATGCTGGAAGGAAAGCCAAAAGCACAACAGGCCGCCCAGCGAGCGTTCTCGACTTTAGAACGATACTCCGCCCAGATCACAGAGGGTATGGCGATTGAAGAGGCGGCCACCATTATGCCGGAACCGGATCGCAGCACGTTTACCCTCGATTGGAAGACGGTTGAAATGAACCTGCCGTTTGCGGAACCGAAGTCGGCTCTCGACTTTTCTCTGATGGAACCGGGAACGATCTTTATTGATCCAGAGGGCAAAAAACGGGTCAAGCAATGAGCGAATGGTACGAATCAGCCCCCCTACTCACCGATCAGCCGTCCCAGCAAACGAACTGGTGGGAATCGGCTCCGGAGTATGAAGAACCGGACCTCTCGGACATCTTCACGGGCGAGTACAAGTCACCCGACGCCGGCGGTGAACTGGACGCTACGGAAGTCGCGGAGTACATGCGGACGTCTGGCTGGAACATTCCTTTTCTGACCGAACTTGAAAAGGAAGTCTCTGCCGGGTTGTCAATGGGCATGAATGAAATCTCGTCCACATTTGCACGATCCATCGGCCTGAAGCAAGAGGCCGAGAAGAAGTTGCGGCGTGCGGACGTTCATTCTCAGGCTGTCGAACAATTGCACGCCGACTCCGACATTTCTCCCCTTATTCGTCGTGGTGTTCGCGGGACTGTCCGGTCATTGACGCACGCTGTTCCAGCAGCCGTAGGCGGATTGCCGGGGATTATTGGGATGTCTGCTACAGTGAGAACAAATCGCGCCCTGAAGGAAGCCGATGACGCCGGCCTGACCGGCGCGAAGAGGCTGATTTATGCGGGAGGGGCGGGAGCGATCGAGGGGACGGTCACGGCTATCTTCTCAAAACTTGGAATGGGCGGCGTCGAGTCCCAACTGCTCGCAAAAAATGTCACAAACGCCGGACTGAAAGAAGGTTTCAAACAGATAGGAAAATCAGTTCTGCACGAAGTTCCGGAAGAAGTGATCATCGAGACGATGGATGCTTCGTTGCAGTCGATTTCTGGAGTTGATCCCACGGCAGCCACTCCTGAGAATCTGGTCGAAAATCTGAAGCAGACGGTGGTGACCACGTTGATGACCGTTGGGACGGTTGGTGGTGCTCAGATTGCATCACAGGCCATCGACACCCAAGAGCCAGTTGCGGACTATAGTCTGCAACCAGGGGAAGTAATGGCCCCTGAGTCGCAAATCCCGCCGGAAGCCGCTGGTGAGCCTCCTGTGGTCTTCAGTGAGACCGCAGACCCTCAACTACTGTCCGAACGTGAGGCACAGCTTGCGAAGATGGAGGCGGAGGGGTTTGTGCCGGAACTCGACCCGAAAATGATGACGCAGGCGATTGACGAGTCCTACGGTCGTCGTTTGGCCGAGTGGGAGACGATGCAGCCGGTTCGGGACATCAAAAAGAAGCACTTTAACATCATTCAAACGCTGCGGAACAAAGACCCGGACGCAGTGAAGCGATTCGACGAACTGGCGAGCGAGTGGATCAGCGACAATCCGGGGTTTGCTCAGGACGCCGGGGAACTGGCCGAGTTGCTGAAAGCTGGTCCAGACCTCAAACCCAACAGGAATGATCCGGATATTCTGCGAGAGGCCTCCGAAATTGCGGAGGAGAACCTGACTGCCTTCAGTCCCGAGATGTTTGACGACGCCATATTCTTCACCCCTCCCGGCGGATTCAAAGGCGACCTCGGCAAACTGGCACAGTCCGCAAAGAGTACGGCCCGAAAACTGCTGACAACTCGCGGTCATCTTCCCGAACAGGTGTTTTCCGAGAAAGTACGGAAAGAGGGGCGTGTTGCGTCTCAACTGAAACAGATCGAGTTCACACTGGCAGACTTCGATCGGACGGCCCGGCAGGTCTACGGTGGGTTTCGGCGAATGGGTCCGGAAAAGATAAAGCAGCTTGATTCCGTACTGAAAGGGGCGGCGGAAGAATCCACAATCCCTGCCCCGATGCGCCCAATTATTCGGAAGATGCGAACGGAAATCGACGCCTTGTCTCGGAAGTTGATTGACACCGGTGTCATTGAGGGAAACTTGGCCGGCGTCATCGAGGAGAATATCGGCGTCTATGCCAACCGGTCGTACAAAGTGTTTGACGATCCGAAGTGGGCGGAGAATGTCCCGGAGACTGTCCGCAACAAGGCGAAAGCATTCATTCGACAGGAATACCCGGAACTCTCCGAGGATGAGGTTCACGGTAAAATCGAAAGCCTGCTGTATGAGGGGAAGGCAGCCGAGAGTCCGATCGCCCTAATCAAGAGCGGGAAGCTGGGAAGCAAAGACCTGTCGATTCTGACTAAACGCAAGACCATCCCGCCGGAGATCCGGGCGTTGTGGGGAGAGCATGACGACCCGCGCGTGAATTACGGCAACAGCGTTAGCAAGATGGCGCGGCTGATTTCCAATCACCAGTTTCTCTCACAGGTCAAAGCGGACGGCGTGGGGCAGTTTCTGTACAAGAAGCCGGTTGTGAATGAGCAGGGAGAATTCAAGACGCGGATCGCGGCTGATGCGTCTCAGGTCATGTTTCCGCTGAACGGTCTCTACACGACTCCGGAGATCAAGCAGGCGTTCGAGGACGCGCTGGAACCGAAAGTACATGGCGATCTGTTTCGTCGGTACATGCTTGTCAACAGTACGGTGAAGCTCAGTAAAACCGTGCTTTCAGTAATGACGCACATTCGGAACTTATTCGGCAACACTGGGTTTGCTGTGGCGAACGGACATTGGCGAGTCGGCAAGGCACAGGGGGCTTTCAAGGCGACGATGACCGGGCTGGCAAAACTCAATGACGCGGAGTACAGATCGTATTTTCGCCACTTGCAGGAATTGGGCGTGGTGGAAGAGGGAGCGCGAGCCGGCGAATTGAGAGACGTAGTTCGAGACGCAAGCAGGGCAGATTTGGACGGGTATGCAGAGAAAAGCATTCTTCGTCGTGCCGGAAAGCTCGCTGTTGGTGTCTATCAGGCTGAAGACAATGTGTGGAAGGTCTACGCCTTTGAAAACGAGAAGGCGCGGTACTCAAAGGCGTTCCCCGAAAAGAGCGAACAGGAGATCGAGCAGATCGCCGCAACCAACGTCCGCAACACGTACCCGACATACTCGATGATCCCGGAAGGCGTCAAGAAGATTCGGCGGTTTCCGATGATCGGGACGTTCGTCAGTTTTCCGTCTGAGGTGATGCGGACCGGATACCACACGATCAAACTTGCAAAAACCGAACTGCAAGACCCCAAGACAAGATCAATCGGGGCCCAGCGGTTGGCTGGAATCTCCGTGGCGGCAACGGCGACAGCAGCGATCGCGACGGCCAGCCGGTTCCTGATGGGCGTCACCGGTGACGATGATGAAGACTTGAGAGAGTTTGTGGCGCCGTGGAATGAGAACAGCCAACTCGTTCACCTCGGGAAAACGCCGGACGGGAAGTACCGCTACATCGACCTCAGCTACACCGACCCCTACGAGTACCTGAAGAAGCCGGTGACGGCCATGATGCGGGGCGACGATTGGGAAGAGTCGTTATGGGAAGCCACAGTGCAGGCCGCCGAACCGTTTGTCGGCGAAGAGATCCTTGCCGAAAAGCTGCTCGACATTTCACGCAACAAAAAGGCCAATGGCGGAACGGTTTTCAACGAGCAGGATGACGTTCTGAAGCGACGAATGGATCAGTTGGCACACATCTACGGCGCACTCGAACCGGGGACTCTCTCCAGTGCGAGACGTATTGCCAGCGGGATCTCCGGAACAGTGAATGCTTACGGTGGTTCGTACAACCCGAAGCTGGAGGCGACGGCCGTCTTCACGGGCCAGCGGATCATCGAAATCGATATTTCCCAAGCCCTGATGTTCAAGGCCAGGGAGTTCAGCCGTGAGTTTTCGGAAGCGAACCGTATTTTCGGTAAGGTTGTTCACAGCAAAGGCGACGTCACCGAACAGGAGATCCGAGAAGCCTACCAGTCATCGGACAAATCACGGCGCAAGCTATTCGAGAATATCCACAAAAAGACACAAGCGGCCATTCGGCTTGGGTTGACCGGTCGGCAGGTTTTGGGCGCACTCCGTACTGCTCACATCTCATCGGGGGTCGCCAAGCGAATCATTGGCGGCCAGTACCAATCCTACGTGCCGCAATCAGTGCCAACCAAACGACGCAATCTGACTGCCAGCTTGGCTAGAGAGTCGAGTAAATAACATGGACATCCCGCACATCGTCACTGACTTCGGGTTCCCATCAGCACTGTTGCTGATCATCGCGTGGTCGTTGCGATCCGCCGGGAAGTTCCTCGCGCCTCTGCTGCGGAGTGGCGTTGAGAAGCACATCGATCTTGTGGACACCCTGAAGTTCAACATCGTGCATCAGACCGAGTTGTTGGAGAATCAGAGCGAAACGCTGAAAGAAATCCACCAGGCGGTGAAACCCGGTGTTGCCAACCCGTAGGAAGTTGCTACGATTGTTTCAGGCGTGACGGCATTGGAGGAGTTGAATCAATGCGCACGCTTTTTCTATTGGCCATGCTGGCCTTCCCGTCTTCCCTCTCCGCTCAGGTTGTGCAGATAAAGTCTGTGTGCGATACCTGACCCCGCAAAGACACGAGCGTCGGTACGGCGGTCAACATCGGGCATTCCCAAAAGGGGACGTACTTTTTAAGTTGCGGCCACGGCACACGGGCGACAGATACTCATTCCATCACCATCGACGGAAAACGGCACGTTGTTCGTCTTCTCGAACGAGAGTATTCCGATCCCGTGGATCTGGCCCTTTTCTTTTTGGATGGATTGAAGGCACAGCCGACCTTCCAGATATCGGAGCGATCACCGGTAATCGGCGAGTACGCTTGGATGGTTGGGTTTCCCAGCCGTCTCGGAGGTAATTACCGCGAGACTCGGGGCAGGATAGAGTCAACCAACATTGTCGGCCTCGAATATCAATTCGACCGCGAGGCTCTCGACGGGGAGAGTGGCGGGCCGTTGTTCACCGGGAAATATCAGATATCCGGTATTGTGTCTGCGAGCGATCGAGGTGAAACATTGGTAACGACGGTGCCGAAGATCAGGAAGTTTCTGGCGAAGTGTATCAAACCAAGGGAGCCAGCCGTGCAACCCTCACCCGGCATCGATGGCCTACTGAAGCGGATCGCATTACTCGAAGCAAAGTTTACTGCCTTGGAATCCAGAAAGGCCGAGAAGGGAGACCGCGGAGACAAAGGCGAACCCGGCCCCCTCGGCGATAAGGGGGATCGCGGCGAACCCGGCACCATCACCGTCATCCTGATAGACGGCAAGGGCAACGAGATCGGCAAGGCAGAAGACTTAGACGCGAACGATGTCGTTCGCATTCCGATAACACGTTTCTTGAAGGAGAAATGACATGCCTATAGAAACTTCAACACGACCAGAACCGAGGAGTGGGTTTGGGGCGAGAGAAAGCGCAGATGAAACCCGGCAAGCCCAGCAACAGGTCGCAAACGATGCTCCTGTTGATTGCAACCCCAACGCGATCATCGCCCGCGAGCAGGTTGGTACGCTCGTGTTAATGGGCAAAAACTTCGAGGCGGGGGCAGCCCGTAGAAATGCAATCTTCGATCAGATTGCCGGAAACGCGCTGAAATGATAACCACGCCGAACCGACTTAAAGAGGTTGTCGAGAAACTGGAGAAGGGCGAGTCGGTCGATTATGGCCGGGTCGCTACTCTTCAGATGTTCGACCTCGCTATGGCCGGTCGTGAATTTGTCGAAGATGCTGCTCGATTCCAGGAGGCCGAAGATGAGCGAATCAGAGAACTCCTCACCTGATAAATTGATCTGGGACGATGTGTGGCTTCCGAACCAGTTATGGCG
>SDBT01006403.1_pt1 | contig 19536 bp, 23 predicted proteins | sample 2277101 | NCBI WGS metagenome assembly SDBT01 (sample SAMN10404973, study PRJNA504765) | marine sediment metagenome | isolation source: marine sediment core GS10_PC15, 103 cmbsf | place: Arctic Ocean: Southern Knipovich Ridge | collected 2010 | reverse complement strand
GACCGCCCTGATACAGATGGAATATACACTTCTCAATCTTTAACCATAAATGCCTCGACGCTTGATAAGTTATATTGGAAAGAAACTTTCCCTTCCGGTGGCGGCGATGTTACCTTTGACATTCGCATGGGCGCGACAGAAGGGGATCTTGCAGTAGCAATATGGAACACAGGATTTACCGATTCAACGGGTTCGGATATTTCAGCTGCTACGTCATCAACTGATACTGTTTTAATGCAATATCGCGTTAATATGGACACGAACACGATCACTGAAACACCCACGCTTTTCAGAGAATCAAATTATGTTGTTAGGATTACTTTTGATATTGCAGGATCAACCGAAGAAGCCGCTATTCCGATTAAATACAGAAGTGGCTGGAATGATTACGGTAAGCCAGGAATTGTTAAAACTCTTTATAAATTATATGTTTATTATGATTGGCCCGAAGATACGGCAGGAACTTTAAATTTAACCTTTGAGGGAATAGGCACAGGAGTATATTCTACGGCTAATCCCACGCAAGAGGAAACAGATACCTTTGCAATAGATTTATTAGCACATCCAAACTTCTATGTCGAGAGATTTCAAGAGGGTACATTAATTGGTGAACTAATAAGACTTTCAATAGATGAGTCAAGTACGCAACCGATAAGAATAAATAAAATAATTGTCACTTACACTGCTCAAGAGGATTTGACGTGAAAAGATTTCTACCTATATTCTTAGCTTTGTTAATGGGTTGCAACATAGCCTTCGCCCAAGAACAGATAGTTGACTTTGAGAAAAGAAGCCTCCCTGTTCTTAATGAAGAGTTGAGAAAGATAAGAGATAGGGCCGAAGATAGTAAAGACTTAACTTCTGAGGTTTCTGGTATATTGCCTTTGGCTAATGGGGGAACGGCTATTGTTTACGTTGACCCTGATGCAGACAGGATTTTCTTCTGGGATGATTCGGAAGGCGAGTTCGGGAGTTTGACGGTAGGAACAGGATTGGCGATTACGGGGACGACTTTGAATGCGGAAGAAGGGAGTAGTACCAGCAATGTTATATTCTCATGGTCTGGAGTTGATAATTTCCAAGCAAATAACGCCGGAGCGGCAATTACTCAAGTCGCGCTCCCTGATTTTGATACTGCAGCTATACCAAACAATTTAGCTGTTGGTTCAGATAATACAACTCCACGTGTACTTTTAAATTTTAGATTTAAAAAAATAGCGGGGATTTCAACAATAACAATAGAAGCTAGGATGGCTTCATCTGGAACCGCTACCTGTTTAGTTAATATCGGCGGTCAATCAAATTCTGTTACAAGAGCAAGTGCCTCATATGGATGGGCAACAGCGGCAGATATAGATGTTTCGGGACTAAGCGACGGAACAACATACGACGGTACAATAGCAATCGGAAGCAATATCGTTACCGTTAATTCACTTCTTAGTGCCATTACTTTAATAGCAAGCTAAAGGAGAACCATGAAAAACCTATTTGATTTTATTAAGTTCACAATGAAGAATCTGATGTTCAGAAATATTTTTAAGAAGCATAAGATTTTCAATTCTATTATCGTCACGGATATGGTTCATGTGATGAACAACCTCTTCTTTCGTAAGGTAGCGCCCAAGATGCTTCTCCATTACAAGGCGGTGTTCTTTAACATACCCATGTCTATCACAGAAAGGATGGTTCGGAGTATGAAGACAAACGTATCCCTGGTGAATAATTCTTCCTTTGTAAAAAGGATGTTCTTTCCCTTTTTTAAATTCAGTAGGACTATCCCAAGTTCGTTTTTTTCCTTTGTTCCACGATGTTTGTCCTTTCTTAAATTGTGTTTCGGGAGAATAAGATTTTCCTTTTTTGGAAATATCAGAACATTTTTTGCAGCAATAAAACTTTGTGTTAATGTCGCAAGGCTTAACATAAAAAGAGCCAAAACATGTGTTACATTTTTTATAAACACCCTTCTTTTGTCTTGTCGTTCCTTTGCTGGCAGACGCTTTGCATTTTTTGGAACAGTATTTCTTCCTTTTAATAAGGCAATTTTTAACATAGATTTGTTTACTGCAAAACTCACACGTTTTGTAAATACCAGATTTAAGACTCATTGCGTCACCTCCTTTATTTTGTTTATTATAACATTTCTTACGATTGTGTCAACCCCTGTTTCCGCTGAGAATCTCTGGCGAAAAGGCGACGGAAGCGATGTAATCGAAGGAACCGAATTAGTAAACGACATTGATGCTATTTCTTTTGAGAATATTGTTGACCCTTTAGATCGCGTTCTTTCAAATTACAATAGAACAGTTCTTCTCAAATACAATTCTACTTCTCAGGTAACTTTATCTCTTGGTGAAATTGTATGCTCGAATACGGCAGGAACGATAAGAAGGATGAGAAAGAATACGTCTGACGTTACAGTAACTTGGGCTGATATTGATGCCGGGGCAGAGGCAGGGAATACTACTTATTACATATATTCAGTTTGTGATGCAGACGCGGCAACATTCACAGCGACGATTTCAACAAACTCTTCCACTCCGACTGGGGCAACCTATTTTAAAAGAGTTGGACAGTTCACAAACGACGGAAGCTCAAATATAACGGCTGTAAAGAATGATGATGATAGGGTGATTGTATCAACAGGCACAGTAGCCAACGGAGGCACTATCTCACTACCAAGCGGATGGGCGCAAGATGAATGTGATTGGACGGTTGGCGGCCCGGCAACTGCTGTCTGCACAGATGGCGATGGAGAAACGTCTGGATCAATTACAATTTCCGTTACTTCAGGTAGAGTTGCAACTTGCATAGGAACACAGGCGGCTGCTTGTTCCGTAGGGAGCAAAACTTGTTCGGCAAATTTTATAATCGCATGCTATAGGTGAGGAGAAAAAATGAGAATATTTATATTAAGTTTAAGCATATTATTTATTTCTGTCACGGCTCACGCTGACTGGTATATCATAAATTCTGATACCAACAGAGCCACTTCAAGAATCAAATACAAACCTAGCCTAGAGGATTTAGCGACGAGGAATGAGATTGCCATAGAAAGTGATGCTATTATTCCAGTTGACATGGCTGAGTATCGGAATGGCGATATTAAAGAGCGCATGAAATCTTCCGAAGAAAAGAACAAGGAAAAAGAGATTAAGGATGCAAAGGATAAAAAAGATGCTGATTTTCTTACAGCCAAAGATAAACTAATTGCTCTTGGACTCACAGATGCCGAGGTTGAGAGTTTACACTAAGGAGGAATTATTATGGCAGATGCAGCAACAGGATCACCATTTTCAGGAAATATTAGCGGAGGATATGGCCGTTCAACAAGCAGAACGGAACGCGCTCCTCTTGAATTTGCTCAACAGCCTGAATTTCCAGAGGCAGAAGGAGCTAGGGGCGCATGGTGGGAGAAGTTACAGCAATTTGGTGGCGATCCTGATTATGGCGCTATTTCTCCCGATTGGGCTGATATTTGGGAAAATGCTCAGAAGAAAGTCAGGCAGTATTTTTGGGGAAGTCCTACGGATCCCGGACTTGTTGGCAAAGTTAAGGCTTCTGCCGCGCGCCGTGGTGTATCAGAGAGCCCGGCTATGGAAGGTGCTATTTCTAGGATGGGCGCAACTGAATCCAACGTAATATCAGATATGGCTACCCAGGAAGCTCAGAGTAGAGCAGAATTTGCAGAGGGAGGCCGTCAAAGCTATCTTCAAAACCTTATGCAACTTTCTAATGTCAGGACACAAGGCCAATTCTGGACACCGTGGGAACAGACAAAAAGTAGCCAATGGGATGTATCAGGAAAAGCTGCAATAGGTTAAATTCGTTAGGAGGACAATATGGGACTAGATGAATTTTTTGGAAAAATGGGGCTTTCTGTAAATCCGAATGCAAGAGCCTTGGATTTATACAAGAAGAAACAACAGAGCATCGACCCTTTCAAACAAAAAATGATGGAAGAATACATGATGCAAAAGCCAGGAGAGGATTTCTCAGGTATTCCCGGGCTAGAGCAGATACAAAATAGGTTCAATAAAAAGCTACTCGATCAGGGTGGCCCACTTTACAAGCCAATTAAGGACAAGGAAGGGAAAGTTACAGGCTATTCTCCAAAAAAAGGTGCAAAGGAAAAGCAAGACAAAGAAACAATGTTAAATCCTCTGCAAATGACCGGTTCCGGTCCTCAACGCATGACTGGACAAGCAAGAAAAGATCAGGTGTTTGGCAAGATTCAAGAGAAGCGGGAAGCAGGCCAACCTATCTCAACCGCAGAGGCACGGTATGAGAAGAAATATTTAGGCATTAAAGACACAAAGAAACTTCCTGAATCAGCTACGGAAATTGAGTTTATACGAAACAAGGTTAAGGATTCCCTTGGTGCAGAAATTATCAATCAGGGAGGGTATTACGATAAGGATTCTAAAACTTATTACGACGCAGAAGGTAATGTTGTAAGATTCCCAGAAGAAGCAATCCAGGCCGGGATGCCTGAATTTACGAAAAGGTTTTATCCCAACGCCGACCCAGTAGAAATTGAGAAAAAGGATTACACCATAAAACTTCCAGAGGGAATGGACACAATAGGGAAAGCGAGGGAATATTTATCAAAATTCTTTGATAATCCTGAAGAAATTGATGCTTGGATAGAAGAAAACGTGGAAGCGGAGTAAAATGGTAAATGGACTTTTAAAACTGAAAGACGATATTGGTTTTTTTGAAGAAGAGCCTCGCCATAAGATAGATAAATCCTTTATTCGTGAAAAAGAGGGATATAGCGAAGAAGCGTATATTCCAAAAGATAATAAAGGCACTATTCTAGGGCAAAGCGGCGTTACGATTGGTTCAGGAGTTGATTTAGGGCAACGAACCGAACAAGAATTGATGGATTTGAAGGTAAATCCACAGACCATTGAAAAGGTTAGGACATATATCGGGAAAAGAGGTAAAGACGCAGAAACTACGCTGAAATCATTTCCTCTAAAACTTGATTCAAAAGAAGTTGACGATTTACAGAGTAAAGTACACGATTCAAACTGGAATCAGTACATAGATTATTACGAAGAAACTACGAATAAGAAGTTTACCGATCTTGACCCGAAACTGCAAACTGCCGTTGGCTCGGTTGTCACTCAATACGGACCCGATCTTCAAACACGAACTCCCAAATTTAACAAAGCTATAATTGACAACGATATACCCGCGATCAAGAACGAACTAGAAAATTTTGGCGATAAATACCCTACCAGACGAAAATCAGAAGCAAGCCTTTTGGACGATTTAATATCAATGGTGAATATATTTGACGTTCCAAACGCAGAAGCGGCTCGGTTTAAACTAAAAGATGATGTTGGGTTTTTTGAAGGAAGAGGGGAAACATTTGACCCAGAAGGCGAAGGATATGATTATGAAGGAGCAAGATCAGCAGGGATAACTCCTGATGAAACAGGTCATTGGGCAAGTCGAGATCCACGATCAGGACTTATTCTAAAAGGGGCAGGGCATAAAACATTTGATAAGACATTAAAAGGCGAGGAATCGGAAGGATACGAAGTTACAAAAGGGGAAGATGGTAGATACTATTCGCAAAAGAAAAAGCAGAAATACAAACTCAAAGACGATGAAGGATTTTTCCAAAGGGAAATCCCTTTACTTAAAAAAATAGGAGATGCAATACTTAGAACATCTGTTGGAGTCGGTGTATCAACAGGTACGCAACCAACAATAAAAACTGAACGGGCAGCAAAAAGTTTTGCAACAGGAGTCGTTGGAACGGTAGAACAAACTGCGGGATTTTTGCAAGCATATGGTGGGGTAGAGGCTAAATTTGCTGGGACGCTAATCAGAGAGCAAGCAAAGAAAGCAAGGGAGGCACTAGCTATTCCAGACCCTACATTTATTGACCAAGTTGCCGCCGGATTCGGTTCAATGAGTACATTTTTAATCCCAGGTATGGGAGTTGCTAAAGGCGTTAATATGGTTTCATATATGCCTCGTCTTGCCGCATGGTTAGGAGTTGGTGCTTCTTCTGTTTTAGAATCTACAGTTGAATCTGGAGGCGCATACTTACGAGCAAAAGAAAAAGGAATGGATGAGGAAAAGGCAAAAGGTGCTGGGGCTAAAGCGTTTTGGCTAAACCTTCCTATAACAATAGTTACAAACAAGCTAGGATTCTTCGGAGATAAGGGTTCGGCTTTTCTTAAAGGTTTGAAATCCGCACCATTAGAGGCAATCCAAGAGTTTACCCAACAAATCATAGGCAATGCTGTTGTCAATGACCCACTAATGCAAGGAGCTTTAGAGTCTGCGGGCGTTGGATTTATTGTTGGCGGAGGAACTGGAGGGGTTGTAGGAGGCATGGAACAGTTGACCGCGGCGAAAGAATTAAAAGATAAAATAGGCGTTGAGACAAAAGAACCTTTGGTAAAAGACATTGCTGTTGAAGAAATCAAAGGCGAACCTTTAGAAGAAGGTGCTTTAGGTGAAAAGGTTGAGGTTGAAGGTGAGATTGTTCCTGTTGTTAAAAAGACGACTGAGGCAGAAGAGGCGATTGCGGAAGAAATAGCCCCTGAGAAGCCCGTAGAATCTAAAGAAGAAGTATTCTTAAAACAATATGAAAAACAGCTTAAAGACGCTAGCGAAGATGTTATTAAATACAGCAAGAATTTGAGGGATGAAGGATTTAGAGTAGAAATAGACAAGGGCGCAGACGAAATAGGAATTAGCATATTAAAGGATGGAGAGTTAATAGAAAATCGTGAGAATCTTCCAGAATCAGGTAAATTGTTGTTAGTTGCAGAGGAAGCCATTGTTGAGGCGAAGGAACGAATTAATTTCTTAAATGCTAAAGTTGAAGCCGAAAAAGCCCCTGAGAAGCCCGTAACCGAAAAACCCGTACCAGAGGCCGAAATAGCCGAGAAAGTGCCACAGAAAGAGATTTCGCAGGGGGAAGTGGGGCTTGTAGAAGGGGTAGAACCAGAAAAGGTACGAGGTATATCAAAGAGTGTAAAAAAGGAAGCCATAGAGGAAGGATTAGCTGAAGATTTAGGCGACCTTCCTACTTATCAGAAAAGAGATATGGCTGATGTGGCTGAAAGAGCATCTAATTTTATAAATACCGACTATGCACTTGCTAAAAAGATTGCACTACGAGAAGCACCAGAGCAGGGCGACCTTAGAGCAGAAGAACTTTTTACGGCTATCCGCATTAAAGCGGTTGTAGAAGAAGATATTGATACAATAAGGGAACTTGCTACTTCTGAGAAAGCCGCAAAAGCTGGAACTGAAGCCGGACAAAGGATAAAAGCGTTAGACTCTTCTAATGAGAACGACCCGGTAAAAGTTATCAAGGCTGTTACGAAAGAACGTAAAGAAGTTTCTAAGGGCATGTCTAAGGAGAAAAAAGATGCTCAAATTACCAAACTTCAAAATAAACTATCAGAATTGGAAGAAAAGGTTAAAACCATAGAAAGTGATCTTTCTGAAAACAAAACTAAAAGAAAAGCAAGTAATAAAAAACCATTTGGGTCTAAGAACAAAGTATTTACACAAGAAGGGCTTGAAGAAGCCAGGGCGGCTCTTAAAGGAAAACTATTTGGACTTCACTCTGGAGTAGACCCCACAGCAGTAGCCGATTTGACGAAAATAGGCGGATTTTATTTTGAAGGCGGAGTTAGGAATTTCTCTGAGTGGTCAAAAACAATGTCTCAAGAGTTTGGTGATAAGGTACGACCATATTTGCGAAAAGTTTGGGGAAATATACAGAAGCAATATAATGAATCAAAGATAAAAGGAATAAAAGAGAAACTTTCTAAAGCAGAATTAGAAAACGCTAACTATCTTGTTCAGCAGCTCGCAGAATCTTTAGTCGCAAGCGGCACAATTAAGAGGGGTAATCTCGTTGGTTCAGTAAGAAGTATTTTGGAAGAATATTATCCTGATATTACGGCAAGAGAAACAGCCGATCTTATATCAGGCTATGGAAAATACAAATTACTAAACAAAGATAAAGTTAAACAAATATTAAGAGACCTTAAAGGACAGCTACAGCAAGTCAGTAAGTTAGAGGATTTAAAGAGAAACCAAGTTCCAGCAAAAACAGGAATTGAGCGAAGAATCCCGAGTGAAGAAGAAAAAAGATTAATAAAGTTAGTAAATGAAGCGAAAGTTAAATATGGTATAAAGGCTCGTCAAGAAACATCCCTTAAAGCCTTAAAAACTCGCTTAGAGAATGAAACAAAAAGGCTTGAATCAAAGTTAGAGGAAATGGATTTTGACGAAATTCAAAAAAGAGAAATTACCTTAGACGCACAAGCAAGCCAATTAAAAGAACAAAGAGACAGAGCTAAGAACGCCTACAATGCCGCTAAATATCTTAAAGAAGATGTAACTAAAGAAGAGGTAACTATAATTGTAAGGCTTTCAAAGAAGGCTTCTGACGCTAAAGCCAAACTCGTAAAAACAAATGACTGGACGGCTGATAACGCCCAACAAGTCGAGGACTATTTTTACAGTAAGAATGACTTTGAGAATTATGTTGAATCATTAATGCCAGTTAAGTCAAAAGACATAGTAAACAACTTCGTTGATTATTTCAGAGCAAGTATATTAGCTTCTCCTCGTATCTTGAGAAATAGTTTCTTGTACCAGGTCATACCTGGAATTGAGCGAACCATTACCAAAAGGCTAGTTACGGGTGTTTTTAATGATTCTGATATTAACAGCGGAATAATCGAAAAACTACACGCAAAACTATCGGGGCTCAAATTAAATAAAAAAGACGTTGATTTTGTGAAAAGACAAGTAGCGATGGCTACTCGCATATATCATAAAACAGGGTACGACATATCTAGGATGGAAAAAATGGGTGTTCCTCCTAAATATTTCGGTGAACACGTTGGAAAGATACGTGGTGACTCCCCATTTGCTAAATACGCGAAGATAGTCAATCTTGCTCCAAAATGGATGGCCGGTGGAACAGATATGCTTTTTGCTAATATAGGACGGGCAGACACGGCAATTTTGATGTCTAAAGAAAGGGCACATCTTGAGGGTGTTAAAGGAATATTGCCTGAAGGAGTAAGTGAACAGGAAAGAGCAAATCAATTATTAAAGGATTCTTATTCATTCTCACCATCAGAGAACGCTTCTAACCAAATTAGGGAAGCCGGAATACGAGACGCTCACATGATGAACAATACACAGCCAGGATGGTGGAGCGATAAAGTTATTGAGTTTAGAAGAATGTTAAGCATTGGCGGTATAAATTTCGGTAAGGCTTTAATTCCATTCGCTAAAATCGCTAACGTGGTTGTTGCCGAAGGAGTAAAAACAGCGTCAGGATATGGTATTGCAAAAAGTCTTTATGATATTAACCAGTCCGCAAAGGAAACCGATTTAAATAAAAGAGCTAATGCTTTAAGCGTATCTGTTAATAATTTAGTAAGATATGCAGGACTGACAGGCGCGGCATTAGTATTTACCGCATTTCTTGATGATGATGACTTTGTTGGAGAGTGGAGCGTTATTAGTAAGAAGGAATACATATTAGCAAGAGCAAAAGGAGCAGGGGCAAATTATGTTAAAATTGGCGGGAAATGGATCGCTTTAAGATATTTGCCTATGATTAATATACCAATTTCAGCAATAATGACAGCAAGGCAAGCGAAGGCTAGGGATGAAGATGTCGCCACAGCATACGTTTCTGGTATTGTTGGAGCAATAATGTCAGCGCCCGGAGTCAAAGAATCCCAGGTTTTATTGCAAAGGATTGGATGGTCGCTAAAGGCTAACAATATGGAGAAGATTGCTAAAAGTATGAAAATGGATTGGGAAAGTATGACGAACTGGGCAAAGGTTCGCATGATTCCTTCTGTTTTATCTTATGATGTGTGGAACGCTTTATTTCCTAAAGATTCCAAATATGACTTTATGGGCAGAGAAATCCAAAAAGCAAAAGTATTTAAAGATGATGCCACTAACGACATTATACTAGAGTACGAGCGATTAGCCAAAACAGGTAATTTCCCTGTCATTTCTGATCCTGATGGAAAATACGCAAAAGAGCTTGAAGAAAAATTAGGAGAAGAAGAATATCAGAAAGTCTTAAACAAATACAAGCAAGATTACGCTTCCGAGATAGGCTTATTGATTAAGACCAATCATTACAAATTAGCAGATAACGAAAATAAAAAGAAAAAAATAGACAAGAAAAGAAAATCAGAGATTATGAGTGCTACCAAGTCCGCATTATTCAAAATCCAACGAGAAGCCATTAACGCTCTTTAGCCCTCCTACTTATCCTCATGTTTCTGTATATTCCAAGTACGGATTTCTAAAAGATATTTTTTTAAATTGCTTGACAATATGGAATTAATTTCGTATACTTGTAACGTAAACGGAAATGGTAACGTAAACGGAAGGAGGCAAAAGGAATGAAAGAGAATTTAACAGAGCGTTTAGAAATACGATTGACTAAGAAGATGAAAAAGTCCGTCGAGAGAATCAGCAAAAGGTTTGATGTTAGTTTTGGGGAAGTACTCAGAATGGGAATTGTCGCGTTAGAAATTAAAGAAAACATGGGAAGATAAAGAAAGGTAAATCGTGAAAGTAAACAAAAATTTCATGGCACTAAAACGATTGGGAAAATATCCAACCAGAGACATTCACCGCGAACAGATCGAAGCGGCATGGATTGTCGGGGTTGTGATGATCCTCGCTACTATCGTGCTGATTGTAGGTGCATTATGAGAAAAGTTAAAGTTGAGAGGGATGCACCAACATTATGTTATGTAAAAGGAACTGTGATTGCCTATTCTGGCGAACACGCTCCGTTGTTTGATTCTCTGATTAAACTAGGTTATTTGTCTGAGGTCGAAGAAGAAAAGACGTTGGATAAGAAGATATTATACGAGGTTGAAGCTGTTTGGAATGATAAAGAACAGCAGGCAAAGTGTTTATCCCAAATCGCCAAAGACCATCACATCAAGATAATTAAAAAAATCACCAAGGATAACGAATACGGTCTTTTTGTTATTGACAGAATTTTAAAAGCATTATCAGAGTAACCTACCGCCTGAGCCTACAAACCGGGATAACTATGGCTCCCGGCTGGCGGTTAAACGAACACCAAATGGAGGAAGAGAAAATGAATGTAGAAAAGAACTCAGCAAAGAAAGCAAGAACGCACACAGTTTATAAGAATAGTGAAGGAAAGAGGGTTCCTGGTGTTACCACTATCACAGGGGTGCTAAATAAGCCCGCATTGGTACCGTGGGCGAACAAAATAGGTCTACAAGGTATAGAGGTATCAAAATACGTTGATGACCTCGCTGCGATAGGCACACTGGCTCATTACATGGTTGAGTGCCACATTAAAAAGGAAAAGCCGGCGCTTGATGACTATTCTAAAAATCAAATTGACTCTGCGGAAACTTCCTTTCTAAAGTTTCTTGATTGGGAAGGGAAGCACAAGATTCAATATATGGAAACGGAAAAGCAACTTATATCAGAGAAGTTTCAATATGGTGGAACCCTTGATATTCTCATGGTTCTCGATGGAGTAAGAACGCTTGTTGATTTAAAGACCTGCAAGGCAATTTATTCAGACCACTTTCTTCAAGTCGGTGGAGGGTATATGCTTCTAGCGAATGAGAACATCGGCGATATAAAAGAAGCTGGTATACTGCGTATCGGAAGGTCGGAAGAAGAAGGTATCGAGGCAGAATACAAGCCAGTTCCTAACATCTTGAAATTCCAGAAGATGTTTTTGTTGTGCTTGGATGTTTACAACCTTAAAAAAGAAATCAAACTGTAATATAATGAGTACCTTTGGAGGGTAGAACAATGAAAGAACTACTGGACAAATTAAATAAGATTCAATCAATGCTAATTGCGCCAAAAGGACAGACAAACACTTTCGGTAATTACAAGTATCGATCTTGCGAGGACATTCTAAACGCTGTAAAACCTTTGCTTAAACAAGAGGGGCTTGTGCTTAAAATCACTGATGACATCGTTTTGATTGGTGATAGATACTATGTTAAAGCAACTGCACGGGTTTATTTTGAAACAAACGTATTATCGGTAGATGGTTTTGCAAGAGAATCAGAAATTAAGAAGGGCATGGACTCAGCGCAGATCACCGGGGCCGCCAGTTCATATGCCCGTAAATACGCTCTTAATGGGCTTTTCTGCATAGATGACACCAAGGATGCAGATACGCGCGATAATCGCACCACAGAAGAACCTCGCAAGGCTGAGAGCCCTTCTAATGACGTTTCTCAAGACCAAGAGGCAAAAAGCATGCTTGATATTGTTTCAAACCTAGCAAAAGGAAAATTCACTAATCCAGACCATTTTAAGACATGGAGGGTTGATAACGGATTGGCTGAGAACCTAAAAGAAACAAATGACTTTGAGTTGACTAAGATTCTGGTTAAATTAAAGGCTATGTAGGGCATAAAACTGGGGGTGTGCGTGGGACGCATATTGGATTCCAAACCCGATAGACAAGGCTCGACTCCTTGCACCCCTGCCACTTGAAAGGAAATCATGGAAAGTTACGAAGAAATTGATCTAAAGAAGTGCGAAAAGGAGAAAGAGTTGCAGAAAGCACAAGGTGATTTAAGCACGGTTGAGATCGCAGAAATGGAGTTAGGTAAGAAGATACTGCTTTTCCAGGTTGAACGTAAGGACTTACAGATTTCTATTTCTAAAGCGAAACAGAACGTGAGGAGCCTTACACTTGAGGTTAAAATTTTAGTCTCGGCTTTTTGGAGAGCTAAGGGATAGTAAGCCAAACCAAACAGGGGGAAATATGCGGTATATATTATTAATGCTATGCTTGTTTTATGTGGGGTGTGAGCAATCACCGCCACGAGTAATATGTGATGGACCACAATTAATAGGATGTATGCCTGCTTCGGAAGCAAACTAAACACATAAGCTAAGGAGGGGGAGATGGGATATACACCGGGGCCGTGGGAAATAGAATCAGGAAACAAAAGCATGCATCACTCAGTTATACGTGGCGCAGAAAGAGAACATGTGGCTGATACTTCGCCAAATTGGTTGCACTCCGATCCATTAGAAATGAGTAGAGCCAACGCCCAACTAATCGCCGCTGCACCTGAGTTATTGGATGCTTGTCAGGATGCCTTAGTATGTTCTCAAGAGGGTGGTTTAACTGACTTAGTTATTAAAAGAATACAACAAGCAATCACCAAAGCAACAGCTTAAACAATTAAGGGGGTGAGGGATGGGAATTAACATAGGAATGTTTACTTCAAATAAAAGCGAATGGGAAACACCTCAGGAATTTTATGAGGAGTTAAACAAAGAATTTGGTTTCACACTTGATGTGTGTGCATTGCCTAAGAATACAAAACACAGGGCTTTTCTTTCTCCTGAAGGTAATGGATCTCTTAATACTTCATGGGCTAATGTCGGAATTGCCCACACTGGAAAACCCAATATCTGCTGGATGAATCCACCTTACGGAAGAAAAATAGGAGAGTGGGTTGAAAGGGCATATGTTGAATCTTTAAAAGGGGCTACTGTTGTATGTCTACTTCCGGCAAGAACCGACACTAAATGGTGGCATAATTATTGCATGAAGGGTGAAATAAGGTTCATAAAAGGACGCATTAAGTTTATAGACCCTGACAACAGGAACTCAAAGCCACAGCCAGCACCATTCCCGAGCGCAATAGTTGTTTTTAAAATAAAGGAATCCAAATGAACCCCACCCTATACCAAATACTATTAACCAACCAAACCCACGAACCAGCTAATTACATTATTCCTGTTGTTTTGTTTTGGGGTGTGGTTTATATGTTGAGGAGGTGTTTATGGAATGGATAAAGTGTGAGGATAGGTTGCCGGAAAAGGACGATTATTATTTAGCTACTGAGTCATTTAAGAGTGGTCTTTATATAGGAATACGTTCTTTTTATAAAAATGGATGGCACAAAAGTGGTCATGTTAAATGTAAAAGCGTAACCCACTGGATGCCGTTGCCAGAACCACCTGAAAGGAGTGATTAGATGAGAGAGATTAAATTTAGGGCATGGAATAAAGAAAAGAAGGAAATGTTGGGAGAGATAGATACTATTAACTTTGTCCATAAAAGCGCAGGCATATATCAAAAGGAGTGGCTACAAAGTTGGAAACTATCTAATATTATCCTCATGCAATTCACAGGCTTACACGACAAGAATAAGAAAAGGATATTTGAGGGGGATATAGTTTTTTACGGGAATAAAAAACATGGATCGAAGGAAGTTGTTTTTTACGATGAAAAACATTGTAAAATGATGACTAAAATTATTGAAGGTTCTTATAGAAGGGAAACAGATGTATGGGTTTTAGGACACAGAGAAAATAATACAAGTGAAATCATCGGCAACATCCACTCTAACCCCGACCTCTTGAAAGGAGCAAAGCATGAACACCGGCATACACCCTAACAGCATCAAAGCCATCAAAGTATTGAAGCCCGGCGGCACACATAACCGGATTCTTCAAATCCATCACATGATGGGCCGGCCGCTTACGGATCGTGAAGTTAAAGAGATTGGGAAGTACTCTGACATGAATATGTGTAGGCCTCGATTAAGCGAATTGATAGAAATGGGCAGGCTGGAGGAGTGCGGAAGCGTGAAAGATGTTGTAACTAAGAAAACTGTAAGATTAACAAGATTAAAGATTCAGAAAGATTTATTTATAAAATGTTGACCTCGCCGATAAAATTTGATATATTAAATACATCGACCAGAGGCGCGGATTTTTTATGTCAATATAGCCCGTTAGTATGCGCAGTAGAACCTTACCGTTCTTCTGGTCGACGCAGAAACCGGGCTTTTTTATTGGAGGAATCCTAATGCCGAAGAGATTGGAATTAACAGGAAAAAAGTTCGGGAGATTGACTGTAATACAATTATCGAATTTTAATGATCGGAGAAAATCTCGATGGATATGCGAATGCAGTTGTGGCAATGTTACACAAGTGGTAGGGCATAATTTATCAGGTGGTCATTCTAAAAGTTGTGGTTGCTTGCGACAGGAAAGTGTGAAAAGATCATGCACGACACATAATATGACTAGAAAAAAAACATGGAATATTTGGTGTAATATGAAACAGCGCTGTAATAACAGAAATAATAACAATTACAACCGATATGGTTTGCGCGGAATAAAGATATGTAGAAGGTGGGACAAATTTGAGAATTTCTACGCTGATCTTGGAGACCGTCCAAAAGGAAAAACGCTTGATAGAAAGGATAATAATAAGGGGTACAACAAATCAAATTGTCGGTGGGCAGATAAGCATGAACAGGCCAATAATACGGTAACTAACGTATTTATAAACATTAATGGCGATTCTAAAACAGTTGCTCAATGGGCAAGAGTCTATAAAATAAATGTTGGTACAGTTTGGAGTAGGATTCGTCGTGGGTGGAATCCAAAACAAGCTATTTTAACGCCACCAAGAAAGAAAGACTCATTGGGTCAGGTATAAACTATTTAAAGAAGAGAACGGGCAGAAGGTTTTTGCTTGAGAGGAGGTTCCCAATCAACCCAATATACCTTAAAATTTTACTAGAAGAAATTAAGAAATCAAAATACCGCGCCAAAGGCAAAGAGATAGGCTTCTTAAAGGACATCCAGACCTTAATCAATGAAGGTCGGTATGCAAGCCCCGGCCAATCACAATGGCTTCAGGGGATCTACAGAAATTCGCAGGATAACCAAGGGTATCAGGATAGGGGGTATGTGTGAGAGGAAACATAAACATCTACAATGAGGACTGCATGAAAGCAATGGCTTCTATGCCTGATAATAGCTTTGACTTGGCTATTGTTGATCCGCCTTATGGGATAGGGCTTAGTATGTCAATCGGATGTGATTTTAAAAACAGGAACGGCCGAAAGAATGAATCTATTGTTAAACACGAAATGAAATCTTGGAATGACAAGACCCCGGATCCAGAATATTTTAAAGAATTGCACAGAGTCACAAAAAATCAGATAATTTGGGGATGTAATTATTATGCTCAGCATATTCCGGCTGTCGGCCGTATTTTTCACGATAAACAAATAGGTATTGAGGGAACAAAGTTTAAATGGTCACATGGAGATTTAGCAAGTTGTTCCTTGCAAAAAAGAATCACAATGTTTCGTTATCAATGGGCCGGAAATAAGCAGGGCGGAAAAATAAATTGGCTTAACACTGGAATGGATAGAAGAATCCACCCCACCCAAAAACCAGTCCAACTCTACAAATGGCTCTTACAAAACTACGCTAAAGAAGGTGATACCATCCTAGACACTCACTTAGGAAGTGGCTCAATAGCCATAGCTTGCTACGATCTAGGCTTTGACTTGACTGGATATGAGATAGATGAGGATTATTTTAAGGCGGCACAGGCTCGACTAGAGAGGCATCAAGCGCAGGGGCAATTATTTTAAATGTGTTGACATTGGAATTGAAGAGAGTATATTAAGAGAGTAAACGCTAGAGGTAGACAACCATTATGAAAAACAAACAAAAACCAATTAGACCATTTCTCGACGAGAGGAACGGTCTTTTTTATTGCCCGGGGGTTCAGATAGGTTCTCTAGCGAGGTTGTCGCCTATCTCCCTGGGCATTTTTATTTTATTATGAAACTAACCTGCAAAGATTGTGTAAAATTCAGAATGTTCAAATATAAGACACATGGAATCTGTAAGCACCAAACAAGAGAATTATCTAAGGTAATGAAATCAAATAACTCATCTTGTAAATACTTTAATGAAAAGGAAATAAACAATGCTCACTAAGGAGCGATACTACCTTTCTATACTAACTAATCAGAAGAAAGAGGACTCCTTGAACGATCCCACAAGGATATCCTTATAGGAGAAGTAGATGCCTAGCATTAACATAGAACTTGATTATTTTCAACACTTTAAGACAAGAAGGATAATAGCTAAATTTGGGGCTGGTTCGGAGGTGGTTTTGATACGACTTTTGTGCTTTGCTGCAAAAACCTTCCCAAAAGACGGAATTTTCAAGGAATTACCGCTAAAAGAATTGATATTTTTAGCTGACCTTTCCATGTTTAGAGAGCCGGAAAAGATAATTCAGGGGCTTGTAGACGTGAAGTCTTTAAAGATAACCAAAAAGAAATGGTATGCCATACATGAATGGGAAGAATACCAAGGGCATATCATGGCTTTAAAGATCAGATCACAACTGGCGAACAAGAAAAGATGGGATAATATTAGGAGAATGGAGGCAGAGAAAGAAAAGCCGATGACAAGGGAACAAACTAAGAAAGCATGGGATAATTAATGAAACCATCCATCCGTGGATGAGAAAGGAAGAAGATGGACTTAGGCGATAGAATGAAAAGCTATGAGAATGTAAACAGACAATATGTGCTTCCTCGTATGCCAGCCATAATTCGGTTAGATGGAAAATCATTCCACTCTGTTACAAGGAAATGCGAAAAGCCATTTGATAAAGCACTTGGAAACTCTATGGACTCAACAGCTCAGTTTCTAATGAACGAGATTCAGAATAGCAGAATGGCTTATGTCCAGTCGGATGAAATATCTATACTGCTTATTGATTATAATAACTTTCAATCTCAACAATGGTTTGGTGGTAACATCCAAAAGATAGTTTCTGTAAGCGCATCAATCGCCGGAGTAAAATTCAGTTCCGCATTTGGAAAAGATTGTTACTTTGACAGCAGAATATTTGTTCTGCCAGAAAGAGAGGTTGCAAACTATTTTGTTTGGAGACAACAAGATTGCACAAGAAACTCAATAAGCATGGTGGCTCAGTCATTGTATAGCTCAAAGCAACTGTTCAAAAAGAATAGTTCTGATATGCAAGAGATGATATTTCAGAAAGGTATAAATTGGGATGATTACAACCCTTATTGGAAAAGAGGAAGAATTGTTTTAAAAGATAACATAGACGAGTTTATTCCAATTTTCTCAAAAGAAAGAGAGTACATTGAAAGGTTTATGGAGGTAGACGAAGAATGACCCTAGAAACCCTCAAAAAACAATGCCACTCCAAAGGAATCAACATATCCATGATGATTAATAAGTTTAAAAAATCTCAGAAGGAACGTAAGGCTTTATACGAGATACCCGATGAAGTTTACGTTGAAGTTTGCAAGGCTATTTTGGCAATACATAAATCCCCGAGCAATTGGTATCCTTACTTTATGAAAGTATTAACTTTAAAATCACATGAATACTTCGCCAATAAACACCAAGTAGAACATAAAAAACAAAAGGGAACTAACCCAACGCTTTTAGCAGAAATTATGAACGGCATGAAATGAACCAGCGCAACCGAAACAGACAAACTATTGGAGAGTTATAAATGAAAAGGAAATTTAGAATAGATTTCAAGGATAAGGACGGCATTGTGAATATTATGGCTGCTTCTCTTGAAGAGGCTTGCAAATACGCAAAAGATATATTCGGATCTTCATGGAAAAGCGTGGAAGAATGTCGAAAGATATGTGATGAAGAATTGATTGAATATTATAAAAGACTAAAAAGCGTATGGAAAGTAGGAAAAGAAGTCGGTATGTCCGGGCAACAGGTTCATGAGAGATTAAAAAAACATAATGTACTTATTAATAACAAATGGACTAAAGATGAGGAAGAATTATTAATAAAATTATACAAGAAACAAGACGAACAACTTTTTCTTGACATGATAGCGAAAGAGATCGGAAGACCTAGAAGCGGCGTTGCATGCAAGGCTAACGAATTAGGTCTAACAAGCTACTGCAGACCAAGATCAAAAAGTTCTCATGAAAAGAGAATGAGGAATAAGAATGCATTTTCAAAAACAAAGAACGGGCTTGGCGTATCAACAAAGGGGGGATTTAGAGAGGATATTGGAATATATGTTAGGTCGAGATGGGAAGCTAACTATGCCAGATACCTTAATTTTTTAAAAGATCAAGGAAAGATTGAGAAATGGGAATACGAATCAGAAACATTTGAATTTCACGGGATAAAAAAGGGAACAAGATTCTACACGCCAGATTTTAAAGTATTCTACCGAGATAAAATAGAATATCACGAAGTAAAGGGCTACATGACTCCAAAAGCTAGGACTGCCTTAAACAGAATGGCTAAGTATTACCCGGATGCAAAGATAATTATCATAGATAAAACAGTATATTATCCACTAAGAAAACAGGTCTGCAGGATTGTTAAGAATTGGGAAGAATCTAACGGTAAGGTTCCATTTGAGGGAGATTGGACAGAAGAAGAAAAGGATAAGGTTGTTAAAATGTGGGAAGAAGGGATCCCGAAAAAGGAAATCGCTAAGATATTCGGTAGAACGGAAATTGCAGTTTCATTGAAAGCACAAAGACTCGGAGCAAGAAGACCAAACCGAGCATGATAATCATTGAGGAGATACGATGAAACCAACATACGAAGAACTAGAGATTGAACTGGCGAGGTTGAATGACCGCCCTAGCGTAAATGGAGTAGAGGGGATAGCAAGATTAATGC
>SDBT01006402.1_pt1 | contig 19538 bp, 21 predicted proteins | sample 2277101 | NCBI WGS metagenome assembly SDBT01 (sample SAMN10404973, study PRJNA504765) | marine sediment metagenome | isolation source: marine sediment core GS10_PC15, 103 cmbsf | place: Arctic Ocean: Southern Knipovich Ridge | collected 2010 | reverse complement strand
AGTCTTGCTAAGTGGTTTTGTTCATATGTGTAATGATTCCCATCAGGATATGCTAGAATCACTAAAAAAAGCCCTGAAAAAAATTTCTATTGCGCTCAAATCAAAAATTAAAATAGATACTACCATATTAAACGATGCAAAATGCCCTATATGTTTGAATCAACCCAATAGCGATTGTATAAATCCATGTAAACAAGCAGATCATATTTATTGTAGGGAATGCTTAATTGGTTGTTTTAATAACCAAAGAAATCAATCTAGATTTCGGGATAATGGTTCTTTTTTTTGCGAATTGTGTCGAAGAACAATTCCTTTGAATAGTGAAAAGCTTGAAATAATTTTACCTAAGAAGCCCAGGACCAGGGTAACATTGAAATTATGGGCGAAAGAGTTTTTAGGAATCAATGCTATTGCTTGCGGTTTTGGAATTTATACATTATATGAAATTCTTCAATGCCAATTCTCGTAAATTTTCTATATAAAACCTTCAAATATGCTTTCGCTAGAAAAAGATTTTGGTAGATCATTCTCCCTTTTTAAGCACAATAGTATGATTTTTTGGACACTTCTTATTTCAAGACTAACGGATACTTTTTTGCTATAGTCATTTTTCTGCATATAACTAATTTTATTACAAATGTAAGTAGCTTTAATGCCAAAAATTATAAGTATAATTGTGATATTAATAATAACTTTCTGCTTTTTAGCAGCTTTATTTCTTTTAAGCGGATTATGTTATCAATTTTGCGCTACAAAGATTGATGATTTTCGTTATCCTGCTCCTGGAAAATTGATTAATGTGGGTGGTCATAAAATTCATAGTTATTGCTCAGGTAAAGGAGCCCCCACGGTAGTTCTTGATGCCGGGCTAGGAGCTAATTTAACTTGGTGGGCTCTTGTGCAAAAAAATGTTTCGCGATTTGCTCGGGTATGCAGCTTTGATCGCGCTGGCTATGGATGGAGCGACTCGGGAAAAGAACCGCGTACAAGTGAAAAAATTGTACATGAACTGCATACTTTGTTGCACGCAATGCCAGATACACCGCCACCATATATTTTAGCTGGTCATTCATTCGGGGGTGCCAATGTGAGACTCTATGCGAATACATTTCCAGATGAAGTATTTGGAGTAGTTTTGGTTGATGCGTGCCATGAAAAGCAGTATCAAAATCTTGATGGTGGAACCCAATCGCCTCCTCAAGGCGCATGGGAGCGATGGAAGGATCATATCTTAGAGAGCACATTGGCTCATCATTGCGGTATATCACGCTGGCATATGTCTGATTCAATGAAGCCTTTTTTCTCTGATTTACTATCAGATGATCTTAGAGAGATTATTATTGCCAAGGCAAGTACAGTGAAATCATTAAAGTCGCGCGATAGTGAATGCTCCTTTATTCACGAAAGCCTTGCGCAGTTGCAAACATCAGCGAATATGCTTGAAAATAAGCCGGTGATTGTTATTACTCGAGGAAAATATGAAGGTGAAAGTAGTGACGCATCATGGGTGGCATATCAGAAAGAATTAGCAAACCTTTCTAGCCAAGGTAAGCATATTGTTGCTGAAAAAAGTGGACATATGATTAATGTAGAACAACCTGAAATTATTGTTAATGCTATTCATGAACTGGTAAAAAAATATAATGAAAATATGTAACTTAAGTGGTTGGGGCTTTTCACATAAAAGGTCTAAAATTGCTCTCTGTGGGACCCGTCGTCGCCAAAGGCTATGCCGGGCAGGCGCCACTAAGTAGATGTTTCTCTATAGTGAATTTTGGTATTCCGCCGTTGTAGCTAAGCTCATATAGTGATTAGCCCTAGAATTTAGAATTAGAAGCCTCGAGCAAAGCTGGGATTCAACTATGTCTCTTAGTGCCATCCCGAGCATTGCGCCATGAAAGGCGTTGCTTATTTCGTCCAGCTTGGGATTTGGATTGCTATTGAATGCCGCCATAGCTTCAGCAATAACCTTACGACTGTATTCGTCATTTCCTGAGCCTGACACAGCTGAATAGAGAGCTCCCAGGACCTCAGAGGGCTTATAGTCCTCTAAATCGATATCATTTTTTACTTCTGGCTTCAGGCGGAACGTTTTTTCATTGTCTTTATCCTGTGTCCTGTGTGACCGCAAAGGCCACACCAGGCTCTTCTCTGACCTGTTTCTTCTTCCAAAACTGAATTCTTGCCTGTATGGGAGATTCTTGGGAGGGGGCAGTTTGCGATGTTGAAGCATTTTTAAGGGGAGATTTGGGCGGATTGCTCATAATTAGACTCCTTGGTTTAAGTCCTATTTTACCATGATAATCCATGGTCGAATATAGGGAGTTTATGAGTAAATACTCTAAAAAAGGCTTTTTAAATAGGGGCTTTATTGACCTATGCCTTTTGACATTTCTGATCTACCCCTTTGACAATATGCCTTCTATTGGGCACCATGAAAAGTGGGGATAAGTGCTTATTTTAGGAGGTTTTGTGAAACTAAAGATATTGTTAGCTTTTGGTTTATTCAGCGCAAGTTTAGTGCATGCTATGGAAGAAAGAATAGGGCAAAATGCTTCATTATCATGGATCTATTACATAAATCAACCAGGTAATTTTAGTCATACTGAATTAGAAATAGATGGGACTGCTTGGACGCTATTATGTAAATGGTGTGATGAATGTAAAAGTAAGCCGCTAGAGAGTATGATTCAAAAATCCAAGAACGGAAAAGGTTGGCCATTCTTTCGATTTGTTTTAAAAGCAACGCCTAAGCAGACACAAGAAATAAAAAATATAATAGATGAAAAAAAGGGTGCTTTTGGTCTAACTTGTGCATTTGGTGCACTTTATCCATTATCTCAAGTTGGTGTTTGTAATGTGCCAATGCCAATTAAGGCATTTCCAACTTTTAGTGCCTTGTATTTATTAGTTGGAAAAAAACTGGCCCTTAATAATGTTAGCGAAATTAAATATTATGGTGGACAAAGTTTAAAAAAGGACATTTATAGAACTCACAAGGGCCCCTTGAGAGAGTGTATTATTTTAGCGCTTTTTTGTTATATGTTCTGGTTAGGTTCTTATACATGGAGCAGATGACAAAATAGGATTTGAAGGATCATGTAGAAAGTTTAGTAATAATTTACTGATTCAGATTGCATTTGAATTTCCACCTATGGCAATAATTGATTGAGGTATCGTACTATTGCGGTTAGAATTATTGCCCTTTTGCATACCTCTATTTAAATAGTGCAAATAAGGAAGCAAAAATTCGCCGCATATTTTATAACTTATTCCTCTGTAAAAATAACGCTTTTGGAGGTTTTATGAAGAAATGGTATATAGTTCTAATTGCTCTAGTGTTTTCTCACTTCTGTTTCTCTGCTCCTTTTAAAGATCAGTGGAAAGTATATAAAGATACTCATGCTGCTATGCTTTTTGGCAAGGAAACGAAAAGTTCCCCGTTTTCTGATAAGCCAATAGGAAGTTTTCCTTTAATAATGATGTTTTTTGGTGCAGGATATCTTGGCTGGAAACTGGCAGAGGCTGATGATCTAAAAACTACCCAGCCTGTTGGGCCGATTGTTCATAAATTCGTTGAAAATACATTGTCTCAGATGGGTTATACCGCTTATGAAATCCAAAAATTAAAAGTAACAGATAACCGACGACTTGAATATTGCAATAAGGCGATAGTGCTGGATATCAGCGATGAAAATTTAGTTGCGGCTATGAAGCTACAGAAAGCTGGAAAGGGTTATAAAATTCTTGATCAAGATCACTATGATCGATCGAAAAAGTGGCACCCCAAACTTTCACACAACGATCTACTACTTATTTTGGCCTCTTATGGTAAAGCATTAACCTCAGACACTATTGCACTGCTCAAGTGGGATATCATTAGTCAAGCAAATCAGGTATTGAGTTCATCTGTCCTGAGGGATACATTAGAATTCATAATCTGGGCTGCAGTGTGTGTATATTTGGGATCATATTTGCATGAACGTAATGCAAATTTTGTTTCTTTGGAAACCATTCCAGCAGCTTTGCCGCTTTCAATTTATACGGCTGCCGATTTTTACAATCTACGAAAATCTTTCAAACACGCAGATCTTAGTATAGTAAGACGATGCTATGAAAAAGATCCTGAAGTAGTACGAACACAGATCAAACTTCTCAAAGCGTACGATCATCTAAATCGAGATAGATCATTTATCGGTAAATGGTTTGTTGCTTGTTTTGACAAACTTGGTGGCCTTAAAAATCATACTGAATGGCTTGATGGTGAATATAAAAAACTTGAGAAGGCATCAAACAAATATAAAGAACTTATAGATTAAAAGCTCAAAATTTTTGGAAAATTTTATGAAAAAGTACAGAAAAAAAGAGAGTTATTGTTGAATTCAAAAAAAAATCCTGCTGTATATTTCAATCTTGTTAGGGAAAAAATGAAAAAGTTTGGTTTTATAAGGAAAAAAGCTATTGTTTCGTTTATTTTTCTTTTTATGGGAGCGGCCATATTTTTTTTAAGTAATTATGGTGTAAATTATAAATCGAACCGTGTGACTGAATTGAAAGATTTTCCAAAAGATTATCAGATTGAGCTTCTGCTTCCTGTTAACGTTGTTAAATCGAACGCATATAACAAATCTCGTGTGAATTTGCTTGTTTCAGTGCCGAAAGATTTTTGTTCTGTCTCCCCACTCAGCGTCGTCATGGAAGCGAATATGGCTGAATTTATTCCAAAAATTGATAAAAATGTAAGTTCCTGGTCTGAGATTATCACGACACATAAATTCATTGGCAAGTCCTTGAAGGCTTCACAAGTTATAGATAATCTCAAACGAGTTCTTAGCCGGGGAGATTTGTCTGCGAGAGTGCTTGAGTCAAACAATAATGAGTGTGGAAATTATTCTGAAAGCATGCTTTTGATGACATATACTGATAAGGGGCGTAGAGAAATTGTTTATGGAAACTATTATTCTGGGCCGTATGACTGTTCTGGTTTTCAATATGCTATTGCATTGAATCAAAATATGACTGAAGAAAAGGCAAAGCACAAAATAAGAGAATTTGCCAAAAAAAATACTGACATAATCAAGTTTTAGTTTTTTTGCAGAACATTACAAATCCGTTATTGTTCAAGATAATCGAGGGGAATTTCTCGTGGTTTATCGCCTACCGCCAAACGCTTATTGATTATCTCAATAATCTCTGGAAGAGAATTGATGTTCGGCGCTACATAATCTGCACCGGCTCTATACAATTTTTTCTCCGCTGAGCACATCTCTTCTTGCAGCGTGTTCCCGGGAGTATTTGTAAGTTCTTCCCAATTTTTACCGACATAGTTTCCGGTAGCTGATAGACCGAGTGTCCAAACCTTCATCGCCTTACCTTCTTGCATGCCAGCGCACGTATCATCAACTTTGAGAACTTCGTCTGGATCTTTAACACCGGCTTGACGCATGTTTTCTTCAACCATATACCCATAAGGTCTTCCCTTTTTCACTTGGGAGGAGCTTGTGTATACATCAGGGTGGTACCCTTGTTTTTTGGCTTCTTGTAGGAGCAATTCATTCATCTCTTTATTAAATCCTGTTGTTGAACCAATTATAACGTTAAATTTTTTCCTAACGAGATCCACGGTGTACGTTACACCCGGTATCAATCCTGCATACTCCGTAAGGCACTTCATCTGCATCGGTACGAAATCCTCAAACATTTTCTCTACATCTTTTTCGGTCCAATCACGTTTGTAGACCCTTTTAAACTCAGCACTTATTCTATCCATTTGGAGGATAGCTCGGATATGATCTTTTTTGAAAAGCCCCATAGGTAGTCTCGCTTCAGCCATACTTATTTCTATACCATACTTCTTAAAGAGACGTCTGAATACTACCGCAGGAGCATATACTCCGCAGTCATTGGTTGTTCCTGAGTTATCCAAAATCACTAGCTTAATTCGTTTTTGAGGGGGATCGTCTTTGGCTACACTATGTAATGCAGAAGGTGAAAAAGACAAAAGCAGCCATAATACCTTCATATTTCTCATGCTAGTTCCTCTTTATTAATATTAAGTTCACTAAGTACTTCCTCATTAATTTCTTTATCAGGCAAAATTATAAGATATACCCAAAAAGTCAATAACTTTTCTTCTTTTTTCTATGAGTTCTCCACGATTACAGGAGCATAATTTAGGTGAATCATTGGGAATTAGTAACTTATATACAATGGGTATGATTTAATGTGCATATTTTGCATAAAATTCATTCATAAAAATAAGATCAGGATCATATTTCTTTTTCTTCTCAAAAAATGTATCAATGTTTGGATAAGCGCGATGCAATTGCTCCTTCGTAAAATAAAGTTGATATGGTAAAAAGAATGTTCCGTTAAGTTTTAAAACCATATCAATAAGCTCTTTGGTAAGTTTTTGCATGTTTTTCAGTGCAGAAGGATTTACGGGTACATTAATATAAAGTACGATAGCGAACATATCTTGTGGTGCGTAGTTAAGAAAAATAGATTCTTTATTTACAACCCTTATGGACGCATTGAGTATTACCACATTTTTCTTTTTCAATATTTTATTCATGTTGGTTATACATTCTGTAAGTTTTTCTTTAGGTACAAAATATTCCTGTAAGATATCAGTATCATCTGAAATAATATTTTGAAGGTATAATACGGAATCATGCATAACTTCATTACGAGAAACATGCGTTTTCTTAAATATTTGTGTGATAAAAGGATCAATGTATTTTTCAGCGATCCATTTAACAACTTTTGCGTACCAACGTTTTTTGGATAAATTAAGTAAAAATCTTCTTGTGTTAATCAAACTAATGTCTCGTAATTCAGGAAAAGGTCCTTGGTAATGTTCTAATTTTTTATATTCATAGACAATTGCATTTTGAAAAAAGGTAATAGGCGATGTTGAAAGATGTGCATAAAAAATCTCAATGTTTTTATCTTTCATCACTGTATCAAAGTACTGAGGAAAAGCTTTATAGCTCATTCGTTTAATATTTTGCTGATACATTATGTTATCAGTTACCTCAAGTTCAACTTCTAAAATGACACCAAATAATCCATAGCCACCAATAACCAAATTAAAAAGGAGCGGATTGTTTGTTGGGGTAACTTTTTCAATAGGGCCATTTGCTAACATGATTGTGAATGATTTGACTGTCGGGGCTATAGAACCAATTATATGATCCATGCCATGTGCATTCACTGATAGGGAGCCGCCTACGGTAAAAATATCTGTTGATTGCATTGCTTTAACGGCTAGATTTGTTTTATTAAGGAAATTTTGTATGTCATGCCAGGTAGCGCCACTTTGGACAGTAAGAATTTTATTAACTTCATCAAGAGCTAAAATGGTATTAAATCCTGTCATATCAAGTACAATTGAGTCTTTAAAAAAGGCATGCCCGCCCATGCTATGTCGCTCACCAGCAATGGAAATATGCAAACCCTTTTGCTTTGCTAAAATCAGGGCATTACGTATATCATCAATTGATTGTATTTCAATGATGTCATATACACGTGTTTTATTTAAACAACTGGCATCGTTAATGAAACTAAAATCATGACCAGGATAAGACGGGTCAGAAAGAGCGATTGGTTTTTCTATGGATGATGGCAAATCAGAGCAATAATGTTTAGATTTTGGTGCTGTAGAGAAATAAATAATTTCCCATCCAACATATCCAATTATAACAATGAGAATCGCAATTATTATTTTTTTAATCATTTTCACCTACGTTAACAGTAATTGAAAGACTTAATTACTTTATAAATAATCAATGAAAAACTAAAAAGTAAAGTGTTGGTGATTTTTCGTGAAATTCATGTTTGATCAAAGATTTGATCTCTGAACTGTATTTTAAAGTTCTAAAATAGTCACTGCTGTGCCCGGCCCTTCGATACACACTTCGTGTTACTTCCATCTTCGCCACAGGCTACGAAGGGTTCTACTACCATTCATTCAGGCAGCAATCCTCCAGATTCCCCCGCCAATAATAAGATCAAATTTATCTATTTTAATTCACCTTTTTAGTTAGATACCACTTGCGAAAAGATATTACTGTTAAAATAAGAAACATAAACATAAGTGGGATAAGAATATAATCAAGATAAGGAACAGTAAAACTTAGGCCGATAAGAGCTAAAAGTAAAGCAAAATATGGAGTAAAACAGCAGATAGCAACCGTTATAGTGCCAGTAAGCGCTAGAATAAATTTTTTGAATAAGGATTTTTGATTATCCCCCATACTACACTCCTTATAGTTTACTATATAGTAGCATTTACTTCTAATTGTTGAACACCGACAAGCTCTGGCAATGACTTTTTTTCTTCAGGTTTTAATCTTTCCGGGTCTAATTCTTCGTAAAAAATAAGTTTGTTATCCTAATGATTCGCAATTATTTTAGAAACTTTACTTTGCCCAATGATAGAAAATTACTACTTTGCTACAGCATTGATTTTTTGTTAGACTTGGTTAAATGCTGTATTAAATTCTATCATAGTTCCTTTAAAAAAGAGAGAAGAGATGAAACATATTGATGCGTGTAAAGCCTGTATACACAAATGTGAAGAATGTATTAAGGTATGCAAAGAATGTATTAGTACATGTAGTGCAGGTGATAAAGATGCATGCGCACAGGCATGTGATAAATGTGTGAAAATATGCAATGAATGTATTGCAGTTTGTAGAGAATGTGTTGCTCAATGCAAAGAATATGCAACGAAGTGCACTGATCAAGAATGCAAAAGTGTCATGGATGATTGTATCAAAAATTGTGAAGCCTGCATAAAACAATGCGTAGAGTGTATAGAGCATTGTACTGGTGGTGATGATCAAGCATGTATAGATGCATGTAAAGATCTAATCAGTAGTTGTCAAAAATGCATTGCAGCATGCAAACGGTGCATAGAGGCAACTGGATAATAAATGATAAGTCTGGGTGCCTTTGCTGCTTGAAAAAAGTGCGCCCACTTTTCAAATGTGTAATTATTTCTTCCGTTTATTTGTTTTTATTTTTCTTTTTTCCTCTTCGCGATTATCCAATTGTGATCCCACTTAGCTTTCTGATTTTGCCAACTTTCCGTATATATAAGCTTGCTCTGGCTTTTAATAGATTACGGCACGGAAACAATGAGGGAATTTGGTCATGGATAAAAAATTTTTGTAAATACGTATACAAACAAGAATATTGGGTTTAATGCACTATAAGTCAGCCGGTGCAATGAACAGTAACCATAGAGCCGGTAGTTGGTTTTTGTGACGACCTGTTCTTCGTAGTTGTTCACTCCGGCGTAGCGTTTCGCGAAGACGGATTAGCAGAGGCGGATTCGCCCTAAACGACGACATGAAAGTCATACGTTATTGTATCGCCAGTAATTCGACATCAAAAATAAGCGTTGCATTACCAGGGATAACCCCGCCAATACCATGCGTGCCATATCCAAGATGTGGTGGTATTATTAATCGGTGTTTTTCGCCAACCTTCATATTCAGAACCCCTTCATCCCAGCCTTTAATAACCTGGCCAACACCAACCTTAAATACAAATGGCTTGCCACGATCCACACTACTATCAAATTTTTTACCTTCTTTGCCATTTTCCTCAAGCCAGCCGGTGTAATGAACAGTAACCACAGAGCCTGCAGTTGGTTTTTGTGCATCTGCCACAGCCTCTTTCAAGATGGTGTACTGAAGGCCTGAATCAAGAACTTTTGCCATATTTTCTTTCTGAGTAACGTTTTTTTCACTTGTTATAGCACAACCACCGAGTATCAACACAACCACTGCCGACAAGCCAATAGAATAGTTTTTCATAACAGTCTCCCCAAGAGTAAAAACAACAATGGGTTTATTGTAGAAGTTTTTTAAAATATTTTCCATGTAAATCTTTCTGGGGGGAATCCTGTTGTTTAAAGTAATATCTGGCCATTTAGCAATGTTGTCTTGTGCATTAGATTTTTGTTTGACTTGAGTATGTATCTATCTATAGATTAAAAAACGAAAATGCTATTGGCTTTTGGATTGTAGTTGGAGTAAAAGGGGTTTTCATGGATCTATATTCAAAACTTTGTTGGAAAATATCCTGTCTTATGTTGCTTCTCTTTTTTTGTAGTCATTATAGTGCTTTTTCTAATAATTCTCTTTCTCCCATATATACGCAACATGCTGGTTGGTATGATCATTTTTATTGTCAATCAAAAAATTACATGAAGGAGTCATTGTTTTTGCATAAGGTGTTATCTAGCAAACAGCCTCAAGAGATTCTTGATGTGGGATGTGGCACCGGAACTCATATGAAAAACTTGGAAGGTATGGGGTACCAGTGTGTAGGAATAGATATAAATGATGAGATGCTTAACATTGCACGAGCGAAAGTTAAAGGCGAGGTTTTTCAGGCTGATATGAGGGAGTTTAATTTAGCTCGTACATTTGATGCGGCTATCAGTATGTTTCAAGTGTTTAATCATAATCTTACTATAGAAGATGCATTGCAGACATTATTGACTATTAAAAATCATTTAGTATCAGGAGCAATTTTAGTCATAGATCTATTGAGTAATCCTCATAGTTCAGCAGGTGTAAAAACTACTTGGTACAATGACATTAAACGTGTAATGAGGTGGAAGGTTGATTCCAAGTCTCGGATATTCGACATGAAGGTGACATACATACAAAATGGTGCTCGCTACACATCAACATTGATTTTTAAGCTCTATTCTATTGTTGAAATGAAAGATCTTCTTAAACAGGCCGGCTATAATAATATCCGTTTTTATGATAATTATACCCTAAGGCAAGGAACTGCTTTTTCTCAAACGTTGATTGCTGTTGCACAGGTGCCATGAAGCTTTTCACTACCCAAGTCAAAAAAGTTCTAAAATAGTAGAGTAAACGCTCGGCTTTGTTGACTTGTATATTAAATTGCCTCATGCCGGTTTTTTTTGCTCATTGGAAAAGAGAATGCATACAAGAAACTTAGTCGTTAGGGTTCTTGTATCAAGTGCATTTTCATCAAAGTTAGTCGCATTTTTGATTTGAGAATATCGTACTTGGGTTGCTTGTGGTAAGCTTGTGATATCTTTGTCTTATGAAGGATATGAGTTATGCAATCTTTTACAGAAAAATATAAAAAAATCATCGTGTCTGTTATTTTAAAATATTTGCCCAATGCAAAGATTATTCTCTATGGTTCGCGTGCTCGAAAAGATGCGCGTGAGGGTTCTGATATTGATATTGCATTAGACATAGGCAACAAAATAGATAGCGATAAAATGTCTAACATTATAGCGGATTTAGAAGAGTCTGATCTTCCTATTAATTTTGATATAGTTGATTTTCATGCAGTGTCAGAGCATATGCAACAAGAAATTTTAAAAGACGGGATACTATGGCAAAAATAAATCAAAAACTTACTACGATTAATGAAGCTTTAGAAACCCTGAAAGATGGTATTGAGCTATTTCGTGAATATAAAAAAATTACGAGCGGTAGCCCTACCAAAAAAGACGAACAAATATTTTTAGGTATGCGTGATTCAATGATTCAGCGATTTGAGTATTGCACAGATTTGTTTTGGAAAGTACTCAAAATCTATTTGGAAGAAGTAGAAAAAATAGATATTCCTACCATTTCTCCCCGAGGAGTAGTGCGAGAAACGGTAAAAGTAAAAACGATCACCGAGCGTGAGGGACAAGCATGCATGGAGATGGTGAAAAGTAGAAACGAAACTTCTCATATTTACCACGAAGAAACGGCTGAAGACATTGCGCAAAAGGTCCCTGAATATTATCAGCTCATAAAAAAGATTGTTGATAGGGTCCAAGAAAAATTGGCCTTCAACGGTAAATTAAACAAATGAAACCCCCCTCATTCCTTGAATTTCCCCTCTATAGGCGCTATTCGCCCCCCCTTTGATATTTTTTCAAATAAAAATATAATAAGTAATTAGGGTCTAGTTTAGAGGGGATAAGCTGTCTTGAGCATTTAAATGGAATAAATCGTATGAAAAGACAATTAGTTACTAGCTTTGTATTATTACTCATGTTTATGGGTTCCTATTCATTTGGTATGGGGCGGGATCCATTTAATAGTTATAGAATATCTATGTGGGTACAAATTGAAGAAGACGTTGAGCAGGTTTATGAAAGACTGAGAGAAGTACCAGATAACATTAAAGAGCTATTTTCTCATCTTCCAGATGATGGTGAGATACAATGGTATCATGTTCTTGGTGTGGAGCCTAATGCCTCACAAAAAGAGATAAAGGCTGCTACAAGAAAGTTACAACGTAAGACTCATTCAGACAAGCGTGCTTCAACAAGTGATACCGATGCCTTTAATGCAGTTCAAACTGCAATGAAAGAAGGCCTTGACAAATTACCATTTAAGGTATTTTATAAAAAAAAATCAGCATTTCCAAACTTTCACTTTGACCATTCAGGCCGTATGGTAGAAGAAGAGGGAGAACCCCATGAAATACCACCTATTGTACTTGAAAATCTTCTCAATGAAGAAGAGAAGGAGTCTTTGGGCCAGTTAGAAGGATTGATATGGCAATGGAAACGATACTATATTTGCCTTTCAACGTTGATTGGATCGGGGATAGCACTTTATAGATATCTAGAAAATGAAAAAAATCAGAATTCTTGGATTAAGAAAAATAAAACAGTACAAACATTGAAAGCATACTACGAAAAGTTCAAAAAAAATCATCCAAAAGTTGCTTTTGCATTGCCACGGGTTACGGGAGGGATTTCGTTAATGGCTTTGGGAATCTATCCTTTGTTTAGATTCAAAAAATTATTGAGCATGGGTGATATTGTTGGTCGCTTTCCATCAGCCGAGAAATGGGATGCAACTGGGAAGTGGGAGGATAAAATCAAAGTATTTAAAGAAAAGAAATTTTCGCATACAGAACGGTGCGGAAATACTACATATACCTATTATAATCTAAGTGATCCCTTGGGATATATGAGGGCCTATGAAGCTGACGAGCAATTTGCGCCAATTCGAAGGGCATGTAAGTTTGGAGGGATAACACTTTTGACGAGTATGACCACGGCTGTTGGTGGGTTTTGCTTATTTGTGGTTGGTCTGGGCGGTCCTGATAATCCCCCCGCTGCATAAGTAATTTTTTCATCGAAATAAATGTTCTTCCAATTTAGTTAAGTCATTACCAAGAGTACTATGCATATTTTTTTGGAAAGAAATTTTTAAGAAAGAGTTCTGTGAATAAAAAAAATAGCGGCCTACTTTTTTTTATTTCTTTTTTTGCATTTTTTTGCCTCACTGCTGATTACGTTGATACTATTTATGGTACAGGTACCATTACTGAACCCGTACTATCTGAATTGCTCCAATCTTCTGCATTCAATCGCCTTAAAGGAATTAACCAATATGGCGTTGACAACTATATCCGTGTTACTAAGGTTCCTTATACACGTCATACCCATTCGCTTGGTGTTTTTATGTTATTGCGGATGTATGGCGCTTCTCTTTTAGAGCAAATTGCTGGGCTTTTGCATGATGTATCGCACACGGTTTTTTCTCATGTTGGCGATCATGTGAGTGCACAGATGCGGGGTGTTTTTTTAGATCAAAATGCAACCCCGTATCAAGATGACAAGCATCTTTGGTTACTCTCGCAAACTGATATTCCAGCTATTTTAGGAAAGTATGCTATTAAGCTTGCAGCTATTAATCATAAAAATAATCAGTTTTATATGCTTGAACGATCATTGCCAGAGATCTGTGCCGACAGGCTGGAGTATAATCTTTATGGTGGGTACATCGAAGGATGGATAACTGAGCGTGAGATCAAGGAGCTACTGGATGCTCTTTATTATGCGCACGGAGAATGGTTTTTTGATGATGCGGTGCAGGCACGTACATTGGGTGAGCTTTCGATTAAGTTGTGCCAAGATATTTTTGCAGCAGCATGGAATATAGGCGCGTATGAATGGGCGGCAAAGGCGTTATTGCGTGCGGTTAAGATTGGCTTGATTTCGATGCATGACATTCATTTTGGTCAGGATGATACTATAATGGCGCTCTTGCAAACAAGTGGCGATGGTGAGGTTCAGCATGCGTTGCTGATGGTTATGAACGCAATGGCCTTATATGAACCAGCTGATGAATCTGCGTATGATCTTTCGTATAGAGGTAAATTCCGTGGTATTAATCCGTGGGTTAAAACCACGCATGGGCTAGAGCGGTTGACCGATGTTGATCCAGCGTACAAAGAGCGATTTGAACATGCACGTACAAATGTTAGTAAAAAAAGATTTTTTAAAGAAAAGAAACAAAATTTTATTACCGGAGCAGGACATGCTGTATTCTGGGAAAACGCTGAAGAATTTAATCTATTTGATAAAGGTTAAACTTGTCATCGCCATAATTTGTAGCAACTAAATATTTCCCATCTGGTGAAACACTTACACCATGAGGAAAGCTCAATTGGGCCTCAGGATTTTGTATTGACGTATAATTGCTTCCGATTTGCCCAGTTTTTGGATCAAAAGGGTATATAAGCAACATGTCATGGGCTTGGTCGGTTGCGATAATTGCTTTGTCATCCTTTGAAAAAGCTATGTCTTCGATAGTAAAATTTCCTTTTACACTACAGATTGCTTCTCCTAGTGTTCCATCCGGATGAAAGGGATGAGTAACTAATAAGCTTGCAAAGTTTGGTGAACCGCTGGAACTGGTAACACCATAAGCATACGCGAGTACAACATAGTGATTATCTTTGGTGAAATTGATTGCCTTTGCTTTTAATAACTTTTGATTATTGGGTCTTTTATACACAGCCACTAAGTTAAAATTGCTTGGATTATTTACTACTTTGTATACGCATGCTGATTCATTACTATCAAACGATGCATATGCAAAGTACTTGCCATCAGGAGAAAATCTAACATTATGAATGAAGCCACGAATAGGTAAGGAAAAAATGGGAATAGGATTAATTAAATGACTGGTCAAATCAATAGTATAAATAGAAAAATATGCGCCTACCCCTGGTTTATTATTAGCTACCGCAAGCAACGTTCCATCGGGGGATATGGCCAACTGCTCAGAGTGTCCTAATTTCGCTTCAGGTTGATTCTTAATTTGTTGCAAGATGGTGAACTCTTTTTTTTCTTCGTCAAAACTATACGTTATAATTGTTTCCCCATAAAGGTTTAAGGTTGCAAGATAATTCCCGTGAAACCAAGCAGCTCCGGTACATGTTGCCCAACGTTTTCTAATGCCCTCAAAACAGGGTTGATATTTTGTTTTGTGATGTAATATAGAGTCTGGAGTATACACAGTGCATATTGGTTTGTTATTGAAAGGAACAATCTCAAAAAAACAAGAGAGCCATAAAACTAATAGTGTGTATTTTAAATACATATCAATTTTTCATTTTTAGGTTTTGTATGTAGCCTTGTCAGACTACAATACAATGAAAAGGTGAGTGTGTGAAGAGCGTACGACAGTCAATGCTATTTCTATTTTTTAGTTTATCGTTACAGGGAAATCAGGTAACTGTTGTTGGGTGTGGCCATGTTGGATTAACGCTTGCAGCTGTTCTTTCACATGGTGGACATACAATAATATGTGTAGACATAGATAAAGAAACAATTGCCGAACTTAATAATCAGAAATTGCATATTTATGAGCCACAGTTACAAGATTTGTTATTCGATGCATCACGTAGGGGTAAGGTAGTTTTTGTTGACGATGTAAGGCGTGCGATGGATTCTGAAATATTCTATATTTGTGTTGCTACACCAATAGCTTCAGATGGTACGTGTGATTGCTCTGCTCTTTATTCTGTCTTTCATGATGTGGTTAGAGAGTGTTCAGATACCAACGCTTTAAAAATAATATGCGTGAAAAGTACGGTGCCTCCTGGCACAATGCGAGCGTTGCATGACTATTTGGTTAAAGAGAAAAAACACAATATTCATCTTGTTTATAATCCAGAATTTATGAGAGAAGGATCGGCAATAGATGATACATATACAAGTAATCCTATCGTGTTAGCAGGTGAATCCTTAGATGCTCTTCAAAGAATCGAAGATATGTATAACAATTTTTTAAATCATACCGTTAAAGTTATAAAAACTAATTTTGAAACAGCTGAAATTATAAAATATGCTTGGAATTCTTTCTCTGCAATGAGAGTGGCGTACGTGAATGAATTAGCACTGTTGTGTAGGGAGTGTAATGCAGATATTTCAACGGTCGTGCAGGGTCTTGCACTCAGCGAAGAGCTTTTACCAACAGGCACCATTAAGCCTGGTCCTGGATATGGTGGATCTTGTTTGCCTAAAGATGCATCATCATTTTCAAAGGTACTGGAAGAAAACGGATTTTCCTTTTCCGTCATCCACCGTGTTATTAGGTCCAATAAAAATCATATAGACAGGGTTATTCAGGATGTACTTGCATTGCTTGAAGTATCTGAGGGGCAAAAAATTGTTACGCTTTTAGGTCTTTCATTTAAAGCTCACACGAATGATATTAGAAATGCACCTTCGGTAGATATAATAAAAGCCCTTATTGAGAAAGGGATTATAGTTAAGGCTTACGATCCTCAAGCTATAAGTGATATGAAAAAATTATTTCCTCATATACAGTACTTTGATTCACCATATGAAGCTATAAAAGATACGGATTGTATAGTTGCCCTCACTGAATGGGAAGAAATCAAGAAAATCGATTTTGATAAAGTAGCTTTACTTTGTAATAAAAGAGTAATAGTTGATACAAGAAATATGTATAATGTAGAAGTACTAAGAAAACACAACTTTACGTATTTAAATATGGGCAGGACTCGTTAAGCTTGAGGGAGTGGTGAACTTATGAAATATGTCATGTTTATTGTGGCAAGTATATTGCTGTTCGGTCATGCTCTCAGTGAAGGAAATTTAAAACATCTTACCGGAGATGATCTTACAACTTCGGTAATTATACCGTGTTGTGCCAAGCATGCGCAGCATCTTTATCCTCTTTTGAAAAGGTACGAATATCAGACTGAGTTACCAAATGAGGCTGTTATTTCATTGTCTGAATCAGGTCAAGTACCAAGTACTATTCTTGATGCATTACAAAAAGAGTTATGGAAATTTCCTGTCACGTTAATTTTATCTGAAAAAAAGCTTTTTGCGGGGCCAAATAGAAATAAAGCCTGTGAACATGCAACAGGCGATCTTTTAATTTGTCAGGATGCTGATGATATACCGTATCCGCAACGAGTAGAAATAATTAAATATTTTTTTAAAACATATGCGATAGACCACCTCATACATCAGTGGTCTGAATTGAATCAAGATGGTACTTTACCTTTTGAGCGCCGCGACAAACTGTTTCGATTGCATCTTCTGCTCTACAAAGATTTCAGCCAAATGCAATTTTTTTATCCTAAAACATTTAATGATGTTTGGGAGCCTGACACCTTCACAAACGGCAATATAGCTATATCAAGGCGCGTTTTTGATGCAGTTAAATGGTCTGATGAGCCAAGAGGCCAGGATTCTATATTTAATAAGAATGTGTATGCACGTTTTCAAAATTGTATCGCTATTAAAGTTCCGCTTCTAGTGTATCGTTCTTTTTTGTCTTCGGTTAAAAAGTCAGAGGAGCAAGAGGATAAAAACTCAAAGCTCTATTCTTTGACTATTGTAAGATCTTAGGACGCTTATCTAGTATGGGATGTTAATTTTTTTCGAATAATTTTTTGTATTGGCTGTAGCCTTTTTTTTCTAAATCATTGAGTGGGATAAAACGTAGGGCAGCTGAATTTATACAATATCGTAACCCCGTTGGCGGGGGGCCATCAGGAAAGACATGCCCTAAATGTGAGTCAGCATGTTTGCTTCTGACTTCAATTCGCGTTCTAAGCCACCCTTTATCTTCTCGTTCAATAATATTTTCTGGCTCAAGCGGCTTGATAAAACTAGGCCAACCGGTTTTAGAATCAAATTGATCTAATGAACTAAACAGAGGTTCTCCAGAAACTACATCAACATAAATTCCAGGGGCTTTATTATCCCAATATTCATTGACAAACGGTTTTTCAGTTCCGTTTTGCTGGGTAACATAGTATTGAAGTGGTGTTAATTGTTTACGTAGTTCCTGATCAGATAGTTTTTTATAGTGTGTTTTATGCATCCTCATCTGGGAAGAAATAGAGACGATGGGAAGATGCGTATGCTTATCTTTTTTTCCGCAACATAGGCAGACCGGTTCGTTGATTCTCCATAACTTCATACCCATCTGGCAATGCATCAAGCGCATTCTCTCTAGCTTCACCAGCAAAATAATAAATTGTTTGGATGCGGTTACCGGCAAGTTTTACGTCTTTTGAATGGAGGTAGTACGTTTTACCACTTTTTTTAGATTTAACACTATAAGCCATGATTATTAAACTCCTTAGTTAATGCATTACTATTTTTATTTTCGTTACCTAAGAACCAACCTAATAGATTAATCTAGAAAAATCTAGAGGTTATTGGTTGGTTTGCGTAAAATTGCCAATTATGTTGTTGATTTAATTAAAATAATTGCCGGTGATGAGTCTTTTGCTAAGGGGAGCTTAATTGTTTTTGTTTTTTGAGTGAATTAATTAGTTTACTTATGATTTTTTTGCGGTACAATTACCCGAAGTTGATTTTGATATATTATCATCAATAACACAAAGGATATGTTTATGAATAAACAATTATTAAAACTTCTTACGCTTGTAACATTAGTGGCAAACAGTGCAAAAGCTGGCGTGTATATTCTTGCGGATATGCTACAAGATGTTGCTGAGGTTATTGGTGCACATCAGGAAGCTATGACTAGTGAAATAGAAAGGATAAACGATCAAAACAAAAGTGCGTATCTTTTTCAGCAAGCACAATTTTCCCCTCATCTTTCCTTTGCTTTTGTAAGCCAAGATGAGTTATCGATTGATGCGGTGAAAGAAAAATATCCGGAATTAGTACCAGCATTGCAACAGATTGCGACTCAATGCAATCCAATCAACATTACTGAGAACTTTAAAAATGCAACAGTTGATTACTGGCCTGGAAAATTTGAAGTTGAATGCGGTGGATCAAAAAAGAAAAATTATTTAAACGTCGTGTTAAAAGCAAGTGACAATCCAACATTGTCTCACTTAGCAACAAGCATTGGAGAGGCCCTCGCAAAGTATAACATTAAGCAGAGGTTTCCCTTCAGTGCTCATTTTACTGTAGGTAGAATTTGCGAACAAAATGATGGCGAGGTTGGAGAGTTAAAGGCGAAGTTACCACAGCAAATAAAAGCAAAAGTGGCTACTGCCATTGTGCTTAATCAATTCAAACTCAAGGGGCATGACCAGTCCGAAGAAGTATTTGAACTTTCAGGTAAGTAGCCCACCATTGCATGCCCGACCTCTCCTTTGTTACTGTGCTAATATGTTGATTGCTTAATAGAGGAGAGGATTAATGAAAGTAATTAGATATTTTGTTCTTGATTCTTGTATTTTTGGCCTACAACAGACCTATGTAC
>SDBT01006401.1_pt1 | contig 19544 bp, 15 predicted proteins | sample 2277101 | NCBI WGS metagenome assembly SDBT01 (sample SAMN10404973, study PRJNA504765) | marine sediment metagenome | isolation source: marine sediment core GS10_PC15, 103 cmbsf | place: Arctic Ocean: Southern Knipovich Ridge | collected 2010 | reverse complement strand
AACGATCCCCGGGAGTGAAAAACTTTCTTCCGTGATGAAGTTTCATACACTATCTGATACCTATGCCATCATGAACTACATTGCACAGCATAACGTGCGTAGTGCTACTATTGTTGGAGCTGGACTTAGTGGGATAGAATGCGCGGATGCACTGGTAACAAAAGGGCTCTCCGTCAATCTAGTTGAGCAACGTGATCGTATACTTTCCTCACACGTTGATGACGGTGGTGCAGCATTTATTTCTGCGAAGATGAAGAAGCGTGGCGTAACTATATATACCGGTATACGGGTAGAAGAAGTACAGGGACAAAATGGCGTTGTGCATTCAGTTTCCTTATCGGATGGTACAACACTGCCCACTGACTTACTTATCTTTACCACTGGAAGCAAACCAAACAGTAAGCTTGCTAAAGATGCTGGCATTGTAGTTGAAAAAGGACGCATCATAACTAACGAATATATGCAGACGTCTCTTCCTTATATATATGCTGGTGGTGATTGTGCTCTCGTCAAAGATATAGTAACGGGAAACCATATACCCAATACTACCTGGCCTGATGCGATGCAGCAGGGGATGTATGCTGCCATGAATATGACCGGTAATCCAAAACCATACCCAGGGCTTCTCCCTATAAGTAACTCGCTATTTTTTGATCTATCGTTTGTAAGCTGCGGAGCTATTGCAACGCCACCTAACGGATCACGGGTGATCACCCAGAGAGGTGAAGACTTCTTTCACCAGTTTGTACTGAAAGACGATAGTCTTGCTGGCTTTGTGATGATCGGTAAGGTGCGCGACCTTGGCCAATTTAGACGCCTGATGATCTCAAAAGAAACCGTGCCACTATCGCTTATTGGATAGAGTAGGTTAAGGATAGCGAAGAATTCTGATTTGTGTTTTATACATGTCGCGTATTTCTACAATGCCCTTTTGGAGGGGGTCAGAGAGAAGCTTTATGGCGTGTAGTAGCTTAGGGTTTTCATCATCAGTATTAAAGAAAAAAATTTGAGTAATGCAGTCACTTTCATCTTCTAGGGTATATGTTTTTCGTACGAGCATTTGTCCCACTCGACCTTTTAGCTCGGCTTGCGGTAATATAAAATGCATGAGCTTAGGGTTGTCATCGTCATCACAAGCAATTTCTATTTTTCCGTTATTTTCCATGCCAATGACAAGGACTACGTGCAACGGTTGCTTGGTATATAGATTGTTAAAGATAAGTTTTATCTGTGCATGAGCAGAAAATATGCTGAAGATAAGAAGCATGCATAGGGTATAAAGCGTTCGCTTTGGCATGTTGTTTCTCATGGATACTTAGTCGGCAATGTAATAGATGGGATATAACTCCTCTCCTCGATAATCACACTTCAATTCGATCTTGCCACAGCGCATTGGGTGATGTGAAAGGTCAAGGTTAAATACAGGTGTTTCGTCATTATCAATATTGTATACCGCTACCGCAAAGATATAATCAGCGTTATCATCCTCGAACCTTATTTCTACTGGTATGGTCTCTCTTATACCAGAGACTCCCTCGTATGTCTTTGCTGCTTTTATGAAACCTTTGGATATTATTGGTAAACCATCATCGTCATACATCGGTATCCTGTCACCATTAGTTTCTTTCTTACCCTTTGTCACTACGACATTATAGGCGGTGGCAAAATGTGATTCAAAGGTAATGGCGAATCGTGCTTCTATTTGTAGAGAGAGTAATAGAAGACTACTTACGATAACCGCTGCTATTTTTTTATGTGACGTCATTGATGAATCCTTTAGTGTTATCTGATCTTTAAGGTTAATAATGCAAGTAATGAAAGGATTATCGAAATAATCCAAAACCGAACCGTTATTTTAGGCTCACTCCAGCCAAGGAGCTCAAAGTGGTGGTGTATAGGTGCCATGCGAAATACCCGTCGTTTAAATACATGAAACGAAAATACTTGAATGATCACCGATACTGTTTCTATTAAAAAGATACCACCGGCTAATGGAAGCAATAATTCCTGTCGTGTCATGATAGTCATAAAGGCAAGTCCTGCACCAAGCATTAACGATCCCACATCACCCATGAAAATCTGCGCTGGATACGTATTATACCATAGAAAGCCAAGTAACGTTCCTACCAGCGTGCCCGCGATAATAGTTATCTCCGATGTGCCGGCAAAGGGAATATTAAGATACTGTGCAAAAAACTTGTGACCGGCAAGGTAGCTAATAAGGCCAAAGGTGGAAAAGTTTCCCATAAGGGGGGCAGTGGCAAGACCATCAAGTCCGTCAGTTAAGTTAACCGCATTACTTGTGGCAACAATGATAAAGGCGCCCCAGGGGATAATGAAGAGGCCTAGCTCAGGCATAAACTGCTTAAAGAATGGGATACATAACTGCGTATTTGGCGTTGATATGAAATACCAGCTTGTCATGACGAGTAATGCAAAACCAAGCTGCATATTAAACTTAAACTTTTTTGAAACGCCCCGCTGAGAATGGATCTTTGCCCAGTCATCAAGAAAGCCTATGAAGGCAAAACCACTTATGCAGCCAAGAAAAAGCCAAACATCCGGCTGCGCAAGATTATTCCACAACAGTGTGTTGATGGCCACAACGAGTAAAATAAAAAGACCACCCATGGTCGGCGTATTATTCTTTTTTTGATGTGTTTCGGGTGTATGCTCTCTTACCTTTGAACGAAAGTTACGCTTGGATGTTTCAATAAACCAGCTGCCAAAGATGAACATGATCGCAAGCGAGGATATAAGAGCACAGATCGTTCTGACCGTCACATAGTGGAACAGGTTCAGAAAATGAACTGAGGGTTGTAAGTGCTTAGCGAGATAATAAATCATCGTTTTAGTCTTTATCCCATAGGTTTTATATCGACCCGAATCAAAAAAGGGGCCTTTTTATCAAAATAGCGCATTTTGCCCCACTAGACAATTGTCTGAATTCATAAATTATCGTACACTAAAGAATAATTAATTTCAGAATGAAAGACTTTTTCTGCTTTGAAGAATGTTTTCTATGAGTACAGCTATGGATACTACGTTTGATGTCATTATTATTGGCGGTGGGCATGCCGGCATAGAAGCAGCACATGCTTGCGCTTCGCTTGGCTCTGCCACACTGCTCCTTACACTCGATAGCTCAACTATTGGCCTTATGCCCTGTAACCCATCAATTGGGGGCCTGGGGAAGGGACATATGGTATATGAGCTCAGTGCCCTTGGCGGGCTTATGCCACGACTGTGCTCAGAAACATACCTGCAATCACGCATGCTGAACACCAAAAAAGGGCCAGCAGTCCAAGGTTTACGCCTTCAAATTGATAAATATGCCTATAAAGCTGCCGCACAGCGGGAACTGAAAAATACAAAAAACCTTACGATAATAGATGGTTTAGCTGCAGAACTTCTCATTGCATCCAAAGATGAAAACAAGCATATTACCGGTGTAAAAACAAAAGATGGCCGTATCTTTAAGGCACAAGCAGTCGTTATTACTGCTGGTACCTTCTTAAACGGACGTGTTTATATTGGTGAAGAACACCATGACGCGGGTCGTATGGGTGAGAAGTCAGCGAAAGAGCTTTCTGATTCTTTGATGAAGATTATGGGCGTTGAAGTAGGACGTCTTAAGACCGGTACGCCACCACGACTTCTCCGTGAGAGCATCGATGTCTCATCCCTTGAGCGCCAGGAGTCCCATGCACTTGAGTTCTTATTTGAGTTTAAAGCAGTGCATGCTACCGAAAAAATACCCTGTTATATCACCTATACTAATGAAAAGACGCATCAAGTTATTAAAGATAACCTTACCCGCTCTGCCATGTATAACGGTCATATTAAAGGTACGGGGCCGCGGTACTGTCCATCTATCGAAGATAAAATATCCCGCTTTCCCGATCGTAACTCACATCATATCTTTATTGAACCAGAAGGTGGTGATAACACCGAAGTCTATCCCGGTGGGCTTTCTACCTCTTTACCTCTAGACGTCCAAGAAGATTATATCCATAGCATCAAAGGGTTTGAGAAGGCAGTTATTACCCAGCCTGGCTATGCCGTAGAGTATGATTTTGTGCAACCGACCCATCTATCCCACTCTCTTGAGACCAAGTCAGTAAAAGGCTTGTTCTTTGCCGGACAAATAAACGGGACCACTGGCTACGAAGAAGCGGCAGGACAAGGTATTATCGCTGGCATTAACGCCCATCTAAAGGTTGCCGGCAAAGAGCCGTTTACCCTCAGTCGCACTGAAAGTTATATCGGTGTGATGATCGATGATCTTGTCACACTTGGTGCTGATGAGCCATATCGTATGTTTACCTCTCGCGCTGAGCGTCGACTACTCCTTCGTCAGGATAATGTCTTTCTTCGTCTCATGCCCTATGGTAGAAAGCTTGGCCTTATCGATGAAGCAACATATAGCACCTTTTTAGCAGAAAAAGCATTACTTGAAGCAAGCATAAAGCTGGTCAAAAAGGCAGGACGCCGCAGCGAGTTATTCGCCGCCTTTGATGGGACCGGGTTTGATAAAGCACAGCAAGAGGTTGCGAAAGGGTTCCTTGTGAAGGCACTGAATATTAATGATACATCTATACACGAGTATCGCTTGCTACATCAACGTCTTTTACTTGGGATTCATGCTGAGATAAAATATGATGGGTATCTGGAACAGGAACGTAAAGAGGCGCAAAAGGCAGAGACATATCAAAATCTTGCCTTGCCAAAAGACATGGACTTTAGTGTATTACCCGGACTTTCCTCAGAACTACAGCAAAAATTAACCCGGATACGGCCACAAACGATTGCCCAGGCACAGTTAATACCTGGTATTACGCCAGCTGCCATATCATTACTTATTTTTCAGACGCGTACCGGTAGTCAGAAAGAGAGGTCATAACTATGTATCCCCGTATTCTACATATATATGGTCCAATATGGATCAATAGTTATGGACTCATGATCTCACTTGGTGTGTTGTCATTTGTGCATTTAGCAACTAAGCATCCCATTCGCAAGGCTCATCTTTCAAAAGAAGCTTTTTTACAGGTGCTTGCATGGGGTGTCTTTGCCGCTCTCATTGGTGGACGACTTCTTTTTGCCTTGATGTCACCTGAAGAATTTGCTCATAACCCTATTGAAGTCTTATATCCCTGGGAGGGTGGCTTTAGCTTACTTGGCGGCATTATTGGGTTATTAATATTTATACCCCTCTACTTTCGCCCTAAGAACATCCCCGCTTTACCCATTCTTGATCTTGTTGCCATATTTGGGCCACTTATACAGGCAATCTCGCGTATTGGCTGTTTTCTTGCGGGTTGTTGCAGTGGGACACTTGCTCCGGTCTGGCTACCTTGGGCAGTGCGTTATACCCATCCTGAAAGCTTAGCGCCCCTTGGTCTCTACCTCCATCCCACCCAATTATATTCAAGTATGGTTTCGTTTGGCATCTTCCTCTTTATGGTGCTTTGGGCACAAAAACATCTTTTTAAACCAGGACAATTGCTCTTTACGTTCCTGAGCCTTGAAGGCCTTGCCCGATTTATGGTTGATTTTTGGCGCGGTGATCGTTCTTCCGCATCGATTAAGTTTTTACTGCCATTCTTTGGTGGTGTTTCTTCCTATCAATTGATTAGCATTGGCCTATTTCTCCTTGGTATTGGTGGTCTTTGGTGGATCACGTTTCATACTACCTCACCCTCAATCACTCCAAATAATGTCGAATAATGCTGTTTAATTTCTCTTAGAAATGAATATAGTCAATATGGTGATAGGGAGCTACTCGCCATTTGCAAAAAATCGTTCTCTTAGGTAATATCTAGCTTTCACATCTATTGAAAAATTATCATGTTTGCTGCGCACCATTGTTATGGGAGAATTACTTATGAAATCTATGTACCGTGCACAATTATTTCTTATCTTACTCATGCTCAGTGGCTCTTCTACAGGTTTCCTTAGTGCTCTTGGTAGTGATGATGAGATTGTAGAAGAAAGTTCCCCTTCCAAAGTAAAGAATAGTTTCTTAGGTGGGCTTACGAATTGGATGTCCTCTTTTGGCGGAGATTCAATAGACGACGATGTTCCCAATCCTTCCTTTGCCACTCTAGTAGAAGCGCATGAAAAAAATAAAGATAAAGAAAAAGAAATTAATCTGACAATTGCTACGCTTAATGACGTTAGTGGAACGCTCACCAACATTGATGAGGAGGAAAAAGGCAAAGAAAAGCAGATAATAGAGCGCTCATTAAATGGACCCATGACGCCTTCATCATCAACAGAATATGTTGTCGATCCTCGTATCGATTTGAACATATCTTCCAAGTTTAAACTCTATATGCAAAATAATAGTGGCATGGTCGAAAATATGTTGCAAGGTATGGATCCGGAGCAAGCGCGTAAAACCATTGCGATGTTACAGAGCACCCTTGAGCAGGGAGTGTTAATGGGTACTAATCAGGATAACAAGCTTATGATTGAAGGTGCTCATGCTGATGATGGTTTTAAGAAGGATATGATACATCGACTTCAGATGCTCGAAGCAAAGACCTTAAGTGGCTGGTTCGTGGGTATGCTCCAGAGTATGTTAACCCCGGAAAAGTTTACAAATTTTGCGAATAAATTATTTGGCTTTGTGCCGTATACAAAAGATTCAGCTGTTAATACTGCATTGTTCGTTGCGGTACTCGAAGCATTTGGGTATTTCAATCTTGGCCCGTTAAATAAAACTCTCTTTGCTCCACGCTGGATGATGCGCTTTAGCCTTATGCTTAAGGCCATTCAGAGTGGAAATGAAGTGGCAGGGACGATTAATGAACGCTCGATGCCATATGTCGAAAGTTCACGAAATATCATGCAACGCATGTTCTCTCGTTATGGCTTTGATTTTACTGATAAAGACAAGATGTATGAGTTTGCTGCGCTTGTTGGCATAATCATCTCCATGTACGAGACTAAACGGCGTGGCTACCTCCGTATGCCTCGAGCATTTAGTTCATAAGCTTATATTGTTTGCTCCACCAGGGTTTTTCTGCTTTACTGTGACAACTTATAACCAATAGGCGGGGAGAGTCCTTGACTCTTGCGAGTCATCGACTCCTGTGAGTCATCGACTGCATATTATGTCACTATTTAATTTCTTAAAAACACGGCTTTCTATTCTTGAAATAGTTCAAGAATACTGCCAACTCAAACAAGCTGGCCATTACTTTAAAGGTACGTGTCCCTTTCATAATGAAACCGATGCATCTTTTACCGTTAGTCCAGATAAAGGCATATTCTATTGCTTTGGCTGCCAGGCAGGGGGAGATGTGATCGCCTTCATTGCCAAGAAAGAAAACCTTTCCCAGCACGAGGCTGCCCAGCATCTTATCGATCGCTACTCCATAGAAGTGCCCGAAGAACTTTCACATATCTCCCCTAAAGAAGCTCGCAAGGCAAAAGAAAAGAAACTTAGCCACTTCCATGTCTGTGAAGTGATAGCCACCTGGACCCATGAACAACTTGCCTCTAACAGGGTTGCTTCTGACTACCTTACTGCACGAGGCATCACCAAAGACATGATAGATTACTTCCAGATGGGCTACTTTCCAGGCGGTCTTGCCGCCATGAACCGGCTACTCAAAGAAATGACCCATCGCCATATCCTCCTCAAGGACCTGATGGCGGCATCAGTTGCTATGCAGGGCCAGTCTCACGTTTATTCTCCCTTTGAAGAGCGTATTATGTTCCCTATCCGGGATGGACTGGGGCGCTATGTCGGCTTTGGGGGACGTATATTTAAGCCAGGAGATAAGCGGCCAAAGTACTATAACAGCAAAGAATCTGACTTTTTTGCCAAAGGACACCTGATATTTGGCCTTGATCTGGCAAAGAAGGCTATGCAGGATAAAGGACAAGCCTTCCTTGTAGAGGGGTATACTGACTGTCTTGCCATGGTTCAGGGAGGCTATACCAATACCGTAGCTACTTTGGGAACTGCCTGTACTCTCGAACATCTCAAGATCCTCTCTCGCCATATTTCACAGCTATATGTCCTTTATGATGGCGATGCCGCCGGTCAAAAGGCTATATTGCGCCTTGCCGAGATGTGCTGGGAGGTCAACTTGGAGCTTCAGATCATTCGCCTACCGAGTACAGAGGATCCCGCTTCATTCTTGCAAAAAAAGGGTGATTTAAACGACTTAATAGGCAAATCTCGCGATATTTTCACGTTTTTTGTTGATACGCTCGGTCGGTCATTTCATAGTCAGCCCCTTTCAGGCAAGTTAGCAGTGAGCCAGAAAATTATTGAGGTCATTGCCCGGGTAAAAGACCATTTAAAGCAGGATATGCTTCTTCAGCAGGCCGCCTCGGTGATGCATATTCCCCTAGAAACCTTTAAAGAACGCCTTCTTGAGCATAAAAGTTCCCCTTCTTTTAGTACGCGCGCTTCTACTTCTACCCACGCTTCGGCCCAAAAACCACCCGTTACCCCTGATTCTGATGGTGCTTTGGCTGATATGCCCGGGTTGGAGAAAAAAATATTATTTGCTATAATAAATAATGTTGAGAAAGCGGTGGTTTATTCGGTGGGAACGGATTTACTGCCCTATTTTTCTACCGAAACACGTCATTTCCTCGATAAGGTCACGAAGATCGCTGAGGATAACGAGTCAGGCACGCGATTTAACGCATTTTTTGAAGGCTTGCCACCCGCAGAACAACAATGGGTGAGTGCACAAAGTCTTGCCGATGGTCAGCCAATCACTGATGAGATATGGGAGCAATTACTCTTTCAGTTCAGGAAAAATAAATGGAAAGAGATTGTGAAGAATTTTAAAGGTAATCTTCTTAGTGCACAGCAGACAGGGAATACGGAAAGATTTAATGAGCTTATGGTTACGTTTGCCGGTCTCAAACAAGAGATGAGGGATAAAGGGTTTGTATGAAGAAAAAAAAGATAACTATGCAATCTAAAAAGAAAATATCGACTACATCACGTCGTACTGCTAAAAAGGCTTCTCCAGCCAAGAAAAGCGCACCTAGAACGACAAGAAGTTTGATGCAGAGTGTCTTTAAAAAAGTGGTCAAAAACTTGGTGACGAAAGTTACCGGTCCGGCAAAAATAGCTAAGCCCAAGAAGGCAGCTTCCTCAAAAGCAACACCTAAAAAGACTACTCCCAAAAAAGTTATCACTAAAAAAGCTGCACCCGTAAAAAAAGCTGCTCCTAAAAAAGTAGTTGCTAAAAAAGTAGTGACGAAGAAGGAAGTGCCAAAAGCACCCGCTAAAAAGACGGCTGCGCCAAAGAAGGCAGCTGCCAAAAAGCTTCTCATTAAAGGTAAAGGAAGGGCGGTATCCACTGCTGCTGTTGAAAAAGCATTAAAGCAACTTCGAAAAAAGAAACGTCTCGTTAGTAAATCACCCGGTAAATCTGAGAAAAAAGTTACGCTTAAAGACATTGAAAAAGAAGTTACTACATTAATAGAGAAGGGTAAGACCGAAGGGGTGTTAACTTTTCGTGAACTTGTTCTCTTTAACCAACAACATAGACTTTCAGAAGAAGAAGCTGGTGAACTGCTTCGTATGTTCGAAAAAGAACATATCGATCTTATCTCTCAAGAAGACCTTGATAATGGTGAATCCTTACAAGGTCGTGACGACGATAGTGGCGGATTTAGTACCTATAAGTCAAAGATTGAAACATCTCTTAAAGCTGTCGAAAGTGGTGAGGGAGCTGATAGTGATGAACAGGGACAGTCAGTTAAAGAAATTGAGAAATTAAGACATCTTGCTGAACCAAGCCAGTTAAATGATCCGGTAAAGCTATACCTTAAAGAAATTGGTAGGATTCCTCTCCTTAATAAAGATACCGAAAAAGTTATTTCGGAAAAAATTGTTGAAGGAAAACGGGAGTCTGTTGATGCGTTTGCTCGCTTCCCATTTGTACACAAAGAATTAGTACTTATCGGCGAGCGGCTCCAAAAAGATCCACTCTTCTTACGTGACTTTATCCAATTCTCCGATTTTGATGAAGATAATACGCCAAAGTTTGAAGAAGAAGCCGTAAGAGTACTCGCCATTATTAAGGAAATCGCAGATCAGTGTGCTAAGGAAGAAAAGATATATCGCTCATATCGTGGCAAGCTTGAAGATGCAAAAGAAAAGAAAGCAATGCTTCAAAAGGTAAAAGAAAACCGTGAAGCAGTAATTCTCATCGTTAAGAAAATTAAGTTCTCAAACAAACAAATTCGTAAGTTTGGTAAACGCATTGAAAAGTTTGTGAGCAAGATTCGCGAAAAGGATGCCGAAATAACGGTATGCGGTGAAAAGTTTAAGTTCTATAATGGTCTTAAAGAAAAAACGGCTGATGATCTTGCACAGATTGAACTGCAAGAAAAAACTGTCCGTGCGGCACAAAAATTAATTAAAAAGACCGAAGCAGAAGCAGGGCTTTTGCGTAAAGAAATTATCAAAAGTCATGCCTACTATGTAGTCGGTCGTCAGAAAGATAAAGAAGCAAAAGACGATCTCGCTCGTGCAAACTTGCGATTGGTCGTTAACCTTGCAAAAAAATATATCAACCGTGGCCTACACTTCCTTGATCTGATCCAGGAAGGTAATATCGGTCTTCTTAAAGCAGTAGAAAAGTTTGAGTTCGAACGTGGATTTAAATTCTCTACGTATGCTACCTGGTGGATTCGACAGGCAATAACACGTGCTATCGCTGATCAGTCACGTACCATTCGTGTCCCCGTCCATATGGTGGAAACACTCAACAAGATCAATAAGATTACCCGTGTCTTTGTACAGGAATTTGGTCGTGAGCCAACCTTCCAAGAACTATCCAAAGAACTTGGCTTGGATGAAAAGAAGATCAAAAATATCATCAAGATCTCTCAAGAACCGGTATCGTTAGAAACGCCAGTTGGTGATAGTGATGATACCTCACTTAAAGACTTCATTGAGGATGAAAACGAATATTCACCCGTTGATGCCGTGGTGAATGATAACCTTAAAGAGCGTGTACGTGAGCTGCTTAAGACACTTACGCCGCGTGAAGAAAAGGTACTTAAGATGCGTTTTGGTATTGATGTTGCTTCAGAACATACGCTTGAAGAAGTGGGAAAAGACTTTTCCGTTACTCGTGAGCGTATTCGACAAATTGAAGTCAAAGCACTGCGTAAGCTCCGCCATCCATCACGTAGCAAGAAGCTTCAAAGCTTCTTTGATAAAGAATTTGAGTCAGTTGCTCCAGATAGTATTGAATAAGGTTTACGGAGAGAATCTTTCACCTTGATGAAAAAAATAACCGTTGTTCATCTTATTTCAAGCTTGAAAGTAGGTGGTGCTGAAACACTACTCTGTGATCTTGTCGGCCGGCTTGATACCAATCAATTTGATAACCATGTCATTTATTTTCATGGCGGACCTAACGTCGAACGGCTAAAGTCACTTGATGTTCCTATCTATCAAGTAAACGGCTTGTTTTCTTTCTATGATCCTCTATTTTTCTTCCGACTCTTTCGCCTTTTGCGGCGGATTAAGCCAGATTGTATGCACCTTTCACTGTGGTCAGCAAATATTATCGGCAGGGTGCTGGGTAAACTATTACGCATACCAGTTATCTCCGTACTTCATCTTGGCTATAATTTAGAAACCGTTGGTAGTAACCATGCCTTTCGCGATACCCTTGATCGATGGACTGTTGGTTTTTCAAATGCCATCGTGGCAGTATCAGATATTGTTGCCCGTACCTTTCTTGAACGAGAATCATGGCTATCTTCTACGCAAGTTACTGTCATTAAAAACGGTATTGATCGTGTATATGTCCAGGCACAAGCCCAATCCCAAAAGGTCACTCGTAGCGATCTTGGCCTCTTAGAAAAACATTTTGTCATCGGATCAGTTGGTCGCTTTATTCCTCGTAAGAATTATCCTCTCCTTTTAGAAAGTTTTGCCAAACTCTATAATCACCTGCCACATGTTCGTTTGGTACTCGTTGGGCAGGGACCACAAGAGACTGCACTACGAGAGTACACGAATAAACTTGGTCTCTTGAATGCCGTAACGTTTGTCGTAGGAAAAAACGCCTGTGCCTATTATCCACTCTTTGATTGCTTTACTCTGGTTTCCGATAGTGAAGGGCTTTCCATTGCCCTCTTAGAGGCGTTATGTTTTGGCCTTCCGTGCGTGGTGACTTCGCAGACACCTGAGCATGAAGTAGTGCGGTCAGGGGTGAATGGGTATGTAGTTTCTCGCGGCGATGCTATCGCACTATCTGAAGCATACGAACTTCTTGCAACCGATGATGACCTGCGTACTACCTTACGCGCCCAGGCAACGCAAGATGCAAAAACTGAATTTGATATTAATCGGATGGTTGATGCCTATAGCAATTTGTTTATTTCGTTAACTAATCCCACTCCTAAGTAATTCCAAAAAATCATGAATCACTATAAAATAATTCTCGCCTATGATGGCACTGACTTTCAAGGCTGGCAGGTACAACCGCATAAACTCACTATTGCTAACCGCTTAGAAGAGTCGTTTTATCAAACTTTTGGTGAACATGTTTCCATTAATGGTGCCTCGCGCACTGATGCTGGGGTGCACGCACTGGGACAGGTGGCGGTGTTTAGCTGCGAGCAATCTCATGATCCAGATATACTGAAAACTGCGTGGAATAATGTACTGCCTGATTCTTTACTTATACGGTCGGTAGAAAAAGTTTCGACACCATTTAATCCATATCTTAATGTGAAAGAAAAAACATATTATTATAATTTATTTCTCACAAAGCCATTACCATTCGTTGCTCGTTATGGCTGGCGCTTTCCTTATATTAAGCATGTAGATTTTGATACCTTTGCCCAAACACTTTCACTCTATGAAGGGACGCATGATTTTCGTTCGTTTTGTAAGCTTGAAGATGAACAGTCTACTATACGGACTGTCTCGTATATTGGTGTTCGGGAGATAAAGCGATATGGTATGGTGCAGGTGGTTATTAAAGGTAAGGGGTTTTTACATTTTCAAATTCGGCGTATGATTGGATATGCTTTAGATGTTGCCAGACGTCCGGATCTTACGATAGACTATGTGCGCGATCTATTAGCACAACCATCAGCAGAACAAACGTTAGTACGTGCTGATGCCAAAGGTTTAATACTGCGTAAAATTCAGTACGATACATAAGGAGTTGGGGTATGAATGAACTTGGTACACGCGTAACTTCTGGTATTATCGGTGGCGTTCTTTTCTTCGGTGCCTACACGTTTGCCCCCATGCTGTTCTCACTGATCTTAGTTGCACTCTTATTTCTTATCCTTGTTCTTGAGTGGCCACGATTATTTAAGATCAATAGTGTTGCCTTCTGGTTAATTATGCCCTTCTACCCAGTATTGCCGGTACTCTGTCTTATCTACCTTCATTATACGTATTATTATTTTAATTTTTGGTTGCCTCTCTATCCATACCTGACTGCATGGATTTTTGATTCAGGTGGCTATCATGTCGGCAGTGCCATCGGTCGTCATAAAATTACCCCACGAATAAGCCCCGGCAAAACCTGGGAGGGATTTGTTGGTGGATTTGTCGCATTATTTATTTTTAATTATGCCGTACTATTAGGCGAAGGCATTGTCTTTATTGGCACGCTTACCCTGATCTTTGGCACGCTTGCCTTCTTTGGAGATCTCTTTGTTTCCTATCTTAAGCGTCGTGTGGGCTTAAAAGATACCAGTGCCCTTATACCGGGACATGGTGGATTACTTGATCGATTTGATTCTGTTTTTTTCGTTGCCACAGGTATGACACTGTTGCTATTCGTTTGGGAATATCTTACTTCGTTATTGTGGAGTGGGCTGGTACTTCCCCATTAATGATATCAGGTAAGTGCTTCGATAATCTCTGATTGTTTTACCGTTTTATCTTCACTTGAGATCATGTTCTTTAGTGCGATAGTGCCGCTTTCCTGTTCTTTATTCCCAAGAATTAATACATACTTTGCACCCATCTTATTTGCCTTGCGCATCATAGACTTCATTGATCCACCCTCAAGCAAGATATCGGTGCTCAAGTTATGTGAGTACAGTTCATAAGCAAGCAAGAGCGCTAAACTATGCTGTTTCTCACTCATGGGTAATATAAGATGCAAAGGTGGCATCTGGGGAACGGGTAATTGATCTTGTATCTTTTCTACCAATAAGAGTAACCGGCTAATACCAATAGCGGACCCTAATGATGGATACGGTTTTTTTGCACCAATTATAGTTGCAAGGTCGTCATAACGACCACCCCCACAGAAGGCATTTTGGGCGCCGAGCTTGTCTGAAGAAAACTCAAAGACCGTATTATTATAATAATCTAAGCCACGAACGAGTGTGTGATCTACCACATAACTTACAGAAATCATCGAAAGTAAATCTTGTAATTCTTTCCATTGCGCTTGTGAATCTTCGTTTAGATGGTCAGTAATCTTGGGTGCCGTGCGATATTGTTTTTGACAGTCTTCAACCTTGCAGTCAAAGATGCGCAATATGTTTTTCTCTTTACGCTCAAGACAGGTCTTACACAAATCACCTTTTATTGGTTCAAGAAACTCATGCAACGTGGTGCGATAGGCGGCACGTTCTTCTTTGGTGCCAAGGAAGTTAACCTTGAGCACATAATCTTTGAGGAGTAATTCCTCCGTAAAGAACCGGTCCAGCATAGCGATAAGCTGCGCGTCATGCGCGATAGACTCTGCGTTGATAATCTCTAAATTAAGCTGAGAAAATTGTCGCCAGCGGCCTTTTTGTGGTCGTTCATGACGAAACATTGAGCCATAACTAAAGACACGCCAGGGTGTTTCAGTAATATTAGCTTCTAAAAAAGCACGCATGGTTGGAGCGGTTGCTTCAGGACGTAGGCATATCTCTTCACCACCTGCCGTCTTGAAAGTGTACATCTCCTTGGTCACGACATCAGTCTCTGCGCCAAGGGTGTGGAGAAAGAGCTTGGTATGTTCAAGTATGGGTGTTTCAATCTCGGCAAAATTATGTAATGCCATGTGTGCACGCGCTTTGCTGAGCACAAAATGGGTGAGACGAAGATCGAGTATGTCTTGGGTTCCTTTAACGCGAGAAACCATAGATGTCCTTTAGTTTTGATTTGATTTATATAAGAGCATAATTGTACCATACTTGGCGCTGAGAGAAAAATGACTTTAGCTGATAATTAGTGTACACATAGAATAGTGTAAACATTATCCTGGTATACGTGCTTCTATGCATGCTTAAAAGGCCTAAAGATGAAACAAACAATATTAGTATGTGGTGGTGCTGGCTATATTGGTAGCTGCACTTCTTACCTGCTTTCCAAGGCAGGATATAACCTAGTGGTACTTGATTCACTTCTGCATGGTCAAGTTGTTCATCAACCATGGGCAACACTTATCAAAGAAGATTTTGGTGACCCAGAGATATTACAACGGATCTTTACTGAATATAAAATTGATGCGGTTATGCACTTTGCTGCACTTATAGAAATGGGTGAGTCAGTTATCGCACCCCAACGTTTTTATGATAATAATGTACGTAAGACGTTAGTACTTCTTGATATGATGCAAACTCATGGCGTAAAAAAATTCATCTTCTCTTCAAGCTGCGGTGTATACGGCAACCCACAGCAGATACCCATGGATGAAACGCATCCCCGTAACCCGGTTAACCCATACGGAAAAACGAAGCTTGCCATTGAGCATGCACTTGAAGATTATAGCCATGCCTATGGCCTTAAATATGTGAGCCTTCGTTACTTTAATGCCGCTGGGGCACTTCCCGAACATGGCCTTGGAGAACAACATTCCCCCGAAACTCATGTTATCCCTTTAATGTTTACTGCCATGCAAGAACAAAAACCATTTAAGATTTTTGGTAATGATTATGATACCAAGGATGGGACCTGTGTACGTGATTATATTCATGTGCATGATATTGCCCGTGCACATGTCAAAGCACTTGATCATATTACCAGTACGGGAACTTCAGACTGCTTTAACTTGGGAAGTGGAGTCGGGTATACCGTCAATGAATTAGTACAGGTGGTAGAAAAGGTGTGTGGTGGCAAACTTCTCATACAGCCTTCACCACGACGCGGTGGTGATGCACCAGTATTAGTTGCGGATGCACGTAAAGCTGCATCAATACTTGAGTGGACTCCTCAGTGCAGTGATCTTGAATTTATTGTAAAGAGCGCCTTGCGCTGGGAAGAGGTGCGGTATCAACAGCCACCATCAATCGCTGAACATCCACCGATTGTCTCTTAACGAATACGTTTAAATTTCTTTTCAATCTCTTCTTTACTCAGTGTCCACATAGTCGGACGACCATGTGCACAGATGAAACGGTTATCCGTTTGCTCAAGGTCAATGAGTAACTGATTAATTTGTGTCCCTGACAGTATATCGCCTGCCTTAATGGCACCCTTACAGGCCATCTGACTATGCACATGTTCAGTGAGCTGCTTTAAGAACGTCTCTTTTGGTAGCTTTTCATGCTCCGAAATAAAGTCGAGGACTTCACGAATTAATTCTTTAAGGGCAACATGTTGAAACTTAGGTGGCGCTGTTTTGATTGCTAGGTCGCCATCGCCAAATGCTTCTAATTCTATACCGTGCTCCTTGAATAATTCTTTTTGCTGCAAGATGAGCGTTAGTTCATCAGGCAAGAGCGTAATGATCTCTGGGAAGAGGAGGCGGGTGCCTTCTGGCTGGACAAACTTGCTACGAAATTTTTCATATAAGATGCGCTCATGGGCTGCGTGTTGATCTACGAGTATTAAGGTGGCGTCTTGCTCAAGCAAAATATATGTATTGAGAAACTGACCGATGATGGTACCCATATCAGAGAGGATTGGTTTTTGTGTCTCTACTACTGGCGCACTTTCCTTTGAAGGTTCCGCCTTCATGGGTACGGCAACTGAGAGTAATTCACTGAGCATGGTACCTTGTGGTGCTCCCGGACTTTGTACTTGCGAGGCGGGCTGAGGCTGCGGTGTATTAAAGGGCATTGCATCAAAATTAAATGCTTTTAATTCACCAACCTCTTGTTTTGGGGCAATCTGCTTGCTTACATTTTGTTCAAGGCTTGCAGTTACCGCGCGTCCTAACGCGTTCTCTACGGTATGTGGTTTTGCAAACTGGACCTCTTCTTTACGAGGGTGCACATTTACATCAACTTCACTTTGATCAATACCAATAAAAATAAAGGCGGCTGGGAACTTACCGTCAGGGAGTACGTTCTTATATCCTTTAAGCAGTGCTTTGCCCAGGCCATGATTTTTCACCAGCCGATTATTTACAAAGAAATATAGGTTGCTTCGATTATAACGCCAGAAATGATGGTTCGAGATTAAACCGGTCATGAAAAGTGCACCGTCTGTTTGTTCTACGAGAGGCATTAATTGCTGGGCAAAGTTGTGATCCCAAAGCTGGGTGATGCGATCTTTTAGGCTGGCAACGGGTGGTACATTGAGGACTTCATTACTATCACGAAGCAGGCGAAAATGGATATGGGTGTTGCTTAACGCATAGGCGGTGATGAGTGCTTGAATCTGGTTCCATTCCGTTTGATCTTGTTTAAGAAACTTTTTTCGTGCCGGGGTGTTATAAAATAGATCGGCTATAGTTAAATCAGTTCCCGTAGAACACGCTACTGTTTCTTCTTTTATTATCTTACCTTCATCAACGGTCAATGCTATGCCCACCTCATCATCTGCCATCTTTGTTTTGAGTTGCATATGACTGATGGCAGAAATCGAGGCTAAGGCCTCACCACGAAAGCCAAGCGAGGTAAGAGAGGCAAGATCACTTATAGAGGTTATCTTACTGGTGGCATGCGGTAAGATACATATCTTGGCATCTTCAGCTGACATGCCACAGCCATTATCTACGAGCCTTATAAGATCCTTACCGGCCTTTTCTATATAGAGTGTAATATGAGTTGCCCCGGCATCAAGGGCATTTTCAAGTATCTCTTTAACGACACTTGCTGGCCGTTCAATAACTTCGCCAGCTGCTACTTTTTGTGCTTCATGAGGTGAGAGTATCTTTATCTTTTTCATGACCGCATAGACTCTTTTTTGGTGCCCAGTATCGATTTTTTCTTCGAGCGGTGAGATGCATTCGTCGTGAGCATGGTATTAAAATTTGTTTCCGAGAGGGTGATGACGGTGTGTACGGGTGTGTGTTTATTTCCACTAAGGGTGACGAGTTCTTTGCTTAAATCTAAGAGCAGTTCATCACTTTTCGTAGTCATAGGGATGTCATCTGGTCCCATCTTGTGTTGTGTTATGAGTACATTGCCAGTGACGAGACATTGTTTTGTTTGTGGATAAATTATCGCTTTATCTGCACGTACCGTTCTATTTTTTGCTTTTACTACTACATCTTTTTCAAGCGTTATTTCTTTAAATGGTGTCTCTGATCCTTTAGATATACTACCGGTCGACTTTAACTTATCAGTCATGACCACGACACTGAGCGTTTGCGCATGAGCCGTTGCATACGAGGCAAGCTCTACTTGGACATCTCCCTTGTATTCTACCCGAAGACGTGATGCATCCTTGCCGTCTTTTTTACAAAAGGCTTCTTTGGAGGTAATAACAATCTTTGATAAAGGATCTTTAGAAGTGGGGTGAAGTTTCGTGCTGCTTATAGTCAGTGAGATGCATAGGCATAACAAGCGAGCGGTATCGGTCATATTAGAAGGCCATATTCATAGCTAAGTGGAACTCGTGTGCTGATTCTCCTGCTTTCTTATTTCTATCCAATTTATATCCCCAGTCAATTTTTGCCGGTGTTGGATAGACAAGGTTGAAACCAAAACCAACTGCGTGGCGTAAATTAAAATTGTTACGGGTAATGATTCCTGATGGCGCACCTGATTTTGGCGCAGACCAGCCAGCACCCGCATCATAGAATAAGTGAGCCTTCATGCGATAATCCGGTACTAATGGGAAAATAAGCTCAGAGTTAAACTGGAGCGCATAGCGACCACCAATTGGATCGATATTATTAAATGCCGGACCGATGCTTCCAAACCTAAATCCACGTACGGTATTTTGACCTCCGATATGGTAGAGCTCTTTGTATGGGATATGATCACCACCAAGTTCATGCACGGCACCGGCAAAGGCGTGTAGCATTAACACTAAACTATCTTCACCAATGAGGCGGGTATAATAACTAGCTTCAAATTCAAACTTGATATACCCATAATGATCATTAAAGAGCGGTAGGGCAGTTTTATTTCTTAAGAGCACCCGGTAGCCACGGTTTGGATAGACAAGGTGGTTACGCGTGTCTTTAAAGAGACTTATATCAAACCATTGCATATGATCAGTTTTAAAGAGATCATCAACTATCCCCTGTAATGCTGCACTATTGGGACCACGGGCAGTGGTCGGAAAACTTTCAAGATATTGTGCACCGACATCAATTGATGCTTGTAGATGCTTATCAATCGATGGGAGGAAGAAACCAATACCAACCTCACCACCACTTTCCGCTATGGTTGGTGTG
>SDBT01006400.1_pt1 | contig 19544 bp, 26 predicted proteins | sample 2277101 | NCBI WGS metagenome assembly SDBT01 (sample SAMN10404973, study PRJNA504765) | marine sediment metagenome | isolation source: marine sediment core GS10_PC15, 103 cmbsf | place: Arctic Ocean: Southern Knipovich Ridge | collected 2010 | reverse complement strand
ATCGCGCGCCTTGAATACGAGATTGCGTATCGCACCACTCCCGCCGCGCCCGACGGATAAACCCGCAAAACTTTGAACCGAAGAACCCGCTTAATCGGCGGGTTTTTCTTTGCCTAAAGGAGAAACACAATGCCCGTTATAACAGCCGCAGGTTCAATCCTATCGATTGGATCCGATGTCATCGCCGCACCCGATGCGACGGTCGACACTTACACACTCATTTCCGAGGTCGTCAATATTCCCGCGTTCGGTCGCGAGTATGAACTGATCACGCACAACCCGATTGATAATCGGAAGACGTTCAAATTCAAAGGCGCGTTTAATGACGGTTCGTTCGAATTGCAGATCGGTCGCGATTTCGCTGATACCGGGCAGGCTGCCGCGCTGGTTGCGCTCGATTCCGATCTGACCTTCAACTTCCGCCTCACGTTGAACGATGACCCAGACGACGGATCCGGCTCCGCGCCGACGACGTTCTTCATACCGTGCAAGTTGATGTCATTCCCGACTGTCCTCGATAGCGTGAACTCGATCGTCGGGGCGACGATCCGACTCGAAGTGGATGGCGCGATCACCAAGGTTGACTTGATCAACGGCGTCTAAATTTACAAACAAAAATAAGGGAGAGAATTGTTAATGACGAGCAAAATGGAAGCCGGGCAGATTGAAATAGATCTGTCCGGCGAATCTTGGATCTTAAAGGCGACACCGAAAGCCGCTCGGATGATCTCGACGAAGTTGGGAGCGATCCAAGAGATCTTCCCGAGATTGGAATTGGTCGACTATTCGACAATCGAGTGGGTAATTCTCTCCGGGCTGTCATGGATGCCGGACGGCGAAAAGAAGGGTGTTCCCGACAAGATCTATTACGCCGGGATGATGAATCTCGTTATCCCTTGTTCGAATTTCATCACCTTAATTGCGAACGGCGGTCGCGAACTCGACGACATCGGCGACGACGACGACGACGAGGACGAGCCGGGGGAAGCCGAGGGCGTCTGACACTTGACGAGTGGATCGACGATCTCTGGAAAGAGACTGCCGGTTGGCTCCGTTGGACGCCCGACGTATTCGACAACACAACATTTCCGATAATCGAAATGGCGCTCGATGGCGCTCATGACCGCGAAATATCGATCAACCCGCACGTCGAGAAAGTTACTAGAGCCGCCGCCGACGCGCGCAAGGCACCGCTCAAACTCGACCGGAAAAAAGTCAGCAAAGATCTTGAACGAATGTTTGATCAGATGATTCGTAAACCTGCGACCGGAAAGGCTTTTGGATAATGCCAAATGAAGACGTCCTTATCAGGGTTGGTGCCGACGCCAAGGCGCTGAATCGCGGAATGAGTTCCGCCGAGCGTCGGATTGAACAATCCAAACAGCGTATCGGTCGCGACCTTCGAGGGATGAACGACAACTTCAAGCGAAGTTTCGGCAATGCATCTAGGACCGTCGAGACCAATTCCGCTCGGATGCAACGGTCGATGGGTAAGACGCGCGGCGCGATGCGCGGATTGGTTACGGTCTTCGCCGCGCTCGGTGCGGCTCGGCTCGGAAAGAGTTTCTTGGGATTCGAGACTGCGCTTCAACGAACGGTCGGTCTGGTTGGCGTCGCGCAGTCAGAGGTTAACGAGTTCAAAGAACAGATCTTGGAACTCGGTCCCGCTGTCGGTCGCGGGCCGCGAGAATTAGCCGAAGCATTATTCTTTATTACGTCCGCCGGCTTGCGTGGTGCCGATGCGATGTCGACATTGGAGGCAGCCGCCAAGGCGGCGACAGCCGGACTCGGTGAAACGAAAGTCGTTGCCGACGCGGTAACGTCGGCGATGAACGCCTATGCGTCGGAGGGTCTAACCGCCGCCGAGGCTACCGATAGTCTTGTGACGGCGGTCAGATTGGGCAAGTTCGAGGCGTCTGATTTAGCGTCGGCGCTCGGTCGGATCCTTCCATTTGCAGTCGAGGCGAGTGTGTCGCTCGATGAAGTTAACGCGACCGTTGCGGCAATGACACGAATCGGCGCGCCCGCGACGGAAGTGATCAGCGGTTTGCGCGGTGTCTTGATTGCGCTGACTAAAGAAAGCGACAAGGGGGCAAAGGTTCTCGACAGATACGGTTTGAGCTATGCCGGGATCCGCGCCGAGATTAGAGAAAAGGGATTATTGGTTGCGTTGACAAGTCTTCGCAAAGAGATCGGGGCCAACGAAACGGCGTTGAGCGCGATTTTCGGACGCGCGGAAGCCGCCGGGGTGGTTCTCGGATTAACCGGTAAAAACGCCGCCCTGGTCGCTACGATATTTGAAGGCTTTGAAACTAAGACCGGCAACTTGGATAAAGCGTTTGCTGCGATGGCAGACACCGCCGAGTTCCGTTTCAACGCGGCGATGTCAAGGGTCTCCCAAACGACGATGTCGATTGCCGCCGATATCATGCCCGCGCTCGCAACGTCGCTCGAATTTGCGGCGGCGAATATGAGACTCCTTGTCACCGCTGCCGGTGCCTTCATCGCGTTTAAACTCGCCGGGGTGCTGGTCGCAGCGACGGCGGCGTTGGCGGGGTTAGCTGCCGCCGCTGGCGTTGCGGCGACTGCGATGCTCGCCCTACAGGCGGCATTGCTAGGACCGATCGGATTGGCAATAGCATTGGTCGCGGCACTCGTCGCCGGGATCATAATCCTGACAAGACGAACCAACGATGCGAAGACCGCCGAGGACAAATTCAAGGACACTTTGGCGTCGCTCAACGATGAATTAAAAACAGCGAAGGAACGGACCGACGATCTGGCGCAAGCGCGCCGCGATGCCGTTCTTGCGGCGGCGGGCGAAGATCTCGCCGCCGAAGAAGAAAAGCTCGCCAAGTTTCAGAGGATCCGCGACGCGTTCGAGCGAAGGCAAGCGAGCATGGTCGGGAAGGCGGATCGATTCCGTCAAGAGATCGACACAAGGACGCTCGCAAATAATGCCAAAATCGAGGAATCCGAACAGCGAATCCTTGACCTAAAAACGAAGATCGCCGCCGTCGAGGCTGCGCCGTTAGGGACCGCCGCCGACCCGGTGGAGATTGTTCCGTTTGTCCCGCCGAGCGGTGAAGGCGGCGAGGAAGCCGCCGCCGCCATCGACAAGCTTAAAAGCAAGTTCAACGCGCTTCGTGACGCGCTCGATCCGCTCGCAGCGGCGACGCGAAAATATACCGAAGACGTCGATACCCTGATCGCCGCGACGAAAGCCAACCTGCAAACCGAAGACCAAGAACTTGACCGCCTCAACGCGCTACGCGAAGCGCGGAACGAAGCGCGGTTCCCGATCGTCGCGATCGAGAAGGCACTCGCCGAGCAACTTAAACAGGCGCGGATGAACGACACAGAGCGCGAGATACATATCAAGTTGCTCTCTATTGAGGCCGGGTTAAGGGCCAAGGGTACGATACTGACCAAGGAAGAAACCGCGTCGATCAGGGACCAGATTGTCGCGATCCGCGACGCTACCGCCGCGCGCAAGGCGCAAGAAAAAGCGGTCGAAGATCAAGCGCAGAAGGCGGCGAAAACCGCAGCGGAACAAGCAGAGGATCAAAAGCAACTCGCAGAAGATTTCAAAGCGCAATGGAAAGATACGTTCACAGATATCATCAAGCGGACAGTAGGCGTCGGTGACGCCTTTGAGAAACTTGGGCAGCGGATCCTTGATATGCTTGTCGAAATTGCGCTCAACGATTTATTGAACGGAACTAATCGACTCGGTAGCGGCGGCGGACTTGGCGGTCTTGTCAATCTTCTCGGCGGAATTGGCGGCGGTGGTCGCGGCGGAATTCCAGATCTCGGGGCGGCCGGAAATCCGACGCCGGTCTTCGAGTTTCACAAAGGCGGCATCGTTGGTCGCGATGGCAAGTTGGTTGGAATGACCGCAGCGAACAGCAACGCGCCGCGGTTCCATAGCGGCGGCACCGTTGGGCTACGCGACGACGTGAATATTATTGCCAAGAAGGGCGAGGAGATCTTGACCGAAGACGATCCCCACCACAGCGCCAACCGTGGCGCAAGGATCTCGATCACCAACAACTTTCCGAACGCCCGCAATGAACCGCAAATCCGACAGGCCGGAAGCGAGGCGGCGGCGAAGACCGCGTCGGCGGCGATGCGCGGCTTGAACCGGAAAGGATTGGGATAGATGGCGTTTCATGAAGTCCTATTGCCGACGACCATATCGGTTGGCGCGGTCGGATCGTGGGCCGGTTTCAATACCGCGATGGCGGAAAAGGATTCCGGACACGAAAAGCGCAACATCAATTGGGAAGTCGCGCGCGGCGAATGGGACATCGTTCACGGCGTCCGGGATCAAGATCAACTCGACGCCCTGCTTTCGTTCTTTGCCAACCGCGCCGGGAAGGCGCATTCGTTTCGCTTCCAAGATCCGAATGATCTCGACATGGATCGCCAGTCGATCGGGACGACCGACACGACGACGGCGAATTTCCAAGTCTTCAAGAGATATACCAGTCTCAACAATTACGACCGCAAACTTTTCAAGATGGTCGACGGGGCTGAATTGGTATGGGTCAACAATGTGTCGATCGCCGAAGGCGCTGGCGCTTCGCAATACCAGCTCAACGACAACACCGGCTTGTTGACGCTCGGGTCGACGCTGGTTGGCCAATCGGGAACCGATATCGAAATGTCGTTGTCGGACTTCCATGTTCCCGCGCGCTTCGATATCGACCGGATGAACATCACCGTCATTCGACAGGAACTATACGATTGGCCGGTCGTGGTTAAGGAAGTTCGGGATATCGTTTAGATGACCGTCCGGACCGTTCCCGCACCGCTCCAAACGCATGTCGATGGAGCGGTTACACAGATCACGACATTAATGCGGGTCACTTGGGAGACCGGCGAGATCTTCCATTTCACCGACCACGACGTCGACGTCCCATTCGGCGGCGACACCTATCGGGCCGCGCTCGGTTATTCACGGACGGACATCGCCAATTCGACGAACTTGACCGTCGACAGCCTTGACGCTTCGGGACTGTTGGATGCGCGCGAGATCAACGAAGCCGACATGCGCGCCGGTTGTTGGGACCATTCGAAGGTCCGGATAATAGAAGTTAATTGGGGCGATCCGGACGGCGACGGATCCGTCACGGTTCGCCTGGGTTGGTTCGGTGAAGTCATATTCGACGAACAATCGCAAACATTTAGCGTCGAGTTGCGCGGACTTACGCAAGCCTTCTCGCAGAACATAATCGAGAAGACGTCGCCTGGTTGCCGCTATGACGTCGGGGACGCCCGTTGCAACCGCGATGACATAGTCCCTATCAACCCGCCCGACATCGCTGACAGCACCGCATATGCTGTTGGTGACGTGGTTAAGGTCCGACAGCCGGTCGACGACGTCGCGGTCCTTCACGCGCCCGGCGTGATCGATGCCGACGACGATTCGCAATTCGCCGCGACCGGAACGCTCGGATCCGACGCGACGGCGGCGGACACAAACAAGCTGAAAAACCTTGCCGGGAACTTCCGATTCCAACCGGTCGGCGGACCGACGCAAAACCCGTCGAACTCTTTCGTCAGTTGGCCGGATGCCAGCCAATACGCCATAGGTCTCGAACCGTTCGACATTGAGTTTTGGTTCAACGCCGATGCCATCTTTACCGGTGACGTCGGTCCGGTGCTGGCGAGCCACTACGATGCGCCGACCCAACAACGGAGTTGGATTGTATATATAGGCAGTTCGACCGAGCCCAATCCGGGTTTGCAGTTTGTTCAATACAACGGAACCGCGGCAGTCATAAATCGACTGATCATCCCGCCGGTCGAATTCACGCCGCGCATAAATCAATTCTATCACCTTCGAATAACGCGCGATCATAAGTATCAACTCCGGATCTTCATCGATGGCTTTCTCCGGGCGTTGGCTTTCTTCCCGTTCGATTTCTTCGACTCGACGGCGCCGATCCGGCTCGGCATGTTCAACAGCACGGCGGGCGGAAACCGTCACTTCGAAGGAACGATCGAGGACTTCCGGATCGTCGTCGGTGATCCGGTGTCGACCAAAGAGTTCACGCCGCCGACCGCGCCGCTGGCGTCGACGTTCACCGACACGCTGACATTCCAAGAGGATTATCAAGATACCAACTATCGCGTGATCACGGCGGGGACGACCGGCGCGAGCAACGTCGCCAACTTTCCGACGATCTTGGATACAGTCGCGACGGGACCAATCCAAATCGATGTCACGGCAGCGAATGAATTAACGCGGCTGTCGGGATCCTTCATAGATGACGGTTGGGAAACCGATATGGTCTATAGGGGATCCGGCTTCACCGACCCGGCGAACAACATTATCGCCAGCCGAATCTTGACCGTGACAGCGTTGGTCATAACGACCACGTCGTCGCCGCTGGTCGTTGAAACCGGGACCGGCGACGAAGTCATCGCCCATGTCGCATGGGATAACGGCGTCGAGTTCGCGCCCGAAGACGCCTTGCATGTTGCCGGTGTCGTTCTCGAAGTGATCAGCCCGTCGAAGATCAAGGTCGGCGCGCCGAGCGGTCCCGGTTCCGGCTTGCTGCGACCGCCGATTGCGCTGCAAAACCCCGGCTTCGAAAACGGAACGCTCGCACCCTGGACGCATGTCTCGGGCGGCGCGCCAACCATTGAAGCGCCGGGGCGAATCGGCAACGTTGGTTGCAATCTCATATCGACGTTTGCCGGTGATTGGGTTTGCGATATGCAAACCGGGACGACCATCCGGCAGCGAATCGACGTCACCGAATGGGCCGCCGAGATCGATCCGGGGACCGAGACCATTCAGATTCAATGGTGGTTTCGAGATTGGGATTGCTTCGCCACCAACTTCGACATAACGCGGATCAACTTCCGTTGGCTCGATAAGGATTTGGCGTTGATCAGTTCGACGACCGGGGCGAATTTCGGGCAGACCAATGGTCTTTGGGCGCAGAAGTCGCAAATTAACACGATCCCAACGTTGACACGTTTCATCGAAATCGATTGCTTTGTCGGCAATCACTTCAACGGGGCGACGGTCGACGAATTCAAGGTGACGACGTCCTTTGTCGATTCGAGTTCCTTCCAAAACGACGACTTCAACTATAGTGTTCTTTCCGCCGAGTCCGGACAGAACGCGGGCAAGGGATGGGAAGTCAAAGACTTCGAAACACAGACCAAGGACTTCACGCTTTATCTCCCCGCGCCGTTCCCTTGGCGCGTCGGCGATCTGGTCCGCGTCCATATCGGATGCGACCGGGAATTGACGACATGCATCCGCCTAAAGAATTCGATCAATTATGGCGGCTTCATGCATGTGAAGGGCGACGATGAATTCCTATCCTATCCGGACTCGCCGGTTTAATGCCCGCGCGCTCTGACATCGTCGCCGCGGCGAGAAACTATCTCGGTGTGAAGTGGCAGCATCAAGGCCGGACGCATCATGGAATCGATTGCATTGGCATTATTGAATGCAGTTCGGTCGATTGTAATCTGATCGAGGCGGTCTTCCCCGCCAACTATCCGCGCCGTCCGAACGGGGAATTGCTTCCGAGTTTGCGCGGTCGGCTGCAACTCAACGAGATTTCTGTTGGTGACTCGCGACCGGGCGACATCCTCGTTTTTTCGCTTGCCGGGCATCCGTTTCATTGCGGCATCCGCGCCGAGCGCGACAGCTTGCCAACGGTCATTCATGCTTATGCGATTGGACGGAAGGTCCGCGAAGACCGCATCGCCGAATTGCCGCCGAAGTTCGGCATCGTAACGCATGCGTTTCAGTTCGGCGGATTGGAGACCGGCTAGATGGGGCAACTTATAATCGGTCTCGGTGGAGCCGTTGTCGCTTCATTCTTGCCGCCCGGATTTTCGCAACTGGCGACCATCGGCTTCGGGCTGTTGGGGAACATCTTGTTCCCGCCGGATCCTATTCGCATCGAGGGGCCGCGCAAGGGCGATCTGCGAGTCTCGTCGTCGACGTATGGTCGACCGATCCCCGAAGGGTTCGGCACGTTCCGGCTTGCAACGAATATGATTTGGTCGACGCCGGGCGGCATCCGCGAAACGCCAGTGGTGACGCAAGTCGGCGGCAAAGGATCGCTCGCCGGACCGACCGGCGAACAAATCACATATACCTATGACGTCGATTGCGCCTTCCTGATTTCGCAAGGTCCGGCGGAAGCGGTCTTGCGGATATGGGCCAATGGCAAAAAGATCTATGACGTTCGCGATCCGGCGACGACGTCAGCCGAGGCGGGGTTCACGCAAAAGCCGGGACTCTCGGTCCGGATCTATCTCGGCACAGAGGATCAGTTGCGCGATCCAACGATCGAGGCAGCGGAAGGAACCGACAACACGTCCGCCTTTCGCGGATCGGTTTATATCGTCTTCGATAAGTTGGATCTGACGGACTTCGGAAGGAGCATCCCGCAAATCACCGTCGAAGTCGCCTTCAAGGCAACCCAAGTCGACGCCGGAATCAAGTCGACAGACATCGACAGTCCCTTGCTGGGCGGTGGCGCGCCTTTCCCCGATTACAAACGGGACATCATTTGGACATTTGACTCGGGCGGCGGCGGTGACGGTACCGATGTCGGAATCCGTCAATATTCGATGAACACGTTGAGCGAGATCCGGCAAGTGACGGCGGCGGAAATGGGAACGACGCGGCTCGATTGGGATTCGAATGATCGTTTCGTTGTCGGGCGTCACACCGGGCGACTCTATATCGGGCACACAGATAATTCTATGGAGATCGACATCATCGATCCCGACACGTTGCGCAAGATCGGCAGCGTTGGGACGTTCGGCGGGAGCGGCGATTTCAATCACGCCTTATTCAGTTGCGATCCGGCGCAACCTGACATCGCCGGGTTTGCTTGGTTTGAAGAATTCACTTGTTTCGCACCGTCGTCGACGCCCGGCGCAGAATTGCAAAAGATCTTCCTGATCGGGCATGGCTTAGTCACGGATGGTCCGTTCCTTCTCGACGTGACGGATCCGTCGAACACGCTTGCGATTGTTTGGCAGAATGGTTCGCTACCGTCCGCGCAATCTCTCCGGGGGACAGCGGAGCCGCCCGGCATCGGCGAAGCGGTGTTGTGGGAAATCCATCAAGGCGGCACTGGCAACGCAACGGCGTCGCTTTTTAAATGGACCGTACAATTCAACGCGGAATTGGAGGTCGTCAACCCGTCGCCTTGCACCGTCGATTTCGATGGCGTCACTTGGGAGCTTGCCGCGACGTTCCCGTCGAGCGTTTGGGACGACGACGGCGGGTCGGGATTTATTCAAGGTCCGATCTATGACGAGACCGATTCAACCGTGATCTTCTGGCATAATACACACGTCTGGAAATGGGATCCGGCGACCGGCACGATCTTGTGGAACACACACGTCACCGCTTTCGGCGGATCGATTGGCATCGTCGGGCAACATACCCGAGTTCGCGGCGGTCGATTGGGGTTCACGACCGGCGTCACGCCGGGAACCTATTTCATCATCGACACGATCACGGGCGAAGTCATCGAGACATCCGGCACTTTGGACGCGGACACGCCCGGCGGTTGGTGGGCGCTTCGAAACTATTTTTGGGATGAAACGTTCGGCTGTTTCTATTCGGAAGCGCAAAACAGTATCCCGGCGGGTGCACCGGAAGCACTCGAACGCTTTTGCGTTGGCCGCAAGACCGGACTTGGCGAACCGCTGTCCGACGTCGTCGAACATCTGTCCGGCGAGAACATCAACGGCGCGGGCCTGACGGCGTCCGAAATCGACGTCACCGATCTGGTACCCTTCACCGTTCGCGGTTATGGCGTCACCCGAGAAATGCCGTCCAAGCAAGCCATCGAACCGTTGATGCTTGCTTTCGATTTTGATGCCGCTGAAATCGACGATAGTATGGAATTCGTCTTGCGCAACAGCACGTCGATCGCCACGATCACGCAACAAGACATTCTCGCCGCGTCGCCGCTGATCACCGAACGCCGGATCCAAGAGGTCGAATTGCCGTCCTCTTTCGGCCTGACTTATATGGATCTGGATCGCGATTATCAGGACAACATTGCCCGCGCCAAGCGTTTTTCCGCACCGATCCCAACCATGTTTTCCCGGCACGAACAGACGATCGATCTTGCGATTGTCTTCACCGGATCCGAATCGAAAGAGATTATAGAGCGGGTCTTATACACCGCTTGGGCGCAGCGGACGACGCTCGGCTTCGGCCTGACAAACGAATTCATTCGACTTGTCCCAACGTCGGTCGTCACCCTGATACTTGACAGCGGGACGACGTTCCTTCTCCGGATCGTTGCAGAAAATGTCGGCATCAATCAGACGCAAAGATATGAAGCCGTCATCCAAGAGGCCGTCTTGCAAGTCGCGTCGGGCGCGACCGCAGATCCGAATCTTGGGTTCCAAGAATCTCAAATCCCGACGTCGGAACTCGCGCGCCTTTGCCTGATCGATGCGCCATATCTTCGCGACGTCGACACGACGTTGCGCGGCTCGATCGAATTGAAGTACGCGATGGCGGGGTTCAAGGCCGGCTGGAAAGCTGGCACTCTTTGGGGATCCGACGACGGCTTCAACTATGATCAGATCGGGCGCGTCACCGCACCGAAGACCTATGGACTCCTGACCAACAAGTTGCCAACCGGGTTCGAGAACCTGACGGACCGGTCGACGGTGCTGAATGTCGCGATGATCGAGGGTGACTTGCAAAGCGTGACCGACGCGCAATTCATCGCGCAAGATCAAGTCGCGATCATCGGATCGGTCAATTCGCAGAATTGGGAATATGTTTCGTTCCGCGATGCTGTCCAAAGAGCGGATTCGACTTGGGACGTCAGCCATCTTCGGCGCGGTCGGCGCGGCACCGACACGCCGACCGTCACCGAAACGCATGGTCTCGGCGAACTCTTCATCGTCGCGGATCGTTCTTATATCGAACGGATATTGTTAACGTTGAGCGACTTGAATTTGGTTCGATTCTATCGCGGCGTCGGGCGCAATACGCTACTCGAACTCGCCGAAACTATTCCGCTGGCATCGACCGGCGGACCTTTGAGGCCGTTCCGGCCGCATCAATTGAAAGCGTCGGTCGACGGATCCGATAATATCGACGTCACCTTCAACCGCTCCAACCGGTTGAACTATGAATTGACCGGGACGCAACGATGGGACGGCGGACCGCTCGACGAAGACACCGAATCCTATGATCTTGTGATCCTTGACCAGCCTGGCGGCAGCGACGTCCGGACGATCAACGGGACGACCGAGTCGATCCAATATGACAAGGCGGACATCATCACCGATCTTGCGGTCGGGACCGGCGCGACGACGCTCGACGTCGGCAGCGTGTCGACCTTCACGCGCGTCGCTGGGTCGTTCGTGACCGATGGGTTCTTGGTCGGACAGACAATCGAATCGAAACTTTTCACCGACGGCGCGAACATCGGGATCTTTACGGTTGCCGTCGTTGCCGCCGCGACGCTGACGATCGAGGAAGCGGCGTTGGTCGTCGAAAGCGGGACCGGCGACGAAGAGATCGACGCCATTCGCGGTCCGGATTTAACCTTCCGGGTGCATCAACGAAGCGCGCAAGTCGGGCAAGGATATGCGTCCGAAGAGGCGACCAGAAACCTTTAAGGGGAAACTATGGGTAACATCACCGGGCGGACAACAATTGGCGTCGGTCAAACGACGGGCGCGGATACCAGTTCGAACGACGGCGACAACGAAATAGATCTTTATGTCTCCGATGACATCGCGATCGCGATGGATGACACCGACGCCGTCACGATCACCGACGTTGATCCGACATGGAATTGGACGCGGAACGGGTTGTTCCGGATCGTCAACGGCTCGCCCGTTCCCGATGCGATTGGGACGATCACCGTCCCGGCAGTCAAACGCGCCCGCGTCACCTTCAAGAACGAAACCGCCTTCGATCAAATCATCACGATATCCGGTCAAAGCGAAACCGCCGACGTCGTCCCGCCGGGACACACGCGCGTTTTCGCAAGCGACGGATCGAACATCCGCCTTTCTAATCAGGAATCCGATCCGCTGCGGGCGTTCTTCACCAACGCCGACACGTTGGTCGCCGACGGCATCGTTGCGGTATGGCTGGCGGATCGCGAGTTGACGTTCCTTGATGATTTCTTGAACTCGCTTGGTCGCGCGATCGACGGCCCCGTCGGAGGTGCCGTCGACTTCGATGTCCAAGTCGACGGTGTCAGCGTCGGAACGATCAGTTTCGCCGACGTCGGGACGTCCGGCGTTTCGCAGACCGCGACGTTCGTGAACGCCGCGACCGCCGAAGAGGTCGTCGCCGCCGGATCGCGGATCGAGTTAATCGCGCCGTCGAACATTCAATCGATTGATCAAGTTGCTATCACGCTTCAAGCGTTGCGAGGATAATTGAACGGGTGGCGTTCTTTCGTTGGCGGCGTCGCGGTTTTCCTTTCATTGGCCGCGCCTGGAAACGCGGCGAAAGTTGAGATCACGACGCATTGCTTCCCGCGCTTGACTATGTTGCAGATCCTAAGCCACGCCGGGGAAACGCCGAAATTCATCGCGCTTGCGCAAGATGGTGCGGTGTTCGAAGTCCTGATCAGCGAGACCGGATCTTGGACGATCATCCGAACGGTGCCGTCGGGGATATCTTGTGCGCTCGCAGTTGGTCAAAACTGGCAACCACTTCAAACGCTCGGCGAACGGAGTTAAAATGACCGATCAGGACACGACGACGCGCGTCGCGGTTTTGGAGCGCGCCTTGAAAGACCATCTTATCGTTTGCACAAAGGACAAAGAGACACACGCCGCGTTGCATAAAGACATCGTCGACACGATGAAGTCGATGTCGAACCGGATCTGGCTTCTCTTGGTCGCTACCGTCGGCGCGCTGGCGACCTTCATATCAACGAATTGGAGTTCCTTCACACCATGACGAACCTGACTCCCGGCGATCTAGATATCTGCGCTCGCACACTTTGGGCTGAAGGACGCGGAGAAGATTATGTCGGAAAATTGGCGATCATGCATGCCATCATCAACCGGACGAACAAGCACATCGGCGACCGCGATCATTCGCTTGCGGCGACCGCGATCCGTCATATGCAATTCAGCGGTTGGAATGAGTCAGATCTAAACCGAAAGAAGATCGAGAACGTCACCTTGAACAACGCGTCGTTTCGAGAATGCATGCGCGCGGTTCTCGAAGCGCTCGACGAACCAGACTTCACATTCGGATCCGATCACTATCACACGCATGCGTCGCGCCCGCGGTGGTCGCGCGGCAAGAAGCCAACTTACAAGCATGGAAATCACCGTTTCTTCAACAACATCGATTGAGGCATATCATGGCAGACACAGAGAAACCCGAAATCGTTGACAAGATATTCATCAAGAGCAAGACGCTTTGGGGCGTCCTAATCGGGATCGTCCCGCTACTGGCGACCGCCGCCGGTATGGAGGCGCCCGATCTCGGCGCGATCTCACAAGCCGGGTTGAACTTCCTTGACGCCGTCAACGAACTTGTCGGCGCGGCTCTTGTCCTTTGGGGACGTTGGGGCGCACCGGGCGTCCGGCTGACGCTGTCATGAAGCGGCGGCAACTCGGCGTCGTCATTGTTGCCAGACGAATTGGGATGCAATTGTTGTTAGGTATCTATCTCGGTGGATGTGCGGCGTCGCTTGCTACTGGGATCAACGCCGGAACGGAAACTCTGAACTCAATAGATAATTTCCGGGTGGAGATATTTCAACGGCGAGTGGAACTTCGCCAGGATAACCGCGAACTGGAAGATCTACTTATCGATATGTACAAAGCGGCGGCGACACAGGCTAGTGTGGAAGGTGATGTGAAAGCAGCCGAGAAATCGGTTGCTGCTGCACAAAGCGTGGTCGATGCTGCCTACCCTGATATCGTCAGCCTAATCCAAGAGGTTGAGAAAATCGATCAGGCAATCAAGGAGGCGCGGAAACAATGATGATGTTAAACCAAGCGAAAACGCTCGCCGCCGCCGGTCAAAGCAACGCCGGACAATGATCTGGAAAATCGTCGCGGGCGCGTGCGTTGTCGTCGCCATGCTGGTCGCCGTCGGCGGCGTGACATGGGGAACGGCAATGACGTTCGCCAGCAAGGCGGAACTGGCGGAGGCGGTCGTCGAGATCTCGGTCGACATGACGGAGATCGCGGGCAACGTTCGATCCAACCGATTGCTGATCTTGAACGACCGCATGGCGCAAGCCATGGCGGAAGCACGATCATATAAGCGTCGCGGCGAGCCGATCCCGGCGGGGTTGCTCGAATGGATCCGGCAACTTCGCGAACAGATCGAAGCCGAGAAACGTTAATCGATGGCATACATGAAAGAACTGTCGAAATTCCGACGATGGTTCATGAAGGAAGGTCCGCGATTTGGCGAAGTGCCTTGGCATAACGCGATCACAGACATTCATGGAGTGGTCGGGGTTCTCTGGTATCGGAAGCCGCCGTTTCAAGTCCAATTATTCATCGCGTCCGGTCCGTATATCATCCCCGAGCATACACACCCGAACGTCGACTCTTGCGAACTTATGATCGGCGGAAAGTTCCTTCCGAGTTGTGAAGGGCGATGGGTCACGAACGACGAACGAACAGCGATCGCGGAAGCGGGCATCGAAAATCCCTACCAAGGCAAGGTCGTGTGGGTTCCTTCTGAGACTGTTCACGGCGCGCTGATCGGGGCGGGCGGCGCGACCTTCATGTCAATTCAGCACTGGAAAAACGGAGTCCTGCCGCATTGCGTCGGGCAAGATTACGACGGGATTGCGCTGGCGACGGATCATCAACCGCTTAACGGGACAGTTACCCATGAAGCGGAATTGACGTGGCGCGACGCGGCAAGCCTTGAAGATGCGCCGCCGAGTTGGTACAAGCATTGATCTAGGGAACCCAACCAAACGACTTGACGCCCGCTTCGGCGGGCGTTTTTTTATGCCCGGAATCGGCTCGTTTGCGTTTAGCCAGTGCCGTAGGCGGCGACCACGACGGCTGGTGTTGATCTTAGGGATAATCGCATTCCGGCATCAACACGGTCGAAAAGTTGTTTCTATTGAGACCAACCAAGACGGATAATGTTTGATCACCCGCCGGTCAACTTCGAAGTGCTCGGAATGGCTTGTCCAATCGGCGGGCGTCGAGGACAGCGACCTCCGCTTCGATCTTCTGCTTGAATTCTCCCCAAGTCATAGGATCCGAAGCGGGCGTGTCTATTCGAGCCGACACGACGACGAGCGTCGCGCCTTTGACAATGTCCAAAGTCGAGAAATTATCCATCTCAACTTGGTCGGGATGCGACGGCGGCGGTTGTCTGCGCTTTTTCATTGGTGATCTCCTAGTTCGCATTCCTTCGCGATTTCCAATTGGCGTTCGATGGTGCAAAGGCGGTCGTTCGTTCGCTCGATCAGTGTCCCTATAATCCATAGGAGCATCCCGAACATCACAATAAAGAGCAACGCTTCCGGTAATTTCATCGCCCGAACGCGCCTTCGAAGCCTTCGCGAACCAACGCGATGAATATCCGACAAGTGTCGCAGTCGCGGACGTGGTCTTCGCCTAATATCAATTCGTCATAAAGCGCCGCGAGCGCATCCTTGCCCGGCGGCAACAACGTGCATCGCCCGGCGTGTTCGAGTCCCTTCAAGATGGCGCGTTCGCGGGTCATTCGAGCCGGGACATATCTGCGCGGGGCGTGAGTCATTTTGGTGTGCTTATGATGATGATGATGAGGTGAGTTGTCCTTTCCTCCAACATGCATCAGCGTGACGACAATGGATTCGGGATAGTCGGTCATGTTGTGCATGTAGAGTTCGAGGCTGTCGACGTATTTGCGCAGCCTGTCGAGGGAGTGGGAGTTGCCCGCCTTGGCGTGCCGCCATAACTCGGCGGGGACCATGATTTCGTCGATCTCCATCAACATTCAAATTCCCCTTTCAATTTCTTATGGCACATCGAACAGCGTTGCCCGTCGAGTAAACTGCGCATTAAGAACGGGATGAATTGAACCTTCACGCCGCTGCAAAAGAAGTCATAGTCGCCGACGCCGTTTGGTCGCGCGACGTGGTCGTCGCTATATTTAAAAATTCGTTCCATCCATTCGTCGACGGTCATTCGTTTTCCCTCGCGGCGGTTGGTAGGAGGTTTCGGACGAACTGCGCGAGCGCCGTCCGGAAATCGATGTCGGTCACGGGCGGAAGCGCAACGTTCGCGGTTTCAAATTCCGCCCTGTTTTTGAACCATGCTTTGATTCTTGTTAGTAGATATTTCATGCCGCTTCGATCTCCATCCAAACTTTCATCCAAATGCCAGTTTCAAGCGTGGCGACCGGGCGGCCGGTTGGTCCCCACATTACTTCTTCGGCGGGCCACGCGAGCGGGTACGCTTGCGTCATACCGCGTCCCTTTCTTCGGCCTGTCCCGCCGACGCCTTGGTTTCGTCGCTGATATTCGCGTTGGCAATCTCCCCATCGCGCACCTTGGCGCGCGGTTTGTGGGTCTTGTCCATGTCGGCTTTAACCGTAACCTTCTCGGCGCGTGTCCGTTCCCGCCACCAATCTGAAAGAGCAACGGTTCCGTCTTCGGCTTTCAATCCGGCTTGTTGGGTCAGAACAACCGGATCGATGCCCGATGGCGGCGACGTTTTCTTCGCCGCCGCCTGGGCGACCTTCTTTCCCGACGCCCATTCCGCCAACAGCGTGCCGTGGTTCTCGGATAGCTGTTGATCGGGCAAAAGGATCTTGTCGAGTGGATCGCGAAGGCCGGTCGACTTAGCGTCGTAATCGGGGACGCCGCTCGAACCTTCCGGAAGGACTAACATTGACGTCATTTCATATTCGAAGCGACTCGAACAGATCGGCGTCCAACCGACCGACGTCGGTTCGTTCTTGCCCGCCGCATTCTTGACCATGACCAGCTTATCCTTCGCGCGAAAACAGAATATCATATTCGCGTTGATGCGAAGGACTTCGTTCACGAATCGATTGTGTTCCGCCTTCGGTCCGATCCAAGCGGTGAACTTCAATCGCTCGCGCTTCGCCCAATCTTCGCCCGCCTTCTGATCGAGAAACTTTTCGTGTTGTTCGAGCATGCCGCCTTCGCCTTCGTGTTCGTGCGACTGCGAATCGATGATGATGATCCCGGCTTTCGCGTTGTCGGCTTCCTTGATAGCGTCGAGATAGCGTTGCGACGTGAACGGTGGATCGAGTTGCTTGTGCATGAACTGTCCGAAGCGATCGGCGTATTGAAGCGCGCGCCCGTTCTCGGTGTCGATAACGAAGACCTTCGACACGTCGCCGCCGACCGCGCCGATCGCGATCCGCAGCGCCGAGAAGGTCTTGCCGCTGCGCGAAGGCCCGGCGATGCCGAGCATGAATTGAGTGTCGCCGCGGACGGCGGGCCGGAATGAATGTGCCATCTATTTTTTCTCCATTTCTCTTTCGTATCCTTCGGCGACATAGTGGGCGAGCGTCGCCAGCGCCATCAAGACGTTCACCGTCCCCGCATTCTCGGCGAGTTCGGCTTCGCCCCGCATCATCGCGCTTGCCATTTCCCAAACTCGAAAATGCTTCCGCATTGATTTATCGGTCATGGCTTTTGCCGATCCAAGATCGCATCGGCTAACGCTTCGAGATCGATGATCCCTTCGACTTCGATCGCCGGGGTGATGATATGGACGCGCAATCTTCTGATCGTTCCGCGCGGGTGTTCGAATTGCCGGACTAACTCGTTTTGAAGACAGTCGATGATTTGTTCGCGGCGGGTCATGGCGTTTCCCGATCGCCGAGCGGATAGCATTTCGAGAACACGACGCCCCGCACCTTCGCCAGTTCGAACTCTGCTTGTTCACAAGCGACGCCGCTATGGAAAGGAATTTGTAGCGAGTGTTTTATCTCAATCCCGCCAGCAGCAAACAGGACGATCAAGATCCATTGGGCAACGCTGATCATGGATTATTCCCCTTCAATTCTTTGATCACGATCTTGGCGATCTGTTTCAGATAGATGATCCCGTCGAGTTCGATTTCCCCGGCATCGACATGGTCGTGGAATAACAGCCGATTCAAATTCCCGGCGAGAAGTTCTTCGACAAGATGTCTCGCGATCGCGCCGGTCACGCGGTCTTCGAGCGCGGCTTCACCCGCCTTTTTGATTTCGTCTTCGATGCTCATTTTGACTCTCCGTTGTGCTTGTTTAAGCCAGCGCAAGCGAAGATCGTCTTCGATCTTCATAGCGGCGCTTGCCATTCCAACATCATCTTGAACCACGCAACGCTGCCGATCTCTTCCCGGCGCGCTTCGGCTTCGAGCCGTTCGTTTTCCGACCACACTGGCGGCTCGACGAAGCACGTCCGGTTCGGATATCCGGGGAACACGTCAGCGTCGAGACATTGCCGCCAGAGATCGAGCGCGTGTTCGACGTCGCGATCCGCGAAGGCGAGCGCGGCGGGCGTTAGGCCGATCAGCGACACCGCATGCGGCGGCTTGGTTTCGACGAATAGGAAGCGGAACTCCGGATCTCGGATGCCGAGAACGGCGCGGATCCCGCGACAATAGAACGCCGCTTGAATGTCATATTTCAGATTGTAGATCTGTTTTTGGGCGGTGTCGGGATGCGCATCCGGGCCGGTCGTTTTGAGATCCGGAAAGGTGATCCCATGTTTCGGCAACCAATCAAGTTTACACTTGCACCACACGCCGCGATCCAACCAGACCAACGTCACTTCGGCTTGCCCGGTCTTATAGACGCCTTTCAATTCGGGGATCATTTTGATCTGCGCGCGCAACGCTGCCACCATCCCTTCGACTTGCTTCATGTCGGCGCGCAAGAGCGGGACAAGTCCCTTCGCCCATTTGGCTTCTTTAAACGCCGCGTTGTCGCCGCGCCAGTTCCGGATATCAGCGGGCGCGACCGCGAGCCGGTCGGTTCGCCCGTTAAAGAGATCGTGCGCCGCGTTGCCGAGATTGAATGCGGGTTTTTGCTCGCGCTCGAAGTCGGGGTTCAATCGCGGATGTTTCAACCACGCATGTCGCGGCGACTTGGCGAGGACGATCTTGGCGCTGCTCGATGAAAGGCTTGGCTCGGGAAGCGGATCGCTGAAATAGAAGTCGTCGAGCAAATTATAAGCGCCCGTTCGGACGATCTTCCGGCGGGCGCGCTGGCGGATTGGTAGGTCGGGACGGGTTGGAGGTGCCATCAAGAACGTTTCCTTTTGGTTGTTGTTGGATGGGACCAGCAGCCGCGTTTTCGATCAATGTCCAAACGTGTTGCGGGTCCGATATGGTGGGCGAGAAGGTCGGGCCGATGAAGGTGCGTCTTTGCTTGCTGACGTGACACCGGACGCGGCAAGAACACGCGGCGATAGATGCTGCGGATGCCGCCGATGATCCTCATTTAGAAAACTAATTCATAGGCGACGATAACGATCAGCCAATAGATGAGGCACACTTTCCAAACCGTTCTATCGGTTATGATGTCCATGATTTTCCTTTCCGTTAAAGGG
>SDBT01006399.1_pt1 | contig 19549 bp, 11 predicted proteins | sample 2277101 | NCBI WGS metagenome assembly SDBT01 (sample SAMN10404973, study PRJNA504765) | marine sediment metagenome | isolation source: marine sediment core GS10_PC15, 103 cmbsf | place: Arctic Ocean: Southern Knipovich Ridge | collected 2010 | reverse complement strand
CATATTAGAGGAGTCCACAACAAGGGGAAGAGTGAAGGCAGAATATAAATTGGAAGAAATGTCAGAAGAGGAAAAAAGGATTATGGAAGCTCTTAAGATAAAGGATTTCCATATTAATCGTCCTAAATTCAATGGTGTTGGTGTATACGTTTGAAATATTCCTAACTGATTAATATACAATGAATTATATATGATGTTGAGCTGGGGGCTAATAAACTCACGCTAGGGTACTGGCGGAAACACGCCAGGTGTAGTCAAGTATAAGTTTATCTCCTTTCTACACATTTAATTACGCAACATCGTGTCGCGAATAAAGATTGAGTTCTCCTGCATTTTGAAGCGCATCGGAAAAATGTCAGGTGAAACGATTTTTTATGTGTTTTTGTTCTCTTCTTAAAAAATTGCCTGCTTTTCGCATCTGGAGCCACGATGGCGGAAGCTGTTTTCAATTCTATTTTTGGGACACTTTTTATAATATGAATGAGGGTGAATCAAAAATATTATAAACCATAGAGGAAAAGCTTGCAAAAATTCTATAGATGCAGGTAAGAAATTTGGCTACTTTATCATGGAGTGAATAATGATCAACGATAGCTTACCAGATATGTTAAACAATCAGTTCTATTATATAATCACGCTTTAGTACTGTCTTATGTGAGAACTTGGCATAGGAAGAGATCGCCGAGATTTTTTCAAACTATACATGTTCAAAATGATGCCGGTCAACGCGTTTTCGGTTTTTTCCGGGTTTCCTGAAATCGTTATTCATCACCTTTTGATGTATCTTCTAGCGTTTTATTTTGTCCAGCATAACCAAATCTTCATCCAAGCCATGGCGTAGCAGATCAAGACGAGATGAGGACGAAACCAGATGCTCTGCAGATATGTGCGCAAGGCTGAACGGGAAAAGACTCGTGCTGTCGAGTAGCTCCTTAATCGGGGCTGAACCGTTGAAGCGTGCGTGGAGAGAAGTTTCGATAAGCCAGGAGATAAGTCTTAGGTCGTCTATGGAGTATGTGAACCCCTGACTGTAGATGCCTTTCTCCTCAGTCCCCTTTAAAACACCCCAGTCGGCGAAGGACTGGATAATGCGTTGTGCCGCTCTTGAGACCGTTTCTCGCTCCCCATACTGCTCCCTAAGGCGACGTTGTATTTGGCTTGCAGCGACCTTCTCTTGAAGTCGAAGCAGACGCCCGGTTTGTCCGGCAACAGCCCCCCAAAAAGGGTAGGCAGCCATGATCATTCCCCAGTGGATTGCGAGACGGTCAGTTTTTTTTACTGATTGAAGAAGTTCGAGACCAGTTTCTCTCAAAGAGTGAATATCTCGATGTACCTGCAGCCACGTCTTTAACAGAATCGTGAGTGTCTTAGAAAGTGACCCCCTTTTGCTGGATGACGAAGAATGGAAAGCGGGTGTCAGTAATTGATCAAGTTCATCCTTAACAGCGTTCTTATCATTGCCAGCAAGTACTAAGTTCGAGGTACACTCTAGCCATTTCAAACGAATGAGTCGGTCAATCCCAATCTGTTTCTGACGATTGTTCATGTTTCCCTCCGTTCAATTTGAATCAAAGGGACAATCAGCTCTTCGATAGAGATTCCTCCGTGGCCAACGATGGTTTCTCCATCGTTAATGAATGCCTTTCGATGTGGAGCCAGTAAAGCGCAATAATCATCCGGCAGGCCAAGCGACGGCCATTCTATGGCATCCGGAAAATGTTCCTTGACCATTGCCCGCAATAGATCATCCGGATACACTCGAACGCGTTCGCCCCGTATATCCGCGACCGCACCTTCAGCCGGTCGCCCGCAACCTTTTGCCTCGATGTTTCCATGGTCGGAGCTCAAGAAAATCTGAAAGCCTTGGTCAAGAAGAATGTCAATAAGATCGGACATGAAGCCCTGCATAGCCCACTGGCGCACCTGGTTGTGCATACCGGCGGCACCCAGTTCCATGCCGTGCATTATCTTGTCGACCTTGTCGATAACAAGCCCCGCAACACGAATCTTCGGGTGCGATAAGGTCTCGCGAACCTTGTCGATGTCCTTGTCTCCAAGGCCCCTTGCGTAGGTTGCTGCGGGCCCTGTCAGTCCCTGATCCGCCCAAAACTGAGTCCACAGAGATTGTTCATTGTTCGTGGTGTTGATACTCGCGGAGAAGTAAATCGGCGGCTTACCGGCAAAGGCAGCCTGCCGGGACACTGACGTGACGGTGGGTATCCATGCAAACACGGCGCTTTCTCGGAAACGTAAGTTTTGCCTTTGAGATTGAAGCACGTCACGCAAGACGATCCACTGGTCCAGAGCCAAACCATCCACCAGCAGAAACGCGACTTTCTTTTCGCGTGAGTCGCCAACTTTCCTGGCCAACACCCTCGGGATGTGATGAAGCATTACCGGTGGCACGGGAGGCTGGTTATGCAGACCGGCAAACCGGTCCTGAACCCACGTGAGAAATGCCGAATCAACTGATAAGCGAAGTGATGTGATACGCTCCTTTGCATTACTTGACAATCCACTGCCCAGCTTGTGTTCGAGTGCGTTGATTTCGGCATAGGCGTACCCAAAGCGGAACCAGTCCGCGTGCCTGGCATCCCCTGTGGGAATGGTATCCCGGATCGTATCGATCAATCCGTCCAGTCTGCGTTGGCGATCTTTTGCCGGATCGGTCCGGATACCAATTCCAACCCAGGTCGACGTCAAATCGCCGGCATTATCGTGAGACACTGAATGAAGCAGTCCCTCGAGGAACAGGTTGTCGATGTAAACGCGAACGTCGTCGTGGTCGAAGGGCAGGTCTAATGGGCCGGAGTATTGGAGTCCGTAAGTCGCTTTATTTTCGCCCACTGTCTTTGGTTGTCCCTGGGCAGCCATACGATCCAGGAAAGCCGGCCAACGCTCTTGCAGGAAGGCAAAGAATGCCTCGCGGTCGGAAATGATTTTGTCGAGCGGCCACTCTTCGAACAGCCCGTTCTGCCTTAGCACCTGGATAAAACGTTGGTCGAGGATGGCAGGTATCCGCTGGCCCCGGTAATGACGGCACAGCAAGACACGCAGAAGATCGGACGGCTGCTTTATAAGCTCAGGTGCAATCTCGAACACATGGCGCAGCGCGAATTCCTTTGTCGTGTTATCACCCATGTTACCGGGCGTATGCTGGAGCTGAGCACGAAAGAGAGCATCAAGGTCTCCACGATCCAACGCAGCAACCACCGGGTAACTCAGATTGGGGAACAGATCTCCGAGATTGAATGATAGTCTTCGACCTACCTGCAGGAGATCGTAGGGAAGAGAGTCCAGGTCGCTTGACGGCGATCTTAATACGACCACCAAGTCAGTGTGTTCACCGTGGTCCCATCGAGAGCGGAATTTAGATTCGTAGACGTAGCGGAATGCGATGTGATCCTCGAAAGGGATCAGTTCGAAACCCCTCTCACGAATCCCGTGCAGAATACCTTCTTCCATCAGAAGACCATCCGGGTCGGCCACCAGCGTCAGGCGGGCAACCTGGGGAGTGAACTCCTTCAAAATCTGGTCACGCCAACTAGTCATTAGCACCTCCTCCATCCAAACGGATCAGAAGAAGAGGTACCATTTCCGGGATAACTTTAGCTCCACGGTCCAGCTGCGTATGCCATTCGCGCTCCTCCCGATCCAGGATGGCCAGTCGGGGATCCCGAACTTGCGGCAGCCCGATACGTTCCACAGCTCTGCGCCGTGCGGCAAAGGCATACGCTCCCTTGTCACTTTCACGGGTCAGACGTTCCCGGTGGATTTGGGTAAGCTCGTCGTAAACTGCCCTTCCCTGCTTTTCTGCAACCTCCATGACCCGATCAAATGCATTACGCGCAAGATCGCCCGTAAGCAGGACGTCCCGGGTAAGTGCATCGGCCACCCTGGCCGCGACGGCTACGTAGGTGATTCCAGCCGGGGTGCCGGTTGCGGCGTCCTCAAGCGGCTTAAGATTGGCTGCCGGAATACGCACCACCGAGTCCGGACCGGGCAGCCAGGCGCGGCAGGTCGTGTCGCCCCAGAGAGTCTGGGTTTCGATGACCTTGCAGATACAGTCATGAATTGTGCTGTATTGCCATGAACTAACTTCCGTCACTATCAATCCTCTTCATGGGGCGGCTTCGCGGCAAAGATGGTTAATTTGAGTTCGGCATCATCCAAAAGAAGATATTCCGGCTTGCGTCCAGAAAGCTTCTCGCTTTCAGTGATGATGATCGGGACTCCTTCGCCACGTTTATCCATAATAAAACTGCGCTGACTGCCAATGGCGTTAACGTTCATCGGACAGCGGGCCAGCAGAGAACTGAGCAATTCGTTGCGCGTTGATTGACGTTCTGAAAGGCTGTCAACGGTCATTGTGTTGGAAATGCTCCCCGGCGAGAAGATTTCCAGCCTGTCCGCAAAGAGATGCAGCCTGATCTTTGACCCATAAATGGAGTAGTCCCGATGAACCACCGCATTCACGATCGCCTCAAATACTGCGTTCATGGAAAACTGAGGAGTCTCGATTCGGTTCGGAGCTTTGATGGCATAAACTCGCATGTTCCGTTCAACGAACTTGCAAGCTTCTTGAATCTGAACATCTAAAGATCCTGCAATATCTTTGGCATCCAGTTGATAGGATGCGTTCCGCTCGGTACCGCGATAGCAGACTGCCTGAATAAATGCGCTCGACATAAACGACCCGGGCGTATCACTTGCCATCAATACGCCGCTCACGGTTGGGCGAAGAACATTGTCCTCATCCCAGGCAATCAGTTTCATCTTTTCCAGAAACTCTTGATCATTTGTTGGTGAGATAACCGTTCTAAACCGTTTCCATAGTTTGGGATCCAGGTCATTGAACTTTGCATTTGGCACCGTCTGTTCGTCGAATCGAATCAACCGAACCTGGCTGAGTTGTTGAAACAAGCGTGCCAAAACATCCGGCTTCATCTGTTGTTTTGAACTGCCGATCCGTCGGAAATAGCCACCCGGACTTTGATGCACAAAAAAGCTTCGAGGAACATTGACCCGAACAATCACCTTTTCACTGCCATCTTCCGCCGTGATTGGCATCTTACGAATTACACAATCCAATGGCGGCTCAACAAGGTCATTGCAGATGCTCCGCAACCATGTCTCAACGATATCCAGCTTGTCCTGTGGTATGCCATGTATGGCCTTCGATTTATCATCCACGCCCAGCAGAACGACACCGGTATGAGTATTGGCCATGGCCGCAAGTTCGTCTGCCATGCTGTTTCGGTGCTGACCGATGATCTTATCTCCGCTGAATTCGACGGTTTTCAGTTCGAGAACAGTGTCTTCATCGAGGGAGATTTGTTTTATGATATCTACCGTATTTTCAAACATGAAACACCTCCACGTTTGCTTTGCTTCCGATACGATTTTTCCTGATGCATCTTCGACAAGTATTTCAAAGTGCATTGGCTCACCTCGCATCCAGATAATCGATGTACCAGAGGCTGCCAAGCGGTAATCTCTCATCTACCATGGCTTTAACGGTTGCATCATCGCTGGCCCTATGGATGCTCGAGAAGCCATCCGTACCTTTTTCAAGAACCCATGTCTCGTCCGGCGAGAGTGCATCGACAAAATAGGGTTGATGAGTTGTGATAAAGAGTTGCGGTGCATTTTTCCCGCCGGTTGCATGTTTACGGAATTCAGTGGCCAGGGTCTCAAGGAGTTTGTGATAAAGACCGTTTTCAGGCTCTTCAATACAGATGAATGGCGGCGGTGTTGGATCTTCCAATAAAAGCAAATAGGCAAAGACTTTTAGCGTGCCATCGGACATTTGCTGTGCGTAAAACGGATCAGCAAAGCCTTTGTCATTAAAACGTAGAAGCAAGCGTTTATCCGGACTCTCTTCGGTATCGATCCTATCAATGCCGGGGATTTTCTCGACAATACGATTGAGGATACTCTTAAAACGTTTAGGGTGTTCACGCTCCATGTACTGAACAACATTGCCGAGATTATCTCCGTGGATATTCAAATGTCTCTGTGGACCGGCCAAAGGCAGGCTGCGGGCGGAATCTGGTGTAAAGTAACTCAAATACCATCCTTCGATGAAATGTCGAAAGGCTGATATCCGGGGATGTTGTTTCAGGACGCCAAGGGTTGCAATGCCAAGCTTACGCTTGTCTTGCAGTTCAATTATCTCTGTTTCGCGGCTTTCTTCTTTTTGTGATGTTGCTTCAATTTCCTCAATCAACTTGAATAAGTCAAAACCCGCCTTATCTTCATCAATCTGCTGCCCATGTTCCTCTCCTTTCCACACGACTCCTTTGCCTTCATTCAACATAAGAAACGAGAAAGGCAAGCCATGTTTTTGTCCTTTCCGTCGCTGGCGAAGACGTTCCCGTTTTACATAGGGACGACCGGTTTTATCTGTGTCAATTGCAAGTTCATAGGTAATCGGCCGGGCATTTCCATCTTGCTTGTAATAGATTTGAGACTCAATCGGGCCATTCCTTCCCTGAGAACGGATACGATCAAATCCTCCCCGTCCCCTGACATCGCAAGCTTCTTCAACACCCAATTTCAGACAATCAGCAAGAAAGCCAAAAGCATCGAACAGAGAACTCTTGCTGACACCGTTTTTACCGATAACCGCAGTCATCGGTGTTAATGGCTGTGTTTGTTGCATGTTCCATAGTTTTCCGAGTGTCAGGTCTTTTAACACACGGTAATTTTTAATCCTGATTCCTTCTATTTTCGCCATGGTTATCCCCCTCCAAATTGCGATATGGAGAAAGGGGGAAACGGTGACGCGGCGTTCTGAACTCCGCGTCTACGAGTCACAGAGTCACCTCGGCCACCGTGGCCGGGACTGTAGTACCAGCTGATTGCATCAATCCTTATCCGCTCGTTCCATTCTTGCGGAATAAATGGTTAGTAAAAGTTCGGAATCATCAATGAGTTGATAAATCGGCTTCTTTCCAGACAGTTTTTCACTCTCGTTCAAAATGATTGGAACACCATCGCCCCGCTTTTCCATGTAGAAACCACGCCCCACATCGCCAACCGTTTCCGCTACCGGTGTTTCCGCAAGCAAGCTTGTGATCAGTTCGTTCCGGGTCGCCTGACGGAGGGCTATGCTGTCAATGGTCGACGTATTCGGAAGAGCGCCTGGGGAGTAGATTTCCAGCCGATCATCAAACATGAAGAACCGGATTTTCGATCCGGAGATCGAATAATCACGATGGGCCGCGGCGTTTACGACTGCCTCAAAAACAGCTCGTTCGCTAAACTGCGGTTTTTCTATTCGATGAGGTTCCTTAGTTGCTATGATAGTTTGATTCCTCTTTAGGAATGCCATAGCCTGTTTGATTTGCTGATTCAGTGGTCCGCAAATCTTCTGGGCATCAGTCTGGTAATTGGAGTCTTGTCTTATTCCCCGATACCGCACAGCTTCAATAAAGGCATTGGGCAGAAAGCGCTCCGGGTGTTCACAGCAGAGCAATACACCAGACACTGAGGCGCGGACAGCTCCGCTTTCTTCTTTTGACAGCAAATTTCGCTTCAGCAGGACAATCTCCGAGGGTTCATCGGATCTTGTGGTGAATTTAAGCCATAGTTTCTCGGATAAGTCACTCATACTCGATTGAGGAACCGGCTGTTCTTCGAATAGAATCCACCGGGCCTGGCTGCGTTGCTGAAACAGACGGGCAAGATAGTCTGGTGGCATTTTTCGTTTAGAACTTCCCTGGCGATGGAAGTAGCCACCCGGGCTTTCATGGACGAAGAGACTACGCGGTATCTCCACTTTAAGGATGGGTTGAAATGTTCCTGTGTTGTCAGGAAGCTCTATGCGAAAAGTGCGGAATATGACCGGAGGCTTGATGCTTTGTTCGCAAATTTCGAAAACATACCGCTCGACCACATCTAACTGATCGATAGGTATCCCGACAATCTCTTTGGTCTTGTCGTCAACACCAAGCAGAAGAACTCCATCGAAGGTATTCGCAATAGCTGCTATCTCATCGGAAAGGTCATCACGCGAAGGGCCAGCAATTTTGTTTCCGCGGAAACGGACGACTTTAAGCTCCAAGGGTGTATCTTCTCCAAGGCGTATTTTCTGCAATAATTCTTCTGTACTGTCAAACATGGCGTCCCTCCAATGCAATGCGGCGATAGCGTTGTTCGAAGGCCTTGCTTCCGCCCTCCATAACCGTGCAAATTGTCTGCCGAACCAGGCTCCCCTGAAGGCTGCCTTCACACTCCTTCTGTGTTTCTCCGCCGCGTGCGGCGAAAGCAACCACTAACTCCGCGTCACCATTGACAACGATATTCGCGTTGTGCGTTACCACGACCACCTGCCGATGGCATTTGACCTCCCGCAACTGCGCTACTATCAAGTCATAGATTAGGTGGTTGTCCAGATCATCCTCCGGCTGGTCAAGAATCAGCGGCTCCTCACCATAGGAAAGTAGAAAAGCCAGGAGCGCCGCGGTTTTCTGACCGGGCGAGCCCTCTTGGATCGATCGGAAATGCTGTCCATCGCCTGTTGTGCTGTATTGGACGTCGAGGGAGTCTTCCGGAAACCAAAGGTCGAGGCGATCAATGACCTCAGGCTGGAGTTTACCTATGTGGGTCGCGAAACGTTGGTCTGCCACTGTTCCCGCGTCGTATTGGTCCGATGCAATCTTCCTAACCTTGTCCTTGATATTCGCAAGATTCTGTTCGATGTCTTCGGTACTGTTACTATTCCGATAAAGTTCGCCGAGCAATCCTTCGCCACCCGGCGACCCAATGTCTTTCTCAAAACCTCTGTCTTCTCTTTGAAGCAATCGGCGAAACTCGCCTTCGACAGTCTCGCGGGCTTCGTAAGGAACGACCTGTATGCGGACATATCGGTTCTCACTTAGCACGTCATTGAGGAATTTACGGCGAGATTCGGTCAACTCCCGGCGGATTCCCACCAGCCGCTGCAAGTGTGCATCTGCCTGCTCTTTAAGCTCTTCGACCTGTTTTTTACGTTCGTCCAGTTCCTTTAGCTGTTGCTCAATAGTCTGCCGGCGCTGTACGAACTCGCCGTAAGCCGCAGGATCTCCGGCCCCTTCTCGGGCTAGATTATCGCGCAACTCTTGATATGCTTGTGCAGCAGCCTCAACGCTCTGTTTCCAGGACGACTCATCCTTGCTTTTCCGCCACTCGGCGAAAACTTTATCCGCTTGCGACGCAAGAGTTTCAACCGCTTTGCGGATTTCATCCAGGCGGTTATGTACCTTATCAGCATACTCGCGCAATTCTGTGTCTACCGCTGAATCTGGATCGAAGGGGGTTTCATCGAGAAGGTCCGGGACGATTTCGGTCGCGACTTTACGCAACTGTTCTCCTGCACCCGTCCAGCCTTCCTCCCAGGCCTCGGCCTCTCGTTGCTGGCGGCTCCGGTTTTGAAAGGTTTTAAGGACATCGGCATGTCCTGCCTGCTCGAAGATAACCAGTTTCCGCTTCACGTCGTCGAGTTCTCCTCGAAGACGTGGCTCCTCGGGGAGACCAGCCTCTATCTCCCTCGCCCTGGCACGCAGTGAAAGGAATCGACCCTCCACCTCATTCCATCTTTCGGCCCAGGAATAACGATCGACCTCCGGAGCCTCGTCGATAACCCTAAGCAATGCAAGCGGTGTTTTCGCGAGCTGGAATATCTGTTTCTGGCTGTAAATCCGCACCGGAAACCGTTGCCGAATGTCGCCTTCTGCGCGGCGCCATTCTCTATCGAACTCTTGTTCAATGGGTTCAAGGTCACCAGCAGGATTCCACTGAACACGAAACCGAGAACCGTTCTTGCGATAAATCGCCCTGATCGCAGTGTTGTATGTGAGCAGACCACCGTTTTCTCTATCCTGGTAAACACGCCCGTACTTTTCAAACTCTGCTTTCAAATCGTCCGGCAGCTCATCCTCCCGTCGCAGGGCAATGCGTAGGAACTCGACGATGGTCGACTTGCCTGTGCCTCTGCCACCGATGATGGCATTGAACCAGGGGTTGAGCCCGATAGCGAAGGGCTTGGAGCGACCCAAATAGCGTGCTTGCGAAATCTCTATGGATTCCAATACCAGTGGCGCATGCTCGTTCGGGGCTTCAGTCCGCTGATCGGATCGGCGAATCGAGAGGGGGCCGTCGAGCAGAGCGAGCTGCAACCCCTCGATGCTGGGCGAACCCATCTTGACCCAGGTGAAGTGGCTGCCGGGATATCGCTGTCCCACGTTACCGGAAGGATGATGGGCGTCCGACCCAAGGATTTCGGTCCAGCATAAGCTTTTGTCAAGGTAGGATTGTGGTTTTTGATACGCTGGGTTCATTAGCTCCATGGCAAAGATATCTTCGCAGTCCAATGCCTGCTGTAATGTAGTTCCCGTCTGTTGAAAAAACCCGTTGTCTTCATCCACATGGGCAGGAATCGCTATCCTATTGGCCGATACAATAGCATCAACCACCTCGATAAACGACCTGGTCGTGACAACGTCGCTTGAACCCTTTATTCCAGAGAATCCCGCGGCTCCGAGGAGCGAGTCGATATCCGATGTCGTTTTATCGCATCCCAAGATCGTCAGAAGATGCACACCTCCGTTGACCGATATTTCTACACCGGGGAACACGTGTATAGGCCTGAACCCCTCAGGTTGATCCCATTCGAGTTCGTTGAGAGCTGTCTTAATTCGATCAACCCACGCTCCAGAGTTATGGTCCGTGATCGCAACGCAATCAATGCCGGCTCGCATGTAGTCGAGCAGCCATTCTCTGGGTGTGCACTGTTTGAGAACCGTCTGATCTGAGCCTTTGCCGTAATCGTCCGAGGCTGGAGTATGGGCATGGAAGTCAAACTTCCACCACCGCGACCCGTTCCATTCCCAGTCTGTCATGATTCACCTCCTGTTCGTGTTACCGCCTGATCGTACCACATAAGCAGTTTCGGATCCTCCTGCAAAACAGTATCCGGAATCTTCTCCGCTATTTGAATAATCGTATTATAATCCCTATCCTGCCAGGCCTTCTTGAACCCGGCGCGGACGGCCTCGAGACGGAATACCTTCAGTCGTTTCTGCTTTGGTTCACGGTACTCCTCGAAATAGCGCAGCAGGGTCCGTTCACGCAGCTTCTCCAGGTCACAAGCCTTGTTTGGGTCAGGAATGTACCAGCGGTCCTTGGCCTTAGCTTTAAGTGCCGGATCGTCTTTGGCCAGGTTTCGCAGCTCCTTGAAGTTCGAAGAGAGGTAGCTGTGGATCTGGCTGGGCACCTCGCCCTTGTCGCCTGGCTGGCTGGCTGACAGGTCGTAGCGCAGGAAGTTCTGCTCGAGTAGTTCGGATAACTCCAGGGCCTTTTCATGCTTTTGCCAGCCACCGATCTCTTTCATAAACAGTGGATTAATATCCTGGAAGGTCTGCGGCTTCTTGGTCAACTGCTGTTTGAGCCATTGGATGGCCGATGTCTCGCCGGAAATAAAAAGCTGGAGCTGAAGTACACCCTTGACTGTCATGCGCTTCTTGTCGTATTCCGCTGCCTGTTCGGGTAGGAAATACATACCATCGCGTTCAGGAAAACGCTGAATCAATCCCAGTTGAAATTCCTGGCTTGATATGGGAACCGGATATCCTTTACGGACATAATAAGCCACCATCTGATCGAATAGGATACGAGGGTCGCGTTCTGGAACAAGGACAAGGTCACTACCCTGTTTCTTGATGACAGGCAAATATTTCAAATGAGTTCGAATAAAATCCCAAACACCTTCTTCGGTGGACGCTTCGTTCAGGAATCGTTCTTCAAATCCCCCGTTGGGTTTGTAAGCGGAAATAATCAGGTCTTGTTTGACCGACGTGGTATTGGTTACAGCATTGAAGGTTCCCTGCTTCTTGTCTAATGCGGATACAGCAGCAACAATAAATCCTGCCTCAGTCAAGGATGTTTGAATATTATTCCATACTGATGCCTTAGTATTAGAGAACTCCACAGTCATCCAACGTCCTGGTTTTAACACTCGATACGCTTCCTTGAAACATGCTGTCATTAGGGAACGATAACTCTCAAGGCTCTTCTTTTGCGACTTATTTTCAATCGCTTCCGACTTGTTGTTTGTCCAAACCTTCAACCAGGATTCCCATAAATAATTAAGTTCGGAATACATAAGATTTGACCCAAAAGGTGGGTCGAAGAAAAGGTAATCAAGAGAGGCATCTGGTAACATTGTTGCTTCTGTTGACGACGTGAAAACAATTTGCTTTGTTGTCAGATCACGTTTTGACTGATATGAAACAACGTCTTTTATCCGAAATCCAATCATTAAGTTTACGTTATATTCGATTTGATTAGAGGGAATATATAGTGTACCCGCCAAAACTCCTGATGTTTTTGATAGGTTGGTATTAAGGCGGCTAATGGCTATTTTGTGCATCTTGCTGGCTCTTGGTAATTGATCACCTACTAGACACAGCATCTGATCCTCCATATATGATTCTTGCAAATGCCTTCTAAGTGTGGATAGTACTCTAAGATTCCTTGTTGAATAAAAGTGATGCACATGAGTAACGCCCACTCTAAATGGGTCAGACGTCTTATCTCCAGCAGGCACTTTTTCACTCGGAAACCAATACGGAATTCCGCTTTTTTCAACTTTCTCAATTAACGTCAAATCAAAATCGTCTGGAGTTTTTTCTAAGCGACTTCTTGGCCCAATCACCGAATAGTTGATCATTACTGGGACTTGTTTCGCCTGTCTCACTGTCTCATTGATTGCATCATCGTATTTAGTGGTCCATGCACGCTCCATGCTCCGTTTTGTTAATGTTGCATGGCAATGAGGACAAGGATATTCGTCTTTAACTTTCCCTGCCTCTTTGTCCACTGCAGCTTCCCAGAAAACGACCTCACCAGCACATTCAGGGCAGACGAAGACATCGGACCAGACGGTATAGTTGATTTTGCCTATCCTTCCGTCTGTGTGTTTTATCTCATACATCCACCCGCATTCTTCCTCGACTTCTTTCAAAATACGTTTTGCTTCCCGTTCAAAAGCAACGACATTAACCGGCGTGTTGTAGTTGTAAGCAATGAAGGTCGCCGCCGGGGATAGATCGTTCAGAACCGCCCAGCGTGGCCCAAGTTTGGAAAAAACGACCCACACGCTTTTTCCATTTTCATCAGTTTCTTGGAGCAGAATCGTCCCATCGGGCTTTACCTGGTAACCAAGGGATTCCACTACAGACTTATCTCCACACATCTGCGCCGCAACGCCTGTCATGCCAGTACCACAGAACCCATCAAACACGATATCTCCGGGCTCCGTGTAGTGCAGGATGTACCGCATAATCGCCTTATGTGGCACCTTGGTATGGTAGGAGTGGGCGTTGTAGATTGGGTCGTTCTTACCCTCACTAACATCTGCCGCAAACGGCTCCCGGCGATAAGCATCGGTTGCTGAGTCATAGGGCTTGCCGTAGTGCTTGATGAAGGCCGCGATGAACGGATTCGGGCAGGCGGTGTAATACGGCGGGTCAGAGAGCGCTAGGATGTCCTCGTCCTCCCCAATCGGGAATCCCTCGATCTTCCGAAATTCCTGGTCCTTGAGCTTCTCGCGTAGCTTCTCCAGGAAATATTCCCGGCGCTTTTCGTCGTTCTCAAATGTCATGCCCAGACTTTCCACCGGCCCCTGCGGCTTGGTGGAAGGTTTGTCGGGTAAGAGTGTTGGTTGGTCGTGGTTACTTGTCATCGCTATGTCCTGTTTTGCCTGCGTATATTTTCGACGGCCTTTACAAAATCCGGCTCCTCTGGCTGTTTGCTCCATTCATCCCAAAAATCGATTGTTGCACTGAGGGGTTTTTCATTCGGTGGATGAATCCGAATACGACTGGGCAACAAAACGGCATCGCCAACAACAAGTGCCTCGCCAATGTCAAGTATGGGCAATGTATCCATCAGCCCTTCCAAGCTTTCAGGCATGAGTCTTCTAACAGTTGCCTGGTCGTCTCCATTGGTCAGACGCAACGCAATGACGTTGTTGCACTGGCTCAGAATAGTCGGGCTTACATCCGACGGCCTCTGACTGACAATCAAAAGTGCAACACCATACTTGCGTCCCTCCTTGGCTATCTTCTCGAAGTTCTCGATAGCGCGTTGCTCAACGGGATTCTTTCCATCTTTCTTTGGAAGGTACAAGTGGGCTTCATCGCACACAAAAGCCATCGGTGTGCGCTTGTCACGGTCGGTCCAGAATTGCACCTGATATATGATTCGCGCCACCAGTCCGACGATAATGGGCAGGATGTCAGCAGGAACTTCGGAGAAATCAATGACCTTTATTTGGGCTTTGGACTCTGAATAGTCCATAAGCCGTTTCATCGTAGCGGCCATAGCATCGTATTCGTATTCTGAATCTGGGGCTTGGAATAGAAACCCATATCGTTTGTCACTGACTTTGCTGTTCAGACGAACAAGCAATCGGCTGAACTGGCCGTAGAATGTCCCTTGTTTTTTGCCCCTTGCGCCCTCGACCATCTTTTCATTCATCCGCTTCAGTTCAGCAATCACTTTGTTGATTCCAAAGGGAACGGGACTGTCCAGCGTGAATGCACTCAGCACTTCCGTCTTCCCAAGAGACTCCAGTGTGTTCTTCTTCCGAGCAACCACCGTATCCTGAAACACCATGACTTGATTATGTGCGCTGAATTCGCTGCGGTCGATGAACATGGCCTGCAACTCCTCGGCGTTGAGGAGCCAGTAAGGCAGGAATAGCAGAGCGGAATCATCCTTACCCAATTCCTCAGGCCCAGGGATTCGCAAATGCCGCGCGTAAGATAGCTCCCGATATTCCCCGTGAAGATCGAATACAATCAAGTTGGCCGATGGCAGTTTTGCTGCACGTTCCAATATGGCTGCAACCGTCCAAGATTTCCCGGATCCAGTGCTCCCCAGAAGAGATGCATGACGTTGGAACAACTTGTTGCCATCGAGATAGGCTATAGCGTTTTTATCTATCGTGTATCGGCCCACCTCCAGGGAATGATTCATTTGGCCAGCGGATGACAGCAGGTTCATGAATATTTGCAGTTGCGCATCACGCAGAATGTGACATTCGCCGTCAATCTCGGGAACCTGAACAAGGGATCGGGAGAATCGAGGTTCGTTGTCCGTGTTCAGATAAACTGTTCCAACCAATGTCAGTTGAACCGTATTGAGTACGCTTTCGCGGGGGAGTGATAACCCAACCGAATCGTCCGATTCAGGCTCATCCAGTTCTGTCTGTTCTTCAAGGACAGGCGTCTTGATGACTTTCTCGATGATACCCATCAGCCATTCCTCTACGGCTCCAGGTAGCGCAAGTGCGACAAGTTGGCCAACACGCGCTTTTCGCAGGTCTTCATCGCTGTTGACCTGTATGTTTACGCGCCGCGTATCCACGGCGCGAACCCTTCTGAGAGAATGTGAAGCGTCAAATGTGAATATTGCCATGATTAACCTCCAAGTATCTGTGTGGTAAACTCTCCTATGTCCCAAAGCCTTTTGTCTGGAAGGCTCACCCAATCGGAATGTTGCTTATTGAAGATACGAGTGCCTTCTGAGTTCTCATCTTCGGCTTTGCAGACAAGCCAGAGATTCGTGGCTTCTGCAAGAATTGAGTGAATGAGCCTATTACAGTCCCGCGTGATGACCAAACCATGGCAGCTTTGGCTAATCAGCTTTCTCTTGATATATTCCTCAAGGTGATTGTCATTGAATCCATAGCCAATAAATAGGAAGTTGGTTGATTTGTTGATTGCGGTATCTGCGGACTGGAGCAGTTCCTGTCGGTAATGTTGAAGCCTTTCATACTTTGATAAGCCCGGCGTTATCATCACTCTCTGGGTAAATTCGGGTGGGTTCCACATCCAGGCGTTATTCTCGATAACGGCATTGCGATGAAAGAAGTAGTTCAGAGAACCATGAACCTTGTAAAGACGCACATGCTTCTGGAGCTTGAAGACCGTCTTGAGTCTCCTTCCTTGGAGGACCCGCTTTGGCGAAAGCAATGAGCGTTCAACAGCGTTCCAATCCATTTTTCGTTCCACACCGCCAGAGAAACCGTTGGCATATGGAATATCCACGGAATCACAGGCATATTCGAAAAGCATGTCGTAATTCGGTGTCAACACGTGGAGTATTGGGTCGCCTTCAGGAAGGGTGTCAACCAGTTTCTTCAGAAAGTAAGTAGCAGGCCATTCGGCATTGCCTTGTGCGATCTGGCAGGCATATTCGCGATCAACCGAGGCGACAAAGTTTCCGGTGATCTTCGTGATCGTTTTGAGCAAATCCAGATCCTTAACAGCATCAAGCGCGGATTCAAGATCGGAATCATTTTGAAGCGCCTCTTCAACAACGGTCCAATCCTTTCCCTGCGCATCAGGCAAGGAAATGCTCTTCATTTGATCAACAAGAGCATTTTTCAGGGCGTCCATCCCAAACCGAACGTCCAAGGCACACGACATCCCTGTTCCGAAGAAAAGGAATGGCTTCTCACGAAAGAAGCTCCGCAAGGCATTAATCGCAATGTCTTCGGTGAGGAGTTCTCTGGTCATCATTGCTCCACTGACTTGTTTTGCACATAAGGCCTTGCTGCCACTGATTTGAAGGGCCGTCCTTGGTCATTTCCAGACTGACCAAGTTGCCCGAAGTTGGTCACAGGATTGGTCACTCCCAGGTAAGTCATCATCCTACCGGGTGGATAATAGCCATTTGTGATGCCATTAACGGTATCGTGATCCCGTTTCAGCTTCGAGCCGGCCATCATAGCCGTTTCTGACACCATTAAAAGGCTCATGATCCCCTTTTTTCCCAGATGGCGTCTCTGCCCGGATTTGACACATTCCACTTCGCCTTCTTCACGGAGCCGGGTAAGCACCCGCTTGATGGTCGGACGGCTCACGTTTGGGCAGGCTCGTGCCAGATCGGCATAACGAAATGTTTCGGGGAGTTTTCGAATGGCGTCGAGAACCAATTCTGTCTTGTCGCCGTGGGCAGTCGTCAGTTCGCCGGTTCGACGCTCGAGCTCCTGGTAACTGGCAGAGAGCATCACGCCCAGAAAGTATTCCCACCATTGCAACAAAGTGTGCTCACCCTTATGACACCCCTGAGAGGATTTGTAGAGCGCATCGTAGTAACCCTCACGCTGGTTTTCGATCAGATGTTCCAGGCTTATGTACCGCCCAACTTTGAAATCAGCTTGATAGAGAAGAAGCAGCGTCAGCAGCCCTGCCATTCTTCCGTTGCTGTCGGTGAAGGGGTGGATGCAGAGAAAATCCAGTACATAAGCGGGAATTAACAGTAGCGGTTCAATTGCCCCACGGTCCCATTGATCACTTAAAAACGTATAGAGCCGATCCATGGCCTCTGGGGTTCGATGGGCTGGAACGGGCTTAAACCAGACTACCTTAGTTCCATCGGTCCGGGTCTCTGAAATCTCGTTGTCAGTTATCTTCAACCGTCCCCTTTGCTGTGCAACGAACTGATAGAGATCGCGATAAAGCTTCAGGACAATACCGGTTGTGAAGGGCATGTTGGCGTGGTTGGCATGAATTGTCGCGAGCGCATCGCGGTAGCCGGCAATCTCCTGTTCGGAACGATTTTTTGGTGTAGTCTTATGTTCAACCAGTTTCTTTATCCGCTCAGGTGGCGCTTCGATCCCCTCGATTCGATTTGAAGATTCTGTGCTTTGGATAATGACGACCTGGCACAGCGATTCGAGCACCTGGGTCGTCTGCTGCATGAAAAGCGCTACTTTCCCTCGGTACTCGCCCAACAGGCGGATGGTCTGCAGGAGCGAATGCGGTATGGGTTGTTTTTCCAGAAATCCCGCTTCAAATGAATTCATGTGTCACTCCAATACAATGCGCACCTTGCCTGGCTCCTTGCCCTTGGTGAGCTCGTCCAGGTATTCCTCAAAACGTTTCTTCATCTCTGCCGGGGTTGCTGGTGAACCGCCGGCCAGGAGCGCCGCACGTATATCAGCCGTTTTTACCGACACCTTTTCCAGCCCGGAGAGCACTTCCTGCATGGCATGGATGAAATCCTGGTCCATGTCATCCGGCAGCATGCGCTTCTTGATGAAACCGTTGATTAGTTTCTTTGGCTCGGGTTTGAGCAGATCCAGGTTGCCCCTGGTCGTTGGATCTTCCAGGTTGGCCAAAAGCGTCTGAATCCAGTCGTCAAGCAGTTTGTCCAGCTCGCTGTCAAGGCCGTCGAGCATTTTCCCAGCAGGTGCAGCGGGCGGCTCTGCTCCCGGCTTGTAGCTGCAGAGTGGGCAGACGGGCGAGGCGTCGAGGTCCTGATCTGTAAGAGCAAAACAACTCTTCAGACCTGCCAGGCGGTTCTGGAAGTCGCTCAGATGCTGGCGTGGCATCAGGTCGATTGTCGATAGTTTCTGCAACACCTTGAGCCGTTCGTCACTCATCAGCCGGGTCTTGCGCTTATCCTCGTTCACCCCCAGCCGCGCCTTGATGTGCATAGCCAGATACGCTCGGAGGTAAGCCTTTTTCAGTTCGGTGAGCTTGCGCAACAATTCGGGTTGCGAGTTCCGAGTCCCGAGCTGTGAGTCTTTTTGACCCGTGACACAAGACCCGTGACCCATGACTATGGTGAGGACTTCAGTCCGAACCGCATTTATCTTGCCTATCCACTCGTGCTCAGACGGCAATACCGCCTCGGCAGTCGAAAGATAGGAAGCGGTGGGACCCAGGTCCGTTACCAGTTTTTGAAGCGATTCGACCTCGTTTAGTGCCTTTAGTCCGTTGCGATGGCCACTGACTTCTCCTGCGTCGTAGCGGAAGTTCTTGAGCTTGCCCGGGGACGAATAAGCCTGCATGGATTCCAGGAATGTCTTGGAATCATCGAGCCGGGTACGGAGCTTCTGTGCTTCCTCCTCTGCAAGCAGGTTGCGGCCCCAGAACGGCATGCCGCTTTGCAGGTTCTGCTGGATGAGAACCAGGTTCTCCACTGTCTGCGTGATCGCCATCTGGAGTTGCTGTACCGGTTCCTCTTTCCCTTGTGTAACGAGCTGGGCCATGCCAGGGGTAAGGCCCATCAGCTCGAACAGCGCCTTTAGTGCGGACAGGTTCCAATCTTTTGGCTGCTCGACGTGCTTGAACTGGACCAGGTCTTCCACGTTGGTTCCGGCAAGCTGGGACAGCCCGGTGGCGTCAAACTTTTTACCAGGGATAGCCAGCACCAGATCGCCGGAGTAAACCAGGACGGCCAGAATAACGACGGCCCATTCCGGTTCGAGCCGCAGAGTCTGTGGTGCAAGGTACTCGACGCCGAACACATCCTGAATCAATTCAGAGCGATTGACCACCTGGCCGTGGCCCTTTTTTTTGAGCAGGCCGAGGATATGTTTGGCGTACCTGGATCGGTATGGATTGAGCCTTTCACCATCAAGCAACTCCAGGGCATCGAGAACGGCCGTAGCCTGTTTGGTTCGGCTTTGACCGGCAATGGCCCGCATGGTGTCCTGCGACGCCTGTGCCCGGTTGTCGCCGGTTATGAGAACTGAGAAACAGGGATA
>SDBT01006398.1_pt1 | contig 19549 bp, 33 predicted proteins | sample 2277101 | NCBI WGS metagenome assembly SDBT01 (sample SAMN10404973, study PRJNA504765) | marine sediment metagenome | isolation source: marine sediment core GS10_PC15, 103 cmbsf | place: Arctic Ocean: Southern Knipovich Ridge | collected 2010 | reverse complement strand
TTCCGCGGGCCGATTTTACCCCCCCGGGACCGCGGCCGCAACGATCTTCCTCCCGGGGGGCCGATGGGCTAGAATACCGATGCACTATGACAAACGCCGTCACAGCCACCACTGCGTCGGACCGGTTGTTGGAACTGGCCGGACGCCTTCAACGGCAGGAGGGCTTCGCCGAGGTCGTCGAGAGTCTGGCAGCGGGCCAGGGAGCCACACTCGACGGAGCCTGGGGCTCGTCGTGCGCGCTGGTGGCAGCCGCGCTGGCATCGGGGGTGGTGGTGTGCACAGCTGTGCATAGCAGCAGCGCAAGTGAAACGCAAGCGCGCAAGCGATTCGCAATCAATCACACGCTCCCCCTTGCGCGCAACACACCCCGCGCTGACTTTGAGACTTGCCGACTGCCCGCTCCAGACTCCGGGGACCTGCCTCTACATACCGAAACCAAAATCCGTGATCCGTAACACGCACCCCTGTTGGACACCTGTGCAGATCCGTGCTACGATCCGGGCTGCCCGTCTCAGAGAGGTGGACGCAGATCCGAGGACATCAGCCCTTTCACCGGGGAAGCCTCATGGACACCGTCTCTCCCCACGGGCCTCGGGGCAGCTATGGCTTCGACCGTGGCAACAGCGCAAAGCCGCCGTCGCGGGACGTGGGTTCGATTCCCACCTGCTCCACGTTGCCGGGGGAACCTGGTCTGGGAGGGCTGGGTACCCCGGTTCCTAATGCGGCTGCTTGGCGCCCTGCTTCGGCGAAGTCCAGGACAGGCGGGCGTGCGGCCTGAACAACCCAACAGTACGGCCGGAAACCAGGCAAGCCTTTTGCGAGCCACCGGCGAATCGGGCGGGGAGGGGTCGTGTCCCTTTCCCGCCCGCTCTCATTCTCACCTTGCACCCCACAGCGATGTGTGATAGCGTCCGGGGCACACGTCACGTGGGGATATCACCTCAGCCGTCTAGGCAAGCGTGGCCGTTAGGTGTCGGGGAGAGGTGGCCGGGTTCCGTGAGGGTCCTGCATAACAGAGTGCACTCCACCTCCCCCGCACCGGCTAAGGCCGAGACCCGGAGACGGACAGGAGACCACATGCAACTGAGAGAGATCCTCGCTGACCTCATGACTCAGGCAGCTGAGGACGGCACCACATACGAGGGGGATCTGGACATCCCCCTGGAGCACATCAACCCTGCGCACACGGCGAGGGTCCAGATCGTCTTCCACGTCGACCACGACGAGAAGAGCAGCGACGTGCGCCCTCACCTCGATCTGGTGCGGGTGGACCTGTTCGAGCCGGACAACCCGGGGAACCCGACCTACGACCAGGCGCCCAACAACCCGAACATCCCGATCTACCCACCCGGCAGCCCGGAGCTGAACTGATGGCGAGCTTCACAAAGATCCCAACCATCGCCGACGTCAGTAACGCTGGACGGTGCACGTACACCGGCGAGCGCATGGGTCCCTATCACCAAGATCAGGAGCAGTGCAGGCACCTGGCCTACCACCTGATCCCGCAAGGGCAGCACTGCCGGAACCACCTGACGTCCCAAGAGATCGCTACGGTGCTCCCCCGCATCGCTGCCTGGACTCAGGGCATCGAGGACCTGTACAGCGCTGTGACGACGATGGGCCAGGGCAAGGTGCCCGTCGTCAGCGTCTCCATCGAGTTGACTGAGGGGGATCCGGTATGAGTCAGCACAACATCGACAGCTTGCCCAAGTGGGCGCAGACCAGGATCAAGGTCGCTGAGGACAGCGCTGAGTATTGGCGCCAGCTGAGCGTCAGGGCCGAGCGGGGCGACACCGAGGTGTTCGTCCAGCACTACCCGAACGACGACGTGGGCCTGCCCCCGGGGAGCACAATCAGCTTCATGATCTACACCCCGGATCGCAAAGAGATGGGGCGATTCGACGTGAGCATCAAGGGCGGGACCCTGGAAGTCAGGGGGGTCGGCAAGCTGATGATGGATCAGCTCCGCACGATCCACCGATCCTCGAACGTGTTCCAGGTGCAGCTGCTCCCCTGGAAAGACCAATGAGCCACAACATCCTCTACAACCAGGACGGTCAGATGGTGGCGCTCAGGCACGTCTTGGTCGACACGCCGATGCAGGTCTTCCGTGAGTACCTCAACGTGCACGACTACATCAGGGACGACTACCTCTACTTCACCCAGCCCGAGCACGAGACCGACCCCGACAGAGAGGCGTGGCGGTTCAACGACGTTGCCAAGCTGGTCCGAAGCATCAAGCCGGTTTGGTACCGGCTCGCTGACAACGACGACGAGCGAGTGTGGGACTTCGGGTCAGACACCTGGGTCCCGGAGACGCCCGGCATAGGGCCGGACGCCCGCCACGTGCTCTATTGGGAGATACCCGAATGAAAGGAACACCATGACCGACAGACCAAACCCGTTCATCGATGCGAACATCGAGCTACGCCTCGACGACCTGCTCAACGGAGCCATCGACAAGGCTCTTCGCAACACGGAGTCGAGCCTGCGAGTCACGATCAGCAGGTCGACCCTGCGCAAGATTCAGACGCTGGTCTGGGACGCCGTGCCCGGCGCCAGCATCCTGCAAGCCGAGAAGGCTGGGCTGGTGGCGGTCGAGGCTCTCGGGCTGGAGATCCGGGAGGACAAACCCGATGAGTCTCAGTAGCCAGGCGCGCAAGACGATCATCCTTGAGGTGATGGCCGGGCCTGTGAGCTTCGCCGACCTCGGCCGCCGGTACGGTGTGAGCCGGGAGTACATCCGGCAGCTGGCTGGCACCGCCGGGATCACCGGCCGGGAGATGCGCAGAGAGAAGCGTGACAACGCTATGAGGGCCGAGGCGGAGTTCTTGGTCGAGGACCGGGAGCGGTACGTCCCACCGCGGTGGGGCCAGCGGATCTACAGCCGGGCGCAGTTCGAGGCGTTCCTCGCTGAGACCGACCACGCCCTGCTCGCTCGCTGGCTGAAGGCTCAGGAGCTGCCGATCTCCAGGTCCGGCCACGCCAACCCGGACAACCAGATGTGCAGCGACTGTCATCTGTGGAAAGGCTGGGACGAGTTCTACCTGGACGCCAGCCGGACGTTCGGCCGGTCGAGCCGGTGTGCAGAGTGCGCAAAGATCCAGACACGTGAGGCGTACCGAGCAGGGAGGGACTCATGAGCGACGAACCCGAGGAGTGGTACCGGCTGATCTCCGAGGAGCCGTTCGACCACGAGGACCATTTCCAGTTCTTCACCGAAGAGCAGACTGAGCCGGGCCTGGTAGCGAAGGCGGCGATCAACTTGATGGACGCCGTGACCACCACGCTCAACCGTGCCATCCAGTGGCTGGAGAAGTCATGAGAGCGTTCGCCGTATACCAAGACGACGAGGACGGCTCCGAGTTCAAGCAGGCGTTCCAGATCAGGAACCACGCCGAGGCTGCGAAGGCTCTGGGCCTCGGCAACGTGATCGAGGAGATCGTCATCCACCCTCGGCCGCTGGAGTTCAAGATCAAGCACACGTGGACCGGGAGGTGGCGCACCACCAGGGGTGTGAAGGGCATCCCGATGTCTGGCAATGTCGAGTGGTCCACTAAGAGGACCGAGATGGTCTTCTGGGAGATCTACTCCGGCTACGAGGATCTGCCCGATGTGGACATCCTCAAGTCCAGCATCCAGCAGGTGCAGGTTGTGGGGGTTGACAAAGTTGCAGTTGCGAGGGCATACTCGCACGAAGCAAGGCGCTGGCAGCAGAACCGTGCCAGCCTAATGGACCTGACAGGAGGTACAGAATGAAGTCGAAAGAGATCGTGGTCGGCGAGGAGTACGCCCTCAATGATGGCAACAGCCGACCCAACAAGTACACCGTGAGGAGGGTCATCGTGAGGGCCATCGGTGTGGAGCGCAGCCACCGTGGCTATTCGATGAAGGCTCAGATGGGCATCGCCGTCGACTACCTAGAGCCTGACACCGGCAAGCCGATCGTGTTCTTGGCGGATGGCGAGGGCGGCATGGGCAAGCGGCAGACGGTCTACAACTGGCAGGAGGTCGTCCGTCCGCAGGTCATCAAACAGACCTGGGCGGAGTTCAAGAAGGGTCAGGAGACTCTGAAGCGGCTCGACGCCGAGCGCAAAGAGAACGACCTGCGTGAGTTCGACCGACTGACCAAGATGGTCGACCTGGGCAACGCTGAGCTGGGCGGCGAATACTTCGACGTCCAGGATCCGAAGCACGGCTACGGCACCCGCATCCGGGCGCTCTCCAGCATCGCCACTGAGGAGCTGCTGCAGGCCATCATCGGGATCAGGGGTGAATCGTGAATCGGTACAGCCCGCACCCCGGACTCCCAGGAGTAGTGCTCACGCTGATCATCGTGGCGTTCGTCCTGTTCGTCATGGGAGCGCTAATCTTCGCTTCCTACGACGCTGGCCAGGACACGGCCTGGGAGTCACAAAAGGCGCTTTCGGAATACCTGGAGCGGATCGAGGATCTGAGGCAAGCCACCGAGAACCCCATCGGATGTGAGCAGTGAACGACGTCCCTCCCTCTCTCTACGAGGCGCTGCCGATCATGCCGGGCTTCGCCTTCGTGGTCCTCGTGATCGCCCTGGGCCTGCTGTTCTACATTCTGATGGTACCGATCTCGAACATGGTGCCGCCGTACGAGGACCAGGAGGGCGAGCAGAACGTGCCGTCGGCGTTCCCCGAGTGCAAGGATTGCGTCCACGTCATCGACTACATGCTCGACGCTGGTGTTTCGTTCGCTGACCGCGGCGCCACTTGGCAGGGACGCTGGGAGAGCATCGAGGGCAACGCCTACTGGCACCTCACCGCCTATTCGCGTCCGAGCAACAAGTACCCGGACAATGACTCGATCTGGTACCAGTGCGGTCGTCGCAGGGAGTCGACTCGTGTCAACAGCTAGGTGCTTCCCATGCGCCGCTGGCAAGGACCACCTGTGGCACGACGACGGCACCGCTGCCCGGCTGATCTACTGCAGCGAGGTCTCTGGTGACTGGATCGGACTCAAGCTCTTGAACGAGCGGAAGATCGAATGCGACGCAGACCGCTGTGTCTGCGGAGAGAGGAGACCAAATGAATCATGAGACAACAATCGGACCAGGCGGCGATTACGAAACCGTAGCGGCATGGGAGGCCGCTAACCCGGGAGGTCGGTGGCGTGGGCGTATGATTGAACCCACACCCAGGACCCCCCGCATCGAGGCGGGCACCAAGGTGGTGCTGCCCGACGGCCAGGTCCGAGAGATCAAGGCTGTCCGACACGTGCTCGACGAGGAGAACAACCGCGACACCATGAGCCTCATCGTCGAGTTCACCAACCGGTGGCTGCCTCGTGTCAGCTGACATCGTCTCCGGTGCAGAGTGGCGGCTAGTCGTCGAGCAGCGGGGTGAAGAACCCTCGGCGCTGGACCGCAGCCCGTACTTCATCAAGCACTACTCGAAGGGGGACGGGGAGAAAGCGCTCAAGGCGCTGGCAGATTGGAAAGAGACCAAGCAGAAAGTGATCGACAATGGAGCCGAATTCATGAAGAACTGGTCGGCGCACATCGAGACGAGGACGGTCACGGAAACACCGTGGGAAAGGTTAGGAACATGAGCCTGAGAGCAGACTTTGAGATCCCAGACGCAGCGAAGTTCGTCTACGGCGAGGAGGGCAACACCCACATCGCGAGCACCTTTGGTGACACCTGGTGCTCGGACTTCTACGACGAGGAGACCGACACGTACGCTCCGACCATCACGGTCGTGGAGTTTGCCGAGGAGCCGAGTCACCCGGACGGCCTGTGCAGGTTCTGCCTAGCGGCAGCGAAGGAAGAGCAGGGATGATCGAGCTGTACGCCATCCGACGAGACGGGTATGACAACCAGACCGTGAAGGCTCTCATCCGGCACGGAGTCCTGATCCCGATCACGGTCACGGTCACCGCACAGGCCATTGACAAGGCCACGGAGAGCGATGTACAATCCGAGGTCGACCCGGAAGTACCGGATGTGGACTGGGGAGGATCAGATAGATGAGGCCGTTTGACAACCGTCAGCTGGCCATGGTCACCGAGTTCCATCGGGTCTTCAATCTCGATGTCGAGGACGAGCCAACGCTCGCCGACCCCACCACGCAAGACCTGCGGGTCGAGCTGATCAGGGAAGAGCTGACCGAGCTTCGGGACGCCATCGACGCTAGCGACATCATCGAGCTGGCCGACGCTATAGCCGATCTGCTGTACGTCACGTACGGCGCCGCACTGGCGTTCGGCATCCCGATCAATCCTGTCTTCGACGAGGTCCACCGCTCGAACATGAGCAAGCTCTGGAGCAACGAAGAGATCGCCAACCTGGACGAACAGGACGCCGAGGGGTTCCGTGTCGGAAGTGTCGAGCGGGTGGGAGAGCACGCCTGCGTCGTGTACCGCGAGGATGGCAAGGTCATGAAGTCACCGAGCTACGAGCCGCCGGACCTGGCGCCTATCCTCTTCCCCAGAGCCTTCCCCGACGAGGGCAGATACGAGCGAGAAGGATGAGATCCGCTGACGACAAGGGGCAACACGTCCCGCACATCGTCGGTGAGTACGGCCGAGGGCGCGGCGGCGACAGAGAAGCGTCGCCACGTCCCCCGGCTGTTTCACCTCTGGTGAAACTGGACCAAATGTGAAACAGGAGGAATCATGATCGAGATCGACTGGCAGCCGGTTCAACCGGAGGACACACCCGATGGCAAGTACACCCGCATGGAGACGGCGGAGCCTGGCCACTTCGGCACCTCGTTCCGCATGTACAAGTACCTGCCCAAGGACACCGGCGCCGTCATCATCTCGCGCAACGACGGCCGGGGCCGCAAGCCCTTCCGGCTGAGCCTCCCTCACCAGCTCTACGAGGACCAGGTCGAGGAGCTGCACGAGAACGGCGCCCACATCATCGAGGTCTATCCGGTCCTGAACGAGATCCCCTGGATCGAGGTGAGCCGACTTGTCCGTTGAGCACATGTGCGCCGACAAGCGCTGGCGGAAGGGTCCGGTCAAGGACTGCCGCAACAAGGTCCACGGAGCACGCAATAAACCACAGGGTGGATGGCGGATCACCATCTCTGATGACGAGAGGATCGGAAAATGACCATCTTGGGACTGGCCGGTCACGCTGGCTCGGGCAAGGACTTCACCTACGAGTACATCCGGGACACCCTACTGGCGAGAGAGCCGAGGCAGATCGCCGTCCGTGTGGCGTTCGCTGACCAGCTCCGCTACGAGATCCAGGAGTCCATGACCGGATCCCGGAACAGCCACATTTCTCCGCTGTGGGACAAGCCCTACCCGGACGAGATCCGTAGGCTGCTCCAGTGGTGGGGCACCGAGTACCGTCGTGACCAGGACGAGAACTATTGGGCCACCCGGGGCATCGAGGAAGCGCTCCGGCAGGCCGAGCACCATCACCTAGTGGTCATCACCGACGTGCGGTTCGACAACGAAGCCGAGGCAATCAGGGAGGCTGGAGGCGAGGTCTATGAGGTGGTGGCCACCACGGCCACCCGGCAGGAGCGGCTGGGCGGAGAGCTGCCACCGGATCACGCATCCGAGGTCATGGACTTCGCAGTCGACGGGTACATCGAGAACCACTATGAAGGAACGCCGCCGGAGATCCCGTCGTTCCTCTGGGACTTCATCGCATGAACATCGATGACAGCAGCCTCGTGCCGTGGATGGTCACGCTCAGCAAGATCAACGAAGACGGAGTCTCGGTACGCAAAGAGCGGGTCATGGCAAAGGCTCAGGAGCAGGCGAAGCTAATCGTAAACCTGCGCATGCGGAACGACCAGCGGGACGCCATGGGCAATTCAGGATGGATCTTCGAGAAGGCCGAGCGACTGGTGGAACCTGGAGGTAGCGATGAACAAGAGACAGGCTGAGGCTGCGGAGGCGCAGCGTAAACTGACCGCACGGATTACGGGAAAGATTGAGGAGGACAATGCGAGGGCGAAGAGGCGGCGTCTCGCACGTGATGCTGCCCACGAGCAATGGGGCAAGGATCGAGTGGCCGACGCCATGGTCCCCTACGTCCGACAGCGTGACACTGACAGCAGGCCGGTACTCGACAAGGGTCCGCCTGAGCGCAGGGGCTACGTCCACACCTACGGCTGGCCGCGCAAGGAACGCCGCATGGCGATGGCTGCGCACAAGAACAACCAGAGGCGCAAGATCCGAGCACTGAGCAAGCAAGTCTTCGCTCAGTCCTTCGAGGCTCAGAGAGCACACAATGCACCGACCTGAGTCAGTTTGGGTTGGCCCCCACCTGGTCGACATCCGGTGGGACGTCGGTGAGCTGTCCCGGCACGCCATCGAGGCGGACATGCCGCAGGTCCTCGGGCTGAGTGACGCCACCGGGTTGTTCGTCGTCATGGACGAGAGGCTGACCGAGCAGAAGGCCCGGGACACCTTGCTGCACGAGATCCTGCACCTCATCATGAGCCAGGTCTCCTTCCGCAACGTGGAGATGCCGAGTGAGGAGTTCATAGTCGATGTGGTTTCCACACACCTGATCACGCTCTTCAGGACGAACCCGGACCTCGTCGCTTATCTGGTCGGCTCGACCGACCCCTCCGAGCGGTCCTACCTGGATAAGCTCACCGCCCTGATTTCTGGGGAGGGGGAGGAGAGCGGCGAGGAGGGGGAGGAGTAGTGAGCAAGCCGATCACCAATCAGCTCGAAGCACTGCTCGCCTTCTCGAAGACGGACAAGGGCGAGTCCAGTCTCATGACTGGCATGCGCGGGGCTGTCTGGATCATGATCGACTACCGCACCGTGCGGGTCAGGGTCTGGGAGAGGCTGTGGGAGCTGGGCGATCTGGAGTACGTTGAGTACGACAGGGGCAAGGATCTTCTCCCAGTCAAGCGACTGAAGATAACCAAACAGGGCCTGCAAAGACTCTGGGATTCCGGCGAAACCGACTAAGCTGACAAGGTACGTCAGCACTGGGTAAAGGTAGGTTCATTTGTCCAAACCAACGACGCTAAGCACTGCGCAGCAATCCGAGATCATCGACCTGTTTCTGGAGGGGAAACCGGTCAGAGAGATCGCCCGAGACCTCGGTATCGAATACGGTAGAGTCCGACGGTTCACCAATCGAGTAGTCAAGACCAACCCCGGTGAGGCAGTGATCAGAGCGGCGAAGGTTGCCCAGCACCACGCCATCACCAACGCAACCAAGAAGCGGGTAGAGCATCCGAAGGGATGGGAGCCGGGGTACAACACCGAGACCGGGACCGCCATGCTGCGGTCCGACAGGTCTCTCAACATCGACGAGTTCGCAGACGAGTTCAGTGCCCTCCTGAAGGAGTGGGGCTTCGACCCGAGTCGGTTCCAGATCGAGGACGACAAGGTCGAGATCCGAACGTGGGATGCCCACTACGGGATCGGCAACGATCCCAAGAAGTTCTGGTACTACAAGGCCAAGGTCATACGTAAGCGCGCCCAGGATCCTGTGAACATGTCCGGCCTGGTGTCGCACATCAGGACTCGGAAGCCTCTCAAGGACAAGGTCTGGACGCCCGGCGACCGGACCTTTCTGGTGGGCAACGCTGACTGGCAGCTCGGCAAGCGGGACGGCCGTGGCACCGAGTACGCAGTCAACGCCATCAAGCGGTCGATACCGATGGTCGGGGAGCGGTACGAGGCGCTGAGGAATCAAGGCCACCAGATCGACCACCTGTTCATTGCCAACATGGGCGACATCGTCGAGGGGTGTGACGGGTTCTATCCGATGCAGACCTACGGCGTCGAGCTGTCACGTCGGGAGCAAGTGCGCCTCGGGCGCGAGCTTCAGGTCGCTCAGATCTTGGCGTGGGCGGATGACTTCGAGAAGGTCACCGTGCTCACCATCCCGGGCAACCACGGTGAGAAACGGAACGACGACGGGAAGGTCTTCACCAACCTCGGGGACAACGATGACATCGCTGTGACCGAGCAGGTGGCCGAGGCGTTCGACCTGGCGAACGATGCTAGTGGCGGAAGGTACGACCACGTCAAGTTCCTGATCCCGGACAACGAGCTGACCGTCGTGCTCGATCTGCACGGCACGATCGTGGGGTTCACTCACGGACACGCCGGTGGGTTCCGTCCGAAGGTCGGCAAGGACCTGTCGCACACGAAGGTGTGGGACTGGTGGTACGGGCAGACGATGGGTCGTCAGCCGGTGGCCGACGCCGACCTGCTTCTCTCAGCTCACTACCACTACCTGAGCGTCATCAGCCAGGGAGGCCGAACGGCCATCCAGTTCCCGCCGATGGAGGACGGGTCCGAGTGGTACATGGAGTCGAACGGCATGGGGAGCTACGCAGCTCAAGCGACGATGCTCATCGGTGGCGGACACCAGGGCACCTATCAAGGGTGGTCGGATCTCCACATCATCGACCACGGTATCAGATGAGCCTGGTCGACTTCTTCGCCTATAGCGATGGTCAGCAGTGGATGGCCGAGGCTGCGTGCGCTGCACCCAACGTGCCGCACGAGTGGTTCTTCCCTGACGAGGAGAAGGGCGAGACCTCAGTCCGAGCGATCGCGATCTGCAACGACTGCGTCGTCCGGGAGGAGTGCTTGGCCTACTCTCTGTTGCACGGGGAGGAAGGCGTCTGGGGCGGTCAGTCTGAGCGCCAGCGCAGGAGGATGAAACGACATGCCAAAGAGCAAGCGCTCGAAGAATCGAACCAGGCGGAACGCGCCGCTGAAGAAGCGAGTTCGTAGCGCGAAGCATCGGCGACGGAAGCGTTGACTTCTGTCGTCGAGTGCGGTACGATGACACCACTATGCACACGGCTGAGCTTCACCGATCCCATTTCACCGGTCCCCACGGAATCACGCACCTGACCCGCCGGGTCTCCGGCACGCCTCGTAACTACATCGCCCTCTGCGGGCGGTACACCCGGGGCATGCGGAAGATGGGCTGGTTCGACGGCTGGGCCAACACCCTCTGTGCCGAATGCGGCGCCGCTGCGGACGCCCTCGATACCGCTTGACAGCTGGACTCATGTGTGAGACAATCACTACATGAGTTCAGCCACCAACCCCTACGCCCTCGGCCAAGTCGACATCACCCAGTGGGAGATCGTCGGCTACATGTACATCGGGATCTCCGAGGAGATGGCCGCTGACTACGGGTTCGACCACCGCGATCTCGCCATGGCCATCCAGGCCCGGGGCCTCGAAGAGACTGACCTGATCTACCACGCCAACGGTGGCTGCGCATCCTGTGGCACCCACTTCGCTCACGGCGCCGTCGTTGCCAACGTCACCACTCGTGAGCTGATCGCCATCGGTGGCATCTGCGCCGGGACGTGGGGCTACGCTGAGGAGGTCGGTGTCCGCAAGGCCCGTGCCCAGCGTGCCCAGCGCCTCGCCAACGAGCGCCAGAAGAATGCCGATCTCGCCGCCGACTACCTCATCGAGAACGCCGACATCGCTGAGATCTTCGAGACGGTCGAGCACCACATCATCGAGGACATCGCCCTCAAGCTCCCCCGCTACGGCTCGCTCACCAGGGGCCAGGAGGATCTCGTCCGCAAGATCGCCGCCGAGGAGCCTGCCCGTCTCGTCCGCAAGGCCGCCGCCATCAAGCGTGAGGAAGCTCTCGCCGAGGCGCCCGAGCTGACCGAGGGTCGCTACACGGTCGAGGGCCTCGTCATCTCCACCAAGTGGAAGGACGGCTTCGGCTACGGAGAGATGACCCTCAAGATGCTCGTCGAGCTGGACGACCTCAACCGGGTCTGGGGCACCGTCCCCCGCTCCATCCTCGACACCGTCGAGGCCGCTGAGTTCCGCACCCTCCGGGTCCGCTTCGACGCCGCCGTCGAGCGCAGCGACGACGACATCCACTTCGGCTTCTACAAGCGTCCCACCAAGGCGGAAGTGCTTGACACACCCGCCGTAGTGTGAGACAATTATCACTCAAGCCGGACCCACCGGCTACGCATCACAGGAGGTGCACCAGATGAGCCAGAAGACCGACGATCTCTTTCAGCAAGTCACCGACAAGCTGATCGCCATGATCAAGGACGCAGACGAGAACGGCTGGGACAAGCCCTGGACGACCGTACTCGCGGGCGCCGGGATCGGCACCAACGTCACGACCAAGAAGGAGTACAAGGGCTGGAACATCATCGCCCTGATGATCGCCCAGGTCGAGAACGAGTTCAGCTACCCGCTCTGGGCCACCTACAAGCAGTGGAAGAGCATCGACGCCCAGGTCAAGGGCGGAGAGAAGGGCACCCCGCTCGTGCGCTGGGGAGTCACCTACCGCTGCTCGGAAGACAACTGGAAGGGTCCCGTGCCCTGCCAGAACGGTCACGTCAATGAGCGCAGCATGTGGGCGACAGTCTTCACAGTCTTCAACGCTGACCAGGTCGACGGGTACGAGGTCAAGGAAGTCGACCTCGGAGACGAGCCGACACGCCTCGCCGCCGTCGAGACGTTCATCGAGAACACCGGCGCCACGATCAACTACGTGAAGCAGAACCGTGCGTTCTACAGCCTGGCCAAGGACGAGATCACCCTGCCCGTCCGCGAGCAGTTCGACACACCAGCGGCCTTCTACGGAACGGCGCTGCACGAGCTGACTCACTGGGCCGGTGGCGGAGGCCAGCATCGCCTGGAGCGTGAGGTCGGCGCCATGTTCGGAGACCAGAAGTACGCAGCCGAAGAGCTGGTCGCCGAGCTGGGATCCGCCTTCCTGAGCGCAGGGTTCGCCATCGAGGTGGAGCCGCACATGGAGCACGCCCAGTACCTGAAGGGCTGGCTCAAGGCGCTGGAGTCAGATCCGAAGGCACTCTACCGGGCAGCGAAGCTGGCCCAGGAGAGCACCACTTTCCTGAAGGACCTGGCCGCCGAGAAGGCCGAAGAGGAGGCAGCGTGAAGACACGAGACAAGATCGAGTTAGCCATCGACGGCCTCGACATCATCGTGGCGGGACTCGACTCGACGACCACCCAACTTCAGACCCTGGCCGAGACCGCCCGGGAGATGGTCAAGGAATGGGAGAGGTTCCAGGACGAGGTTCCTCACCAGACAGGTCAGCTCTCCAGGTAAGTAGCCAGACCTGGACGAAGAGCCGCCCGGTGCCTTTTGAGCGCCGGGCGGTTCTTCCATGTGGGGCGGGTGGGGAGGAGACAGGAATCGACTCCGCACCGGCCGTCGCGACCAGTGTACACACATCTCCGCAAACGTCCAGTAGTATCAGGGGCATGTCAGATACAGAGCCGAGCACATTCTTCGACGATCACGACACGATCGACCCCGAGATCTTGCCACCGCCACCCATCACAGCGGACGTCGTAGTGTCCAAGGCCGACGACCCGACACGCCGCACCTACGATCACGTCATGTCGTTCGGCACCACCCTGTCGGACGAGTGGGATGAGCCGTGGATCCGCCTCGTGGTCGACGCCGAGCTTGCCATGGGCAGAGCCATCTGCGGATCCAAGCGGAAGGCCGAGGACCTCGTCGAGCAGGGGATCACGCCGGAGGAGCTGACCGAGGAGCCGCTGCGTCTCGTCTGCAAGGCCGCCGCCGGACTCGGCACCGACCACCCCGGGGAGGGCCGGTGCGTGAGCCATGGGGGGATGCTCCACCTCGGCACGCTGAAGACCGGACACCTCTCGCTTCTCCGACACAACAAGCTCTCGCCGAGGGTGCACGAGTTCTTCGAGAACGAGCAGATGCTGGACCTCCGGGTAGCGATCGGCCTCATCTACGCAGCGCTCGACGAGCAGCTCGGCGAGGGGTCAGAGATCGACGCCGACGCCGCCCAACAGATCGGCAACCTGATGACCAAGGTCGGTCAGCTAGTCAAGACTCACAACGAGATCATGTCTGCCAAGAAGATCGCGATCGAGGTGCCGGAGTTCATGGCATGGGCCGAGTTCTTCTACGAGCTGGCCATCGGGTACATCGAGTCGGGAAAGGGGGATGTCCATGGATTCCTCACAGACGCCGAGCAATTCTTCAACGCCACCGTCACGCTCACCATTGGCGATGAGCAGACCCAAGCTACAGCTCGACGAGACAGCGCTGCAGCGCTCGGGAACGGCAGTGATCAGTAGGCTCCTGGCTTACCACGTCCCCGAGTCCAAGAGTCCACAGGCCCAGCGAGCACGCGTCGATCCGATCTACTTCGGCGAGCGCTACGTCAAGCCGCACGATGCTCGGTGGACCTCGGAGACTCAGCAGTTCCAGATCGACATGGTCCATCACATCCTGAAGGGGAGCAGGTTCGACCCTGAGATCCTGAAGGCGCATCCGCGCCCCGACGATGCCAAGGCGGCGGCCGAGACTGTGTTCAAGACTGCGTGGATCCCGATCGAGCACGCCAAGACGACCTGGCTTTCCATCGTCCTCCCACTCTGGATGCTGGCCGTCGACCAAGAGACCCAGGGCTACCTGATCGGCAACAGACAGGCCGACGCTATCAAGCCGCTCGGAGTGATCAAGTGGCACATCGAGAACAACCAGCTGCTCCGTGCGGAGTTCCCTGAGCTGCGCCAGGACGAGGTGGCCGGGTGGTCCGACCAGCGCATCTTCGTCGAGCGCAAGTCTCGGTCGAAGGACCCTTCGATCAACACGACCGGCATCACAGGAACCATCCAGGGTGCCCGGCTGGACTTCGTCTTCGGAGACGACGTGCAGGACCGTACCCGCGCTTTGTCCGAGGTGAAGAACCAGAGCGACCAGGAGATGTGGCAGGAGATCATCGAGAACAGAGTGGTCGACGGCGGGATCTGCGCGACGTACGGCACGCTCCAGACAGGACGAGATCTCACCGCCACCATGTCGAGGTCCGAGGGCTACAGCCACATGCATCTGTCCGCTATCAGCGACGGTCGGTACGGGGAGGTGGGCGAGCCTATCTGGATGACCAAGGAGAGGCTGGCCGCCGCTCGCAAGAGGCAGGGCGAGCGGAGGTTCGCTCGCAAGTACCTGAACGACGCCACCGACGAGGGGGGCAAGCTCCTGAAGGCTGACCTGCTGACGTTCGTCTCACACTCACAGATCCCGTGGGAGCGTCTGACGTACTTCGCCGGTGCTGACCCGGCGACCGGCGAGACTGAGGTGGCAGAGCCGGACGAGTACGCCATCGCCTGGGGAGGGAGGACCCCCGAGGGGATCGTGTACCTACTGGGAACCATGGGCAGCCCGGACTGGAACATCGCCGAGGGCACGAAGCAGCTCGCCAAGCTACACCGAGACAAGGACCTGCTGCGGGTGGCGGTAGAGGCCGTGTCATTCTCCATCGCCGCCAAGCAGGACATCTGGCGGACCACCAACGTGCCCGCCTACAAGTCACCCTCCGGGAACAAGACCAAGGAGCAGCGGTTCGAGACGATGAGCATCCACTTCGAGTCGGACAGGTGCATGGTCTGGGAGGGCGGGCCTGGGATCTTCGGCAACGACGAGCCGGACGAAGAGTGTTTCTACGATCAGTGGCTAGATTTCAACGAGGGCCGACACGACGATCGGCTCGACGCCGTGGAGAAAATGCTGGAGGCTGCGATGATCTCCGCTGCGCCACCCGGCGAGAAGAGTGATAGCCTACGTGAAGCCCTAGCAGGAGCGTCCTTCCAGTGATACCAGTATTCCACGACAAGAACCTGCAGACGATGTTGCGCTCGCACGGCGGCCTTCCCACCGTGGAAGCCACGTTTGACTCAAAGTACCGGCTCGACCTCACAGAGGTCGACGTCGAGCTTGCGCGCAAACTGTATTTCAACCGTGACGAGCGGTACAAGCTCGGCGCCGGGTTTGCCCGGCCATCGATCAACGTGCCGGTCGGCTTCATGGGTCTACCTCAGCTCACCGCTCCCGACAACCTGGGAGGGGACGAGCAGGATTGGCTGGACCGTGCCGTCAGGTCGTGGACCGGTCAGATCGCTAAGGCTCACCAGATGGCTCTCCGTGATGGCGAGGTCCTGGTCCGGCTACATCCGGGCAACAGGTCACCGGCGTATGACGTGCTCTTCGGAGACGACGACAAGGACACCACCCTCACCCTGGTCCCGTCCGAGGCGTTCGAGATCCTCGCCAAGGACGAGGACATCGAGGCCATCGAGGCCGTCAAGATCAAGCACGTGTTCATGGTCAAGGTTGAGGGGTCGATGGTCGAGAAGGAGCTGTACGAGCTGATCACTGCTGACGAGATCACGCTGACTTACAAGGACGACTTCAAGGAACAGCGCAAGTTCACGAACCCGATGGGCTTCGTTCCAGCAGTGCTCTTCGAGAACGAATCCGAGACCGCTCAGATCCACGCCGCCTCTGAGCTGGAGGCCATCGAGCCATACATGAAGTTCTACCACGACGTGATGATGCACGCCGGTTCGTCCAGCGAGCTGCACTCCACCGCCAAGCTCGTGGTCCGTGCCCGTGACATCGAGAGGTTCCTCGCCCAGAACTTTACCCAGATCGAGATCGACGAGAAGCGACTCCGGTTCAAGAACAAGGACGTGCTCTTCTTCGAGTCTGGCGACCCAAGCATCACATCTGTCGGATCAAACATCTACGCCGAGGGCGCCGACATCATCCAGGCGACTGCCCCCCTCGGCGATACCACCACCCTCCTAGAGTTCATCTTCCTGAACATCGTGGACGTGTCCGAGATCCCCGAGTGGGCGTTCGGTGGCGCCATCGGTTCCTCGAAGGCCAGCGTCAGCGAGCAGAGTGCTCCGCTGGTCCACAAGGTCAAGCGCAAGCGTGCGATGGTCGACTCCGGCTGGGCGCTGCTCGGCCGCATGATGCTCAAGACGGTGATGAAGGAATCGGTCCGTGTCGAGGTAGGCTGGTCCGACCTGGCGATGCGAGATCTCAAGTCCGAGGCGGAGGCGTTCCGCAACTTCACCGAGGCGCTGCTCGCTCTCAACGAGGGACAATCAGTGTCCAAGACGACCATGAATCGGGTGCTGATGAAGCTGCTCCCAGAGATCATGCCGTACAACCTTGACGAAGATTCCATAGAGAGTGATATGGTTACTCGTGAAGTCGAGGCCAAGCTCAAGCAAGCGATGGAGTTTGCCGACGCTCTTGGCAACGACGACGAAGGCAACGAGGAGGGAAATGACCGACAGACAGGCATCGACGCTGTCGAGTGAGATCGCCGTCCTGACGCCAGCGGAAGCTAGCTCAGTCGAGGTCCCCTTCGCCCCCGGGTTCGACCTGGAGGCGCTGAAGGCCGTGGACGAGGATCCGTTCTTCGTCACGGTGAGCATCAAGCCGGGTCGTGGAGACCAGGGCACAGGCCCGATCTACGACGAAGAGCTTTTGAGAGACCTGGACGCGCAGTTCCAAGCGAAGCGCCCGCCCGGGTACAAAGGTCACCAGGATCCTGAGAAGGTTGCCTGGGAATACCGCGAGGCAGTGACGGCGTGGGTTGGTTCCACGATCACCGCTGATGCGGATGGACAGACAAGGCTGTTCGTGAAGGGGTACGTGCCACCGACGGCCGCTGACCTTCGCACGCAGCTGAAGCTGGCTGAGTCAGGAGCGGACGTGGTCAACAGCGTGAGCATCTTCGGGGTGCGCGAGGTTGAGAACGATCGTGTGGAGGCATTCGATCTCTGGTCACTGGACTGGACACCGAAAGGCCGAGCCGGAATGGAGACCGAGCTGGTTGGAGTAAGTGGGGAAACCCATTCAACCAACAAGGAGGATGAAATGACCCGTGAAGAGGTCATCGCGTCCCTCCAGCTCAACGAGGTGCCCGAGTCACTCGCCACCAGCCTCCGGGCTGAGGGCCGTGACGAAGTCGCCGGTGAGGTTGCACTCGCCGGAGAGATGAGGGTCATCTTCGAGTTGGATGCGGAAGCGGATTCTTCCGCTGTGATCGAAGCCGTTCGCGGTCTCGTCGGAAGAGAGTCGGCAGCCACGCTGTCGGTCTCGGTCGATGAAGCCCTGAGCGAAGCGGAGATCAAGGCGGAGATGGCCAAGGAAGCGGTACGAGCACGTGTGCTCGGCATCGTGTCCGTCAAGGCCACCAAAGAGGAGATCGTCGGCGAGATCGCCACGTCTCTGGAAGTCCCGTACATCAAGGCCCTGGTGGGTGAGGTCAAAGAGACCGCCCCCGTGGTCAATGGCGGGTCCGGCAAGGCCGACGACAGTCGCGTTGCGACTGTCTGGGCGTAGGAGGGAAGACATAAGATGGGTCACAAAGTAAGTGACGGTCTTTCCATCGTAGTCAACAACGACTCGGGAGGCGACCTCGTTCATGGCGATGGCGTTGTGCTCGAAGGGGTCTTCGGATTCCTCGACACAGACGCTGCCAGCCTGGCCGACGTCTCCATGAGCATCGGGCAGGAAGAGCGCGAAGTGCTCCTCCCGTCAAAGGGCGGCGGCTGGGCGGTGGGCGATCTCGTCTTCACCGACGGCACTGTCTTCGATGACGTTGCGGGCGGTGCACCGTTTGACACACCGGTTGGTGTGGTCACTCGACCGGTCGACACCGCTGGTGGCTTCGGATGGATGATTGTCATCCCCGGTGCGTTTGCAGGGAGGGCATAACCATGGCGAGAATGATCACCAAGGAAACCCTCCTCGCTGAGAGGCGTGCGGATCAGCCGCTCGTCACTGAGTACGCAGTAGGGGAACAAGCAGAAAGTGGCGGACCTGGGACTCGTTTCGAGATCCCACGTAACGCCGACGGGACGCTGCGGCGTCTGGTGCCGACGAAGCCCATGGGTGAGTTCCTCGGAACCTCCGCCATGGTCGAAGAGTTGGCTCAGGTCGTGACTGTGCAGATCGAAGGCGGGCGTGACGAGCACCCCGTCCTGTACAAGCCGATCTACCAGACCATCAGCAACCCGGGACTTCCCCGGTTGATCTCATCCGGCTTCCAGATCTACGCCGACTCGGTGTGGCTGGAGCACTTGGAGGGACAAGAGATCCGGTTCGGCACCACACGTGCAGAGCAGGGTCCGACGGTTCCTCTGATCACCTACTCGAACGGTTTCGAGTGGGACGAGGATGTCGAGGTCTACGACGAGGGCTGGCGGGTCGAGCTGGCCAACAGGTCGTTGGGCGAAAGCTACAACGCTCTGTTGAACCACATCCACCTGTCGCCGCTGATCAACGCTGACTACACCGTGGCCACTGGCTTCGGCAACGAGACGGCGTTCACGACGGCACCCTCGGGGAACGAGCTGGAGAACATTCGACTGACCCTTCGTCAGGCGTTGCAGGATGCAGCAGGCAAGGAAGACTCGTTCGGGCGGAGACACCCGATCCGTCCGACCCTCGCTCTGATGAACCTGTCCACGGCCTACAAGGTCAACGATGCTCTCTCACTGATCGGCGACACCTCGGCAATCGGTGCCAGCGCAGGCACCGGCCTGTTCTTGGGTCGTCAGTCGGACACGGCGGGTGCAGCTGCAGGGTTCACGGGCCAAGCCCCGCTCCCTCCAGCCCCGAGCGTGAACGCGATCAGCTCGATCATCGTCTACGACGGCGACAACATGCAGATGGGGAACCTGCGTTGGGACTACGGCGGCATCTCGGATGACGACGTCTTCCTGATTCAGCCCAAGCGGAACATGTTCGAGTACATCAA
>SDBT01006397.1_pt1 | contig 19552 bp, 20 predicted proteins | sample 2277101 | NCBI WGS metagenome assembly SDBT01 (sample SAMN10404973, study PRJNA504765) | marine sediment metagenome | isolation source: marine sediment core GS10_PC15, 103 cmbsf | place: Arctic Ocean: Southern Knipovich Ridge | collected 2010 | reverse complement strand
TGGGAGAAGAAGGCGCTTTAAGGCAAATGGAACTGGAAAAGGCCTTCCGGGATGTCAAACTTTCCCAGATCTACGAAGGGACCAACCAGGTCAACCGCCTGGCCATAGCGGAAGAGCTGCTGTTAGGAAACAAGCTTCCCTGGGACTGAATCTAATCAAACCCAAATGTCAATAGATAGGATTCGAGGGTCGAGGATTCAAGGGATCATCCTACTTCGCCAAGGCTACGTAGGACAGGAGGGCTTAGGTCCCTGCTAATCCCTTCTATTCCTTGTTACTCCCCCTGTCCGCCATAGTTTTAACGAAGGCGGATGCTATTCCCTGAAGTGATTAAGGAGGAACAATGAAGACTATTGCCGTAACCGGTATCTCCGGATACCTGGGAAAGAATCTCTTGAGGCTGCTCGATAAGGATCCCGAGGTGGAAAAGATTATCGGGATTGATCTCAAGGAGCCGGGAGGTGCCTCGGATAAGCTCAAGTTTTATCGGATGGATATTAACGATCCCGCTCTCGGAGAGCTCCTTGCCAAGGAACGTGTGGATGCCGGTGTCCACCTGGCCTTTATCGTTGACCCCATCCACGATGCCGAACTTATGAGGAAGGTAAACATTGACGGCACCAGAAACTTCTTCGCTGCCTGTGAAAAGGCGGAGGTCAAGCTGATCCTGGTCACCAGCAGCACCTCGGCCTACGGAGCCTACCCGGACAACCCGATGCCGCTTTACGAGGATTCTCCCCTGAGAGGAAATGAGGATTTTCAATACGGCCGGGAGAAGAAGGAGATGGAGTCCATCTGTGAGCAGTATCGGAAGGACCATCCCGGGGTAACTGTTATCGTTGTCCGCCCCTGTATCGTGATGGGCCCGGAAGTGGATAACTACATCTCCCGAACCTTCCTCCGCCGATCCTATCCAATGCCTGATGACTGCAATCCGGAGTATCAGTTTGTCCAAGATGAGGATGTGGCCGGCGCCCTGGAGTTCCTCCTGAAGCAGGGGAAGGACGGGGCTTATAATGTCACCGGAGACGGGATTATGAAGCTCAGCGAGGTGCTGGAGATTGTGGGAACAAAACCGAGGAAGATTTCCTTCCGTTGGGCCTATCGATTGGCGAGCCTGTTGTGGAAGCTGAGAATTGCCCCGAGCGACCCCGGAATAGTTCACTACATCGCTTACCCCTGGGTGGCGAGCAACAAGAAGATAGTAAAACTGGGATATAAATTTAAATACAACTCGAAAGAGGCGCTCCTCAGCTTTTTAAAAGCTCGAGGCAAAGGATGAAAATAATATTTGAGGTTTCATCTGAATGAGATTTTTCTCTGTTAAAGATGATTATGGGAAATTATAAGTAAGCGGTGAAGATAGTAAGAGGCAGACAAGTTTATTTCAGTCAGCATGCGAAGGTAAAAATGGCAGATAGAGGGACTACCGAGGACGAGGTTGTTAAGGCAATTGAGGAAGGTAGTTCTGAGCCTACTCGTGGAGGTCGCATGCTATTTAGGAAAAATTTTACATTTGATGGTAAATGGCGAGGCAAACAATATTCAGTTAAGCAAGTTGCTCCAGTGGTTACCGAGGAAAAAATAAAATTATAATCATTACGGTATATGTATATTATTTTTAGGAGGTGGAAGATTATGAAAATAAGCTATGATCCTGCCATTGATGCTCTGGATATAAGATTTACTGACGAAAAGTTAGAGTGTGAGGTGATTCACTTAAGTGACCAAGTGGCTGTTGACATCGCTCAAGGAGGTAAGGTTGTTGCTATTGAGATATTGGATGCCAGTGAATTGATCCCAGGGTTAAAGGAAACCGGGGTTGAGATTGAGAATCTTTTGTCAAGATCATCTTTGGCTTCGATGGATCGCTAATGGAAGGGTGCTAAGGGGTCAGCCCTTGACATAGGACATTTCTTATCGGAGGGCAAGGAAGGCAGCACCTGGGCTTGAAGAAATTATTATTAATGTATTCGGCAATTATAGCAATTATTTGTGAATATAAGTTATTCGACTAACAGGTATATCAGCAGTTCTCAGAAAAATTAAAAGAAGATATAGGATTAGGGAATAAATTTGAGGCAATTTTGTCCAATGTCAAGTGCTGAGCCCTATTCCAGGCCCAGTTGGCAAAGGAGGTTCAGAATGGGTTATCCAAAAGCATGTGATGTATGTATTAAAGAAAAGGTAAATGCAGGCTTATTCAAAGGTGATATTGAACTTTCTGTAAGACCTTTTAAAGGAAGTGAACCCAAAGTTATGCTCGTAGGGCTAAATCCGACATTGCGTAAAGGAGAAGTTAAATGTGTTTTTGCCCTCGATAATGAAGATAGTTCAATCTATAAAAGCAATTATATTGTTGATGATATTTTAAAACCTGCCGGGCTTAAACTTGATCATATATATGCCACCAATCTGGTAAAATGTACTTTCCCTGACAATCAAGAGCCGGGAAGGATTTGTGGAAATGAAAAAGCGACAAAAGAATTCCTTTCCTCATTTTTTCGCTATTGCAGGAAACACTTTGAAACTGAGGTTCATGAAATCAAACCCAAGATCCTTATATCACTTGGCAAAATCCCACATCAACTACTTGTAGAAGCATTTAATTTGGATGAACATAATTTGGATGAGCAGGAAGTCGAAAAAGAGATGAAAAAGGCATTTAGCCACATCTATCATGTAGACTTGCTTAGGCATGAGATCTTTTATGCACCTTGTATTCGTAAAAAAGCTGAGGGGCACCAATATTTAAAGAATCTTTTTCCAATATTTATTAAGAATTTAAAGAAATGCGTAATTTCCGCTGGCATCGCTTAAAAGCAGATGTCCAACGTGGCTTTTCTGGATCAGTTACTCTAAACCACTACTAAGCACAAGATATTTAAATAATAACATAATGGTGGTATTAAGATGATCTTAGAAGAAAAGATTAATGAAGGTAGGGATTCTTTGTTTAGTAGGATTAGGAAATCTCTTCTTGGGAAGATAGCTGCTTATTCCTTGGCTGTTGGCTTGGCTTTTGGATATACAAATAATGCATTAGCAGAATATATTCACTTAAAAGATGGTTCAATTATTAAAGGAACTGTCAGTAGTCAAAATGCTAAAAGTATTAAAATCAAAACAGACTATGGAGAATTCAATATAGAAAAAGGAAAGATTAAAAGAATCGAACATGAGAAAAAGAAAACTTCTAAAATTGCTGGAAAGATTGCTTTTGTCTCAGATAGAAATAGAAATAAGGAAGTCTATGTGATGAATTCAGATGGAAGTAACCAGACTAATTTAACTAATAATCCTGCAGATGATTATGCTCCTGAATGGTCTCCTGATGGAAAGAAAATCGCTTTTACTTCAGAGAGAGATGTTAGGAAGATTGATCCTTATGGATTGGCTGCTGTTACTAATCCTGAAATCTATGTAATGAACTCAGATGGAAGTAACCAGACTAATTTAACTAATAATCCTGCATATGATATGTATCCAGCATGGTCTCCTGATGGGAAAAAGATTGCTTTTGCCTCAAGAAGAGATGGAAATGCTGAAATCTATGTAATGAATGCTGATGGAACTAATCAGACCAATTTAACTAATAATACCGCAACTGATAGTTCTCCAGCATGGTCTCCTGATGGAAAGAAAATCGCTTTTAAATCAAAAAGAGATGGAAATTATGAAATCTATGTAATGAATGCAAATGGAAGTAATGTAACTAGATTAACTAATTATTATGCATATGATGGAGATCCAGCATGGTCTCCTGATGGGAAAAAGATTGCCTTTTTGTCAGATAGAGATGGAAATGCTGAGATCTATGTAATGAATGCAGATGGAACTAATAAGACTAACTTAACTAATAATGATGCAAGAGATCAAGAACCAGCATGGTCTCCTGATGGGAAAAAGATTGCTTTTGAATTTCGTAGGTGTAGATATGGGTGTAGAAACAGTGAAATATGTGTGATGAATGCAGATGGAAGCAATCAGACTAATTTAACTAATAATCCTGCATATGATGGAGATCCAGGCTGGTCTCCATACAGGCCAAAAAAAGGAGTGGCGAGAGTTTCAGAAAAGGAAATTGTTTCTTCACCAATTTTAGAAATGGAAAAATATGAAGAATATGAAAAGAGATACCAGGAGATACAAGATACCTTAAAATTGGATACATTGGAAAAATATGATAGGGCAAAGCAATTTAGCGATTTATTAAAAAATGACCTCAGATACGAAAGTTCTGATAAAGCTATTGCTTTATATAAAAAGATTAAAGAAACTGATAGAGAGATAGAAAAGTTAATAGAAAATGAAATAAAAAGAATAGAAAGTATTAGAAAATTGAGATTAACCGGAAAGATTGCCTTTATGTCAGATAGAGAGGAGATCCTCACTACTGGAGGTGGTGAGAATGACATCTATGTAATGAACGCAGATGGAAGTGGTCAGAACAGATTAACTTATTATCCTAAATATGATGGGGATCCGGCATGGTCTCCCGATGGAAGCAAAATTGCTTTTACCTCAGATAGACATGGGAATAGGCGGCAAATCTATGTAATGAATTCTGATGGAAGTGAAAAGAATAGGTTAACTTATAATCCTATAGGTGATGCTTTTCCAGCATGGTCTCCTGATGGAAAGAAGATTGCTTTTGCCTCAGGTAGAGGTCCGAATTTTGAAATCTATGTAATGAATTCAGATGGAAGTAAGCAGACTAGATTAACTAATAATCCTGCAGATGATTGGTTTCCAGCATGGTCTCCTAACAGTAAAAAGATTGCTTTTAGATCAGATAGGGATGGAAATAATGAAATCTATGTAATGAATGCAAACGGGAGTAACAAGACTAATTTAACTAATAATCCTGGAGGTGATGCGTATCCAGCATGGTCTCCTGATGGAAAGAAGATTGCTTTTGCCTCAACAAGAGATGTATATGCTGAAATCTATGTAATGAATTCTGATGGAAGTGCTCAGACAAGGTTAACTAATAATCCTAAAGTTGACATCTATCCAGCGTGGTCACCTGATGGAACCAAGATTGCTTTTACCTCAAGTAGAGATGGAAATTTTGAAATTTATGTAATGAACGCAGATGGAACTAACCAGACCAGATTAACTAATAATCCTGCATATGATGGAGATCCAGCATGGTCTCCATAGGAAGAGTGTGAGAAACTCCATGTCTCACAAAAGAGGCTCCACCGCAATTGGAGAATAAATATATAACTACCTAAAATAATTAAAGAAATAAATTTTTAGAAGTAAAAAAGGCGTTCTTTTCTGCTATATAGTAAATGATTCCTTAGTTTTTAACCTAACAGAATAGCGAAAGCCACTAAAATACTGGATAGCCGGGGATTTTAGGGGGGGGCCTTCTTCGTGTCCACCCCTTACCTGTCCTGAGCCCTTCGACTTCGCTCAGGACAGGCCTATCGAAGGATTCAGGCCGATCCTTCGAGACGCCCCGATTAGCATCGGGGCTCCTCAGGACGTCGGCCCCTACAAAAAGTATTATTCGGGATGAAGATAATAGAGGAGATCATCTCTACCTTGACTGACGATCACCCGGTTACTCAGGTCCTGGTAGGGGCGCACCAGAGCGCGGTGACGAGCAAATACTGTGGACTTTCCTCAATCCTGCGGGATGAAGAGCTTCCCCACGGAGGACCTGCGGTCAGGGAAGCCGGGAATCTGACCAGGAAAACCGCCCGGGAGCTGGCAACCGATGCCCTCTCGGACAGCCTGCTGGAGGCAGCGATTGGAATGGCGGCGATTAATTCATTGATCCCGGTTGATGAAAATAAATGTGTGGAGCTGAATGCCTTTGAGATTCTTAAGGATAAAGGACACAATAAAAGCCTTACGGTGATCGGGCACTTCCCTTTTATCCCTGAGCTAAAGAAATTCACGAAGAAGCTGTGGGTTCTGGAGAAAAGGCTTCAGCCGGGTGATCTGCCGGCGGATATAGCCGACGATATTCTCCCTGCCTCCGATGTAGTTGCGATTACTGCCACCACCTTTATCAATCATACCTTAGAAGACCTGCTTCCCCTGTGTAAAAATAGCTTTGTGGTTATGCTGGGCCCCACCACCCCGCTGACCCCGTTGTTGTTCGACCACGGCATTGATGTCCTTTGCGGAGTCAAGGTGACTGAGCCTCAAAAGGCCCTGCGCTACATCAGCGAAGGGGCAAATTTCCGGCAGATTAAAGGAATAAAGCGTCTGACAATCACCAAGGAATAAGAAGGGATAATGTAGTGGATCAGGATAGCTGGGGCTTGTAGGGGTGGACCTCCGTGTCCACCCTCATTCGGGCCGACAGGGACGTCGGCCCCTACTTCATCCGAATCCTCTTAGCGGGGCTGGAAAGCCCCGCCTATCCAGCCTGCCTGTGCGTAGTGCGTAGCACGCAGACAGGTATAGGAAACTTTGAAGAAATTTTAAAATAAATGAATAAGGAGTCAGGTCTACACTCTTGACAATTTTATAATTAGAAAAATAAATTTGTTCTCAATTTAGCCGAAGAATGTTAATTGTTGAGATATGCACCTAATTCATTTTATTCTGTCAAGAGTGTAGACCCTATATCCTCGCTCTTCAAATTTACAAGGTGGTATGGCTGGGGATAGCATTGTCGATTGTAAGTTTATTTTAACCATTCAATATTTTGCATTAAGTTTTTGAGGAGGTGAGCTAAAATGTTCCAATTAGAATTTGATGGGATCATTTTTAAAGAAGAAAAAGCATTTATCGCCTATTGTCCAAAGCTGGATGTTTCCAGTTGTGGAAATACCGTTGATGAAGCCAGAAGAAATCTTAAGACTGCTGTTCGATTGTTTCTCGAAGAGTCTGAAAAAATGGGTACCCTGGAAGATATATTAAAGGAATCGGGCTACGAAAAAACTGATTTGAATCGCTGGATGACGCCACGACTTGTAGCAACTGAACTCATGTCTGTAGAAACATAGAATCCTAATGGCACGGATTACTCCTATTCCGGCAAAGCGGTTACGAAGACTCTTTGAGAAAGCTGGCTTTAAGTTTGTCAAGGCTGAAGGTGATCATTATGTATACACCAAAAAGGGAGTCATAAGACCAATTATAATTCCAGACTGGTCAGAGGTACCGGTTTTCATAATAAAAAATAATTTGCGCTCAGCTGGCATCAGCCGGGAAGAGTATTTCAAGCTTTTAAAGAAGGTAAAATAGATTTTTTTCTGCTCCTTCTGTCTCAACGAAGAATAGTCGAAAATGGGAACAGCGGGGCTGTTGAAATTTTTGATGAGGAAACACCAGAAAGAAAGGTATTTAAGGATAGGACTGATGGCTCTAACCGCAATCGGGTTAATTTCGGGATGCAGTAGTGGGGAAAAGAGAGAGAAGGCCCTGCTAATTTATGTGGGTGCGGGAATGAAAGACCCAATGAATGAAATAACAAAGGGATTCGAGAAAGAATACGAGGCAAAGGTTACTTATATCTACGGGGGCAGCGGAGTACTTCTTTCCCAGATAGAGACGCAAAGGATCGGCGATATTTTCCTGCCGGCCTCCGAATTCCATCTGGAGGTAGCAAGGCAGAAGGACTATATTGATTCTTATAAACCCGTGGTCAAGCATATCCCCATAATCATGGTTGCCCCGGGAAACCCGAAGGATATCCATACTCTTGAAGACTTAAGCAGAGAAGGTGTCAGGATCTCTCTGGGCCGGGAGAACGCCTGCGCCATCTGCAAATTGACCCCGATCATATTAAAGAAAGCAGGGATCTATGATAAGGTTCTGGCCCATGCCGTGACCAGCTCGAGGACAACCGTCAGCGAGATGTGTCTGGATGTTGCCCTCGGGCAGGCGGACGGCGCCGTGGTCTGGAGATCATTGGCCAATAAGTATGAAAAACAAGGCAAGGCGGAGATAATTGAGATAGATGAGAGATATAATATAATAGAGACAATCCCGATTGGGGTTTTGAAATTCACCCGGGACAGGGATAACGCCGAGAGATTCATGGATTACACAATCTCCAGAAAAGATGTATGGGAAAAATGGGGTTATGAGCTTATTTCTTCAGGGAATAGCCCTGTCCGCCATAGTCCCGATGGACATCGGGACGACGGCGGAAGGGAGTAGCATCCGCCGTCGCTAAAGCTATGGCGGACAGGGGGAATAGCAAGGACTTGAACCCTATATCTATTGTTTAGCCATAATAATTTGTGATGAGCCGACTTTTTTATCTCACTTTAGTCTACCCACTGCTGGTAATCCTCACTGTCCTGGCTTTATTCACCTTCACAACACCCTCCTCACTGCTCTCCGGCATATTAAATGAGGAGATACTTTCTGCGATTAGATTGAGCCTGATCAGCGCTGCCGGGGCCACATTCCTGGGTATTCTGGTAGGGATGCCCATTGCTTACCGGTTAGCAAGACGCAATTTTTACGGGAAGAGTGTAATTGAAACACTCATTGATTTACCAATCTCTATTCCTCCCCTGGTTTGTGGGGTTGGTCTCCTTCTCCTGTTTGGTGCAAATGGCTGGATCGGAAAGGGCTTAATGGAGTGGGGAATCCAGATCATCTTTACCTTGAAGGGGGCAATACTGGCACAATTCTTTATCGCTACCCCTCTGTTTATCCAGACCGCGAAATCGGCATTTGCCACTATTGACCCTTCATTAGAGAAGGTAGCAAGAACCCTGGGGGCAACCCCCGTAAAGGCATTTTTGAAGGTGACCCTACCGCTCTCCTGGGTTGGGATAGTTACCGGGATAACCATGACCTTCGCCCGATGCCTGGCGGAGTTCGGGGCCACCCTTATGCTTGCCAGTGCAGTTGCATATAAAACCGAAACCCTTCCCCTGGCAGTCTTTATGAATATGTCCACTGGCGACCTTAATCTGGCAGTGGCAGCGGCAGTTATCTTGATCTCAATCTCCTTTAGCAGCCTGCTTATCCTCAGGATGGCAAGTAGATACTTATACCGGGGATATGTTTCTAAAGTAAGAATATAAAAAATTTAGGAGGAATAAGGGTTTGATCGAGCTCAAACAACTTAATTTCAAAGCGGGAGATTTTGAGCTTTCCAATATCAATTTGAAAATCAAGGAAGGCGAGTATTTTGTGCTTCTGGGCCCGACCGGGGCCGGTAAGACCTTACTGATGGAATGCATTGCCGGGCTTTATAAAGCAAAGGGCAGGATCTTTTTGAACGGCAATGAGGTAACTGACAACCCCCCGGAGAAAAGAAATATCGGATATGTCCCTCAGGACTATGCCCTATTTCCTTTTCTCTCGGTGAGGGAGAATATTATCAGCGGTCTTAGATTTAAAAAAATCCCGGAGGCAAAGGCTTCCCAAGTGATCAACCGGATTACCACTATGCTTGATCTAAATAAAATAATGGACCGTTCCCCCCGGAACTTAAGCGGCGGAGAAAAGCAGCGAGTTGCTCTGGCCCGGGCCCTGGTAACCGAGCCTCAGTTTCTCCTGCTGGACGAACCCTACTCGTCACTTGATGCCGGCATGCGCCACCAGCTCTGGGTTCAGATGCATAACCTCCACCGGGAACTGAAAAAGACCTGCCTGCACATAACCCACGACCTTGAGGAGGCATTTACCCTGGGAGAAGAGATTGCGGTGATGATTAATGGGAGGATTGCACAAACCGGAACACCCGCAGAGGTGTTCTATCATCCCCGCAATCAGGAGATAGCGCGACTCCTGGAGCTCGGTAACATCCTGAGGGGAGAAGTAGTGGAGATTGATCGAAAAGACGACCGGATAAAAGTAAAATGCGAGGATTACTACCTCACCCTGCCCTACCGTGATGGGGTTCAACTGAACCAGGAAATAAGCTTCTGTATTTCCCCGCATGAGGTAAAGATAATCCGAGAGGGTCGGCCGATCCGGGATTCATTAAAGGATAATCTTTTTAAGGGGCGGATCGTGAACTCGGTATCCCATGGGATGAGCTATACCCTATTCTTCAAGATCGGAGATTCCCGGGATACCGCTGATAGACACGACTTTGAGGCCAAGCTTCCGGCACACAATTATCTTAAATTAAATCTTGCCGAGGGAAAAGAGGTTATGGTCAGCCTCCGAAAGAAGGCTATCCATATCTTTGAGGATTAATCAACTGATTGGAAGTATTAACAAATGACTCCGTATGAACGAATGTTAGCCGCGGTTTTAGGGGAAGAGGTAGATCGGATACCGGTAACCCCTATTATCTGCAGTGCTTCTCGCCAGCTAACCGGGATCAGCTATGCCCAGTGGGCAACCGATCCGGATTTAGCTACCCAGTCACTTCTGCAGGCCCAAGAGCTTATCGGCTTTGATGGGTTTATCACTTTATTCGACCTCTCGGTAGAGGCCGCTGACTTCGGACAGAAAATCATCTATCCCCTTGATAACACCCCTTATCCTGATTATGGTGATCCGTTTATCAAAAGTGCCGGGGATTACCACAAGCTCGAGTCGTTTTCCTGGAAGAGAGCCCGGAGGATGAAGAATATAATAAAAATAATAGAGAATTTAGTTGCCCTGAAGGGTAACGAGATCCCTACCGTAGGATTCCTTTGGGGGCCCTTGGGAGTGGTGGGTATGCTTCGCCGACCGAACAATCTCCTTACCGATATGGTAAGGCATCCCCAGGAGGTGCACCGGGCTTTAAAGATCGTAACCGAGGTGCTCTGTGAGTATGCCTTTGCCCAGTGCCGGGCCGGGGCAATTATGGTCTGTCTGGATACCCTTTATGCCTCGCAGAGTATGCTCAGCAAGCAGATGTGGGAAGAGTTTGAAGGGCCTTACGTCAGGAAAGTAGCCCAGGCTATTAGAAAGCAGGGGAGTATGGTGCTCCTACATAACTGCGGCGACCGCCCTTATTTTGATGTGCAAATTAAATGGCTCAAGCCGATTGCAATTAACTTTGCTGACCTGCCTGATGACTGTGCCGACGACCAAGAGCTTAAGCAAAAATACGGTAAGAAAGTAATCCTGATTGGTTATGTTGATACCTCAATCCTCTGCCTGGGAAGCCCGGATGAGGTTAAAGCCGAATGTGAAAGCAAGATCGAAAGTCTGGGAAAGGGAGGACGTTTTGTCCTGGCTCCGGGGTGTGAGTTCCCTCCTAATGGCCCTCTAAGCAATGCCCAGGTAATGATGGATGTGGCTAAAGATTTTGCAAAGAGATAGGTGGACGGAAGGGAAACATTCATATCTTCGGGAAAAGTAACTATTCTTGTCTTATTTAAAAATGAAAAATACTGATTATTGGGATTTGGTCATTGGGATTTACAAATTGCCAGCGGCAGGAGACTGAAGAATGGCAGACAACCAAGGCCCTGATCTTATTTGGCGGCTGAAAGAAGGCATGATCAACTACGATGAAAATGCGGTTAAGGCTGCTGCCCATGAAGTGGCCAGTTCGGGTATGGACGCCAAGAAAGCCATAGTTGAGGGCTTAGTTGCCGGCATGAAAGCAGTGGGTGAGCTCTATGATAGGAAAGAGGTCTTCCTGCCTGAGATCTTGATATCTACTGAAATCTTTTATGCTAGTCTCCACATTTTAAGCGGGGGGACAGGGGCAGAGGATTTACTGCCGGAGAAAATAGGGGAGATAGTAATTGGCACGGTTGAGGGAGATATCCATGACCTGGGGAAAAATATAGTTAAGATAATGCTGGAGACCTCAGGATTTGTGGTTCATGATTTAGGGGCTAATGTCCCGGCAGAAAAGTTTGTGGATGAACAGAAAAAGAGCGGCGCGAAGATCGTTGCCCTATCGACCATGATGACTACCACCCTGATGGAAATGGAAAAGATTATTAACTTAGTCTATTCCCAGAAATTAAATGCCAAGATCATAATCGGGGGGGCAGCGGTCACTCCGGAGGTTGCTCACCGATTTGAGGCCGATGGATTTGCCCCCAATGCGTTTGCCGCAGTTCAGGTGGCAAAGAGATTGATCTTTGGGGAGAAGTGATGACGGGAATTATCTTAGCCGGTGGTAAGGGCTCCCGGCTTAAGCAAGATAAAGCCTTCCTGAAAATCGGAGGCAAAAAGATTGTCGAGAAGATCCTCGATACCTTTAACTCCCTGTTTGAAGAGAAGATTATTGTCATCGACAAGCTCAGCGACATTTATGAGAGCCTTGGGTGCAGGGTTGTCACCGACCTTATTCCCGGGAAAGACTCCCTGGGAGGGATCTACACCGGGCTCCATTTCTCCTCGTTCCACCACTCATTTGTAGTTGCCTGCGATATGCCTTTTATAAACAAGGATCTCATCGAGTATTTTAAAAGTGTGGCGGATGATTATGATGTGGTAGTGCCTGAGGTTTCTTCCCGCCTCGAGCCCCTGCATGCGATATACTCAAAAAGATGCCTCAAACATATGGAAAAACTCATCAATGAAGATAATCTACGAATACTTGATTTCTACAACCAGGTCAGGGTAAGAACTATCTCTGACCGGGAGATTAAAAAATTTGACCCCCGGATGAGGGGCTTTTTTAATGTAAATACCCAGGATGATCTAAGGGAAGCACTGAGAATATCTCAAGAGCTCAGGGAGGAGGTTGAATGATTCCAATCGTGTGTATCGTTGGTATGTCCGGCAGCGGGAAGACGACCTTGATTGAAAAACTGATCCCTGAGTTAAAGAGATCGGGATACCAGGTGGCTACCATCAAGCACGACACCCACGGCTTTGAGGTGGACAAAGAGGGAAAAGATAGCTGGCGTCATAAGCAGGCAGGGGCAAAGTTGGTGATAATCTCATCTTCTAAAAAGATTGCCCTGATTGAGGATGTGGAGAGGGACTCAAAATTAGAGGAGCTGAGACAGTGGTTTGTAAAAGATGTGGATATCATTCTCACCGAAGGCTATAAAAGCAGTCCCCATCCCAAGATAGAGGTTTCCCGAAGTGAGTTGCACTCGGAGCTGCTCTGCACCCGGGAGGACAATTTAGTTGCCATTGCTTCTGATCGAAAATTTGATCTTGGCGTTCCTTGTTTAGATCTAAACGACGCTAAAGGCCTGGCCCGGCTTATCGAAGAGAAATTCTTGAAATAAGTGCTGGGGCATTAAAGAAAGGAGATAAAAGATGGAGATCGCGTACTTGCGAAGCTTGGCTAAAGTCGCGGGTATGATGGTCGGGTCGCAGTTAGCGATGAGGCGCTGGCACCTGAGCCCTACCCTGCTCGGAGAGTTCGTCGAGCTTCAGGCCAGGAGATTCCCGGAAAAGAAAATCTTCATCTTCGAAAACGAAGGAAAGCCGGATGAGATCCTGACCTATTCTGAACTCAACCGCCGCTCCAACCGGCTTGCCCGGGAGCTTAAGCGTCGGGGCTTGAGACCGGGTGACCGATTTGCCCTTTTAATGCGCAATCACCCGGAGGTAATTGTCTCATTCGTTGCCGCCTCCCGGGCCGGAACCGTGGCGGTGCCCATTGACCCCCGAAGCAAGGGGGATATTCTTGAGTATACCCTTTCGGACTCGGCGGCCCGGGCCCTCATTTTCGCCGACTATCTTGTGGATGAGGTCCGGCCAGTACTACCCCGTCTTCCGGAACTGAAGCAGATTATGGTTCTTAATTCCCGGGACGAGGGTGAGAAGGACATCCACGAGTTTGACCCCGTGGACGAGATTCTCTCCTCGGGACCAGATGATGCGGAACATCCGAAGATTGGCGATATGGACCCCTTCGAGATCATCTACACCTCAGGCACCACCGGTAAGCCCAAGGGTGTGGTTCAGCCCAACAATAGCTTCTTCTTCCGCTCCGGGCTGGGGCATTTCTTCGGCTACCGCCGCGATGAGGTTCTCTACAACGGCCTCTCGCTGACCCACGGCAACGCCCAGGCAGTAACCGCCTTCCCCGCCCTGCGGATGGGGATACCGGCAGTCTTTAGCCGGAGATTTACCAAGAGACGGCTCTGGGACATTACCCGGAAGTACGGGGTCACTTCTTTCTCTCTCCTGGGAGGGATGGCAGCCGGGATCTATAACGTGCCGCCCAGGCCGGACGATTCGGACAACCCGGTGCGCCTCGTGGTAAGTGCCGGGACCCCTCGAGCTATCTTTGAGGATTTTGAACGGAGGTTCAATGTCAAAATCCTTGAATGGTATGGAGCAGTAGAGGGAGGGTTCACTTACCGCCCATCCGGCCGCGGCCCGGCTGGCTCTTTTGGAAAGGCAAGGATCCCGGGATTGATCGAGTTCAAAATCGTCGATGCGGAGGACCAGGAGTGCGCCCCCGGAGTTATGGGGGAGCTCGTCTCCCGGATGAAGGTAGGGTCTACCAAGGTGGAATATCACGGCAAGGCTGAGGCCTCGGAGAAGAAGACCCGGGGCGGTTGGCTGCGAAGCGGAGATATCGGACATCAAGACAAGAACGGCTGGCTATTCTTCGATCATCGTAAGGGAGGAGAACTCCGGCGTCATGGGGATTTTATCCCGGCTGATTTCGTCGAGAAGGTCATTGGCGAGGTCCGCGAGGTCTCGGAAGTTTACCTCTATGGGATACCGGCGTCCTCCGGCGCCCCCGGAGAGAGCGACCTGGTAGCTGCGGTTGCCCCGGGTGAGGGCATGACTATTGAACCCAAAAAGATATTCGTGCATTGTCAGAAGGGTCTGCCTGCCAATTTCGTCCCCAGCTATGTCCAGGTTCACCCGGAGATACCCAAGACCCCTTCGGAGCGGCCCAAGGATCATCAGCTCAAGACCACCTTCGACCCGAAGGCGGAGAATGTCTATAGTTTGGAGAAGCTGAAGTGAAACACTCTGCCCACAGGGCGGATAATTTCCCCCCCCTTGCCTGTCCTGATCCCTTCGCTACCGCTCAGGATAAACTCCGTCGAAGGGATAGGGGAGCAATCCACATACTTTCCTCCCCCTTGATGGGGGAGGATTAAGGTGGGGGTGAAAATTGATGGTGGGCAACATTCAAATATCCCCCTCACCCTAACCCTCTCCCTCCAGGGGAGAGGGAATTATATGGGTGTCACATCCTTCGACAGGCCTGTCCTGAGCTTGTCGAAGGGCTCAGGACAGGGAACGGGGTATTTCTGACATATTTTTATAAGTGGATAGGCGGGGCTTTCCAGCCCCGCTAAGGTGGATTTATAACGGGGCAAATCAGGATGAGTGAAGATCGATTATCGAGCAAGCAGCTCTTAAATTACGGGCTTCCGGCATTCGGGATCTCGATTATGCTGGTAGCCCTGACAGTATACCTCCCCATATTCTATACCGACACTCTCCTGCTCGGAACCCATCTATTAAGCCTTGTTTTCCTGGTGGGGAGATTTTGGGATGCGATAACCGATCCCCTAATGGGACACATCTCGGATAGAACCCGGAGCCGGTGGGGTAGGAGAAGACCGTACTTTCTGATAAGTGCCCTTCCCCTTGCCATAACATTCTTCTTAATTTGGTCCCCGGCAGCCTCGCTTTCTCCTACCGGGCTCTTCTTGCACTTACTTATCCTGTATCTCATACTCTATACCTTCTGGACGATCTTTGTTATCCCTTACATCTCTCTCGGCGCGGAGATGAGTATGAACTATCACGAGAGAACCCGGCTGTTCGGAGCCAGGCAGATCTTCGGTCTCGCGGGTGCGGTTGTTGGCACAATTTTATTCGATTTTGTCCGGTTTACGGACGATATTAGAGAAGGTTATTCTCTGATCGCAGGAGCAGTTGGCCTGCTTACCATGCTCCTGATCCTTATTATATTCAGAGGAGTAAGAGAGAACCCTGATTTCCAAACCCGGGAGCCCATTCGCTTTTTTGAAGGCCTGAAGGTCACCTTCAAGAATCGGGCCTTTTTAATACTGCTGATTGTCTTCTTGTTACTTCTGGCCGGCGGGAGCTTCTTATATCCGCTCACCCCTTACATTGCCAAGTATGTGGTGGGCGATCCCAGGCTGGTGCGCTATGTCGTGTTGTGTTATATCGGGGGGGCCGCCTCCTCTATCTACCTCTGGGTAAGGTTGGCCCGGAAGATAGGTAAGAACAAAACCTTGACCATATCCATGTTGGTTGCAGCGGCTGCATTTCTCCTGGCCTTCACATATCATCAGGGTACCTGGCTTCGCTGGCTTATCCTGGCCGCAATCTCCGGCACCGGTTTTGGATGTGCACTAACCGTCTTACCCTCGATAGCAGCGGATGTCATTGACTCGGATGAGCTGGAGACTGGCCGACGCCGGGAGGGAGCCTTCTTCGGCGTCTGGACTTTCGTGGAGAAGAGTGCGGTAGGTCTGGCAGTTTTTATCGGCATAAGCGGTCTGCATGTAATTGGATACGAGCCTAATGTGGAACAGACACCCCAGGTTATCCTGGGCATGAAGCTGCTATACTGCATCCTTCCGGGAGTCTGCCATGTGGCGGCGGCTATTATTTTCCAAAAATTCCCGATTACCGCTGAGGTGCATGCCCGGATAAGGGCCGAGCTTGACCGTAGGAATGCTGAGCGTAAGTCCAAGCCGCCTTAGAAGGCGGATTGGAAATTGTAAATTAAAAATTGCAAAATGAAAAGGTAATAGATTGTAGATTCTAATGATAAATTGCAAAATCCAAATGACAAATCCCCCTCCCCTTTACCCCTCCCACCCGGGGAGGGGAATGAGGTGGAGGATATAAATTGCAAAATATAAAGGTAATAAAATGAAAGGGGGAAAAATGTTGACCAGAAGACTTTTGGCCTTTAGCGCAGTTATGGGGACTGTCCTGACATTCGGTTTAACCGTGCGGGCCCAGGAAGTAAATACCCCGATTGCAGCGGCAAAGACCATCACCCGGATCGAGGATCCGGTACTCATGGAGGGGAAGCTCTTCCCTGAGCTGATGGAAAAAAAGATCGGGAATCTCCGCCTCTTTGCCTTTTTCCAAGGGAACTTCAAGCCGATCCCCTTTCAGGTGGATGAGAAGCTGCCGGATGGAAGCTATGTCCTTCCCAACCTTGCCCCCGGGATGCAAGAAGGAAAAGATGTCAGAACCAAGGATGAGGATCAGGGGCTTTTCGACGAAAACGATGACCTAATCTTTCTAATCAAAGATACCGGGGATCAGGCACCTAAATCACTCTGGAAAGAAGGATATGATAAAGGGATGGAGATTATCGTAACCGATCCTCTTACCGGCGGCAAGGGATATGCCTATCTGCTTCACTTCGGTCTCCCTCCCCCTCCCTCGGAGGTGGACTATGTAAAGATTCACCAGGAAAAAGACCGGGGCACAATAGAAGCCCCTAACTATACCTTAGGGGGTCCCGAGGAAGAGTTTTATTACGATTATCTTTCGATCATCGGGGGGGATGGGAAGAAGGGACCTGATCTGGTGGACCGGATGGAGAAGATAAGAGCAAAAGTCAAGACACGCCGCTTCCTCCTAAGTATTGGATTTCGCTTTGGATTTGATGTGGTGACAAAAACCATCACCGTAGCCTGGAAAGATGGCCCGGTAAGGGTAATTAAGCGGTCAAAGGGTGCCATGGATTTCAAAATAATTAAAATTAAAGGGGGTGGTTACTCAGAGAGCTATTTCTACTTCAACCATTACAGCAGACCGATAATCCTCGAACTACCTATCAACCTGGATAAAGTTCTCAGCTCTTTCGATCTTTACGGGGCATGTGATTTTACCAAAGAGACCTACGGCTCGAAAGTTTACGATCCGGTCAATACCCGGGGGACTCTGTTGGACGGGAAGATGAGTGAGGCCGAGAAGGCCCTGATCACCGATGTCGACCACGATTGGGTCGTGGGCACCTCTCCTGAGATGGGAACAGTCTTCCAGCGCCTGTTCTTCCCCCCGGAGTGGTTGAAGCATGTAAAGAGGAGAAGCTACATCCTGGATGATGAAACTATAAACGATGAGCCCGAAGACAACCCCGGCCAGGTCAGGATCGGGTATTATTTCGGGAATTTTGTCAAATGCCTTTTAAAAGGGCGCCATGTTTATTACGAGTATTACTACTTTCCCGAAAAGTTCAAATGGGGCGAGCAGGACAAGATCCTGAACATTATCGATAATCCGTTGAAAACCGAGGCCGGGATCGGGATAGAATAACTAATGGCCAAATCCCAGTGAATAACCCCGCCCACAGGGCGGGGCATCTTAAAAAGAAAGGAAATATATTAAGAGCATTCATCCCCGCTCACAGAGCGGGGTATTCTGCTGAGATTTCATAAAATTCGTGCCTGCCCTCCGTCTTGTCCTCCATAGCTTTAGCGTAGGGGGAAGCTTTAGCGAAGGAGGGTAATTCGTGTAATTCGTGGTTAAACTCCCAAAGGAAAATTATTTCGTGTAATTCGTGGTTAAAATCCCAAAGAGAAGTTTTCTTCGTGTATTTCGTGTAATTCGTGGTTAAAATCCCAAATAGAAGTTTTCTTCGTGTAATTCGTGTAATTCGTGGTTAAAATCCCAAAGGGAAATTTTCTTCGTGTAATTCGTGTAATTCGTGGTTAAACTCCCAAAGAGAAATTTTCTTCGTGTAATTCGTGTAATTCGTGGTTAAATCCCCAAATCCCAATAAAATTCGTGCCTGCCCTCCGTCTTGTCCTCCATAGCTTTAGCGAAGGAGGGTAATTCGTGGTTAAAATCCCAAAGAGAAATTTTCTTCATGTAATTCGTGTAATTCGTGGTTCAATTCCCAAAGAGAAATTTTCTTCGTGTAATTCGTGTAATTCGTGGTTCAATTCCCAAAGAGAAATTTTCTTCGTGTAATTCGTGTAATTCGTGGTTCAATCCCAATTCAATAAATGGAAAATTCGCCGTAGCTTTTACATTTTGCCTAAATTTTAATTGCATTATTTAAACAAACATGTTATCATTCCAACAAATATGTAATCATGATGGAGGGATATACTATGGTTCGCACACAAATTCAATTAACCGAGGAGCAGGCTGCTCGACTAAAAAGATTGGCAGCTACCAAGGGGGTATCCGTCGCAGAATTGATTCGACAAGGGGTGGAAGTATTACTCCACTCTACCGGGACTATCAGCCCTGAGGAGCAACGTCAGCGAGCAATCGCAGTGGCTGGTCGTTTTCATTCAGGCCGTTCTAATTTATCTATCAAGCACAATGACCACTTGGCTGAGGTATATAAGAAATGACCTTTTTTATTGATACATCAGCATTCCTGGCAATTTTGGATGCAGATGATGAAAATCAGCAGAAGGCCAGGGAAAAATGGGAAGAGCTTATTTCGCAAAATGCTGTTTTAGTCTGTAGTAACTACATTCTGGTTGAAGCCTTTGCCTTGATTCAACATCGTCTTGGAATGGAGGCACTCTGTGCCTTTCAGGAAGATGTGGTCCCATTGTTGACTATTGAGTGGGTTAACGAATCTGTCCATCAGATAGGGGTAATGGGTGTGCTATCTGCCGCTAAAAGGAAACTCAGCCTGGTAGATTGTGTCAGTTTCGATATAATGCGACAACTGGGAATCAAGTCGGTGTTTGCATTTGATCGACATTTCAAAGAACAGGGTTTTGAATGTATTCCCTGATTCGGCGAAAATAGGGAACCACGTGCT
>SDBT01006396.1_pt1 | contig 19552 bp, 17 predicted proteins | sample 2277101 | NCBI WGS metagenome assembly SDBT01 (sample SAMN10404973, study PRJNA504765) | marine sediment metagenome | isolation source: marine sediment core GS10_PC15, 103 cmbsf | place: Arctic Ocean: Southern Knipovich Ridge | collected 2010 | reverse complement strand
GGATGGGGCGCTGTCCTGGGCTACCAACGGAAAGCTTCAGCTGAAGGTCTCGGGAATCTACCAGGAGATCCTGTGGAGGACTCTGGCCGACTCCCCGAATCAGAAGGAGCGGGCACTGTTCGAGCGAGCCTGGGATTTGACCCGCCATGCGGTGGAAACTCTGACGAATGCCTATGATGAGTTGATCGCGGGGAAAGATTCTCGCCAGGTGCGCGGGTTGCTGGCCGACCGGGCGCGGCTGCAGCAGGAGGCCGAAGCCGCCGGGATTGACAGCGACGGTGTGGCGCTGATTAGTAGGGTCCTGGCCTATGGTCCGGGGCAAGCGAGGCTCGCCAGGGAACTGATGGCCTCGGCCGAGCCGTCGGATAAGCGGGCGACGGATGACTTCTTTCGCCATTTCGCCTATATGGTCTTCCGCGAACTGCGGGGGGATATCTACGCCGCCATGACCCTCGACACGTGGGATGAGTATGCCCGACGCGTGGCTGATTACACCCGGATGCGTGTTCGCGATCTGGGGCTGGCCGGCGATGGATGACATGCGAGTCACCGGGGGAGGGAATTTCATCAGGAGGATAGGATGATCAAGTATGCGGCCAATGTGACCATAGCTTTCAAAGAATACGAGTTTTATGAGCGCTTCCAGCGGGCAACTGACGCTGGCTTCGGAGCGGTCGAGTTCATGTCCCCCTTCGTCTACGATGTGGAGGAGATACTGAGAGCGGTGAAGGCGGCAGGTGTCAAGGTAGTCCAATTCAATTTCATGGATGGCGATCTGGCAGCGGGGCAGCGCGGCCACGCCAGCCATCCGGATAAGGTCGAGGCGTGGCGAGAGGAATGTGGGCTGGCTTTGGAGCTAGGCAAGCGTATGGGAGTGCGCCAGATCAATTCGCTGGCAGGAATCAAGCTCGATGGCGTCAGCCGCGAGGAGCAGATCGCTTGTCTGGTGGATAATTTGAGATGGGCGGTTGCCAAGCTGAAAGAGGCGGGGCTCCCCATGATGCTGGAGCCTCTGAATACCTACGACAACAAGGGCTACCTTTTAGGGACAAGCCGTGAAGGTCTTGCCGTCTTGGATCGGGTGAACAGCCCGTGGGTTCGGTTGCAGTACGATGTTTATCACATGCAGCGGATGGAAGGTGATCTGGTCAACACCATTCGAGCGAACATCGATCGCATCGGACACGTTCAGATCGCTGATAACCCGGGCCGCCATGAGCCGGGAACAGGGGAGATAAACTACCGCTTCGTCCTGGGGGCGCTGGATGAGGCGGGTTACGATGGCTATGTGGGCCTGGAGTACGTGCCTTCGGGGAAGACGGAGGATTCCTTCGGGTGGTTGTCCAAGGACAAATGAGAATCGTCCACGGTGGCGGATCTCAATCTCTGAAGCTCATGTTGCCGTCATGTTGCGGGGTGGTGAGCAGCGGAATCTTCACTTGCGAAAGGAGAGAAGGATATGGCTAAACCTATCATCGGTTTCGTAGGGCTGGGAATCATGGGGCGTCCCATGACGAAGAATCTCATCAACGCGGGTTATCCTCTAGTGGTTTACGATATCGTGCCCGGGGCGACGAAGGAAGCCGTCTCGCTGGGCGCCAAGGAGGGCAAGACGGCCGCTGAGGTGGCTTCACAGAGCGATGTGGTCATCACCATGTTGCCCGATTCTCCGGATGTTGAAGAGGCTGCCCTTGGCCCCGACGGGGTGATGGAGGGCATTCGCAAGGGCTCGATCTACGTGGACATGTCCACCATCGCGCCGGCGGTGGCGCTCAAGACGGCGGAGGCGGGCGAAAAGAAGGGTGTGAAGGTCCTGGATGCGCCCGTCAGCGGCGGCGATGTGGGTGCGCAGAAGGGCACCCTGTCCATCATGGTGGGTGGGGATCAGGAGACCTTCGACAAGGTAAAGTCTATCTTTGACGTGATGGGCAAGGCAATTCTATGCGGCGACAATGGAGCTGGCCAGGTGGTGAAGGCATGCAATCAGATCCTGGTGGGCATCGAGATCGCAGGAGTGGCGGAGGCCCTGACCCTTGGCGCCAAGGCTGGTGTGGATCCGGCCAAGATCGTGGAGGTGCTGTCGGGCGGTTTGGCTCGATGCGGTATCTTGGAGAATCGTGGTCAGCGCATCGTGAAAGGCGATTTCGACCCCGGATTCCGGTGCCGACTGCACTACAAGGATATGCGGATCGCCGTCGACGCCGGGCAAACGTACGAGGTTCCCTTGATGCTCACGGGGCTGGTGCACGAGATGTTCAAGCGCATGGTTGTGGCGGGCCGGGGCGAGTACGATCACAGCGGGCTGATCACGTTGGTGGAGGACCTGGCGGATGTCCAGTGTCGGGCATTTGAATAGTTGGTGACATATCGGCAAGCGACGTGTCGCTTTCGCTGTGAATCCAGCATCGCGCCAGAGGCAGGGGTGAGGTGATCTCGCCCCTGTTTTTCTAGGCTACGTTGTTGAAGCAGAGAACGATGGCCATCACGATGCCACCCGTCAAGGCGCCGGCTACGGTCTGGCTGACGGTGTGTCGACCCAATCGGACGCGTGACCAAGCGATGAGAGGTACGCCGGCGACCACAGGAGCGGCGACATATCCGAACAGGCTCCATATCATCACAGCCGTTCCTGCTGCTGCCATGGAATGCACGCTGATCTTCCAGCGCAGCGTCACCGAGAGCACGATCGCCGTTTGGGCCCAGGCAGCCTCGCAAAGAGCTGCCAGCAGTCGGGGAGCAGTGCCAAGGTCCATCGCAAGCCATGCGATCGTCGAGCCAGCCAAAGTTGCCAGAATGGGCTTGATTCGCTGATCTCTCACCGACAAATCGAGATCGGTGATCTCTCCTTTGAGCCTCAGGTACAGGATGAAAAGGAGAGGGCTCAGTATGACCGCCACAAGGATGGCTGCCGCCCACATCCATGCTGTGGGGTCAGCCGAGGCGTGGGCGCCCAGGAGGATACCCACCAGGACTGTCATCGGTGGACTGCCCACCAGCGAAACCCATCTCGCCAGCCGCTCATCCCAGCTTGGCAAGATGACCTCAGTTTGCACGTGAAGCATCGTTTGGAATGGACACTTGGGTCATGGAATAAGCTCCTAGAAGGCCGCAAAGATGGCCGCTCTCGCTGAGAGCGGCCATCTTCTCACCTGAGGGAGGTCTCCGGCTTCGCGCCCTATTCGAAGATCCAGGGATCCAAAGAACGGGAATAAGATAGCATCTCATCATCATCGAAGAACAAGGCCACTTCGGTGAGGGCGCTCTCCGGCGAGTCGGAGCCGTGGATGAGATTGCGTCCGATTTCCAGGGCGAAGTCGGCTCGGATGGTCCCCGGTTGGGCCTCAGCTGGATTAGTGGCGCCCATCGTCTTGCGCACCGTCTCGATCGCCCCATTGCCCTCGATCGCCATCACCACCACGGGGCCGGATGTGATGTACGAGACCAATCCTTTGTAGAAAGGCTTGCCTTTGTGAATGCCGTAGTGACGCTCTGCCAGCTCCTTGGTCATCCGCATCATTTTCATGGCGGCGATCCGCAGTCCTCGCCGTTCCAATCTCTGGATGACGGTTCCCACGAGTCCTCGCTGTACGGCGTCGGGCTTGATGATAGCCAGTGTGCGCTCCATGATGGGAAGGTTTCCTCCTTGCGGGTTAAGTTTCGGGGTCACACCCTGCCCGCTCGATCGTCCAGGGCATGTAACTTATACCACAAGAGCCTTCCGTTCGCAATCAGGTGACCCTGACCATCTGTCCCCGAGTCTCGGCCACCACCAGCTTGATTATAGCCTTCAGCGTGTCGAAGACCCCGACCCCCTGGGCGGCGATCGAGGAGAAGCAGGGCGCCCCGTTGCGCCCTAGGTCGGCCCGCAACAGGGCCTCGGGGACCGCCTCAGGCGCATCCCGCTTGTTCAACTGGAGGACGAGAGGGAAACTGGAGGGCTCGAGCCCCAATTCCCGAAGGTTCTGCTCCAGGCTGCGCATGGCGGCGATGTTGCTCCGCCTCATGTAGGGCTGCGAGTCGGCCACGAAGACCACTCCATCGACGCCGGGAAGAACCAACTTGCGGCTGGCCGCATAGCGGACCTGCCCCGGCACTGTGTACAGGTTGAAGCGCGGCTTCAGCCCCTCGATCTCCCCTAACTCCAGTTGCAGCAGATCGAAGAAGATGGTGCGGTCCTCTCGCGTCTTCAGCGAGACCAACTCTCCCCGTATCCTGGGGTCGACCTTCGAGTGGATGTGGATCAGGTTGGTCGTCTTACCGCTCAGGGGCGGCCCGTAGTAGACGATCTTTATCTCGATCTCTCGCCGCTTCGGATTGATGAACATCGCAAGGCCTCACATCATGGCGACCCGAAAATATCCTCTAGTCGGTCGTTCAGCGAATCCTCAAACGCCTCGCTGAACGCACCCCCTACCCGCTCCAACGCCACCTCGAACTGGCCGGTCAGCTTCAGCAGCTCCTCGACGGCCCGCTCGGTGAAGAGGCGCACCAGGCCGATGGGCACCGTGCTCATGAAGACCACCACCAGGATGAAGCTGCCCCCCACGCTGCACAGGTAGAGATGGTGACGCTCCCCTTCGTGAAACAGGATGCGGAAGGGCTTGGCCTCGCCTAGCTGCCTGGCCAGCTCGGCCGTGGCCGACATGTCGCTGGCCGTCAGCGCGGCCACGGTGGCGGGCTCGAACCGGGACGTCTGCCCCACGGCGCTGATCAACTGGCCACTTACGTCCGCCAGCAGGACGCACACAGCCCCCGACTCGCCCAGCAGACGGGCCAGGATGCGGTCGATCCGGTCGATCAGCCGTGCCAGCGACTCCGCCCCGCTAACACTCTTTGCAGTCTCTATCATGACACCCTTCCTCGGGTCGTGGCACAGCTTCCCAGTGACTTTCGCCTCCGGCGGTCTCCTTCTGGACACTGGGTAAGGCCGGCGATGTCCCGCTAGGAGGTAGCTCACGAATCACATAAAAAGCGTAACAGGCTGCCGGGTACATGTCAATAGTACTATAGGGCCAGTAAAGGAAGATATCGAACGGGATATACTCGCCGTATCGATGGCACTGCGGAGGGGCCAAGCTTGTGCACTTCTCGATGGGGCTCAGCTGCCCGACGTGCGGGCAGATCGGGAGGTTGGTGAGCGCTCGTCCAGCCGGACGGGGTGTGCGCTTGGGGTGGACTTGCAGCCTTGAGCGGTTCGGGGCAACCCGGCGGAGGGCACGATGTCCGCGCTGTGGCGCGGACTGCGGCGAAGGGTGGAATGAGTTGGGAGTCAGTATGGTGAACGCGTCAACGGGAAGCTCAACTGGCCACGGGGGTGCGGTGATGCTCCCGCTGTCACATCTCGTCCAGCGGGGTTCGATAGGCGTCGAGCGCCTTGTCAAGCTGGCCATCCTTCAGGTAAGCATCGCCCAGCAAGCGGTGCAGTAGGGGGGGAGTTTTTCCCTCTGCCAGGCGCTTCTCCAGGTCGGAGATCACTTGCCCCACCAGTTCTGGCGCTTCGTTGAGTATCATTTCATACTGTTGGCAGGCGGCTTTCACATCCCCTCGTGCCATATGAGCCCTCGCCCAAGTCAATCGCGCCGCATGATCCTGTGGTTTCTGAGGGCCCTCGGCCGCGGCCTCTGGCGGGGCATTCTCTGGCGCCGCAGGCTTGGCCTCCTCCAAGCCCATTTCGGGCTTCGGCTCCGTCTCTACCCCACCCGGTCTCATCGAGATTGTCTGAGCTTCGATGTCCTCCGCCGGGGCTTCCGGCTGAGCTTGAGGCACGCTCTCTCGGAGCGAGCGCACCCACGGAGCATCGCTCCTCTGCGCCTCGGGAGACGGGGTCGTTTCCTGGCCGCTTTTCAGCCATTCGTCTGGAACCGTGGCTCGTAGCTCTTGCGCCCAGGCTGGAGCCTCCAGGGGGGGGAGACTGCGCGGTGGATAAGCCTTGGCGATAGCTTCGTCCAGAATCGAGTCTTCGGCTGCCGATTCGCTTGGCGCTTCCTCCTCGATTCCGTCTCGGGATGCGGGCCGAATCTGCTGAAACCAGCTCGGCGAGCCAACCTCGACTTCCGACCCCTCACGGTCCTCGCGCCGCGTTCCGTTCGCCAGCTGAGCTTTTGGCATTTCACCGGGGCCGGCGCTGGTCCCGATGGGCGTCGGCTGCGGAACCTGGTCGGATGCGACCTCACTTGTTACATCGGCCTCCAGCTCAATGGCCTCGGCGGCGAGGAGCTCTGCCGAGGATGCCTGCAAGGGGATATCCTTCTCATGGGTGCTCTCCTCGACCTCGGAAACCTCATCGGGGACCATCGTCCTGAGCGCCTGCACCCACAGTGCTATCGAGGGTTCATCCTCCGCGGAGGGAGCGCTGACCGTGGATTCGAGTGGAGCCTTCTCCTTATCCTGGAGGGGATGAGCAGGGGCTCCTTCCTTACCCGTCGCCCGCAGCCAATCCGGCAGCTCGTCCGCGGATGTGGATGTGCCGGCGGGTGTCCCTGAAGCTTCCGCTGTTACCTCGAGTTCCTGTAACTCCTGGGACATTTTGGGAAGGGTGGCCGTTCTGGCTCTCAGGGGAGAATCTGGCCCGAAAAGGGCCTCAGCCATCCGATTCTCGGCGTCCAGCTGCTGCGCTATGTCCAGGAGGGGCTCGGCCTCGGATTTCAGGTCATTTTCCAGCCATATTTTGGCCAGTATCAAGTTAGCCTTGAGACAATTTGGCAGTTTGGCGAGGACGTCCTGACAGGCCTCCACGGCTTCCCTCTTCCGCCCGTGTCTCCAGAGCGCTTCCGCTTCCGCCAACTGGAGGTCCACCCGTTCCGGATCTCCCTGGAGCAGGTACTCGTATTCGTCGATGGCCTGCGGAAACAGCTCGTCCTTGGAGTATAGACGCCCCAAGGCTCCTCGCGTCAACTTTAGCCTTCGCGGAGCGGTTCCGTCTCGAAGGCCGTAGAGGCGTTGCAGCTCCTTCCTCACCTCGGAGTTACCTGGAGCCAACTCGAAGGCTCGCTCCAACTGCCAGATGGACTCATTGATAGCTCCTTCGCTGTCGTAGATGATGCTCAATCCAACGTAGGAGATGAAGTTCTCCGGGCCCGCGCTCAACACTCGCTTGAAGAGGTCGATGGCTTCATAGTGATCCCCTTTCTCAAGGCACGCTTCACCTAGGAGTTGATAGGTCTCAATGTGCTTCGGGTACCAGCGCAAGATATGCTGGCAGAGGGAGATCGACTCATCCAGAGCACCCGCTTCGATCAGTTCCTTTGCCTTATTGCAATACTCCCTTAAGCTTGCCTCGGCCATGGTGTCTTCCCCCTTCTCCGTTCTGCGGCGAACAAGAGTAGCTTGGCGATCATGTATCCATAAGACTTGCCCATTATGCAGCGCCTTCTTTCAAAAGTCAACACCGGTACCTTCTTGCATCCTGTGATTGCCACCCTCAATCCCCAAGCTGGAGCGCCCACTGGGGATGGAAACCGCACATAACTTGCCGGCGCCCTCACGGACGTGCCATCAAGACGGGGAGAAACGGATATGGATGACATCGCCGTCCTGAACGATGTAGCCACGACCCTCCAGACGCACCAACCCCCGGTCCCGCGCCGCCGCCATCGATCCCGCGGACAGGAGATCTTCACCGGGCATCACTTCGGCGCGGATGAACCCTTTCTGCATATCGGTGTGGATGCGGCTGGCCGCCTGCCACGCCGTCCACCCTCGTCGCAGGGTCCAGGCGCGAACCTCTTTCCCGCCGGTGGTGGTGAAGAAAGTTATCAAGTCCAGCAGACGGTAGCTCTCTCGGATGACTCTATCCAGGCCCGATCCTTGCACTCCCAGCTCGTGTCGGTAGGCAATCGCCTCCTCGTGAGGCCATTGGGTGAGAGTCTCCTCCAGGCTGGCGCAGAGCCTGATCAAGGGTGTATCCTCGGCCTGTGCCGTTCTCTCGAGTTCCCTGATCTGGCCTTCTTTCAATGTCAGATCCTCCTCGCCCATGTTCGCCAGATAGAGCATCGGTTTATCTGTCAGCAGGTTCAGTTGTTGGACTGCCTCCTTCTCCTCTTGGGGGAGCGCCATGGTTCGCACTGGTCGACCTTCGCCCAGATGTCTGGAAAGTCGCTCCAGCAGGGCGAGGTTCCCTGCCTCTTCTTTCTTCCCCTTGGCTGCCGCTTTCGCTTCTTCCAGTCGCCGATCGACGGTGGCTAGGTCCGCCAAAGCCAACTCTAAATTGATGATTTCGACATCCTCGGTGGGAGCTATCTTAGGGGAGATGTGGGGAATCTGAGGATCCTGAAAGCAACGGATCACCATGATCAAAGCGTCCACGTTGCGGATGTGGCCCAAGAACTTGTTCCCCAGGCCTTCACCCTGGCTCGCCCCGCGGACCAAACCGGCGATGTCCACAAACTCGACCCGGGTGGGAAGTCGGCGTTCGACGCCCATGATGTCGGCGATCGCATTCAGTCTGGGGTCTGGAACCAGAGCGATACCGACATTGGGGTCGATGGTGGTGAACGGGTAGTTGGCGACCGAGGCGCTCCCTTTGGTAAGGGCGTTGAAAAGGGTCGATTTTCCTGCGTTGGGCAACCCTATGATGCCGATCGATAGCCCGAGGCTCGACATTTTGAGCTCCCTCCGAAGTTCGAATGGGGCCGGGTGCCCGAAGCCCGACTAGTAGTAGTACCAGATTGAGATATAGTCCTCAGGATTTTCACCCTTGAGCTCCAGATCGTTCAGGTAGTCTCCGATCGCCCTGTCTTCATGGATGTAGGGATCCACCAAGTTCAAGTTCTTCTCCCATGGATGGAACTCATATACCCTTGCCCCATTTGGCCTTATGGAGATCACAGAGTGGTCCTGCCATGCTCTCAGGTGGTTCTTGCCTAACCTGGGGACGTTGAAGACCGGCTCATCGGTCCTCCAGGTTCCGGGGACGAATCTGGCCTCCTCTTTTCTCTCCTGCAGGATCCTCGCCACTGGTACAAGGTACTCCTTTGCTTCTTTCTTCCCTTTTGGGAAAAACGTGTAATACGGCTCGATTCCCACCATGACCAAGGATCTTCTCAATGCCACAGTCTCGAACAACCTGCTGTTGAATGTGGTGAAAACTTGCTGATTGTAGACTTTGAAGCCCACCCTCCTGAACTTCTGCACCGCCTCCATGAGCTCGGGCGTCACCTCGTAGGGATGTTCCACGTGAGTGACTATGCAGACGATTCGTTTTCCAGGCGCGTGATGTTTCGCCAGCATCTCGACGAAGCCATCGGTGATCCTCATAGGGAGAGTCACCGGAGTTCTGGTGCCGATGCGGATCCTCTCCACGTGGGGCATCTTTGCAAGTTGATCCAGGATATTCTTGAGGCTGTCGTCGGACATGATGCCGGGATCGCCGCCGGTGATGAGCACCTCCCGCATGGCCGGGTGGCTCTCAAACCACTCGATCGCTGCTCTCAGTTTCTGGGAAGTGGCCAGCGCATGGGGGGACATCACATCTTCGATCTCCCAGTTCCTCTGACAGTAGACGCAGATCTGTGGACAAGTGTTGATGGGTTTTAGAATCGCTATCGATGGGTACCTTCTGGTGACGAGGTCGATGGGCGAGCTGTCCCCTTCCTCCATGAAATCCAGTTTCTCGTGCCTGTCGGTCCGGTGCTTCACCATCTCTCGAGCATATCCTATGGGAGGGATAACTTGAGCTCTGACAGCCGCATCATATGGACTTCCCAGCTCGTGGTCCATCAGGGATGCGTAGTAGGGAGTTATGCCGAAGGGAATTTGAGCTTTCGTTACCAGGTCGATAGCTTCTCTTGTCTCGGATGAAATTTCTATCAGAGCACCTAAAGTGTCGCTGTCTTTGATGATGTGGGCTGTCTGCCACCTCCAGTTATACCAATCCTTGTCTCCCCCACCGAAGTGTCTCAGAATTCGCCTCTTATTTTCATTCCTTCGTTCTATGACATCCTCGTCGAGCCCGGATTTGTATCTCTGAATTTGGTCCCAGGCTTGGCTCCATGTCTCGTCGAGGAAATCAGATCGCTCTATGGCCGCCTCCCTTCCTTCCATGTCCAAGAACTTTCGCTTCTCCCACACATAGATGGAAGATTCGCCTTCTATCGCTTTGAACAGGTGATGGAAATCTTCCAGGAAATAGCTCGAAACCTCTGAGCTACCATTCAGAGATCTTCTGAGAGTGTCCAGTGCGCTGTAGTTTAGTGAGCGTTCGTACCGTTTGCTCAGGACGTTTCTGAAAGCGATTATGGTCTCTCTTGATTGAACGATTTCCAATGGGTGCATCTCGCACTCATCTGAAAGGTAGAATCTCAGCTTGCTATCGCAATAGTCAAGGAGCCTCTCACGGCATTCGTTGAGTTGAACGTCGGAGGTTAAGATTTTATGGAGCCCCGGGCTAGCATCGCGGATCCTCGAATTGGCTTGGTGGGAAGGGACCGCCTGGTGCATTTTGTGCCTCCTAGAGAGCTCCTCGCATTCTGGCTCTGGTTGGCCATCCCCGGTTGGACGGCACTGTATAAGGATGCCGCTGCCGCGGAGTTCGCTGATCGCCCTCGACGGCGTGAGATATGAGAAGATCTCGCCTGAAGCGCGGCAATTCCTACGTACGTGGTTGAGCAGGTGACAAACGGATGGCCAGGAGACCAGCCTGAGCTTCCGACTAGTAGTGTACCATATATGACTGGCCGTCGTCAATCACTCAGGTGCCTCAGTCGGAGCCGGCTGGGGCACAGGGGTTGGGCCGCCAGCGCGGAGGTTCTCCAGCTCCAGATAGGACTCCACCACTTCGCGGAAGATGGGCGCTGCTATCTTCGATCCCTCACCAGCGTTCTCGATGATCACCGCCACCGCTAGCGAAGGATTCTCAGCGGGCGTGTAGCCCACAAACCAGGCATGAGGCTCCTCTTGAGGGGTCTCGGCGGTGCCCGTCTTGCCAGCGGCTGTGAAGGTGGCGTCCTTGAATTGATAGGCGGCGGTCCCTTCGCTGCTGGAGACCACTCCTGTAAGCGCTTGCTGAATCACCGTCAGGTTGTCCGGGGACACGGGCACTGGCCCCAACTCTTCCGGCTGGAAAGCGATCTCGGGAGCCTCTACCGACTCGGCCACCCTGTAGATCAGCCGGGGTTTGAAGCGAATGCCTCCGTTGCCCACACTGGCCAGAAGCTCCGCCGCCTGCAGGGGCGTCACTAGAACGTATCCCTGGCCTATGGCAAGGTTCACGGCGTCGCCTGGAAGCCAGGCTTCATTCTCCGTCTCAGCGAAGTAGGTCTGCTTCCATTCCGGGCTGGGGATCAGGCCGCCAAACTCCTCGGCGCCCACCAGTCCGGTCGCTTTACCCAGTCCGAACTGGAGCGCATAGGAGGGCAGGAGATCGGGGTTCTTCCTGTCCAGCGCCAACCCTAAATCGTAGAAGACGACATCACAGGATTTGATCAGACCAGTGAAAAGGTCAATATCACCGTGGCCTTCCCGGTACCAGCATGTCTTGCTCCACTGGCTTCCCAGACCCTGCCAGACCCCGGTGCAGTGAAAGGGGGTGTTTGCGGTGACTCCCAGCTCCTGCAAGGCGGTTGCCATGGTGATGATCTTGAACACGGACGCAAGTGGATAAGCGCTCTGGGTGCCGCGGTTCAGTAGAGGAGCTCCGGGATCCGAGAGCAAGCTTTGGATGGACAGGTTCGAATTCCCTCCCAGAAGCTGATTGGGATCGAAAGATGGGTAGCTGGCCATGGCTAGCACACCCCCATTTCGAGGATCCAGCAGGACGATGGCCCCCTTTTGCGTTCCTAAGATCTCCTCCACTCGCGCCTGAAGCTCGATGTCCAGTGTGCTGTGCAGGTCCCTCCCACGCACGGCGCGCTTCCGAGCGATCAGGTCCCTGACCTGACCTTCTGGAGTGACGGTCCGGATCTCACCCCCTCGCTTCCCGGCGAGATAGCGCTCGCCCCACCACTCCATGCCTTTCTTCCCTATCAGGCTGGCTTCGGTGTAGCCCTGTTCTGGCCTCTCTGCCAGTTCATCCGCGTCGATAGGGCCCACGTAGCCCACCAGCTGGGCGCCCACTGTCGCCTGGGGATAATAGCGCTCGTACGTCTCCCGGGCCGCCGCGCCGGGCAGGGCCTGGAGCGTCTCGCGATGTTGCTCGTATATGTCGAAAGGTACGGTCTTGATAGCCATGAACCAGTCCATGCGCTCCGCTCCGGCGTATTTCTCCTTGATCTTGGCGGGGCTGATCTCGAGGATGGCGCTCAGTTGGGGAAGCAGTGTGTCCTCATCCTCGATGAGGCCGGGGATCACGCCCACGGTGACGAGCGTACGGTAGGTGGCCAATGGCTGCCCGTTGCGATCGTAGATATCCCCGCGGGGACCATTCTCGATGACAACGTTTACCAGTTCATCCTCGTCCAGCTGGGGGAAGATGACGCGGGGAGACCAATCAACCCACCAGTTGTCGTTCTCCCATACCATGGGGACGGTGTTGGTGTACTGAAAACGACCAACCAGGCCGCTGTCGATGATCACTGCCACGTCCACCTCGGCGCCGTCCAGGGTAGCCCATTCTCCGATCACGTTGGTGGCCAGGGAGCGAAGCTCGATGCCATCTGAGATCTTCTCGTGTCGCTGCACGAAGTCTTCCGGGGAGGTTCGTTGACGCGCGCCGGTGGACAGGAGTTTGTACATGGCGCCGTAGTCTGTCACCCCCCAGTTGCGGAAGAAGGCCTCGGCTCGCTTACTTGGAGGAGCGGGCGGCGAGGGGGTGGGTGATGGCGTCTCCGTAGGCGACATGGTCGCATTGCTCCCGCAAGAAGCCGCGAGGAGAGCGAACAAGAATACAGCGCTAGGCAAAGCGGATTTCATGGATTGGAGCAGGCGACTGCCTCGTCTTGAACGGCAAATCGGACTTTTCAATCGACTCCTCCGCTCTCATAGGCGAGGTTCTGGATTTGGCCTGCCAGCTTGGCTGCGAGTCGAATGGCTTCCTCCATGTTGCTGGAATTCGCGAGCCCCTTTCCCGCCAGATCGAAGGCGACGCCGTGAGCCGTGGTGGTGCGGATGAAGGGCAGGCCCAGGGTCACCGTCACGCTCTCTTCGAAGCCGTGAGCCTTGACGGCGATGTGGCCTTGGTCGTGGTACATGGCCACCACGGCGTCGAAACGGCCCTGGATGGCCAGAGGAAAGATGGAGTCCGCGGCGATGGGGCCGCAAACGTCGATGTCCTGCTCGCGAGCTCGTTCCACGGCGGGGGCTATGATCTCGATCTCTTCGGTGCCTACCAATCCGCCGTCGCCGCTATGGGGATTCAGTCCTGAGACTCCAATCCGGGGGTTGGGCATGCTCAGGGCCTCGAAGCCTCGGTGGGTAAGGGTGATGGCGTCGAGCACAGCGGTGATCGAGAGATGGGCGGATACTTCCCTCATGGGGATGTGATAGGTCACATGCACTACCTGGAGCTTTCCTGCTACCAGCATGGGCCGGCATCCCTTGCAACCGGTCGCATCTTCCAGGATGGACACATGACCCAGATAGTGGGGATAGCCAGCGGCTTTCACCGCCTCCTTGCTGATGGGGCCGTTGACCAGGCCGTCCACTTCCCCGCGCATAGCCATCCTGGCGCCCTCCAGGACGCTCTCCACCGCGGCGCGGCCAGCGGCAGCGCTCATGGTGCCCATCTCCAGGCTGTCAGCGCTCGCGTTCCTCAGGTCCAACACATCTAGTGTCCCTGGCTGATACATTCCATCGCTCGGGCTTCCTACCACGTGAACTGGCGAGAACATACCTGAGAAGGAGAGGGCTCGTTCGAGCACTTGGGCATCTCCCACCAGAAGCGGGCGGCAAAGTCCGTAGAGGCGCGGAGTGCTCAGTGCCTTTACGATGATCTCGGGCCCAATCCCTGCCGGGTCGCCCAGCGTTACAGCTAACAGCGGCCTTTGGGTTGTCATAACCCCATTTTATCATCAGCTCGGAAGTTTGACAATATCTCCCCTTTTCAATAGACTGACAATCAATCATGATAATCACCTATCGAGAGAAAAAGTGGGAATTGAAGGGTGGGATGACCGCCCGAGACGCGATTAGGAAGACAGGGTTGGATCCCGAAGCGGTTCTGGTGATCCGCAACGGCGAGCTGGTCACCGACGACGTGATATTGGCAGATTCGGACGATGTCCGACTGGTTTCGGTGATCTCCGGAGGTTGAGCTCTTGAAATGCCGGAAGTGTGGCCGGCCCGCCGTCGTCAACATGCGTCAGCACAAGCTGGCTTTGTGCGGGGCGTGCTTCTCCGATTGGTTCGTGGAGCAGACTCGAAAGAACATAGAGCGTTATGAGATGTTCGACCCAGGGGACCGGGTGCTGGTGGCGGTATCGGGGGGCAAGGATAGCCTGGCGCTCTGGGATGTGCTGCTCAAACTGGGCTACGAGGTTGAAGGCGTTTACATCGATCTGGGGATAGAGGGCGGGGGCTACTCCGCCCGATCTCGCTGCCGAGTGGAAGCGTTCGCCGAGAGCCGCGGCGTTCCCATTGCTATCGTGGATCTGAAAGCGGCGTATGGCAAGTCGGTCCCCGATATGGCCAGGGAGCGCAGAGGCCGCACCTACTGCTCGCTATGCGGCCTGGTGAAGCGGCACGAGATGAACAGGGTTGCTTACGAGGGCGGATTTGCAGCCCTGGCTACCGGCCATAACCTGGACGACGAGACGGCCACCTTGCTGCAGAACACCCTTCGATGGGAGATGGGCTATCTCGCGCGCCAGGCACCCGTGTTGCCCTCCATTCATCCCCGATTTGCCAGGAAGGTCAAGCCGCTATGCCGGATGACCGAGCGGGAGACGGCTTCCTATGCCATAGTGCGGAACATAGACTACATCTACGACGAATGCCCTCACGCGACTAGAGCCACCTCTATCTTCCACAAGGAGTTGTTGAATCGGCTGGAGACCCGCTCGCGCGGAGCCAAGTTGAGCTTCTATCTGAACTTTCTAAGGGCGAGGGAGTCGTTTAAAGTGCCGGAGGTGAGTCTGGACATTTGTAAGCGTTGCGGGCAGCCCACTGCTGCCCCTGAGATATGTGCCTTCTGCCGACTCTGGGAGGGGAGCGAGGGATGAGGTCCGATCAAAGGAGCTATCGCTATTTCGACCTCATCATGGCGTTCTTCGTGGCGATCCTTCTGATCAGCAACGTGGCCTCGTCCAAGATCATGGACCTGGGACCCTTCACTTTCGACGGAGGGACCATCCTTTTCCCGCTGAGCTACATCTTCGGCGATATCCTGACCGAGGTGTATGGCTATCGACGTTCCCGGCGCGTCATCTGGATGGGCTTCGGGTGCGCGGCTTTGATGGCGGCAGTTTTCGCCGTGGTGGGTGCTCTACCTCCAGCGGAAGGTTGGGAAGGACAGGAGGCGTACCTTGCCATCCTTGGATTGACGCCTCGCATCGTCCTGGGCAGTTTGGTGGCCTATTTTTGCGGAGAGTTCAGCAATTCCTACATATTAGCTAAGATGAAGCTGTTTACCAAAGGCCGTTGGCTATGGACTCGCACCATAGGCAGCACGCTGGTGGGAGAGGGCGTTGACACCTTGCTTTTCGTGTCGATCGCTTTCTACGGGATACTGCCTTTTGGACTGCTGGTCAGCGTGGTGATCTCCAACTACATCTTCAAGGTGGGGCTGGAAGCGGTGATGACACCTTTGACCTACAGGGTGGTGGATTGGCTCAAGCTCCACGAGCAAGAGGACTACTTCGATTACAAGACGGATTTCAATCCCTTCAAAGTGAGAGCCTGAGGCGGGAGATATGGATCAGCTCATCGAACAGCCCTCCGAGGAGTTCAGGTCGGGCTTCGTCGCTGTGGTGGGTCGTCCCAACGTGGGAAAATCCACCCTTATCAACCGGTACGTGGGCCAGAAGGTGGCCATAGTTTCGCCCAAGCCTCAGACTACCAGGAGGAGGCTTTTGGGGATCGTCACCACGTCCGAGGCTCAAGTTGTTTTCGTGGATACTCCGGGCCTGACCAGGCCGCATCATCGGCTGGATGAGCGGATGATGGAGACGGTGAGGCGGGCCATCCCCGATGCGGATGTGACTTTGTTTCTGGTGGATCTGTCGGTGTCCCCGGCCCGCGACGACCGGCAGTTGGCTGAGCTTCTGCGGGATCACCCCGCTGTGATCCTGGCCCTCAACAAGTCCGATCTGGTCTCCGGGGAGAGGCGGGAGGAGGCGGCCAAGCCTTATCGCGACCTGGCGACGTTCTCCGAGGAGGCGTTCGTCTCTGCTCTTGAGGGAGATGGAACGGAAGCTCTCATGAAATGGGTGGTCGCGCATCTGCCTTTGGGACCTCAGTACTATCCGAGCGACCAGGTCACCGATAAGATGGAAAGGGAGATCGCCGCCGAGCTGATCCGAGAGCAGATCCTGCTCCACACGCACCAAGAGGTGCCACATGCGGTTGCCGTAGAGGTGGACGAGTTCTTGGAGGATGAGGATCCTATCTATATCAGCGCTGTCATCTACGTGGAGAAGGATTCTCAGAAAGGGATCATCATCGGTCGGAAAGGCGCTCTGTTGCGCCAGATAGGGGAAGCTGCCAGGGCCCGTATCGAGGCCATGATGGGTGCCGATGTCTATTTGGACCTGTGGGTCAAGGTGGAACCCAGGTGGCGTCGGAGGGAGGATGCCCTGCGAAGGCTGGGGTATTGATTCGGGCCTTCCGAAGGCCGGATGAGAGAGAAGGAGGGCATCCTCCCTCTCTGCGCCAGCCTATCGATTCCTTGCCTAGGCGTTTAGCTCCTCGATGGGCACGAACCCCTCTTCGTAACCCAAAACCTTCAGGATGTGGTCGAAAAGGTGCACGGCTTCGGGAGTCCTGAAAGGGGGCTTGGCCGCGAATCCCACATAGGAGACCCGCAAGCCTTCCTTGACATCGGCGTTGGTCAGCGGCTGGCCCTGGGCGTCGATGCAGCAGATGAGATCAGGCACCATGGCCAGGAGTTTCTTTCCCCGCCAGGCCAGCATGTTCTCGTTCTGGAAATTCACCCTCACCGGGAGTTCGCCCTCTACTTCCACCGCGCCGAAGTCGAAGCCACCGCGAGTCTCGCTGGCCACGCGGGTCACGGCGCCTTTTCCCAACAGGTAGCCATCGAGGGATGAGATCAAGACCTCCGCCGCGTCTTTCCCGGCAGATCTGGCCTCGCGAATGGCGCAGCCCACCTCTTCGATCCAAGTGGTTGTCCCATGAATGATGTGCTCCTTCATGGGCTTGCCCTGCATGGCGTGGAGGGCGACGGAAGATATGCCTCCCAGTTCCGATGTGATGGCGCGGGCCACTCGCTCGCAGTCGTAAGGTTTCTCGGTTCGAATTATCGCCGATATGCCTTCCTCGTCGGCAAGGATGAAGGGAGAGAGGTGCATCCCTGCCAGGTAGAAGGTGGTCATCTGGACCTCGGGCACGGCACGGCCTATAGGATCGCCGTCAACCACCGGGATGCCTCGCTGCACCGCCGCCAGCATGGGATTAAGGCTATTGCCAGCTCCCACTTCGAAGGGGATAACGAAGTCGCTCTTGAAGCCAACCGTCTCCTCCAGGATGGCGAGCGATCGTTCGGGAGATTGGGTCCTGACCCTGGTCATGGACGCAACGGGGGAACCCATGCCGGCCAGCACGGCCCCCCAAGCCTCGTCATCCACCTCGTTTGGTTCGACCAGCTGGACTGCAGAACCGAACTCCAACACCTTGTCCACCAGCTTGGTGCCTTCCACGAAAGAGCCCCCACCTCCTGCGCCTATGAGCGTGGCGCCCAAGACGATGTCCGACAATTCCTGTCTTCCAAGCGATCTCATCTTTTCCTCCTCCCAAAAGATTTTTCGACTCCGTGCGGGTTGATCAAGCTAAGCCGACCCGGCGCCGTTTCAACTCGCGGGCTACCTTTCTCACCGAGCCGTCCAGGAAGGCGGCATAGGCATCAGGGTTTGACATGACCAGCAGCTTGCCCTCATCGATCTCGGCGCGTAGCTCCTCGAGAAAAGACTCGGCCTCTTCGGAAGCACCGTTCATCGCGAAGCGCGCTAGCCTGCCGGCCGCGTCGATCAATCGAAGGCTGCCGTAGGCAGCAGGCTCATTGAGCAACCCTTGAGCGCTGGCGACCAAGTAGCTTATCATCTCGAAGATCTCGTCTTCCGAGAGCATCCGTTTCTCGCTCATCGCGTCCACCACTTCCCATATTCATCTCGAAAGGTGATCTCAGTCACCGGTGGCCGCTTCGGCGCCTTGGGTATTTTCGCTGGGTGACCTAGAGTTATAAGAAGTTCTGGCTCCACTCCTTCTGGGATAGATAGAAGCTCTTTGATGGCGGTAGGGGAGAAGGAACCGATAACACAGCTTCCCAGTCCCAATCCGTGGGCGGCCAGCAAAACGTTCTGGGATGCCATGGCATAATCATAGCCGGCCATCCTTGAATCGGCATCGACCCTGCCCGCTCGAAGGGAGCACACGACGATGATAGCGGGTGGGGGTGCCAAGATCCCTGGGGTGACCTGACGCACCAAGTCCACCATCGCTGGTGAGGTGATGGCAATGAAGCGCCATCTCTGGGCATTGCCTCCTGAGGGAGCCCATTGGGCGGCGTTCACCAATTTCTCCAGGAGGGCATCGTCGATGGGTCGATCAAGGTAGCTGCGGACGCTCCGGCGATTGCGAATGGCTTCAAAGAGGTCCACGTTTAGTCTTCTAGTACCGTTACGTCCTCAGGATTCCAGTTTAGGTCTATCGTGTCGCCAACCCTGAAGATGCTCCGCTCTGCGGTATTTTGGGAATCCACGATGATGTCTTGCTGGCCCTCCAGCGAGATCAGATAGCGGACGATGGGTCCACGGAAGGTCAAGGTCTTAACTTCACCCCTGTAATGATCTTTGGTCGTTACGGCCGCATCACTGCCCAGGATTATCTTCTCTGGCCGAAGGACGAGCGAGACCGCCTGATCCATGGTATAGCGGTTTCTCCGGGGGATGACGGCGGTCAGTTTGCCAAATGTTACTGTAAATCGGCCGGCCTCTTCTGATGTGATCCTTCCCTCGAAGATGTTGGACTCGCCGATGAAGTTGGCGATGAATTTTGTTTGGGGATTCTCGTAGATTTCGCGAGGAGCACCCACCTGTTCCACCTTTCCCTTGTTCATGACAGCGATGGTGTCCGACACGGTCATAGCTTCCACTTGGTCATGGGTGACATAGATGGTGGTGATGCCGATGTTCTGCTGTAGGTTCTTGACCCAGAACTGCATCTCCTCTCGGAGCTTCTTGTCCAGGGCGCTCAGAGGCTCATCGAGAAGTAGAACCTTGGGTTGAATCACCAAAACCCTGGCCAGAGCGACTCGCTGTTGCTCACCCCCGCTGAGTTCTCTGGCGAATCGCTTCTCATAGCCTTGGAGCGAAACCTGATCCAACGCCTCTTTCACTCGTTTGCGGATTTCCGTTTTGCCTATCTTGCGCATACGAAGCCCAAAGGCGATGTTGTCGAAGACATTCATGTGAGGGAAGATAGCGTAGTTCTGAAACACCATCCCCATACC
>SDBT01006395.1_pt1 | contig 19552 bp, 16 predicted proteins | sample 2277101 | NCBI WGS metagenome assembly SDBT01 (sample SAMN10404973, study PRJNA504765) | marine sediment metagenome | isolation source: marine sediment core GS10_PC15, 103 cmbsf | place: Arctic Ocean: Southern Knipovich Ridge | collected 2010 | reverse complement strand
GCGCGCGATGACTGCGTTGCGCTTGATTCGAGTGCTCGACGTACTGCACGAGCACGCCTCCGCGCTCGAATCGGCGCGCGCCTTGTCCTCGCGGCCCTGGCACCCGCTCGCTTCACGACCCGTTGAGAAATCCAGGCTAAGAAGTGAGACGGCCACCGCTCGGAGATTTGCCCAGAAGGTCCCCGTCAGCGCAGATCAGCCTGCCCGCGGGCAGAGTATCCGCCAGTACGCTGTCTCAACATGAAACCCGGCAGACCGCCTCTTCTTTGTAGCCCGTGACGACTCGCAGGTGACCCGCGAGCATAGCGTCGACCTCGCGGTCGCCGGTGTCGACCCAAAGACCACTGGCGCCGAGGGCGTTGAGCTTCTCCTGGGTGCTGACGACGGTGATGTTGTCGCGTCCGATGCGAGTGAGAACCTCGGGGCTGAGCTGCTGGTTGCCGCGGCCGAATATGCATCCCTGGCCACCGACCGGCGTTACTATGACCTTGGTCCCGTCGATATGACGCCCTCCGATGAGCGCAAGGATCTGGTCTTCATTGAGGTCGCTGGCGACAAGCTTGCCATCCTCGACGGCGTCCACACCGATCAGGGTCTTCTCCAAGCCCATGCGAGCGAGGATCGCCCGGGTCGTGGTGCCGGGGCCGACCAGGTAGAGGGTGTTGTCCTCCATCGACTCGGAAACGGCTGCCGCGATCGCCTCCATCGCGGCCTCTTCTCCTGGGCCGCTGGCGGCCTTGAGGCTCTGCACCAGACTGGTGCGCAGGGGGACCCGCAGGTAGCCGTAAAGATGTGCCGAGATGCGCCCTTGGCGTACGGCCTCCTCGTCGATGTCCATCACCTCGGCGGCCCGCAGCGCCGAGACTCGTCCGCTGAGGAACAAAGCGGCTAGGTCACCGGCGTTCAACGGATTGGTGGCGTAGACGGCCGAGTGAATCTTCACCCCCGCAGGGATCCCGAGCGCCGGAAGGTCTTCCCCGACCGCCTCGCAGATATCCCGCGCGGTGCCATCCCCACCAGCAAACAGCAGGAGGTCCACGCCGCGCTCGCGCATCTCGGACGCGGCGGCGCGCGTGTCATCGGCGGTGCTGTCGGTGGAATCGGCCGCCCCGGCAACGGTGGCGTCCAAGCTACAGGCGCGGACCGCCTCCTCTCCCATCGCGCCCGCCCAGGTGACGATCTCGAGCCCCTCCAACTGCCGCAACCGCTCGAGGGCTTCGCCGGCGCGATCCAGCGCGTGCGGGACCGCGCCCAGGGCCAGCGCTTTCCGCTGTACCCGCAGGCCATCGCTCCCCTTGAGGCCGACGCGCCCCCCCAGCCCCGCGATCGGGTTGACGATCAAGCCGAGCTTCTTGGTGTTAGCCGGCATTCAGCCTTCCCCGCCCACCTTCTTGCGGTAGGCCCGCCAGGTGACCGCCCACTGGTCCGGGTCATCGAACGGCGCATGCTCGATCGTGTGCACGGGGCAGTTGTGCGGCGCCGTCTTGACCTTCTCGGGGTCGTTGTGGGCCTCATCGACGACGTGGGCGAGAACGGCGACGTACTCGTCCAGGTCGGCCTTCGAGTACGACTCGGTTGGCTCGAGAGTGCAAGGCTCAGGAACTACGAAGGGGTGGTGGCTCGTCCAGTAGTGAAGACCGAAGTCGGCGGCGCGGAGCCCCAGTTCCTCGGAGTGCACTCCGGTCTCTTCGGTCAGCTTCTCCCAGCTATAGCGGACCTGCTCGATGCGACGCTTGCCCTCCGCGTACGGGGCGCTGAGCCCCGGAATTTCCAACATTTTGGCCAGCAGGTAGTTGTTGTTCAGAACGGCGATCTCGGCGACCTCGCGAAGGCCGTCGGCGCCCAGGCTCATGACCCAGGCATACGCCCTCACCACGTTGGCCGGCACTCCGTGGAAAGACCCCACCTTGCCGATGCTGTCAGGCCGGTCGTAATCGAGGTGGTAGCGGTTGCCGTCGCGCCCCACCACCGGTACGGGCAGGTACTTCGCCAGCTCCTCACGGACGCCCGTGGCGCCCACTGCCGGCCCACCGCAGGCGTGCGGGGTCGAAAACGTCTTATGCAGGTTGAAGTGACAGAGGTCGAAGTTGGCCTCGCGTGCCCGGGTGATCCCCAGGATGCCGTTGGCGTTGGCCTGGTCGTAAGAGCATAGGCCGCCGGCCGCATGAACCAGGTCGACGAACTCCGCGATTCTCGGGTTGAAGATCCCCGTGTCCTCAGGGTTGGTGATCAAGATCGCCGCGGTGCGCTCTGAGATTGCCGCCTCCAGGGCATCGAAGTCAGGATAACCTTCGGCATCCGGATACAGCGTGATGACCTTGTAGCCGGCGGTCTTGGCACAGGCCGCGTTGGATGGGTGGGAGAAGATCGTCGTGATGATCTCGTCGCGCTGGTCGGCCTCGCCGCGAGCCTCGTGGTAGGCGCGGATGATCGACACGTTGGCGTAGATGGCGGCCGATCCTGCCCCGGGCTGCAGGGAGAACCGGTCGAGCCCGGAGATCTCTTTCAGAATCTGCTCGAATCGATACATGATCTCGAGGATTCCTTGCACCGTTTCGTCGTCCTGTGAGGGGTGCAGGTCCGAGAGCTTGGGCGATGCGGCGAGCTGGTCGTTGACCTTGGGGTTGTGCTTCATCGTGCAGGTTCCCTGGCCGATGTCGACGTTGAAGTCGGCACCCAGGTTTTCCTGCGACAACCGCATGAAATGCCGCACCACGGCAACCTGGGAGAGCTCAGGCAGGGCGGGTGGCGCCTGCCGGCGCATGTCCTCGGGAAGGTCCGCCAACACGTCGCCCACCTCGGCGCGCAGATCCGATTCGACCTCGGGCACCAGGATGCCACGCTGGCCCGGGACGCTGAGCTCGAAGATGACGGGCTCGTCCCATTTCGCTTGGTGGTAGCGCCTCAGGTTCGGCTTGCCGTCCGTGGTGCGCTCGAGGGTGATGTCACGCTGAGCCATCACGCCACCTCCTTCCTGATTGCGTCAACGAGACGGTCGATATCCGCCCTTGTGTGGACTTCCGTGACGCAAAAGAGGGCACTTTGGCCGAGCTCCGCAAACTGGTTCGACAGGTCTGAGCCGCCGAAGATCTGCTGTCCCAGCAGTCCCTGGTTGATCTCACCAACCGACTTGCCGGTGTCATCGAAGTTGACCACGAATTCCTTGAAGTGGGGTGCCGCAGCTAGCGGCAGGCGCACGCCGGGAATCTGGCTGAGCCCCTTCATGGCGTAGCGGGCACGGGTCATGATCCCTTCGCCGATGTCGACCATGCCTTGCGGCCCCATCAGCGCCAGGTAGACAGCCGCGGTGATGCCCCACAGAGCAGCGGCTGTTCCCACCCATTCTTTCCCTTCCTCGCGCACGGCGAACGAGGTGCGCTCGTAGGCGACGTCGCCGAAGCCGTACTCGCCGGGCACACGCGTCGGGGCGATGCCGAACAGGCGCGAGGGGAACTCCATGACGTACTTCTCCTCGTCGCGCGTGGCGATATAGCCGGCCTGGCCGCCGCCGAACTGCATGTGCATGCCGAGCGGCTGAATTTCACCGCAGACGATGTCGGCGCCGTACTCGACGGGGGGAGTCAGAACGCCCAGTGAGATCGGGTCGGCCCCGACCACGCAGACGGCGCCGTGCTCATGTGCGATCTTGGCGATCTTGGCGCCTTTCGTTTCGATGCTTCCCAAGTAGGTTGGATTGTCGAAGTAGACGGCGGCGGTGTGCGGTGAGATCACGGCCTCGAGCTCGTCGAGGTCGAGGCCCCCGGTTGCGGCCTCGTAGCCGATGGGCCTGATCTCGATGTCCGGCTTGCAGTAGTCGCGGATCTTCGACAGCTTCTCCCAACCGAGATTCCTGGCCACCAGCGCCTGTTGCCTGCCGGTCAGGCGGCAGGCCATGCGGATCGACGTGGCCGCTGCCTGCAGGCCGTCGTAGGTGGGCACGTTGACGACATCCATATTCAGGAGCTCGCCCATCATGCTGGCGTACTCGAAGAGCACCTGGAACCGACCGTGATCGTCGTAGGGTTCGCCGGCGTAGGCGGTGAGGAACTCACTCCGGCTATTGATCTCGTCGCAGACGGCGGGTACATGGTGTTGATAGCAGCCGCCGCCGAGGAAGCTGAGGTTCTCACCGGCAGTGACATTCTTGGCCAGCAGGCCTTCAACGTGCCGCCTCAGGGCGTGCTCGGAAAGTAGCGGATCGGGCAGGCTCATCCTGCCCTTCACGCGCAGGCTCTCCGGCACATCCGCGTAGAACTCCTCCGTGCTCGATGCCCCGACTTCTCGAAGCATCTGCTCCCTCACCTCGGGCACCGAGTTAGGGATGTAGGGATATACGACCGGCTTCTTCTCGCTCATCGTGTCTCGCTCCGTGACAGCAAGTCTGACAGCGCGGTGCCTCCTTCAGGCCGCCCGCGCACCGACACTGGTGTTGATCCTGAAGTGTGAAGCCTAACGCAACATGGATCCACGCTGTAGCATGTGCAGCGCGTGGAAAGACCTGCGCAGGAGCTCAGTGCATTGCCTGCCCGGAGGAATCATGAAGAAGCCCTCGAACGAGGACCTGGCTCAGGCGTCCTCTTGCAGCCATGCTTGGACCCGGCCGGTGGTGCTCGCCGTGGCCTTCCCCCTCGCCGCCGGGGCCTGCGGACCCGGAAAGGGAGACCCTGGTGAAATGCGCGTCGGCCGCGTGGAGCGACCGATTCCCGCAGGCGTTGCGCCCGAAGGTGTCATCGCGATTCCGGCTGCCTGGGAGCCTGCGCTCGGAGCGTTCGTGAGTTGGCCGTTGAAGGTGCCCGACGCGCTCGTGGTCGAAATTGCCAGCGACGACCGGCTCTTCATTCTCGCTCAGCCGAAGGAAATCGACGCGGCACGCGAGGCGCTTCTCGAGCTCGGCATCAGTGAGGAGTCGTTCGAGATCGTGCCGGCTCCCGTCGAGGGCCCGTACCCTCGCGACTTCGGCCCCCACCAGATCTTCGATGGGGAAGGAAGGCTTACCATTCTCGATGCGGTCTTTGCCGGCTGGCCGCTGTACCCCGCGTCGTGGGGCGACGACGGACCAGGCGAGCCACCGTATAGCTGGTATGACGGCGACGGTGATGACGACGTGCCGCTCGCGGTCGCCGAGCACTTCACCATGCGCGCTTACCGCTTCCCCGGCTACTTGACGGGAGGCAACTTCTTGGTCGACGGTCATGGTACGGCCTTCGTCACCGAGGCTCAGATCGACGAGAATCACACCGACGCCCGGATCACGCGCGACTTCTACACGTTGGTTAAAGAATACGCGGGCATCGAAACGGTCCACGTGTTGAAGAACACGGAGGCCTTCGGCATCCAGCACATCGACACCTGGCTCAAGCCCCTCGATACCGAACGCCTGCTGGTGGTGCGGCCGCCGGCGGGGCACCCAATGGAAGCGCGCGTCAACGCGAGCCTCGGTTTGCTGGCCGAGGCGACCAGTTCGTTCGGTCGCCCCTATCAGATCCTGCGCATTGATGCCGGCGAGATGGCCGATCGGGGCGAGGAGGACGGAGAGGAAGGAGAAGATCTCGAGGTCGACGAGGATCTCTCCGACGTGTGGTCAGATGAAACCGGAATCGCGCCATACACGAACGCCCTGATTCTGAATCACAAGATTCTGGTGCCGCTATTCGGCATCGACACCGACGAAGCCGCGCTGGCGACCTGGCGTGAGGTGATGCCCGGCTACGAGGTCATCGGCTTCCCCCACGACGGCTGGCTCTCGTTCGATGCACTCCACTGCCGCACCCGCGCGCTGTTCGACGCCGGGATGCTGCGAATCTCGAACGTGCAGCTTCGGCCGGGCGAGCCCGAGCTCCCCGAACCGCACGTCACGGCGACCATTAGGGCGATGAGCGGGGCGGAGCTCATCGGTGATTCACTGGTGGTCATGCATCGGGCCGCCGGCGAAACGGACTGGCGAAACACGCCCATGAGCGCGGGCGAGATGCCCCACGAGTTTCAGGCTTCGCTGGGCGACTACCCGGCCGGCACCGAAATCGATCTCGAATTCTATTTGGTCGCCGCAGACGAGAGTGGACGGGCAGAGACATATCCGCGCTCAGGCGCCGCCGGCCCTGCGCGCGGTGTGATCGCTGTGGACCGATAGGATCTCCCCGCGCATTGGAGGAGGCGGCGAGCCTCTTCCAAGCTTCAGGTATCGGTTGCTTCCAGGACAACGCCGGCTTCACGGCCGTCTCATGGAAGAGAAGATCTGTGCCTCAGGAGTCCGAAGGAGAACCCGAAGGAAGGACTGTCGAGCTTGGGCCATTGCCCAACAGTTGAGATCCACATATATTATCAACATGAAAGCTATACAGGTCATGTTCGACGAAGATCTGCTGGCGCGGCTCGATGCTGATGAAGTTGTGAAGGAGAAGGGGCGTTCTGCAGTTCTGAGGGAGGCTGCCGCAGCCTACCTCGAACGCCGGCGGCGAGCGCTCATCGCCGATGGGTACAAGAGCGCCTACCCTGGGCAGGAGGGCCTCGGTGCGGACCTCGAGGGCTGGGAGGAGGAGGGCGAGTGGCCGAGCGAGTGAGCCGTGGCGAGATCTGGCTCTACGAGTTCTCTGCGCCAAACAAGAGGCGGCCGGTGCTGGTTCTGTCGCGGCAGGAGGTCATCGGCCTGCTGCACACGGTGATCGTCGCGCCCGTCACCTCCACTATCCGCGGCGCGCCCAGCGAAGTAGCAGTCGGCGTTGATGAAGGACTGAAGCACGACTCTGCTGTGAACCTCGATCACCCTCAGACCGTGGATCAGCACAAGCTTCGCCGCTACATCGGTAGTCTCGGGTCTCGTAAGATGCAAGAAGTCTGCAAGGCATTGGCGATTGCCACGGGGTGTGACACATGAATGACTTCCGGATGTGGTGGCATCGAAGCGTGACGTTATTCGTTTTCGCGGTGGCGCTCGCGGTTCTGAGTGCGGGCGCGGCCTGTGGGCCGGCGGAGAGCACTGATTCCTCTAGCCAGGTGCCGCTCGTCGAGATCAACGCCGCGGTCCGCAAGGCGATCGAGGGGCTACGAGCCGCCGACGGCTTCCCGGGTGTCGTCGTGGGCTACGTCCTGCCCGATGGGCGAGCCTCGTCGGTTGCTGTTGGCTTCTCAGACGCCGTCGCCGAGATCCCCATGCAGATCGGCGACCGGATGCTGTCGGGCAGCATCGGCAAGACCTATGTCTCTGCTGTCACCTTGCAGCTCGTCAACGAGGGATTGATCGGTCTGGACGATCCGTTGAGCGACTGGTTCGGTGAGGAGGAGTGGTTCGCCCGGGTGCCCAACGCGAACGATCTCACCGTTCGCCACCTGATGACCCACACCAGCGGCATCCCGAGGCACATCTTCGCGGAGGGGTTCATTCCCGCCCTGATCGCCGACCCCGATCGTGTCTGGCAGCCCGAGGAGCTGCTCTCATACATCTTCGACGTCGAGCCCCACTTCGCCGCCGGCGAGGGTTTCTCCTACGCCGACACCAACTACATTCTCGTGGGCATGATCATCGAGAAGGCGACGGGCAGCACCTACTATGAGGAGCTACGGAGCCGCATTCTGGAGCCGTTCGAGCTCGATGAGACCTCCCCCTCGGATCATGCCGACCTCGACGGTCTGATCCCCGGGCACCTCGGCGAGAGCGATCCGTTCGGCATGCCGCCGCAAAGCATCGTGGACGGGCGCTACGCCATGAACCCGCAGTTCGAGTGGACGGGTGGTGGCCTGGTGACGACGGCCGGTGACTTGGCGCTCTGGACCAAGGCTCTTTATGAGCAGGGGGCGTTTGATCCCTCGCTGTGGGAGCAGTTCGTGGACGGCTTTCCAATGGCTCCGGGCGCGCCGGTCTCTTATGGCCTCGGCGTCATGATTCGTCCCAGCGATTTCGGCATGACGTACGGCCATGGCGGCATGATGCCGGGCTACCTCTCCGAGATGATGTACTTCATCGATCACGAGCTGGCAGTGGCCGTGCAGATCAACGCCGACCAAAGCAGCGGCACGATTCACCGGGCGCCACATGATCTGGTTGGTGCAGCGGCCGGCGCCATTCTGAGTAGCCTTGCTACCGACGAGGGCGCTACGGAGTGAGGCCATAGAAAGGCTGGAGTAATGGGAGATCGAAACCAGACGCCCGCCCCCGAGTTGGCCGCCTTGCCTGAGATTGCGCGTGAGGCGATCCATGCACATCTGGAAGGTCGTTCGCCGATGCCGTCGACTGAAGCGGTCGGTGAGTTGGCTACCCCCGCTCCCGTATTCGTGACCCTGCGCCAGCAGGGAGAATTGCGAGGCTGCATCGGTGAGCTCGAGGCCCGCTGCGCTGACCTGATCGAGGAGACCATGGACCGTGCCGTGGCCGCCGCGATGAACGACCCCCGCTTCCCACCCCTGACCCTGGCCGAGCTGCCCGGCACCTCCATTGAGGTCTCCGTCCTGAGCCCGCTCGAGCCGGTGCAGTCCGAGGCCGAGCTCGATCCGAAGAGATATGGGATCGAAATTCGCGACGACTACGGTCATCGCGCCGTCCTGCTGCCTGACATCGAGGGCGTGAATACCGTCGAGAAGCAGATCGCCATCACCCGCCAAAAGGCGTGGATCGGCCCCGACGTGCCGATCACTATCCGTCGATTCCGCGTCCTCAAGATCGAAGAGGACTAGCTCGGATTCCCAACGGGTCGCGGCTGCGCTAGCCCGTTTTGAGGGCCACCATCGGGTCGACCCGGGCAGCCCGACGGGCGGGTAGGAGGCTGGCGGCGAGGGCGACTACTGCGACGATCGCCATTCCGACCAGGAAGGAGACCGGGTCGGTGGCGCTCACGCCGTGGACCATGCCCTCGAGGTAGACGAATCCTTCGAGGAAGTTCACCACCAGGGCCATCAGCAGCAACCCGATCACGATGCCGACGCCGGTGACCACGGCGGCACCCCCCATCACCAGGCGATAAAGATCAACGCGTCGCGCGCCGAGCGCCTTGCGAATACCGATCTCGTGAGTGTGGGTGGCCACCGTGAACGACAGCACCCCATAGAGCCCGACGGTAGCGACAGTCAGTGCGATGGCACTGAACAGGTTTAACAGCCACATCATGACCCGTTGGCGCGCCAGCGAATTGGCCACCAGGTTGCTCATGGCGTAGATGTCGTAAACCGGCAAGCGAGGATCGAGATTGCTCACCATCTCGACCACGGCGGGGGCCAGCGCGAGCGGTTTGGTGTGCCTCTCGCCGGGTACGGGAGCTGTCTTCACGGCAAAGTAGACGCTGCGATAGGCGAGCACCTGGTAGGGGTAGAAAACCGAGAGCCGGGGCTCCGCATCGAGGCCGTAGTGCTTGACGCTCTCGACGACACCGATGATGGTCGCGTGGTCGTCGGGGCCACGGCCGACCCACTTCCCGACGGCTTCATCTATCCCCCAGAAGCGCTCGGCGAAGGTGCGGTCGACGAGTGCGACCTTCGGGTCCGCACCGTCGGTGTCTTTGAAGGACCGCCCGGCAAGCAAGGGAATGCCCATCGCCTCCAAGTACCCCGGCATGACCATCTGCTCATCGGCGACCACGCGATCTTTCTCACTCGTTGCGTTGTAGCCCTCGACCACGAAATCAGTCCAGGCGTAGTAATCGGTCATCGGCAGAAGGGCACTGGCACCGCTGGTCTCGACGTTCGGCATGCCATCGATGCGTTTCCGCATTTTCGTCAAAGAACCGCTGTCGATCCTGTCTCTCTCGGTATTCATCACCGACGAGCGAGATCCGAAACGTCAGCACGCCATCGTGCTGGAAGCCAGGGTCGACCGCCTGCAGGTGCCAGAACGTGCGAGCGAGCAAGCCGGTGGCTACCGCGAGCACCAAGGAGAGGGCCACCTGCACGATTACCAGATAGCGTGAGCCACCTCGCCTCCAGGGAGATCCTGCGCGCACAGGCTCCGCGGATTCGTGCAGCGCGTCGGCCGGGGCAACTCTCGATATTCGCAGCGCCGGACCGAGGCCGAACACGACGCTCGAGACCACGCTGATGCCTGCTGCGAAAAGCAGAACCGTCGAGTTGATCCCGACCTCCTGGAGCCGCGGCAACGCCGCGGGCGCAACCCATCTCAGGATTCCGATGGCGACAAGGGCGAGGCAGATACCGGCGAGACCACCGATCCCGGAGAGAAAGAGGCTCTCAATCATCGAGTCGCGCATCATCCGCGAACGGCTAGCCCCCAGCGCCACGCGCATTGCCAGCTCCCTGCGCCGCGTTGCTGCACGCGTCAATAAGAGATTCGCCACGTTGGCGCAGGCCACCCCCAGCAGCAGAACTGTGGCCCCGAGCAAGAGCAGCAGGGCCGGGCGAGCCATGCCGACTAGCTGGTTGAGCAACGGCACCATGCCGATATGAAACTCGGTGCCGGGTACGAGGCCGGCGCTCAAGCTGCCGGGATCCTTGACGAATTCCCCGGCGACCGAGAGCAGCTCGCCCTCGACCTGCGAGCGACTCGCCTCAGGGGCAATCCTGGCGATGATGTTGAAGTTCTCGTCGCCGTGAGTGGTGATCTCCGGGTCCTCCAACGGCATCGACATCACCAGGTCGTAGACCGGCACGATCAGGAGGCTGGGGATGATCCCGGCGTCGAGGGGCAACGGTGGCAGCACCCCGACGATCTCGACGCTCCGTCCATCGAGCTTCAGGATCTGGTCCACGATCCCTGGGTCGCTGCCGAATCGCTGCGTAAACAGCTGCTGGCTGATGAGTACCTTGAGCTCTGATCCCGGGACGTCATCCTCTGTGGTCAGAGGCCTGCCGTGCTGGGGCTTGATACCGAGGACGTTGAAGAACGACGAGGTAACGGTAAGGGCGCCGATGCGCTCGGGCTGGGTCCCCTCGCTGGTCAGAGTCAGGCTGCGGCCGAACGTCAGAGTGACATCCTCGAAGCTGGACACTCCCTCGCGAATGTCGAAGTACTGGGCCTGCGAAAACCAATCCTCGTCCACACCCACTCCGGACGCCCGCTGCCACAACATTACCAGCTGGTCCGGTGCGGGAAAGGGCAGCGGTGTCAGGAGCACGCCGGTGACAACGCTGAAGATCGTTGTCGTGGCTCCGATGGCAAGCGCCAGGGTGCCGATGATGATCGCCGTGTAGCCCGGCACACGCTGCAGGCCGCGTGTTGCACGCTCGATGTCGTGGATCATGCCCCTATCATATCGGGATTCACGATCTCAGTTGCAGCGGTGGCAGCTGCCCCTCTACTGCGAGCGCAGTGCCTCGGAAGGGCTCACCGCCGCGGCGCGTCGTGCCGGCAGCCAAGTGGCCAATATGGACACGAACACCAAGGCAGGTGCCACAATCATGTAGGTGAGCGGGTCGGTGGGGCTGACCTCGAACAACAACGATCGCATCAACCTCGTCAAAGCTATTGCTCCGAGGATCCCCACGCCCACCCCGATCAGGGTAACGACGAGCCCCTGCCGGACGACCATCCTCCGAACATCGGCACCGCGGGCCCCGAGAGCCATGCGGATACCGATTTCACGGGTGCGCTGGCTGACGATGTAGGAGATTACCCCGTAGACGCCGATGGCTCCGAGCAGAAGCGCCACGGCGGCAGCGATTCCCAGCATCATCATGGTGAACGATGTGGGTGCCACGGCGTCGTCGAGAATTTCTCCCATCGACCGGCTGATGATCGGTAGATTCGGGTTGAGGTCCCAGATCACCCGCCGCACGGCAGGCGCCAAGGCGCTGGTAGGGAGGGGCGAGCGAATCGTCACCACCATCTGCCTCGCGGAGTTGATCTCCCCGTCAACAACCCCAAGCATCGGGTAGTAGATCATTTCGCGGGGATCTTCCGTCAGCGAGACGTGGCGCACGTCGCCGACGACGCCGACGATCTCATAGCTGCTTGCCTCCTCCTCGGGACGCACGAGTCGTCCCAACGGGTTCTCATCCGGCCAATAGTGGTTGGCCAGCGATTGACTAATCAGCACCGCGCCGGTTCGCAGCTCGTGATCGGAGCGCTCGAAGCCCCGGCCACTGAGCACCGGAATCCCCATGGCGCGAAAGTACCCGGCCGTGGCAGTCATGGTTTCTGGAACCGGTGGCAACTCTGACTCGTCGCGGGGGTGATCGTCGATCCACAGGCCGCTCGCGGTCCGGAATCCGCTGAGGGGAACGCCCGTCACGGCACCGACCGATTCGACTCCCGGAAGAGCCGCGACCTCGTTGAGTAGCTCCTGGAAGAAGCGCGACGCGTCCGCCGGCTCGGGATACTCCGCGGCAGGCAGCGAGAGAGCAACGGTGAAGACGTCATCAGCGACGAACCCGGGCTCGATCGCACGCAGCCGGGCGAAGCTCCTGATCATGAGCCCCGAGCCGATCAGAAGGATCAGTGCCAGAGCGACCTGTGCAACGACGAGAGAGTTGCGTGCCTGGTGCCGTCCACGCCCTGTGCCGGCCCCCTGGGTCCCTTCTTTCAGGGCCGTGACGAGGTCAGAGCGAGTCTGCCGGAGCACGGGGATAAGACCGAACAGCAAGCTGGACAGCAGCGAGACAGCTGCGGTGAAAGCCAAGACCCGAGCGTCGATGCCGACCTCCGCGAGTCGCGGCACATTCTCAGGGCCCATCGCCGCCAGCCAGCGCAAACCGGCGAAGCCGAGGCCGAGGCCCACGACCCCGGCGAAAATGGCCAGAACCAGGCTCTCGGTGAGGTAGTAGCTCAGAAGGTCACCTCGGGTGGCGCCGAGGGCACCGCGTAGCGCAACCTCGCGCTGGCGTCCTTCAGCCCGCACGAGGAACAGATTGGCGACGTTGGCGCAGGCGATCAGCAATACGACGCCCACCGTGCCCATCAGAACCCAGAGCGTTGCTCTCACATCGCCGACCATGAGCTCCTTGAGAGAAACAATCAGGGGACCCAATTGCGCGTTCTCGAACAACTCCCGCGGAAACTCGTCGCCATAGATGTCGGGCAGGCGCTCGATGAGGCCGGCCATCTCCGCCCTGGCCGCCTCGATCGTGACGCCGGGATTCAGGCGCGCGATGCCCGGGTAGGTGAAGTTTCCCGCGCTAGGAGCGGTGGGATCGATCTCGAGTGGTCGCCAGAACGCGGTTTCCTGGTGGGGAAGACGAAAGTCCGGCTCCATGACGCCGACGACCTCGACAGCGACGCCATCAACGAGGATCGTGCGGCCGAGGATGCCGGGATCCGCCCCATAACGTCGCCGCCAGAGTCCGTCGCTGAGGACACCCACGGGCGCAGCGCCTGGCCCGTCCTCGCCCTCACTGAAGCCGCGTCCGAGGGTCGGGCTGATGCCCAGCACTTCGAAGAAGTTGGCGGTCACGAGGGCCGATTGCACCCGCTCGGGACCTTCCTCTCCGGTGAGGTTGGCGCTGGTGTCGCTGTACAGCATCAGGTCTTCGAAACCGCCGTGCTCCTCTTTGCAGAGCAAGTAGGTAGCCTCAGACATCGGCACTTCCGGGAAACCGAGCCCGGGCGCTTCGAGGATCGCCAGGACCAGGCGATCGGACTCCGGATAGGCCAGGGGATTCAACAGCACTCCGTTGATGAGGCTGAAGATCGCGGAATTCGCGCCGATACCTATGGCCAAAGTCAGAACGGCGACGAGAGTGAAGCCGGGCTGCTGACGCAGGCGACGGAGGGCATGGCGGGCGTCGTCGAGAAGTCTGTCCACGGGACTACCTTCGGAGGTGATTTACCAGCCTCGGTTCGAACGGGTCAAGACAGGTTTTGGGTGGGCCGAGGCAATACGCGGGCATGCTGTCACGGAGTGGCAGTGCATTCTTCTTTCAACTACGCAGGCGCGGGCGCGGTAGTTTCGGGGCGGGGCTATCTCGGCGGGTCATCTGCCGAAATCTGTTACCCTTGCAACGCGCGGCTGCCCTTCAGATTCGTGCCTGGTCGGCGCGTTTTACATTGCAGCGATTTGTGTCTGGGTAGACGCGAGTGCCGCGACCTGGACGAAAGGAACCGAGTGGATGGCAAGAAAACAACGGATGTCGGTGCTGAAGCGCCAACGAGAGGCCAAGAAACGGACCCGCGAGAGAAGAAAGGCCGAAAAGGCTGCTCTCAAACGCGAAAGACGTCATGGGAAGACCGGTGGACCGACGATGGCCTCCCGCGAAGAGCTGATCAGGCTCGGCATCCTTCCCCCTTCCCCACCAGGGACAGAAGACTCGGAAGCGTCGGGTGAAGAGTCCGAATCGCCAGCCGAAGAGGGTGGCGCAGCGGAGCAAAGCTGACGACGCAGGGCCGAATTGAGCATGAGAACCTATTCCTGCCTCCGTCTCCTGACCCTCATGGCCCTGATTTTCTTCGCGGGTCTTGTGGTGGGTTGTCGAGCCGCCGAGATTGACGAATCCGAGATGGGCGGCGTCGAGGTCGGAGGCTCTGAGGAGCCCGAGGCCTGGACGCAGTGGCGCGGCACGGGGCGCGATGCGGTCATTCCCAAATTCATCCCACCCGCCCCTTGGCCCGAAGCTCTGAACCTCATCTGGAGCACCGAGGTGGGTGCCGGGTACTCCTCGCCGATCGCCTCTGAAACTACCGCCTACATCCATACGCGCGAGGACGATCGCGAGCTGGTCTCGGCACTGTCTCTCGAGACTGGCGAGATTCTCTGGGCCGATTCCTATGCGGCCCCCCGCACCAAGGCCCCTGAATTTGCCCAAATCGAGGGAGAGGGGCCCTACGCGACCCCCATCCTCCACGCCGGGCGGCTCCACACGGTCGGCGTCCACGGAATGGTCTCCACCTATGAAGCCGACACGGGTGAGCTACTGTGGCGGCGCGATTTCTCCGACCTCATCGTCGAGACGCAGCGCTTCTGCGGTGTCGCTCCGTCACCACTCATTGCCGATGAACAGCTCGTCGTCCATATCGGCGATGACGACTCCGGAGAGGTCATGGCGTTGGATCCGCAGTCGGGGGAGATCCTCTGGAGCTGGCCCGGTCCACCTATCGGAAACGCTTCCCCGAATGTCGTCGAGCTCGACGGAGTGCGGCAGATTGTCACCATGACCGATGAAGGGGTCGTCGGTCTCGGCATCGCTGACGGCTCGCTGCTCTGGCAGCATCCGTTCCCGGGCGTGCAGGGTTCCTGCTCGACCAACATTCTGTCTCCTGTCGTGGCCGGCAACACGATGATCCTGGCGGCCATGGTGCAGGGCAGCCTGGCGATCGAGGTCGCCCGCGCCGCGGACGGCTGGACGACACGGTCCATCTGGGAAAACGACGAGCTCGAGCCGCTGTGGAGCAACTTCGTATTCGAGGGGGGCGAGCTGTTCGGCGTTGTGCAGAAGCGCAAAGGACAGCTCTTTTCAGCCGACGCTCGAACCGGTGCCCTACACTGGAGCACCGAAGGCCGCTCCGGAGAGAACGGATTTACGGTGGTCGCCGGAGACGTCGTGCTCTTCCTGATGAACGAGGGCGAGCTGATCGTTGCCCGCCGGACCCATCCAGGTCTCGAACCTGAGCACCGCTACACGGTGGCCGACGCGGCTGTCTGGTCCTACCCGGTGCTGCTCGATGGCGGCATCCTGGTGAAGGCCGGCAGCACGCTGTCGCTCTGGTCGTTCGACTAGCCTGGATTTCTCAACGGTTCGCGGCTGCGCGTGCACGATGGCGCGCGTGTCCCTGGAGAGAGGAACAAACATATGTCTATGGACAGTGTCCATGGTATAAATGACCTCATGAAGTCAATTCCAGCGGGAAAGTTCAAGCAGACTTGCCTCCGATTGCTCGATGAGGTGCGAGAGACACGCCAGCCAATCTTGATCACCAAGCGGGGGACTCCAGTGGCTCAACTCGTGCCTTTGCCTGCTCGCCCAGAGTGGGATTGGAGCGGAGCGATGGAGGGCACTGGCCGGATTCTCGGAGATCTCGTCGAGCCGATCAGCGACGAGGATGAATGGAAGGCCCTGCGAGGTTGAGAGTCCTCCTGGATACCCACGTATGGATCTGGCGCCTGCTGGAGCCGGCGCGCCTGTCGAGTCGCGCCACGGCAGTGCTGTCTGACCCTGACACCGAAGCCTATCTGTCTCCGCTCTCGGTCTGGGAAACGCTGGTTGCGGCTCGCAAAGGCCGGCTCGTCCTCGAACTTGAACCCGAGGCCTGGGTGCGGGAGGCACTACGCAAATCAACCACGGTAATGGCGCCTCTCACCCACGATGTCGTGATCGCGAGCGAAGTGCTTTCGGGCTACCGCTCGAAAGATCCAGTTGATCGAATGCTCGTGGCCACAGCACTCGCGGACGACCTAGCCATGGTTACCGCCGACTCCGCGATGCGCAAGCACGCGGAAGTCGAGACCATCTGGTAGAAATATGGCGCGCCCGGCAGGATTCGAACCTGCGACCCGCGGATTAGAAGTCCGCCGCTCTGTCCCCTGAGCTACGGGCGCGCCTGAGAGAGCCCTAAGTGTACCGCAGGACTCTCGCCTCTCGGTCCAGTCGGAAGAGCCGATGCTGGTCCTCCCGTTGTTCCCCTCCAAATCTTGCAGTAGGTTTCTGATCAAGATTCCACGATCTGAGTTTTTCTGGAGGGGATAGCCCATGGTCGGAAGTACTCTCGGGCACTACGAGATTATCGAGCCGCTGGGGGCCGGCGGCATGGGTGAGGTGTTCCGCGCTCACGACACCATCCTGAAACGCGATGTCGCGATAAAGCTGTTGCCCGAGGATTTCGCGAAGGACCCCGACAGGCTTGCTCGGTTCGAGCGCGAAGCAAAGCTCCTGGCATCCCTGAATCATCCTCATATCGCGGCCATCTATGCGCTCGAGGAGGTGGAGGGAACTCGCTTCATCGCGATGGAGTGCGTTTCGGGCCAGAGCCTACGCGAGACTCTCCGCGACGGCCGGCCCTCGGTGGAGCGCACTCTGGAAATCGCCATCCAGACCGCCGAGGGGCTCGAGAGGGCCCACTCTGCCGGCATCGTCCATCGGGACCTCAAGCCCGAGAACGTCATGATTACCGAGGAGGGGATCGTCAAAATCCTCGATTTCGGAATTGCCAAGCCGTTTGTGCAGGCCGAGAGCGACAGCACTGAGATGCCCACGGCGACGAGAGCCACCGACGTTGGAATGATCGTCGGCACGGCGAACTACATGTCGCCCGAACAGGCGTCGGGAGAGCCCGTGGACCATCGGTCCGATCAGTTCTCCTTCGGTGCCATGCTCTACGAGCTCCTGAGTGGGGAAAAGCCTTTCGCGGGCCCGTCGATATCCCTGATCATTGCGGCAATCCTGAGAGACACGCCGAGGCCGCTGAAGAAACTCAGATCCGAAACACCTGCGCAACTCCAGAGGATCATTGGGCGTAGCCTGGAAAAGGACCCGGCGCGCCGCTATGAGACGACGGGGGAGCTCTGCGAGGCGCTGCGCCGGTGCCAGGAGCGGAGGGGAGCGAAGAAGAGGCTCGTGCTCGCCGCGATACCGGCGATCGCGGTTGTCGCGATCATGGCGGGAGCGTGGTTCTGGTTCGGGAGCGGGTCCGGGCGGGCTTGGACCGAGGACCTCGCTCTCGGGGAGATCACCCGGCTCAATCAGGCGGGTGACGTATTCGGTGCCTACCAACTGGCGCTTGAGGCACAGGGGCAGTTTCCCGACAACGACGAGATCAGCCGGATGCTGAATCGCATCACTTTTCCGATGACTGTGGCCACCGACCCGCCAGGGGCAGAAGTGTATGTTGCGAGGTACGGCGAGCGGGATGCCCCCGAGGAACTTCTGGGCACGACGCCTTTGGAGACCCGTTTCCCTTACGCCCTGATGCGCTGGAGGATCACGCTGGATGGGTACGAAACGTTCGAAGGCGCACCCATGGGCGTCGGGCCGATCACCGCCCTCATGTCGGGTCTGCCGCTCGAGCCCGTGGGCACTCGACCTGAAGGAATGGTGCTAGTGCCCGGTGGATTCTTCACCGGCGCGTGGGGCATCGCGCTTCCCGAGGGGCTTCCCGCCGTTCAACTCGGTGACTACTGGCTCGATCGTTACGAAGTCTCCAATCGGGAGTTCCAGGCGTTCGTGGATGCGGGGGGCTACGAGAGTCCTGAATTCTGGGCCGCAGCATTTCAGGACGGCGAGCCGGACCTGTCCTGGGAGCGCGCCGGGGAGCTCTTTCGCGACACTACCGGTCGCCTCGGACCGTCCACATGGGAGCTCGGCAGGTACCCAGAGGGGACAGAAGATTATCCGGTCAGCGGAGTGAGCTGGTACGAGGCCGCCGCCTATTGCGCCTTCGCGGGCAAGAGCCTTCCGACGATCTACCACTGGCACTTCTCTGCCGCTCAGGACCAGGTGGCGGACATCGTTCTCTTCAGCAACTTCGATAGTGACGGACCGGCCCCTGTGGGCCTCCACACTGGTCTTGGCGACTACGGAACCTACGACATGGCCGGCAACGTCAGGGAATGGGTCTGGAACGAAACGGAGGGTCGACGGTACATCCTGGGGGGCGCCTGGAACGAACCGGCTTACGTCTTCAAGAACCCCATGGCCGCACTACCGTTCAGCCGCTCGGCTACGGACGGGTTTCGCTGCGCGCTCTACCGCGATCCTCCGGCTCCGGTGGTCCTCGAGCCGACGACACCCGCACTGGACTACAGCACGCGACAGCCTGTCGAAGACGACATTTTCGAAGCCTATCTCGGAGTCTATGCGTACGATCGAACCCCGCTCCGCGCCGAGGTCGAGTCCACCGATGAGAGCTCTCCCTACTGGGTGAAAGAAACTGTGTCGTTCGATGCCGCATATGGCAATGAGCGCGTTAGCGCTCTGCTGTTCCTGCCGAAAGGTGTGGAGCCGCCCTATCAAACCGTGATCTGGTTCCCTGGCGACGACGTTTTCCTCCCACGAACCCGTGAGAACCTCGCCTCCCCGTTCATGTTCGATTTCATTCCTCGAAGCGGACGGGCGCTCGTCTACCCGATCTATAGAGCCATGTACGATCGCTACATCCCGTTCAATTTCGCTCCCAACGATTGGCGAGACCGGATGATCGAGTGGTCAAAGGACATCGGGAGAACCATCGACTACTTAGAGACGCGCGACGATATCCTGAGCGACAAGCTCGCCTACTACGGGTTCAGCGCCGGCGCCTTGTATGGCCCCATCTTCACCACCATCGATCCGCGTTTCGCGGCGAGTATCCTGCTCGCGGGCGGCCTTTACCCTCGTGAGACCCGGCCGGAGATGGACGTGGTCAACTTCGCCCCACGCTGTCGGGTCCCGACACTGATGATCAATGGGCGAGATGACTACCATTTCCCCTACGAGGTGGCACAGCGGCCGCTCTTCGAATTCCTGGGGATGGCCCCGGCCAACAAGCGTCATGTTCATCTCGATGGCGGGCACATTCCTTCCGATCCGAACGAGATCTTCCGCGAGGTACTGGACTGGCTCGACCTGCACCTCGGTTCCATGTGACAGGATTGCCTCGCCCATTTTGCCAATTCTCTGCCAAGTTACGTACAAACAGGTACAACCAGATACAAAGAGAAGTCACTTCTCGTACGGCGCAAGCCAAGTAGATACAAACAGATACAACTAG
>SDBT01006394.1_pt1 | contig 19554 bp, 8 predicted proteins | sample 2277101 | NCBI WGS metagenome assembly SDBT01 (sample SAMN10404973, study PRJNA504765) | marine sediment metagenome | isolation source: marine sediment core GS10_PC15, 103 cmbsf | place: Arctic Ocean: Southern Knipovich Ridge | collected 2010 | reverse complement strand
GACTACGACCGACTAACTACACTGAGGATAGTTAAACTAGTGATGAAGGTCATCAGGGAGGTCGCGGATCCATACATCGGTGACGTCAATACTGCAGTGATGAGGCAGTCGCTCAGTACTGCATTCAATGCGGCCCTACAGAAGATGACTCAGCCGCCCAACCAGGCACTGAGGAACTACGACTTCCAGGTCACCGCGACGGCAGAGGATCAGAGGGAAGGCATACTCAGAGTGGAACTAGCCATAGTCCCCGTCTTCTGCGTGGAACGGATATATGTGACTGTCAGGCTGAGGAACGTACTCTAGCATTGACATAGGACTAGCAGGATAGTATAATCAAGTGAGGAGGGCCAGTTGCCCTCCTCTATCTATATGTGGGCCCCGCATGGGCGCCGCATAAGGAGGTGAGAATGTGGCAACTAGTACTAATCAACTGCAACAGTATACTAAGACATACACGTCATTCAGCGGTGCGGATATCAAGTGCGTATTCGGGACGAAGGTGATCATGGAATGTCAGGGCATATCTTATTCTGTAACTAGGGAAAAAGCGCCGATTTACACACTGGGTGGATAGACTGCCCATACTTCCTGAAATCGGTGGACCCAATGGGAACGCCGATGCAACTAGTCGTTGACTAGAGCAGTAGAGACTTGGCAATACGATTAAATTCGTTGGTACTTGTACCTAAGCCAGATGGTCGTCAGGCCATAAAACGGAGGTAGATGAAATTTGAATGAAGATATCGAACAGTTCCTATATGGAACTCTACTTGGTGATTCATATATAAGTAAGTGCTACGATAAGAGAGTTGATAAATATAGACACGAATTCAGAGTCGAGCACTCAACCAAGCAAGAGAAGTATGCATTGTGGAAGAGGGATATACTCGAACCATTAGGGGTATTGAAACCTATATACCGTAAGAGAGAATCGTCAATTAAGGGCCGCCTAATTAAATCACATTCTATAACTATAATATCATGTGGTAATAAATTATGGAGGCCTTATAGGGAGATATTCTACACTGAGGACGGGATCAAGGTTGTTACTGATGAAATATTATCGATCCTTACCCCCAAGGCAATTGCGATATGGTATATGGATGATGGTAATTATCACCAATTCAGGAATGTAGCGGCCCTGAATACCCAATCCTTTACATTAGGCGAACATCATCTAATGGTAGAGAATATACAGAGGATAACTGGTGCGCGCGCTAATATAGCAGCAGTTAAGCCTAGTGGTCAATACTACCTATACTTCCCCAGGGATGAAACAAGGAAGTTACTACATAGTATTGAACAGTATATACCACAATCCACTGGTATGAGATACAAGTCACCTATAGGTTGGGACAAGGCAGTAAGACTACCCCCTAACTATAGGCAGTGTATGCCGAGTAGAATTCCAGAGGCGGATGGAAGGAAGTTAATAATCAATAACCTAAATTCATTCGCAGAGTCAAATGACTTAAGCGATGGATTTCCAGTAGTATTATACTGTTATACTAGGGAATCATATTCATTCAAAGCAATACAGAGGCTATTCGGTAGTTTCTCAGCGGCACTATCTGCTGCGGGGTTACCGATGAATTTCATCTAAGACATAGTCCAATAAACGAGTCCAGATCCGCGATCATTCAGTAGAGGCAAGCGTGAGTAGTCGCGCCCCATATCAGCAATGGTATGGTACACAGGTGGCTCACATCAGGGAACCCTCAGCACATATGGTGGTGGGAATCCTGAGCGGTTAGTTGGCCGTGCATCGACTCAACCACATGGTTGGATGGTGGATCAGATATAACCTATATCCACCATAATACGCCACCCACCCTAATGGGGTGAAGGGATAGTCAGTACCGTCCAGAAATGGATGGATCATACGGGAATAGCAGGATCAACGATGGTCCCACAATGGAGTAATCCGTTGTTGCAAACATGGCTTACATCAGTGGAACCCCACAGGGGTAATACTGAGGAATGAGATAGTATCAAGTTCTGCAGAGACTCAACCATATGGTTGGATGGTAGGTGAGGAGTAACTTGGACCTACCATAATACGCCATGCCCCGGTAGTGAATATATCCTATCGGGTGATGATATAGTCCAAGCCACCTAGTAATAGGTGGGTAACTTGCAATTATAATGACCGTCTTCGACAGGGATCCCATGTCCACCCTGGCGCGGGGACAGAACAATGTCCTCAGTTACTACTACGCTAAGGAGGATGAACTCCGCGACCCCAGTAACTATGCATCCGAGATATATCAGATGATGGATAGGACTGGGATGCCCCTAGGTATAGAGAAGAGGAGTCCGGTCTACTCAGATCAGATACTCCCCTTCGACATAACAATTACAGCGCAGAATGAATACGGCCAGATGGCCACTCAGCGCATATATGGCGTGGAGATACTCAATTCCGGCGCCGGCCTGTCAGTAGATGACATCGTGAATGAAATGCAAATGACATTCGTAGCGCGTAGTATAAGTCCATGGTCACCAATTACGGTGGCTGAGAATGGTGGAGTAGAGTTCTGGGATAGGGTGGATAATACACTCAGGACACAGACTGGCACACAGGCATCCGCGGGGATGCAATCATTGGGGTGATGAATGATGGAATTGGGGCCCGACCTCAGGGATGACACTAGAGTACCACACATTACCTTCCCAATAGTACAGTGGCCGGAGTTGACACTCCCTGCTGGGGCGCGGGACCTCCCTGCCACTATGCCACTAGGTACTACACCTACGTTGGACCCAGGTAGGAAGGGTAGGTCATGGGATAGGTATGAGCAACTAGCGCGCCCTGATAGTATCAAGTTAAGTAATATGGACCTCCCAGGTGTGCAGCCTAGTAGGACATTCACGGGGGCCGATATCAAGTGCGTAGTACACGTACTAGGTAATAATGGCACTACACACCCAGTCCTCCTGGCTAATGCACAGACACTATCCTACTCAGTCCATAGGGAGAAGTCACCAGTGAGGGCCCTGGGGCACTCCTATGCAGTTGGATTCACAAGGGGATGTATAGGTGCCGGCGGGATAGTACATACATCCATTGGCCCTAAGGATATAGAAGATATATCTATAGGTGACTTAGTATTATCCTATGATGAGAATATGGGCAAGGTCTCATATATGAGATGCTTGAATTTAGTTTATACTGGAGAGAAGGAAGTATATAATATTAAGTTGCAGAACGGTACTAGTATGCGATTAACAGGTGATCACAGAGTATATGGGCACGATGGGTGGGTCAATACTGACACACTAATTCCAGGGGATGAGTTACTAGTACCCTCTAATATTCTATTGGACACTAAGTTAGACATACCTGATTACTACCTAGAGTTACTAGCATTTGCCATAGGCGATGGTGTAATGGGAAGTTATAAGGGTGGTAGAGAGACCAGATTTTCTCTGACTCCAGGAAAGGATGATGTGAAGATAGTGCAGCGATTCAAGAATATATGTGAATCCGAGGGCATACGTCATCGCATCACCTTCAATAGAGGGTGTTATTATATGCAGGTATATAACTGCATGGAGAATACTGACTGGAAACAGCGCAGGTATTATCCCTTTATCCTGTGGGTAAGGGAGACTGGGCTTCATGGTACTAAGTCCCATAGTAAGTACATACCAGATGAGATTAAGTATGGCGCATCCACCGATCAACTCAGAATATTTATCAATAGACTCTGGGGTACAGATGGCAGCATCCATGCACGTAAGCCTAAGTCTAATATCTCAGTGAGGATTACATATACTACTACATCTAAGAGGCTATGTGATGATATAGTATATATCCTGTCACGGGTGGGTATAGGTGCCACAGTTAGATATACACCACTGGAGGACCTAGGGATCAATAAGGTACGCCCTTGGATTGTACACAGACACGGTGTATATATGATTTCAATTCCTCAATTATATCAATATAAGTTTCTCCATGAGATTGGGATATATGGTAAGGAAGATAGATATGATGATATATTAACCGAACTAGAAGGTTCGATGAGATATGACACAGTAGATATCCTGGAATTCGTATCTACTAATGATATCAAGTTCCATACTATTAGTAAGTATACTCAGCACCATGATATAGTCATTAGATGGAAGAAACATCCAAGGACTACTCTCAGGTACCTATATACTATATTGAATACTGAGGATGTCCAGAGATTCACCGATGAATATGTACCATCATGTGATAAGGGTGTAATGTGGATGAAGGTTGCTGAAATAGATAGATCCATAGTTATGTCCACATATGACATTGAAGTCGAGGGGAATCATAACTTCTTCGGTGCATTCCTATCCCATAACTCTAGGACCATAGCAGGGAGTATAGTATTCACACTCTTCGATAGGGAGGTCCTATGGGACCTCATCCAGTCCTACGCAGTGGACGTGGATTGGGCGGGGGAAGGGGAGTATGAGACCTCAGTCCACACTCCAATGCTGGACCAACTCCCCCCATTCGACATCACCATTACCTTCGCCAATGAACACGGTGACATAGCCAACCTGGCCATCTATGGAGTGGAGATAGTGGATGAGGGGACTGTCCTATCCATTGATGACCTCCTGGTGGAGAAGACCTGCTCATGGGTGGCAAGGGACATTGACATGATCCGGCCCTATAATAATACATCATCCTTCCGCACCCATAATATGGACCAGTCAGTCACCTCTGAGGACATCAATACCTTCCTCACTACACTGGGTAGTAGGAGGGCGGCCATCAACAGGGGAGTAGATAGTATACATAGGTATGACATACCATACGACTACGCCCTATTCGCGGAGACCGCAGTACACGACACCAAGCATAGTCCCATACCATATGATACCAACTTGGTATATACTAGTAGTAGTGGAGTCAGGTGGTATGGTAAGGCCACACTAAGGACTGCACCTAACCAGGTGGAGTTCAAGCCTGACGCCATATACCCAAGTTGGTCCATGAATGCAGTATTCCGAGTACATGACACCCAACTGGACCCTGACTCTGGTGCGCAGCCCACAGACGTATCCACCACATACCTACTGAAGGTAGGGGCAGATGGAGTAGTGGACTGTACTATGGATCAGATAGAGGTGAGATGATGCCCCTCCTAATAGACGAGTACCACCAGCACTACTTCAGTGGCAATCAGTGTAGGATATACATGGACGGCATATATGCATCTGACGCCCTCTACATTGAGTATAGCATCGCCACTAATAAGGCACCCATATACTCCTACAATGACACCAGGTTCAAGGTGATGGCGGAAGGTACCCGCCTGGTCCAGGGTAGTATCCATATGAATATGACCAATAGGAATAAACTAATGAAGTTGGGTGACAGGATACAGGCCAGGACTCCGGCGCCCCCTACTACTACGGTGGATACCAGGCCCCTGAGGGGGGACGCATCCATCATGAGATATATGTCAGTCGCTACTGATGTGGATAAGGAGGCAGTGATGGCTAAGTACACTGCTGCCTATTGGGGGGCCACTGAGGAACCAACTACCCTACTCCCATATGACTGGGGCGCCCTCAACGTAGTGATGATATTCGGGGTGCCGGGTACCATGGAGAATAGGTACAACATCAAGGAGATCAATGACCTCCACATCACAGGGGAGGCAATGGTTGTCCAGGACGGTGCGGGTAATATCATCCTTCAGTACCCATTCTTCGCCAGGGACATAGACGCCACCGTCAGTTACTTCTACCCAAGGGATGAGGCAGTCGGGGAGTCAGTGGTCAATGCTGACCTGGAGGACGCAGATAACGGGATAGCTCCCCAGCGGGTAGTGGCAGATATCATAGGTATGAATCTGACAGTCAATAGTGACTCCACGTGCAGGGTGGACTTCGACATGCAGATCACCACACCGGGGGTGGATACCCTAGCACTGGAAGTGATGAATGTGCATTATGTTAAGCCCATCGTACACCTCACCCTGACTACAAGCGTATGGACTGAGGCGGCCATATCATGGACCCTCATCAATAACACCACTAATCAATTCAGGATATCGGTGGATAACGTACCACACCAGAGTGCTGGGACGTCGTCATATGCAACTGCAGTGGAACTACGGAATGTAATAGTGAGGTATAGCGATACGCGCCTCCCAGACTCCACACTCCTAACTGCATATAATACATTCACCGACGGACTCAAGTATAATATACCACACTAAGGGGGAATTATGGAAGAACCCACACAGGAAATAATAGCAGAATGGAAGAAGACATATGGTAATGTATACAGGATTACCCTGGTAGATAGGGAATTCTACTATAGGGGCCTAATGCGGGCGGAGTACAGGAGTATAGTTAAGATGAGTACACCAAGTGCCACTATGCTGACGCCCGTACCAGATGAGGCCCTCAGGACTGAGGAGGCCATAGTAATGATGGCTACGCTATGGCCGGAGATCAATGACGGTAATATACAGGCCACACTAACTGGTGTAATTACCAGACTCGCGGAGGAGATAATGAATATGTCGGGCTATGACGTGGAGGCTGAGCCGGAATTGCTATGACCCCCGACATAGATGAATGGAAGAAGGAATATGGCCGGATATATAGGATAGTCATCGGTCCATATGAGTGCATATACAGGAGACTCACAGCCGCCGAGTATATGGACATAGTAGATGCCTCCCTGAGTGACTGCGCATTGGATGATGCCATAGTCAGGGGGGCATTGCTATATCCTCAGTTGGACCCGGGGGCTACATATACCCGAGTATATTCCCAACTGTCCTCATGTATAGTTGAGGCCAGTATGCTAGGTGAGGCCGGTGAGTGGCAGAGACATATAGACATGAGGAAGGCCGCCATCACACCCAGGAGGGGCCCTGGGAATGCCCTGGTCACTGACGACCCAATCATGGGCCTCATACTCCATATAATAGGGGCGTTCCCCTCCTACAGGCCAGAGGACCTCCTCCACCTACCAATAGAGGATATCCTTGATAGAGTGGCATGGGCCGACGTAATGCTGGGTAATGTGGATAAGCCTGAGGCGCCCAGGAATATGCCAATGGGTCTGTCCGGCCCTGAGAGGCAACAGTATCTGGATGACGTGGCGAGTAAGATGGCGACAGCCGGTGCAGCAGCACTAAGGGAAGAGATGAGGAATGCTAAGGCCAAGTCCTAGGAAGTATGCAAGGTACTACGAGGGGGACGTAGGGTCAGGCTACCCTCAGCCAGACCAGGAGAGGAGGGGCACCCGTCTACCCGCCCAGATCCTGAAGGGTGCCGCCATGATGGGTGCCTTCATGCTCACCTCCATGCTGGTGACCAAGGGCATATCAGTAATGAGTAGGAGGGCAGCGGGTGCCACGGCGAGGGTAGCGGCCAGGTCGGCGAGGACCAGGGGATTCGCAGATGCATTCCACGCCTCCGCCACTGATGCTACAGGTAGGACAGTATCGCAGGGTGCCAGGGGACTCCTCACATCACCCACCGTAGGTAGGACAATCCGTCAGACATCATCAATCACGAGTATGATTACCAACTACAGGGCCTGGCAGGGCAGAGTAGGCATCGACATCAGTGCCTATGGTACGTGGGCGGCCAAGTCCGGCGCCGGATACTCAGCTATGTCCAGGGCTGGGGATACATATAGTCGTGGTATATCAGATAGGATGCGGAAGTTCAGTGCCTTCTTCGCAGGTAGGGGCACTCCCGCCTTCCGTGGTAGGGTCGCCGGCTCTGTGGAATCATTCTTCCGTGACTACGCCCGCCACATGCCCAGTATATTCATCGCAGGCAAGGCCATCGATATGCTGAGTGGCAGGAGGGATGAGGGGGCACAGTGGTGGAACGTCCCTGCCCACGTGAGGAACCTGGCTGGTGACTTCGCGCGGCATTCACTGACCTTCCTACCTGTATCACTGGCATTCCGGGGTGGCATCGGGGCAGTCAAGTTGGGTAAGGACTCCCTGGAGTATGCCTTGAGGTCTGGTATGACCAGGGCTGGGACTCCAGTAGCCACATCCATATATAATACCCTCAGCCAGATCGACACACTAAGGACCAAGTTGGAGGGTACTACGGACAGGCCTGGGTTCCTTGCCCGACTCCGGGGAGTACAGACGGAATTCATCCGTAGTTACGCAGGCAAGTGGGAGGGGAGGAGGCCTGCACCACTCCGTACTGCCAGGTACTGGGGGGAGAACATCCAGAGGGGATGGAATAAGGGCGTCACCCGGAGGATCAATAGGCTGACCCAGGTACCCAAGGCGAATTTCATGGAGGACATCGGGAAGTTCAGTGGACTCCCCATGGGTGGGCAACAGTTCTCCGTACTCCTCGCCGACGTAATGTCCCAGTATGACAGACCAAGGATAGGTTACCTAGCCAGGGTGGCCTCCCTCCAGCCGATGAAGTTCAACCAGAGACTAATAGATAACACCGTGGCTGAGGTACAGAGGAGGGCCATCGTACAGGGTCTCCCGCCGGATATGCAGGATGCCGTCAGGGACCTGATGCAGAGTAAGTACTATGGGAAGGGAGTACTGACTGCTGATCAGTCCAAGGTAATTAACCTGAGTAGGTGGCGGCCCACTGAGGTAGCTAGTAGGACAGTGGACTGGATGCATGAGAAGTTCCAATTCCACGTCGGCCCCACCAGTATCAATCCTGCACAGATATTCCAACTCAGGAGGATAAAGGATTGGCTACTGGGGAGGTCACCTAATGTCTATGAGTGGACTGAGGGGCACAGGGTTCGTGTAGGGCCCATCCCCACCATGACGTCCACCAACTGGGAGGCTAATGCCAGTAAGGTAGCGGGATATGATCTCTATGGCGCCACCGTGGACATACAGGCTGGGGATAGGATGCTATGGATCAAGTCCGGCACCAATAGGAGGTTCGGTAGGAGTAGTGGCCGACTCCTATACTATACATCAGGTGCCCCCAATGCCCTGATGTTCGGGCAGGGTAGGGCGGCATACAGTCTAGTTGAGGCGCCCCTCCATAGTTCCCTGAGGCAGATACAGGATGTATTCTATGGTACGGTCCGTGACCCCCTGGAGAGGTTCAACGCCAGGAATCCCAAGGAGGAGATGAAGGCACTCCAGGAGGCATATGGATGGGGCCGGACCAAGTCATGGTTCCACGCCCGTGTACTGAGGTCACCATCGGAACGTATGATGGAGGAGGGGGGGAGGCTATGGCCAGGCCTTGAAGTGGGGGCTGGCTACGGGAAGCTACCTGGCCCCATTAGTAAGGTCGGGAACCTATTCATGAAGTACTTCCGTCCCGACTCACCATTGGTATATATGTCAGAGGAGAGGGGATTCCTTACCCAGTTGGCCAGGGAAGGGAAGGGCCCATATAACTACGTAGGTGAGGGGAACCTGCAGCCCACAATTAGATTCCTACGGGGCGTGAGGAATGTACTGAATGACTCCCTGGATGAGTCATGGCACATACTCAGGCGGCGGGACATATATGATAGGTACTCACAGCATAGGGTAGTCATCCCAGGCATACAGAGGACACCTACACTAGGGGAACTATTCGCCGATGGTCCAGTAGGTAGGAGGAAACTAGTGGCGGCGGTCAGGGGTATTCTGAGGAGTGACCTCCCTGGTGACCCCACCTCTGAGGGATTCATTAAGGCCAGACACATATTGGACACGGTACAGAATGACGAGGGATTCTGGTCCCATGCGGTGACTAAGACTCCCAGAGGGCGGGACCTGACCGCAGTGGATGAACTCCAGAAGTTCATATTCAGGCATCACATCATCAAGCAGGCAATGGACCATAGGGACCAGAGGTACCTCCAGGGCCTCATAGGCGACCTGGACATTGGTAGGCATACGATCATAGGTAATACCAATAGGAATATGACCCTACTCAGGAGTCTGGATACACTGGCACATATGGAGGCCCGCATAGGAGCAATGAAGTTACCTGCCTTCCTACCTGACATGAATGACTCCAGGACCAGGGAGAATATACTAGCCCAGTACTTCCAGGGCACCGGTGATGACATCACTGCGGGACCAATCAACAGGGTAGTGGACTACCTGATGGGGGAGAGGCAGACACTGGCGGACTTATCACGTATATTCCAACCTCCACTAAGTACCAGACTCCCCAGTATAATTCGGGCCCCCATATATAGTAGTACAACCTCACCGTATGAGGTAGTAATCGCCGGAGGGTTCCCTAGCATTAAGGATGCGGTGCGGGATCAGGGACTCCTCCGTGGTATGCGTAGTATACTATCCCCTAGTTACATGCAGAGGGATGAGGCAGGCCGCCTATTCCCAACTGGTCAGCCCCTCACCAATCCACATAGGTTCCTGATGGAGGCCACTATGAGGTTCGAGCGCCTCGGGGAACGTATGGGTGTGGGACTCAACCTAAGTAGGAGGACTACAGTGGCGGACATATGGGCTGGTACCCTGTCCAGGATATTCCTACCCGCCGCGGCCATCTACTCAGCATGGGGCGCCCTGGATATGATGACTGACGTCAACCCGATGTTCAGTGGGAGTCTAGCATATGATGAATTGGTACTTGTCCAGCATAGGGAGTCTCAGGTAATTAGGATGTTGAAGATAGGTGACTTGGTTGATGAATTAGATTCTACTGAATACAACGCATGGACTAATGATGAGGGTGTAATGTGCTTCAAACCAATTATCGGAGGTATTAAGCATAGGAGGACTACTACCCTAGTTAGATTGGAATTGAAGTCGCATGGGGACATATTGATAACTGATAATCATAGTCTATTCACTAATAATGAAGATAATCTGGTCGTCACGACTCCCTCAATTGGTAAACATATCGTCGCATGTACCAAGGCCCCAGAACATGCGGTATTATACGATAAACTTGATATAAGTGAGTATGTCGATAGTGATCCTAAGTTACTGGTATCGGTAAGGGATAATAGGCTTAATCGCGGTAATTGGATCTTCAATAAGGGTGGTGTATTCGATAGCAGCTATGTTGAATGGCTACACTCAAACGTTCATTATAGTAAATCCAAATATAGGGCGGATATAGATAGTGTTCATAACTGTCCACATAAGGAATATCTACAATTAGCTCATTACAGGTCAAAGGTTGAAATACCAATTATATACGATATGGATTACCAACTAGGTTATCTAATAGGAATATTCATTGCTGAGGGATCATCTACTATAGTAAAGGATGATGATCGTATCATTAACGCTAAAGTGCACTTCGCTGCCAGCGAGTCATACTCGGGATATAAAGGCGATATAAGAACTAGGATAGTTGATGCAATTAAGGCAGTATTCCCAAGTGCTGTTTACAGTAACACTGATAGTGGTATTATTCTTAGTGGGTATTTATACTACAAGTTCTTCAGGGATATACTAGCATGTGGCAATTCTGCAAATACTAAGCGTATTCCCGATATCATTATTAATGGTCCAGATGAAGTACGGTCGGGATTTATTCATGGCTACTTCGACGGGGATGGTAATTACTACAGGGGTAAATTTACATTCTATACTGTTAGTCGAGAACTAGCATCCCAATTAGTATTGATGCTACGGCAGATGGGTTGTCAGATAGGATTATATAGTAGATTCAGCAATAAGCCATCGTATATTAATGGAAGGAAGATAACAAGTAAATATAGGTTGTATAATGTAGGTGCTAGAGGTATAACAATTAATACATTCGATGCTCCACTATCATCAGATGCCAGGGCCTGTAGATCAAGTATTGTATCCTCAGACGTGGTTAATATGGAACCAATCAATCAGGATGAGTATGTATATGATCTCAGCGTCGAGTCAGCACAGAAGTTCGTAGGTGGGTTTGGACTGATATATGCACACAATACGATGTTCGATGAGGGCATCAACGTGGCGCTGGCTGAGCAACTAGTTAAGCATAGGATGAGGTCCGCCCGCCTATATGACATGGTGGGGGCAACCAGGGCCTTCCAACACCTTGAGGGACTCATGCCTGGCCTCATCAGTAGCCCCGCATCAAGGATAGGCATGGCAATGGGGCCCCCCATCGTAGGTGCCTTGGCAGGTATGCCATTCGGGCCCACGGGTGGAGGCATTGGATTGGTGACTGGTACTGCCATCAGTGCGGCCACAGGGTTCGGACTGATGGACCTCACCAGGACCAGGGAGGACCTGGAGGGGATCTACTCAGGTAGGGAACTAGTACCACATAGGAGGGGACGAGGATGGTTTTTCGGGAGGTGCATTTCTGCGGATACAATGATACCGCGGGATTACAGGACATGTCCTGCTAAGGATATACATGTCGGTGATATGGTAACTGCACCCGATGGATCATTAACTGAGGTACTATGTATATATACCCGCGGACACACTGGGAATGTAATTAATATATGCACAGCCTTGGATAGGAATAACCCTACTACACTGACTGATAATCACACAGTACCAATCATCAGATATGGTGGTAATGACACTAAGGATACCATTAGATCGCAGGGTATAGTGGAGGAGGTGCCCGCCGGTAGTATATCAATTAGGGATTGGGTTGAGGTTCCTATACCTAAGTTGCCTACTACACTCAGTCACATACACACATCAGACTACATTCATCATGATAGATATATAGTAGAGAATGATACTGTCTACCCGGCAAGGGTACTGTCGAGTGGGGAGAGGCGCATCAGGGATGGTAATACACTTCCAGAGTATATACCAATGAACTATGATATAGGTAAGTTATTTGGTTACTTTCTCGCCGAGGGATGTATAGTATATAAGAAGAGGCGGATGCCATGCTATATAGAGACGGTACATAATTGCGATGAGGAGTACATCATCAATGATATTACTAATATACATAAGGAATACTTCGGAATAGTACCAACATATAAGCATAGTCTTACCAAGGGTGATAATCCTCTGATGACTCCAGGTAGTCACTACGGTGGGGCAACAGTAGTGAGGGGTATAAGTTCACTCCTGGCTACTATGTTCTATGGACTATTCTACGATAGTGACAGGAGTAATGATAAGACATTCCCTAGTATATTCCTATCCGGAAGTAAGGAATTCAAGGAGGGCCTGATAGAGGGATACTGGCGTGGGGATGGTCACCTGGACAAAGGAAGGAAGTATATATCATCATGCCGTGAGGAGTATCTACTATATACAAGGGATATTCTATTATCACTTGGTTACCTGCCTACTATACCTAAGTATGAATCTAATGACTATCGGGGTAGGTATAGAATTGGGTGGAGGGATGAGGACCGCAATGGCGAACCCAATCAATTCCTGAGGTATGATGATAGACTATTCACTAGGGTGGTTAGAGTTGATGAGGATGAGTATGACGGGGTAGTATATGACTTCGAGGTTGATCACCCAACACACCTATTCCAGTGTGGTACATTCCTAGTGCATAACTCTAGCCTAGCAGGCGGGCGCATCAGCAGGTTCAAGCCCAACTGGTTCGCACAGATGAAGTCCCAGTACAAGTTCACTCCCACCATGTATGGTAGTAAGTTGGAGGAATTCATGTTCAGGAACCCCATCATGATGCCATTCGCCATGGCGTGGGACCCCTACCACTGGGAGAGGAAGGGATACTTCAGTAGTCCCTACCCGGAGACGGGAGTACCATTGGAGGGAGTGCCATTCGTGGGGCCGGTCCTATCTACTACACTGGGTAGGGCCATCAAGCCTAGGCGCATGATGCATAGGGCGCAGCTACGGAGGTCATTCACTAGGCCATCACCACTCGCAGGTGCTGAGCCAGGGGCGGCCTACATGCCACCGCCGGGACTCAGGGCTAATATTAGTAGTCCTATGTCCCCCGCAACTATCAAGGAGACTACCGGGACTGGTACTCAGGTCCGGCGCCCATATCCCGTATCCATGCATAGCCTGCGGCAGACGGTGGGTAGGAGTGTGTATAGGAGTGTGGTAGAACCCCTTGGAATTTGGGGTTGGAGCAGCGAGCTGGCAATGGGGGGCCACCCATTTGACTCGGACATAGTCATGGCCAATGCGGGGGAACGGGTCAGTCAAAGGAGAGAATTTTGGAATCTGATGAACAGCGGAGGAGGAGGCATGAGCGAGTACATTCGTCGTTTCTACCCACGGCAACGTAAGCAGATTGAGCGTTGGAATCCATTGGGCAATCGTCAACCGGGATGGATGCCTGGGGGTATCGGTTGTTTAATTGGTGAGTCTTCTATTCATACTGAACGCGGAATCGTTCCAATTAAGGAACTGACACCACGCGATAGGGTCATAGGTATAGATGGGAGATTGCATGATATTGTTACAATAGCTGACCATGGTAGATCCGATGACATATGGGAACTGGCTACTAGAACAACTAGATCTAAGATATATGGTACGGGGGATCATAGAATACCAACATTCATAGGGAATAAATGTAGATACTATGATCAATTGGTCTGTGTGCCTAGATCTAAGAAGTGTTGTGCCAGATGCTGTAATCATAACAACGTAATTGAACTAGTGGATACACCTATATCAGAGATTATGCCTAAGGATTATGTAACGTATCCAATTATCCATAACACAGACCATATTCCAGTTATCGATCTTGCCGAGTGCTACGAGGGTGTATATACTGACAATTATGTGTATAGTAGTAACATCTCTATGGAGTATGCACAATGTCTTGAGACATATGATAATAATCCACAATTAACACGTAGAGAATTAATGGATATGGGATTTGACGGGCGTATATCTCGTAGGGTAATTCATACCATAGATAATGATCTTACTATCAAGGTACGCGATCCCAGATTTATAGAGGTAACGTCTGATGTAGCATATTTAATAGGTTGGTGGCTTGCAGAAGGTACTACGAACGGTAAGGTAATAGATATGTCACTCTCACTTACTGAACTCGACTACGCTAATGAATTAGCTAGTATCATACACGAATGTCTAGGTAGAAGATGTAATATATTTAATTCTCCAGGTAAAAGCGTCTATAGTGTACAGTTCACATTCATGGCACTCAGTAGGTATTTAAGGAGGACGTTCGGATCTAATTCGCATAATAAACATATACCATTCCAGTTCAAGTGTGCACCATTAAGTGTAACATCTCACCTATTCAAGGGTTTGGTGCTAGGTGATGGGTGGTGTAATGTATCTCGTGGTTTATCTGGATATACTAGCGTGTCGTCGGAGTTAGCGCAGGACGTGTTCGACCTCGGATTACAATTAGGATTTATCGGTAGTGTAAATCTCAATTACCTGGCCCGCGGTAATGGTAGATTGCTACCACAAGGAACACCATGTCCGGATCTTATTGTGTCCCATATAAAGTGGAACAAAGCATCAGTTCCTTACATTGGTCGTTTATTGTATGATACAGATGAACCTCTTCAATCTGTGAGACCGAGCAGTAAGTCATTCATACATGATGATAAATTGTTTGTGCAGGTTAAATCTGTTACCAAGACCGACCGCATTGAGAATGTATATAACCTAGAAGTTGCCGATCTCCACTACTATATAGTAGATCGCATGTGTTCATCTAATAGTGAATACTTCATTGACTTCAGGTCAGGGGATCCCTTCTCCCTTATAGAACAGGGTGAGTTGCGACTCCCGTCATGGTCCAACATGGCGGCCCGTCACGTCAGTCTATCCATGCCATTCCGCGCCAGTCAACTAGGTAGGACACAGGAAGAGATGGTGCAATTCCTGACTGGGACCAGGCCCCCCGCCACCGTCATACAGGAGGAGGCCATGGAGGCTGGTACGGTCATGCATAGGATATGGCAGGATGAACTCCGGCGGGCCAACCTACTAGTTAAGGCAGAGGCTCCCATATTCGAGCCCTATAGTAATATCACCGGTACAGTAGACGCAGTAGTCAGGGAGGGTAGGAGGAAGGTGGTAGTTGAGCTAAAGACCACCAGTACGGCCAGGCTGGAGGAGATGGCGGGCCCTGATAGGGCACATAGGAGTCAACTTAACTTCTACCTGAAGGGCCTGGGACTCAGGGAAGGTATGATAATGTACATCAGTAGGGAGAACCCGGCATTGACCAGGACATTCCCAGTGGGCTACAGCCAGGAACTATACCAGGCTGACATCGCCAGGGTCCAACAGGCGCGGGGTACTGCAGCGGAACTACTGAGCCAGGGCTACGGCTACCCAGGGGAGGCATATAGTATGCTGGACAGGATGAAGGTACTTGGTGATACATCCCCGTATTCAGATGAATACAAGAGGCAATACCAGATAGTCAACCAGATGGATAGGATGGGCCTACTCACCCCTGAGGAACACAGGGAGAAGATAGCCATAGTGAGGAGGAGGAGGTCAGTAGTGCGGTCCTATGACCTATACCCGAGGAGGTTCGACATCCGTGGTATATTCCACCCAGATGAGAAGTACCAACAGATGTCGGAGAATCAATATATCAAGGCCGCCGCCGAGTACAACGTAGGGGAGAGAGTTGTGGGAGGTATATGGGAGTTCCTCACACACCAGAGGACTCCATTCCACTCCAAGCTACTAGGTGCCTACACACCACGTGAGCAGTATGAGAGATTCGTATTGTATGGCAGGAGGTCCTCCTTCTGGTCTGAGCCTTGGCGAGACTTCGTTGAGCCTTACATGAGGGCATCACTATCCACCCGCGGTCCTGGTGAGGGCATAGTACGTGGACTCCAGGCTGGATTCCTACTGGGAGGTCCCCCAGGGGCTGCGGTGGGTGCGGGGGCCCTGGGAGTCTGGGGCGCCGTCCACGGCGGCTACCGGTGGCTCACGGACTCCACATACATACCTGGTAATATCAAGGGTAAGTGGGAGATGTGGGAGTACTTCGATAAATTGAAGTACCTCAAGGCCCGGAGGCTATATCAGATGACTGGTGAGGAGGAATACGCAGAGGCCATGACTCAGACCATGGTAGGTATGAATCCACTGAGTAGGGCCAGGTCATCCTTCACTGAGATAGCGCGGTCAGTACCATATGACATGCGCCCATTCGTATTCGCCTGGATGAAGGAGGAGGACCCCAGGGAGAGGGAGGCCATAGTGGAGGAGATACCGCCGGCCGTGGGGCAACTACTCCGTATCAAGTGGTCACAGATAGACGGGGAGGCGGAGGCCACGGAGAGGCTAGGTAGGGACTATAGGAATGCCATAGATATGACCAGTTACTACCGGGATCGTCACCTACCACAGGAGTCCTGGATGGGTTGGCACCCTAGTGTGGAAATAGGGGACGTGCAGATTAAGACGGCGGAGAAGTCTGGGATGGACGCACATGACTTCGGTGGTGGCTGGTATTGTATTCATCCTGATCAATATATAAGTACTATGTATGGATCTGTAATTACTATGGAATCTATCACGCAGAATGATAGTATATTATCCAGGAATGGTAATACTGAGAAGGTTATAAAGGTCCACACTAGAATGGCATCGGATGAGGTCCTAGTGACTATAAAGGTCATGCGGAATACATGTGATACTATGTCTGCTACTGATAATCACCAGGTGCTTGCGATTCGATCTAACCTTGAGTGTATTCATTATAATGGTAGCGGCCTTCCAGTCTGTAAACCAGACAGTTACAGGGCTGCGTGTAGGGGGTGTAATGGTAAGGATAGATATATACCTGAGTACATACCTATAGGTGATCTTAGTCCGAATGAGTACTTCATTGCATATCCAAGACCTATATACGAGGAACACCCACTCAGCATAAGTGATGTATTGAATTTGGATGACTATACGCATACTAAGGGTCATTCCTATACTAAGAGGGTGATTCTCAGAGGTATAGATCACGGCCTAATGGTATTTAATAGTAGGAGAAGGATCAAGTACCAGATTCCTGATATATCATTACACGATCCTGATATATATAGGCTATTCGGGTACTACCTGGCGGAGGGCTACCTGATACGAAGGGGTGGTACCAGGAGTCCAATAGGTGGTATATCATTGACATTCCATATAAAGGAGACCGATTACACCGATGACATTGTTAGGATAGTATATGATAAATTCGGATTGGCGGCTAATGTGTACACGAGACCACGGAGGAATACACGGACGGTCAAGATACATTCAGTTGCATTAGGTGCGATGTTCCATGCGCTACTAGGTGAGTACTCATATCACAAGTCCATTGATCCCAGGTTATTCCACGCTAGTCCTGAATGTATTGCTGAATTATTGAAGGGTTACTTCGCTGGCGACGGTCACGCATCGAATGGTAGTAAGGATAACATGAAGATGAATGCACTTAGCATGTCAGAAGGATTAATTAGACAACTTAGGATGATGACACTATCAATTGGTATATTCCCGAGTATGCGCTCAGTGAAGAAGACCTACGGTATTGGATGGATAATAGAATTATATGGTGATGAATACCGTAAGTTATATATCCCCGGATATGAATATACTATACCTGATTACTACTTCTATAGAGTTGCTAGGACTACACATGAGATGTATACTGGACTAGTATATGATCTAACAATGGATGGTGACCCATCGTATTGTTCAACCATAGGTACTTATCATAACAGTGATGTCAGAAGGATCAAGTATAGTCCCCTGACACCGGGCCCCATCAATATGACCGACACTACCAATGCGGAGGTATACCCGGAACTGACACTGAATGGCGGGGAAGTACGTCAGGTAGTCGATGCCGTACTAAGGCAATATGGGGTGATGGGGGCTTCCATTAGCATTAATGTGACCCCAGGAGTGGGTAGTAGGGTAACTATGGACGCGACGGTGGACAACGATGATGAATATAGGGATGCCCTGTCAGAGGCCTCCCTGACCACGAGGGTCCCCCAGATGACCTAGGATACCACTATGGTCATGGTCGTCCACTGAGGGGGCAGCTGGGGCCCTTCCTGTGGACATGAGGTATATAGGAGGGAATATGGAATACATATTATCTGCAGTAATAATAATATTAGCCCTCATATTAGGATATATATTAGTATATAGGAGGGTGCCCGCAGTAATCGACACAGGGGCCCTCACAGCCACCATCAATATCGCAGTGGATTCCATTAGGGGTGCCAGTAGTGATATAGACACTATGGGGGCCGCCCTACCCAAGGCAGTCCTACGGTCCATTCAGTCATCCATTAACCCCAGGAAGGGGAAGGTCGGTGAACTGGTGACACTACTGAGGCTGAATGCTGAATATGACAGGATCATCCCCCTGGGGCAGCCAGTGGATATGATAGGAATAAGTGAGGAGTGGATTGACTTCATCGAGGTAAAGACTAATAGTGGAAGGCTAAGTGACATGGAGAGACACATACAGGAACTAGTCAACAACAAGAAGGATAGATTCATAGGAGTTAAAACTACTAATGACATAAAAGGGAAGGAAAAGTGGACATGACTAAGGACCTAGAGAATATGGCTGGTATCAGACTACCAGACTACTTCAGTTCACTCCAAAGAAAAGTAAATAAAGTAGAAGTAGAAAAAGAAATAGGTGAGAGGCAACAAAGTGAGAAAAAAAGAAGCA
>SDBT01006393.1_pt1 | contig 19556 bp, 38 predicted proteins | sample 2277101 | NCBI WGS metagenome assembly SDBT01 (sample SAMN10404973, study PRJNA504765) | marine sediment metagenome | isolation source: marine sediment core GS10_PC15, 103 cmbsf | place: Arctic Ocean: Southern Knipovich Ridge | collected 2010 | reverse complement strand
CGAGGCGATCGAGAACGGAGCGCAGACGAACCTAGTCCTCCTCGACGGCGGGCTCGGGCAATTGGTCGGCGTCCCGTCGTCGGCGAACCTCGCGATCGACGGCGCGGGGAACGTCACGCTCGACATTACGACCGAAGCGGGCGGCGCGCCGGTCGAGGTATGGGAGGCGGTCACAACGCAAGCGACGGGGTCCGCTCCGGCGGAGACCGACGGCGGGTGGATCCTCGTTCACCAACAGAGCGTCACCGCGACCGCGGTTCCGATCTCGCATCTCGCGCGGAACCAGAGAGGATGGTATCGCCTCCGATCTTACGATGACTCGACGACCTCGCCTTCGCTTCCGTCGGCCTACGTCTTCCCGTCCTCGCCCGCGTTCGTCGACGCCGCGACGATTGCCGCGATCACCGGGCTCTCGGTCACGACGCTTGACGCTCGGACCGTCGATCTCGGATGGACGAACGGCGACGCGAGCCTCCTAATCGAGATGCAACTTCAGACGCCCGCGGGCGGGACGTCGCGGCTCCTCGGCTGGCTCGTGCCGGGGTCTACCGCGCATACGCTCGTGGGGCTTACGGCCTCGACGAGCTACCGGTTCCTCGTGCGGCACACAGACGGCCTCGGCGGGTTCGGCGCGACGACGCAAGTCGACTTCACGACTAACGCGACGGCAGCGATCACGCTTCGACGTCCGCTCGGGATCCAATTCATATCGAGAGGGCTCGCCTAATGGCTTCCGCTCCCGCCGATCTTATCAATCAGACGGTCCCGCAAGCTCCCGGCTCGCCGCCGATGTACGGGATTATTCCGGCGCCGGTTTTCTCGGAGCCGACGGCGTACGCCGAGATCGAACAAGCGCCCGACCTTTCCGGCGGGCCCGACACCGCGAACGCGGTTAGCCTCGGTCGGGTAACTTTCCGAGAAGCGTATATCTTCCTCTCGTTCCCGAACGACGGCGTCGATCGCTGGTTCCGTTGTCGACACATTAACGCGCGCGACAACCCGTCGCCGTGGACGTCTTGGTTCAACCGGGCGCCCTATCCCGTGACCGTCGGAACTCCGACGGGCGGGTCTATCCCCTCGGTCCCGAAGGTCCCGCGCTTTCAGCCCTTCCCGACGGTGCCTACTTCGATACCGAACGACGGGGGCGCGGACGCGGACCCCGCGGCGAACTCTCACGGGATCTTTCTAGAGACCTTCTCGACGCGGTTCGCCGTTCAGCGATGGGTCGAAGTGAACGGGGGTCCGGCGGGACAGACGCCGACGGTTAAGCAATCGACCGGCGGCGTCGCGGGCGACGGCGTTATGCGGCTCACCAATTGGAATTGGAGAGAGTCGCCGTTCCTGATCCCTTACGATCCGTCGAAACTATATCGGATCCGGGTCCGCGTGAAGAAGGTCACGACGCCGACGTCGGGGGGCGAGGAGTTTTATTGCGGGCTCGTCGGCTACGCCGCGGACAAGATCACGCGAATCAATTCCAATACGGGAGCCGACTCGGTCTCGAACTCGCACTATATCGCGGCGCGGCAAGAGACCCTCGGGACGTCCTTCGTCGAGTTTACCGGCTTCTTCACCGGGCACGCGACGAACCCCGGAACCCTCGCGGCGCCGGATCCCGATAACCCGCGCGGGCTGAACGACGGGATAAAATACTTCGCGCCGCTCATTATCGCGAATCACGCGACCGGGGACGACGGGGTCGTCGAGGTCGACGAGATCGCGATCGACCTTATCCCCGACACGATCTCGCTCCTCCCGGACTCGCCGGTTCATCGGAAGCCGACGATCGAGGAAGCCGATCGCGCGTGGAAGGACGAGCTTAACGTCCTCGTGAATGGCGGCGGCGAAGCGGGCGTCGCGCACAATTGGCGAAAGACGGCGTTCGGGTCGATCCCGAGCGCTGCCGGAGCGGAAGATATCCTCGTCGTCTCGCCCGGCTCGTCCGATCCCCCTCCGAGGGGCGGGACGGTTCTCGAACTCACGCGGACCGGGCAATGCGTGATCCTCTCGGATCATCTGATCCCGATCGACCCGACCAATTTTGAATATGCGATAGAGATCTTCGAGCGCTTTATCGCGTCGGTCGGAGGAACCCCGAACTCTTACGGTGGCGCCGCGTTCTGGACCGAAGACGGGACATATATAAACCCGAGAAGCTGGTACAACGGAGGGAGCGAGGGACGGTCGCAGATTAACGGCGCGGTCTCCGTGGGCGACCCGACGATAACGGTCGACGATGGCGCCGGGATGGGCTACGCCTCCGGCGCTCTCACGAACGAATATATCGTCTTCCAAGCCGATCCGGTCGCGGGAACCTTCTCAGATCTCCCTAACTTCTTTATCGTTCAGCTATCGAATCGGTCGGGCAACGTCTTAACGGTCAACACCGCAGACCATCCGAGCGGTTGCCCATTCGCGGCGGCTGATAACGAATGGACTCGCCGTCATCGTTCCGGCGCGTCGTATAACTACGCGACGCACGCGAACCAGCCCCAAGGGGACGGGACCTCCGGCGGCGGCTGGAACCGATGGATCGGAACTATCGGGCCCGAAGAGGGGTCGCCGATCGCGCCGTTCCAGAATCCCAATAGTATTAGCCCGAACTTCTTCCCGGCGGGTGCCGCCTTTATGCGGCTCCTTATCCTCTGCAACCGGGACGTGACGTCGGCGACGACGCAATTCCTCGGGCGCATAATGCGACGCCCGCTCGACTTCGATATCGGCTCGGTCGGCGCGGACAAGGTAGGCAAGGGCGGATCGAAGACGCTCCCCGAGGATATCCGGCAGACGAACGGCGCAACCGTTCAGAGGATCGCGAAGGGTTATCAGGCGGGACAGGCCGCGACCGCCGACGCGGTCACATACCTAACCGGCTTCCAGAACATTCCCGCGGTCATCATCGGCTCGCCGATGCAACTTTGCACGCATCGGCCTGATGCGAAATGGGGCACGCTTCCGCAGACGGACACCGACGCGGGGACGACGGCGTACACGACCGCGGACCCGACCTATCTCGTACTGCAAGCGCTGAACCCGACCGCGGCGGGCTTCGATATGCGGGCGGTCCTCTTGCAGAAGGCGGCATCGCAGACGTTCCGGACGCTCGACTTCGCCGCCTCGCTATTGTCGCTCCCGTTCGACGTGAACACGACAGAGGGAACCTCTTGGGTCCGGGTAACGATCTCGTCGTTCCTCCCGAGTAATAACGATCAATATCAAGTCTCTTTCGAGTGCCGGGTTACGGCGACCGGCGGCACGCCCTCGAAGAACGCCGAGGGGATCGTCACCGCGACCGTCGCGGTCGACTCGTCTTTCGATGGCGCGGTCTGGACCGAGCGCGCGACTCGTTCCTTCGACAATGAAATATGCTGCGGCAACGGACCGACGACGCTTACTTTCCAGAGGAAAAATATCATCATTACAGTCTCGGGGATGACTAACGGCGACTTCATCCGGGTACGCTATGCGGATCTCGTTATTCAGACGTTCATCGGACCGGGGACCGTGACGGGATCCGCGACCGTCGAGGGCTGGAACAATACGATCGACACTTCGGTCGAGGGCGTCGAGTGGTTTACTTCGGTCGACAATTGGGCGAGCGCAACGCCGGACGTCGCGGACTTCGCCGGTTATCAAGCCTTGGAGGTAGCGACCTGATGCCGTGGCCTCCGCACTATCTCGCCATCGTCCCGACCGGGCCGAACCGCGTCGTCTGTCCGCGATGCTTCCGGAAGGTCTCCGCCGATATGCTTTACGATATGTCCGGGGTCCCGGCGGCGGAGTATCCCTTTAAGTGGGCGTGCGACGCGTGCCTCTCGCTGGCGCTCCGCGACGGACACGTCGACTGGACGGAGATGTATAACCGATGGAACGCGCCGCAAGCGATTAAGGATCGGATCGCGGCGAAGATCGCGGGCGGACAGATCCGCGCGCGGCGGACCCCGTCGGCGCCGATCGGTGGAGTCGGTCTCGGGAAGCCGGAGATCGACCCGGCGCGCGGGCGCCCGCAGGATGAACACGGAAGACCGGACCTCCCTACGGACCGACCGCTCGATGATGCGGGGATGCCGACCTAAAGATTGCAGCGGAAGCGCCGCGGCGGCATACTTCGGCGGGGAGGTTCACGCAACGCGATAACAGGGGAGAGGCTCTTGTCTATTCAGGATACAATAGCTCGGGATTGGCAGGTCCTCGTCGAGGTGGCGAGCATTATCCTCGTGTTGCTCGGCGCCGGATGGAAAGGCTATCACGGCTTGAAGACTCGGATCGACGAGGGCTTCGACTCGATCGGGAAGAGGGTCTTCTCGCACGAGCATACCTTACACGGGACGACCGGAAGTAACGGGCTCTCGGGCGAGATGAAGATCATTCGCGAGCGAACGCACGACAACGGGAACGCGATCCTCCGACTTGAAGGCGCGGTAACGCGTCACGACGACCACCATACTTCACACCACGCGAGGTTGAAGCGCCTCGAAGAGTTTCCTCCGTCCGCTAAAGAAGTGGGGTAACTACGATGATACAGCAAGCCGTCGAGAAGGCCGCGCAAGCCGTCGAGGGTCTCCATCCCGCGGCGGCTATAACGCTCGGGGTCGTGTCTCTATTCCTCGGAGTCCTGCCGGTCCTCGTTCGCAACTGGAAGAACCTAAAGGCCGACACCGATCACCAGATTAAGGGGACGAAGATGGGGATCGTCTGGACCGTGATCTTCGTCGCGCTCGCCGCGATCTTCTTCGGGGGACTAGCGCTCATAGAGGGCGCGGTCGATATTGTGAGAGGTCTCCTCTCGGAGGTCTAGATGCTCGACCTCGGGCTTCTCCGCCCCTCTCGGAGGTCCTACCGAATGAGTCCGACGATGATCGTCGATCGGTCCCTCTCGCTCTCCCCCGATCAATACTACGCGACGGAGCGGACGAAGTCCCTCGTCTGTCTTCATCACACCGTCGGCGGATCCGCTAAGTCGACCTTTAAGTATTGGCAAGGGAACGACGAAAACGTCGGGACCGCGTTCCAAGTCGCGCGAGGCGGGACGGTCTTCCAGCACTTCGCGCCGCATGGCTACGCGTACCAGTACGGCTTGCGCGCCTCGTCCCGGACGCGATCGCTCGTCTCGTCGGAGGAATCGCGGGACTTCGAGCGTCGGTCGATCGGGATCGAGCTATCGAGCGAGGGCGCGCTCGTCGAGCGGAACGATGAACTCTACGCGTTTCCGTGGCGCCCGGAGTCCAGTCAGAAGCATCTCGGCAACGCTAACGAACTCCTGACCCTCGGGACCGTCGTTCACTACCCGGCGGGCTGGCGCGGGTGGGAGTGGTTCGACGCATACGACCCCGTCCAGATCGACCGGACGATCGCGCTCGTTAACTACCTCTGCGGGCTCTATAGGATCCCGCGGAAGGCGGTCCCGCGCGAGGTTGCCTTCGCGGTCGAGCCCGAGACGCGGCTCTATCTTTCTTACAAGGGCGTGATTCATCACGCGATGGTACGACCGGATAAGTCGGATCTGCATCCCGGCTTCCCTTGGGAACGACTCTTCGCGGAGGCGACGATATGAACGATCGACAGGACTTCGAGGACTCGGGCTCGCAACCGGGCGCCGTCGAGCGGACGACGCGCCATCTCTTATGGCGGATTATCCGGTTCTTCCTGATCGCCGGGCTGATCGGCTTCGCCGTCACGCAATGGATCGGGAAGTCCGAGGCGGTCGAGCGTTACGACGAACTGAAGAACGACTCGCTCCCCGCGGCGCGGGCGGTCCGCGACTCCGCGCTCGCGGATCGAGATACTGCGCTCGGGGCCCTCGGGACCGTGACCGATTCGGTCGAGGTCCTCGTTACCGTGATCGACGATTTCACGCCCGAGGTTATCTACCGGACGATACGCGTCGGGGCTCCTCCCTCGCCGGGGGAACCGGCGGGGCCTGATACGGCGACGATCGCCTTTATCGTCCTCGACTCGATCCCCTACGAGGTCCCGGTCCGGGTCGCCGAGTTCGGCGAAGCGTGTCTGACGCTAAAGGCCGAGTGCGCGATGGTGAGGACGAGGTTCGACTCGCTCCTCGCCGCGATCGCCGTCGCGGACACCGCGAGCGACCACGTCGACGACGTGACGGACGACGTGACGGACGCCGCGGACGATGCGATTCACGGCTTTAAGATCTTCGGGCTGATCCCGGCGCCGGAGATTCAGATCGGCTTCGGTGCGGGCGTCCCCGTCATATGCTCGTCGAGCGAGGAGACGAGCGTTAGCTTCGACAGTAGTCAGGAGCGCACGATCGAGACGAAGACCATCACGAAGTGCCCGAACGTCGTCGGCGTGGTCTATGCGGGGATCGGATGGAGCTTCTCGATATGGTAGGCCGGGAGACCGCCGCGGTCGTGGTCGCGTTCCTCCTCGCGGCGACCGTGACCGCGTGCGAAGAGAACATCGTGAACGTGATCCTCCCGGCGGACTCCTCCGGGACGGACTCACTCCGCCCGCCGCCGGAACCGGCGGATACGCTCTTCTGCGTCTGGCGTGGGCATCACCGGCTAGACTGCGGGCACGACCGCCCGAAGCATTCCCGGAGACACGGCGCCCGCGGGCCCGGGGAGGCCGCGGCGCTCCTATCCCCTCCCGAGCCGTCCCTCCGGGTCCCCGACCCCTCGATCGCCCCTTAGCCGCAACTCCCTAACCGTTCAGGAGGTCCCCCCTTCGGGGGATTCTGTCCTATTTAAGGGACAGTCGCCGGGGATCTCGTAGCCTCTGACCCCTTGCGCTATCCCGGCATATGTCGTATATTGTACCTACGCTGAAGGACGAACCATCACCGAGGCCCGACCCCATGACGACGATTCCAGAGTTCCAGATCGACGACCTCGTTCACCTGACCGACTCCCCGCTCGTTCGCGGCGTCGTGATCGTGATCGCCGATCCGCGGACCGCCGGAAGTAACGACGATTATACGGTCGCCGTCGCGTGGAACAAAGAGCCCGGCGACCCGCAAGATTGGTCCGCGTCGTGCCTGACTCTCGTCGCTCGTCCGGATCATCTGTAAACCATCACCGAGGCCCGACCCATGACCGACCCAATCTCCGAAGCCCTCGCCGCGATGATCCCCGATCTCGCCGACCGGCACGCCGACCACCTTCGCCGCAACTTCGCCGACACGATCGAGCGGAATCCCCTCTTCGAGTACCGCGGCGCGTGGGATCCCTACCGCCACGAGCTAGCGACCGCGCGCTCCGTCGCGACTCCCCTCGACCATTGCCGCGCGCGCCGGACCGAGCCCGCGACGATCGACGAGACGCAGGTCGCCCGGCTGGCCCTCCGCTCCGCCGAGTTCGACGCGGCGAAGTTCGAGAGCAAGCTCCGCGCGAAGCTCCCCGGCCTCGATAAGGTCGAGATCTCCTACTTCGCCTCGAACGGTCGGATCGAGATCCGGGCCGAGCGCGACGGGGTCGTCGTCCACGTCACGCAATCGCCGGTCTTCAAGGTCTCCTCGCTCGGTCGTCCCTTCTACCAGTTCCCGGCCCTGATCTACGTCGACGGCAAGCGCACCACGGAGAAGGCTTTCAAGGCGGCGTCCCATGCCTAAGTATCCCGTCGGACTGGTTCCCATTTCGCATTGTCGGTGCGGCGCGTTCTTCAAGCCCCGAGAGTGGTCGAAGGGCCCGAAGCCCGAGATCGTGCTGTATACACTCTGCCCCAAGTGTCGAAGCCTTGACCGCGGATCCGACGGACCTTAGCTTAGGGGAGAGCCTCTTAACTCGGCGATCCTCTCCGGATCGCCGCGGCCTCCGGGGTTCGCCTCGCCGTAGTCCGTTGTGATGGGCGGGCGCCTGATGGCGAGAATCCAGCGACAAGGGCGTCGTCCTCCTAGCGTAGGGCGGCGCTTCTCGCATCTGACCCCTTGACATAACCGGCGCCTTGCTGTATTGTCCTCCTGTCTTATCACGAGAGGAGGGCTATCTATGGCTCCTATTGCGTTCCAATTTACGAACCGACATATCGGACGGATCGAGGAGATCGTCGCGACGTCCTCCGGGGATACGACCCGGATCGTTCGACGACTTCATCGCGCGATCCCGAGGGCGCCGAACTCGGCGATCGCTCGGGTCGCGGGGATCTCCCGGCAACGCGTCCAGCAGATTCTAGACCCCGAGACCGAAGCGATCCGGACCGAGCGCTATCGCGCGCGGAAGGTCGCTCTCCGGCGGGAGGCCCGAGCGAAGAAGTAGGAATCGAACTCCATCACGAAAGCGAGGCCCATATGACGACCTATAACGACCCGCCCTTCCTCGACGTACTGGTTAACCTTCCCTTCTTCGGGGTCCTGAAGTACGCGAACCATCGCAACACGCAACACGGCGAGCGCCTCCGCGTGACGCTGATTCTCGAAGTCTCGGACGGTTACGACGACGAGAACGGCGCGCCCTTAGATGGTCCCGTCCTCCTCTGGCTAACGATGCGGAACGCCGAGCGGCTGATCGAACTCGGCGCCATCGTCGAGAAGCCCGCGACCGACAAGGGTCCGCAGTTCGGCGTGCAAGGGAAGCCGAAGCTCCGATTCCTGAAGACGCAAGAGAAGAACGCGGATACCGGGAAGAAGTACGAGGTCTGGACGATCGAGCGACTCGACTCGTACTCCGAGCCGGTCCCGAAGGTCGAGGCTCCGCCCACGGCAGAGGCTCCGCCCTCGTCGCCGTCTTCCGCTAACGGGTCCCTGAAGACGCTCCCCGGGCGCCGGGTCGCCGTCGCGGCGTGGCTCGCGGCTGGCGAGGCGTACGCGACCGCGTGCCTCCTGACCGAACGAGGGCTCTCGGAGACGCTCGACGACTTCGTAGAGATCCCGATCGCGGACCGGGCGGATCTGATTCAGCGAGGCGCGGCGACGCTCCTCCGCGAGTACGGTCTCCCCGGCTTCCGGCGTCAGAAGATCGGCGGGGAGTGGACTCCCGGTCTCTTCGAGTCGGTCGAGAAGGTCCTTCAGGGCCCGATCGGCGACGCGAAGGAGCCCGAGCCCGAGCGTCCGGTTAACGCGCCGCCCGCCGAGCCCGAGGACGAGGACGAAGACGACGACCTCCCCTTCTGATATGTGGCTCCGAGTCGAAGTCGGGGTTCACCGACACCGGAAGACGTACGCACTCGCGAGGGCTCTCGGGATCTCGCGGGCCGAGGTCGTCGGGATCCTCTCGGGGCTATGGTCCTACGCGTCCGAGCAGCACGCCGACGGCGAGATCTCGGCGCTCGATTGGGAGGCGTTCGCCGAACAGATCGGGTTCGCGATGCGCCAAAGTGACGGCGAGCGATGGGTCGACCTCTTGAACGAAGAACTACGCGACTACCTCGTCGCCGCGGGCTTCGTCGACAAAGCTCGCGACCGGTATTTTTTGCACGATTGGGAGGACTTTCAGGGGAAGCTCGTCGAGCGCCGGGCAACCGAGCGGGAACGATCGGCGAGGCGGCGCCGCAAGGCCCGCGGGGATGAAGAGTTACCGGAAGAGCCGGACTCCGACCAAGGGTCGACCGGCGGTCGACCGCGTGACGACACGCGGTCCGCGAGCGGTACGGTACGGTACGATACGGTACGGAACGAAAAGGGAGAGACTAACGTCTCTCCGGGTCGGTCGCTCGTGCGACGCGACAAGTCTCTCGGCGCCATCGTCTCCCGGTCGGTCGAGGTCTTCGACATACTGCAACGGGAGAGCCTGAAGGTCGGAGCGAAGCGCCGCGGCTTCGCCGAACTAGTCTTCGCATATTGGGCGGCGCGGACCGGGCGCCGGTCGAATACGCGGCTTGACAAGAAGCGAGAGAATCGTATCGTCGGATCCCTCCGGGAGAACGGCGACAACCTGATCGAGCTTCTCTTCGCAGTCGACGGGATGCTCCGCGACGACCGCCTGATGGGCCGAGCCGACGACTCCTCCCGGAAGTACGACGGGATCGAGAACGTCTTCCGCGACCGCGCGCAAGTCGAACGACTCTCCGAAGACGGCGGCTACACGGCGGACACGCAGTCCCACCCGTTCCTCGATCAGCTAACGCAAGGGGGCCCCGAATGACAGGCGATAAAATACGGATCACGCTCGCGGATAATATCTTCACGATCTACGACCTCGAACTCGCGTCGCTATGTTCCCGGCTCCCCGGCGTCCTCCGGGTTGAGCGCTACGACGACCTCTCCTCCGCGGCGAAGATCGCGAAGCTAACGGTCCGGAATGGTGACGTCGTCGTGATCCGGAAGATCCTCGAAGACGCCGGGCACGAGATCGAGGTCGCGAAATGACGATGCCACAAGAAGCGCGCGAAGAGATGGCTCGACGGATTGCGAGCGCCGCGGTCTCGTACGCTATGGGGAACGAGAGTATCGACTACACGAGAAAGACGTATATCGACCCCGACGCTCCCGCCGAGGGGATCGGCGAGCCGTGGCTGACACTCGCGGACGCGGCTTTCGAGATTCTCGGAAGATGACCGGCGACCTCGGTCTGTTCCGCGACTTCAAGATCTACTCGGTCCGCGCCGAGTGCCCTTGCGGGCGCGCGCACGAGACCGCCTCGCTCCATCCGGATCCCGAGGGCGAGGTCGCGAACTTCGCTCCCTGTCCGTCGTGCGTTACCGCGTTCGAGGAGCGCCAGAAGAAGATTACGCCCGTCGCCATCCGTCGCGGGAAGAAGGCCGCGGCGCCTCCGCCGGACGTACTCGAAGAAGTGCAACGCCGAGCCGAGGAGGGACAACGGACGCCGGACCCCGAAGACTCTCCCTTCCTGAAGGGCTTCGAGTGATCCCGATCCCCGCGAACCTTGCCAAGTCGGCGACCGTGATCGGTGTCGACCCGTCGATAACGGGAACCGGCTTCGCCGTCGTGCGGTTCGAGTGGGCCTCGAAGCCCGCTAATGCGACCGCGCGGCTTGTCTACTCGGAGACGATCGTCCCTCCCGGGCCGAAGTTCTCGACTCCGGCGCGGATCTTCGGCCTCGTCCGGAAGTTCGAGGAGTTCACGGCGGGCACGCTGGCGCGGACCTACGGCGCCGGATGCCAGTTCGAGGCGGCGGCGATCGTGGTCGAGGATCCGACCGAGCAATATCTCTACCGCGGGAAGAAGCGCCGCGCCTCCGACGTCGCGAAACTAGCCGCGGCAACGGGCGCGATCCTCGGGCAACTCTCGACCTCCGGGGAGTGGGCCTCCCGGCTCGTCACGGTCACGCCGCTAGAGTGGTATCCCCGGATGACCCCGCAACGTCCGGTCTCGAAGGCTAACTGCCGGACGCTCCTCTTCGCGAGGATCAAGGATCTCCCGGAGAAGGTAAAGGACGAGGATCAAGTCTTCGCCGCGGGCGTCGCTCGCTGGTTCTTCTGGCGCCGGTTCGTCGAGCGCCGGGACTGGCCCTTCGTCTACGAGGCCGGGACGTGAGGCTCGGCCACAGTCCGCGCGCTCGGTTCCGGAAGCCGCTCGACCTGACGGTCGTCGAGTGCGACGGCTGCAAGGCATGGCCGATCCGTCGGCACTGGCTGAAGAAGTGTCCGCGATGCCGCCGGGAGCTTTGCTCGCAATGCTTCCCGGTCGGGGATTGGTGTAAACTCGACGACTGTAAGCGGGAACGCGCGAGCGCAAAACTGGAAGGGGGGATCTAATGTCCGATCAGTTCGATTTAAGCCTTCGCTCGATGGTCCGTAACCCGGACGCGCCGACTTCGGTCGAGGCCGCGGGACGCGTCAAGCCGATCCGCACAAAACTACAAGAGGAGGTCGTCGCAATGTTCCGGAAGTACGGGCCGATGGGGGACGGGCGCCTCGAAGATCTTCCGGAGTTCGATGGACGCTACGCATATTCGACAGTACGGAAGCGGCGGAGTGAACTCTCGATGTGCGTCCCGCCGATCCTGATCGACACGGGCGACCGCGACGAGTACCGCGGGTCGTCGTTCATCTCGTGGACCTTAGCAGAGGGGGCGCCTAATGGATCTTCGACATAGCCGACGGATGCAGACCGCATTAATTGGGATGAAGGACGAGGACGTCGCTCACGGTTCGGGGAACCTCTTCGAGAAGGAGGGCGGGAAGGAGACGATCGAGTTCGCGTCCGCGCTCGCGATGTGCGTCGCGTCGATCGCGGACAGTCTCGAAACGCTCGCCCGACCGGTCGATCAGGAACACGGCTCGCTAAGGGTCTACGACGGGAAGGCAAGATGACCCCGAAGATAACGGACGAGTCGATCCTCGACGTTATCCTCCTCCTCGCGGTCGGCGATATCGAGAGGGAGGGCGCCTTCCTCGGTGCCAGTCCGCGGGAGGTCGCGCAGCGGCTCCGATGCACGCCGAAGCTCGTCCGCGACAGGATCAAGGCGGGCGTCCCCGGCGTCGAACTTGACCGGCGCCGGACAGACGTCGCGACCCGCCGAGGCCGGTTCTCGAATCCGATCGAGGTCCGCTATCATCCGAACGACAACCTCCTCCGGGCTGAACTCACGAGACGGGAGGCGACTCGATGAACGACTCGACCGGGACGCGGATCCAGATCCCGAACGACTCGATCCTCGACGTCGGGATCCGCCGGGTCTCGTGTATGCGATGCGGCGCGGTCTTCCAATGGGACGGCGAGTCGAGGGTCGTGTACGGTTACGCCCTTCCGAAGTTCTGGAAGACGTTCGTTAACGTGACGACCGAACACGACCGGCAACTCGAAGATAAATGGCGCTCCCGGACCGAGGGGACCGGGCGATGTTGCGCGACCCGCGAGGCCGCGCGCGACGCGTTCGAGCGCAACTTCGCGAAGGGTTATCGAATGAAGTTCGACTAGAGTCGGGGAAGGGACAAGGGTCGTCGGGAGTTTCATTACTCCAAAGGAGATGGCTTCTTCCAAGGGTTCGCCCGGCGTCCCCTTCCTCGATTCCTTTAGCGCGGGGGAAACTATGACGACGTACTACGATGTTCCGACGACCGGGCTCGACGCCTATATCGAGGAGAAAGCTCGCGCGATCGGTCCCGTTGTAACGGTAGACATTCGACACGACGATATATGTCCGATGATCGGTGCGCCGTCGGGGTACGTTCTATCGACCGTCCCCGATCTTGCCGGGAAGGTATGCACCTGCAAGGCGGTTCAAGTTACCTTAGCGGGCGGACTCCGTCCGAAGGGAGGGTCGTGATCTCGCTACACTTTAAGCCTCCGCCGATAGCTAAGTGGGAGACCGTTCAGGCACTCGCCGCCGCTCTCGACGCTATGGGCTACCAGAGGGCGACCTTCAGGCCGACGTCGGGAACGCTCGCCGAGACCGAGGTCGAACTCGACGCGATGCAACTCGCGACCATTGTCGCTAATATCCTGATGCCGCCGACGATGCTCGGACCGAAGCGCTCGTCGATCGTTCAACCGTGAGAGGGGGGACCGTGGACGCTGGAACCTTTTGGGTCGTCGACCTCGGGGCCTTCGCTACACAGATCGACGAGGCGACCGCCGATCGTCTCGTCACTCTCTGGCAATACGCCCGGATCGAGAATAACGAGAAGGCGGCGTTCGTCGATCTACACGGCTCGGCCTATAACGTCCGGGTAAGTACGATCGAGGGCTTCTTCCGCTCGACGCCCGAGAGCCGCGCGCATGGCCGGACGCACGACGCCGCGATCGACGCCGAGGCTCCGCCCGAATGGCAGACGCCCGAATGAAGCTGAAGGTCGGCGACGTCTTCAGTACGAACCATCGGCTCCCGATTATGCCGGAGATCGACCCCGCGGATCCCCTCGTCGCGATCGCTAAGATCAGGCACTCGAAGAAGAACGCCCTCCTCCGGGTCGTCGCGGTACAGTCGCCGAGAGACCGCGAGGCCGAGAAGATTCCCTTCCGCGTCCGGCGCTTCTGGCATACGCTCCGGAAGACCGGGAGCCTCCCCGGACCCCGCGAGGTCCTCCCGCCGTGGTATCAAGTCGGCTCGGGACAAGCGGACGTCATCGGCTGGATCAATTCGACCGCGCTCGTCGGGAAGAAGATCCTCGTCCGGAAGCCGAAGAAATGAGCGACCCTCTCGCGGGACTCCCGCCGGAGATCGCCGCCGCCGTCAAGCTCGCCCGGATCCGGTCGGTCGACGTCACGACCGTGACCGAGGCGACCGCGATAACGACCCCGATCCCGCCGGGCGGAGAGATTGACTTCTGTCTCTACATCCTCGCGGTCTCCGGGAAGGCCGACTTCGATTCCGTCGAGGCGACCGAGAAGCATCTCGGCGAACATATATGGGGCGTGAAGCGCTGGCGCGTCCGCTTCCAGAACGGGATAGCCTTCTCCGGCGTGAAGATCACGACCGCATGGATTATGCAGGACGTCCCCGTCGCGACTGCGATCGCGGGCCTCGTGGTCCTCGACGAACGCGGTCTTCGGGGTAAGGTCTCGTGAACTCCGCCGTCGTGCTATGGGACGGTGCTTGCGGGCGCGCCGCGAAGAAGATCGAGCCGGTCCTACCTCCGGCAGACGCCGCGAAAATACAGTTACTCTTCGAGGCGCTCGACATTATGCAGGACGGCGGGAAGCTCCTCGCCTTCGAGATCGAACGGCTCGAAGCCGAACGCGACCGCCTCGCGGCAGAGGTCGGGCGACTCTTGAGCCGGGCGGGCGCCTCTTGAGCCCGAGGAAGTGCGAGAAGTGCGGGAAGGCGCACAAGGCGAAGACGTCTAAGGGGCGTACGCGATGCTCGGCGCACTCGAAGCGGACCGGCGTGCAATGCGGAGCGAACGCGATCTCGGGCCGGAGGACTTGCCGCCATCACGGCGGGACGATGGGAGTCGGCGTAGCGAACCCGAACTTCTCGACCGGGAAATACTCGAAGGCTCTTCCTCTGGCTCTCCGCGAGGCGTACGAGCGGGTCCGAAGGGACGCGGATCTCCTGTCCCTCCGCGATGACCTCGCCGTCGTCGACGCCCGGCTCGATCAGCTATTGCAACGCATCGAGGAGACGCCGGACGACTCGACGATCCGGTCCCTCGTCGAGGGTATCGGCGCCGCGAAGGAGCTTCTCTCGGAGGATCCCGCCGCGGCCTTGGCTCGGCTCGACGTGATCCTCGTCGCCCTCGGTCGGGTTCAGGCCGACGGGAAGGTATGGGCCGAGATCCTCGGGACGCAGGAGCAACGCCGCAAGCTCGCCGACTCGGAGCGGAAGCGGCTAGAGGCCCTCCGGGAGTATGTGACCCGCGATCGGCTCCTGACGCTCGTCGCGGGGCTCCTAGAGTGCATCGCTCGACACGTCGTCGACAAGAAGGTCCTCCGGAAGATCTCGACGGAGATCCAGACGATGACGATCGGCGGCGTACGGACGCCAAATTGACCCCTTGACATATCCGAGCGGGGTTCCTATCTTGTGGGCGAGGAGACGCTGATAGGTTAGGGTCCGAGGTCTTTCGATCCGGTCCCGCCCGCGACGAGATCGCGCAGTCGTCTTCTCCCGGCGGGTCCGTAGTAGTCTCCGGCGTAGCGAGCCGCGACGCGAACCGGGCCCGCCTTCAGGACTTAGCCTCCGTTTCACGGGAAACGGAGAGGACTCACGAACCCTGACCTCGGCAGGATATCCGAGAGGTAGAAAGGCGGTCCGACTTGACGATACTTCAGTCCTTCCAGATCATAGTTTCTTGCGACGATCCCAAACATCGAGAGCCGAGCTTCCTCGCTCGGGTCCTCCGGATCAAAGTCGAACACGGCTTCGAGGGCGGGGCGCTCGCCGAGGCTCTCGCTAACGCCCGGCTCGCCGGATGGCGGATCGGCTACCGCCGGAAGAGCAAGGGCGGCGGCGCCGTCATCCGTTGTAAAGCGTGCGTCGAGGCCCGCGGGATCCCTCGGAAGACGAGTCTCGACGGGAGGCTCGCCGACGGGATCGTCGTCGTCGACGGCGTCGAGGCGACGGAGCCTCTCTCGGTCGGGCCCTTCGTGCCGATCCCGGCGGGCCCGCTCTCGTCTGTCCCGGATCTCTCCGGGCCCTCTCGCCTCCTCCCGGCGGAACTCGCGCCGCCGAAGACGTTCGTCGAGCATAAACCGCACGAGCTATGCGACGCTCGGGGTCATCACCTTGTCGAGAAGTGCGGGCTCTTCCGGGACGGGCGCCTCCGAGCCGACGCGATCTCGCCCGAGATAACGGATATCACGACCGGCGCGCCTGACTACCGCGTCGTCTCGATCCCGGGGTTCCTCGGCCTCGACGGCTACGTCGCGACCGACGATCCCATCCCCGACGATATCGACCCCGACCGCGAGGCCGCGGAGGACGCCGCGAGAGACGCCCGGGCCGGACTTACCGGTCCCGATCGAGACGTCGGGGCCTACTTCGGGGACGACGTGAACCCCGAGAGCCGCGACCGATGACCGAGACCGTCGAGAACGTCGAGATCTACAAGCTCCCCTTCTACGTCCTCCGGGACGGGCGGTCCCGCGTCTTCAGGGTCGACCGGGTCACGCCCGAACGTCTCTACGGTCAAGTGATCGCCGCGATCGACCTCGACGGGAGGGTTCAGAAGCCCGGCTTCGCGATGTATTTCGGACCCTACCTCGCGAAGGACCTAGCGTCTGCGATCTTCACGGACGAAGGCGAGGCCCTCGTCGCGCTCGAACTGATCGCCGACGCGAAGGCTCGGTTCGACCGCCTCGCCGCGGAGGGCGCGCGCGAGTACGACCTGATCGTCTCCGAGATCCTCGGGGACCGGGTCCTCGACCGGAAGGGAGCGCGGGAACTGTGATCGCGCTCGTAATGCTCGGGATGGTCATCGGGACGATATGCACTCTCGGGGGCTTCCTCCTTGCACAACGGACCGTCGACCGCGACGTCGCGAAGGCAACCGCGGAGGGCTACAGGCTCGCGAAGGAGGAGTTCGGCTCGATCTTCCCGGCGCTCGATCAGATGTACGAGGCCGATAATCACGCCGTCCTCTCGTGGCGCCATTGGAAACATACGGGGGAGACCGAGGCGAAGTTCGAGGTCGACGGCTGGACGACGAAGAGGTCGGTCGCCGGGAAGATCACCGCGGGAGATCCCGGTCCGCCCGCCTTCACGCTCGCCGAATGGGCTATGACGGCGGTCGATCGTTATCACGCGGACCACCCTCTTCGCCTCGCGAAAGGAGCTTGAATGGCTGAACGAGGCCCGATCTCGATCGAGACCGATAACGACCGCGAGGAGCTACGGCTCGCGCAGACGCTCGCCCTCCTGATGCTCTCGGAGCGACTCTCGAATCCGCGGCACGATGCCGAGGCGAAGTCGTTTCCGCATGGTGGCGAGTGCCGGGCGGTCGCGAAGAAGCTCCTCGTCCAGTATATGCGGAGACCGGGAACGTCGGAGCCGGGGGCCTGATGGCGGGATCCATTCAGGCGTACCGCGCCGCGGTCGCGGTCGTCCTCGGCGAGGCCGCGGCGGCGTCGAACTATGGGAAAGGCGACCCCGAAACGCTCGACGCTCTCGATCGAGATCGGTACGTCGACGCGATCCTCGCGGAGCTAACCGTCGACGTCCTCCTCGACTGGCTCTTCCTGAACGGATACCGGAAGCCCGGCGAGCGGCTCGAACGCGTGACCCGGATAACGTCGATTAAGGACTCGGAGATCCGGCTCCTCCGCGTCGAACTGGCGAAGGCCCGCGGCCTCGTCATCGCGGCGCAACAGACGAACCGGCTCTTCTGGACGGTCGTCGACGACTTCGACCTCCCGGAGGCGATGAAGGGGAAGCTCGAACCGCTCCGGCTGAAAGTGACCCGCGAATGAAGCTCCTCGTCGTCGATCTAGAATGGTGGCGGGTCGCGTGGCTCGGACACCGAACCGATAAGACGCTCGCGCGGCTGGTCCGCCTTGGGCGAGAAAGGGGAAAAGATGACCGGACTCCCTGATCCGCCGCAGAAGGTCCGCGACGCGATCGTCGCGGTCCTCCGAGACCTCTCGAAGGAGGCCGAGTCGGTCGCCGACAAGATCTCCGGGACCTATCACTTCGAGAGCGCGCTCGACTTCCTCGACGCTGATATTATCGTCGCGGTCCTCCGCGCCGCGCGGGCGAAGATCGCCGATCGGAAAGACAATGAGGCCCGCTCGTTCCAGAATACGCAAGATCACGCCGAGGCCGCGATCGACGCGATCGGCTTCGTTATCTCCGGACGGACCGGGCGGGAGGGATGAACCCGCGCGCCGTGACCGCCGCGACCAAGGCCCGCGGAGTCGACGTCTCCGACGTCGAGAAGACCGACCGGCTACGCGCCGCTCTCCGCCGGAAGTACGAGGCGGACCGCTACGCCCTCCTCGAAGAGGTCGCGGACGGCGCGGGCTTCGGCGGGAAATGGCCGCGGCGCCGATATGCCGACGCTCTCGTCCTCGCCCTCTGGCCCTCGGACGACCACGTCCTCCGGGGCTTCGAGCTAAAGGTCTCTCGGACCGACTGGAAGAGGGAACTTGCGAAGCCGAAGAAGTCCGAGGCGGTCCGGCGATACTGCGATCGCTGGACGCTTTTCACCTTCGGCACTAAGCCCGCCCGGCTGGACGAGATCCCGGAGGCGTGGGGATGGTGGGCCCTCGGCGACGACGACGAGATCTCGGTCCTAAAGAAGGCGCCGAACGAGATCCCCGACCGATGGGACGCGTCCTTCGTCGCCTCGATGGTCCGCCGGGCGTTCGAGGCGAGTCCCTCCGCGGCGTTCGCGGCATCGCTCGCGGCGGCAGTAACTCGGCCTCACGTCGCGGAGATGTACGCGATCCGGCAGAGGCACGCCGACACGGTCGCGCGGCTGAATCTTAGGATCGACGAACTCGGGAGGGCTGGATAGTGGCGATTCATGGAGAGGACGAGGGACTCTTCCTCGGCTGTATGAATATCGGATGTGCGATCGTGATCGGGATCGTCGTCCTCCTCGCGATCCTCTTCTTCGTCGCTCTCGGGTCGGCGCCGTGATCGAGCGCGCGCTCCTATGGGGTCTCGCGGCCTTCCCCCTCGGCTGCCTCGGGATCGGCCTCGTCGCCCGCTTCGTGATCCTCCGGGGCCCTCGTCGATGACCGCCGGACGCTTCTTCCGGATGTGGGAGATCGGGACGAACGTCGCCTTCCCGGTCTTCGCCTTCCTCGGCGCCCGGCAACTTCACGGGATGATCCCCGCGGGCCTCTGGCGCCGCGGAGGGCTCGAAGGCTGGTCGCCGGAGACTTGGACCTTCGAGGTCCTGATGACGCTTCTCGGGCTAGCCTCGGCCCTCTATCACACTCGGCTAGTCAAGTGGGGGAACCATGCCGACGTCGGGATGATGTACGCCGTCCTCGGGGCCCTCTTCGGCTACGCTATGGGCGGCGGGCCGGTCCTGATGATCGGCGCCGCAATCTTCTACGCCGGGGTCCTCCGGTTCCTGACCCTCTCCTCCCCGATGGAACCGAAGATCGGCGCCCTCGGGGCCGGGGTCCTCCTCGCGACGATCTGGTCCGGGCCGGACTGGTTCTTCCTCGTGATGGCCCTCGGCTCCTTCGCGGTCGCTTTCGCCGCGCGCCTCTCCCCGGTCGACGACGACGCTCGCGGGTTCTTACACGGGGTCTGGCACATCTTCGCCGCCGCCGGGCTCGTCCTGACCTTCCTCGCGAT
>SDBT01006392.1_pt1 | contig 19559 bp, 22 predicted proteins | sample 2277101 | NCBI WGS metagenome assembly SDBT01 (sample SAMN10404973, study PRJNA504765) | marine sediment metagenome | isolation source: marine sediment core GS10_PC15, 103 cmbsf | place: Arctic Ocean: Southern Knipovich Ridge | collected 2010 | reverse complement strand
TTTGGGGTGTGGCTGAGAGGTTGGTGGTGTAGCGAGGACCCTTGAACCTGGGGGGATAAGGCCCACGAAGGAAGGAATGGAAAATTATGACGGGCACTTCCTTTGCGGGAGTGCGTTTTTTTTTGGGATTTTTTTAAGGAACAGGAAAGGAAACGAAAATGATAGAGACTGAGATTTCGAGGGTGATAATAGAGGAATACAGCAGGAGGCTGACCTAGCATCTGGAAAACGACGTGGTTATAGTCGGTGCCGGTCCGGCGGGTCTGGCTGCGAGCTACTATCTGGCTAAAGCAGGCGTGAAGACAACGATAGTTGAGAAGAAGCTGTCGGTAGGTGGTGGAATATGGGGCGGAGCGGCGGGCTATAACGTTGTTACCTTTGAAGACACGGAGATTCTGGATGAAATAGGTGTGACTACGGAAAAAAAGGCAACTTATATAGCGCCGATGCGATAGAATTTGCGACGGGGCTTGCATATAAGGCCAAAAAGGCAGGTGTAGAGATATTTAACCTGACCGAGGCCGAAGATGTTGTGCTAAAGGATGAGACCATTCAAGGTATCGTTGTTAACAGCGCGAGTGCGAGAATGCTCGGACTCCACGTAGACCCCTTTTGCATTTGTTCGAGATTTGTAATTGACGGGACGGGGCATCCTGCTGAGCTGGTGGCAATGCTGAAGAGGAGAAAACCGGATGTTTTTCCGAAAGAGCTTCAGGAGTATTTCATGAACGTGGAGGTGTCGGAGGCTGGCGTGGTGAAGAAGACCGGTGAGGTTTTTCCGGGACTTTATGTCGCTGGGATGTCGGTGTGCGATGTGTATAATTTGCCTCGTATGGGGCCGATTTTCGGCGGAATGCTGAAGTCAGGAAAGAAGGTTGCTGAGCTTATAAATGAGCGACTATAGTTTGCCAACGCGCCAGCGGTGTTTTGAGATAATCAAGGAGCATCACGTGCCTTCTCATATTTTAAGGCACAGTATAGCTGTGGCAAAGTTGGCGGTTTTTCTGGCTGAAAGGTTGGCGGAAAAGGGTGTAGCGGTGGACGTGGAGCTTGTGGAGCGGGCTTCTTTGTTGCATGATGTTGCGCGTGTCTGTGATTTTAAAGGGCTCAAGAGGGGGATGTTTGAGCAGGAGGTAACGGAAGAGGATAAGGCCAGGTGGGCGCAACTTAGAGCTAAATACGAAGGAGTCAGTCACGAGGAAGCTGCGTATGATATTTTGGAAGACGAGTATCCTGTAGTTGCGTTGACGATTAGGAAAGGCTGGTATATGGGGATGCTGGATGAGCAGAGCAGGCCGAGCACATGGGAGGAAAGAATAGTTTTTTATGCGGACATGCGAGTCTTAGACGATAAGATTGTACCACTTCAGGAAAGGCTGCGGGAAGGGCACAAGAGAAACATTCATTTGCACGGCACGGAAGAGCAAAGTCGGATTAACACTGCCAAGGTGGACCCGCTAATCTATAAGCTGGAAGAGAAGATTTTCGGGAGGATAGAATTGGAACCGGAGGAAGCTACGGAGGAGCTCATCGATAGCTATAGTGATGCTATAGGCGGCCAAAATTGGTCCACTTTCTGAGGTGTAGGGTAGGGTCACTCAGATTTTTCCAAGGCGACGTAGAGACCGTGCCAGAGGTCTTTTAGTGCCTGGGTGTCCCAGAATTCGCGGCCAACGCCCGGATCGCCCATGTCGATCAAGTCGTTTCCGGCAAATCTGAAAAGAACCACCGTGTGAGGAACTCCGACTCTCCATCCCCAGTCTCTTGAATATCTCGGGTCTTCTTCCGGGACTTGTTGGCTTAGTTTGACATACAGGATGACAGGAATGGCAACGTTTGTGCGTAAGTGGGCCAAGCCTGTTGACCGCACAGCGACTCGGAGATGTGTTGTTTGTGTTTTGATGCGCAGGCCGCGATACAGTCCATGCAGACGCGTTCCTCGTTTGCTGGTGAGGCACAGTTGGGCCATTTGCCCTTCGTTGGTGTCAATACCGTGATATCTCAAAAGTGTAGCTGCAGCCGCAGCGGCGCATGAGGACTGGCTTGTTTGCAGACAGACATTATGGTCCCATGCTTCGACGCAGCCAGGAGTGCGCACGGTAAGGGCAGCAAATAAAAAGCGAGAGGCAAGAATTATACAGACGGCAATCAGGAGCAAACGTCTCCAGGCTGGGGGCGCGTTTGGTTTGCCAAACAACGCCGGCAAGGATGGCAGCGAGAGGCAAGAGAAGGTCGGCGTAGATAATAGCAGCCTGAAACGGCAGAACAACCAGGAGCCAGTGGGAGTCGAGCAAGAGCGAGACGAAGGCAACGATGGCCCCGGTGGCGACTGCGGCAAGGGCTAGTTTTGCCTTTTTTGAGAGATTATTAGTGAGCCAGCAAGTGAGCACGAACAATACGATGCTTAGGGCGGTCACCAGCGCGAGTGCCAACCGCAGGTCTATCGTCGTATTTTCAATCGGATTGTACACCAAAAGACTGCCCTAAAGGAATCAAAAACGGGGTACTAATTGTTTGACTTGTGCATGATGGGTTCATCGTGCATTTTGTTTCAATGCTTTTCTTTGTGTTGCGGTCAGACCGGAGGTGACGGTGACGATGAGGGTAATTACATATGTGATGGTAGTGAACCAATATCCCCAGTTGGCGGTCTGGATGTGTGCCATTTTTATAACAACGGTTCCGATAGCAAAGGACTGGAGGAACATTTTTATTTTGCCGGAGGCTGTGGCGGCGAAGTTGATACCGCGTGCCTCGGCAATATGTCGCAGTACGGTGACGTATACTTCTCTTGCGATGATGATAGCGGCGACTGCCCACTGAATAGCTGCCATTGTCGGTGGTTTTAGTTCAAAGAGTTTCGGCTGGCCGATTATGGCAAAGCAGATAAACGCTCCGCAGACGAGGACTTTATCAGCCAGGGGGTCGACCATTCTGCCGAACTTGCTGGCGACGCCTAATTTTCTGGCTATGGTGCCGTCGACCATATCGGTCAGGCCTGCGATGACAAAGAGGATAAAGGCGATATCAAGAAAGCCCGGGAACGGCCTTTCACCCTGAGCGTAGAAACGGGGTGAGTAGAGAATCATGATTAGAAAGATGATGGTTAGTACGAACCGGCCCAAAGTCAGGATGTTTGGAATCTGCTTTACCATCATTTTAAGTTTACTTGTGTCTGCAATGTAATTCAATCTTAAATTTGTCGGACGACGAGGTCGTAGTGTTTTGTTGCGACGACTTTTGTATCGATGAATTGGCCGGGCCGGGCCGAGCAGCTTTTTACGATGCAGATGCTGTCGACGTCAAGCGCCTGGCCATAGAAGCGGGCCTTGGCTGTGCTTTTATTGTCAACCAAATCGACCAGACATCTGAGTCTGGCACCGATTCTGTGTTTGTTTTTGGCGAAGGCTATTTTCTGCTGCGTCAGCATAAGTTTTTCGAGTCGCTCCTGTTTAGTTTTTTCCGGCACCTGGCGCGGCATTTTGGCAGCAGCTGTTCCGTCTTCCGGGTAGTATTTGAAGCAGCCGAGGTGGTCAAATTTTGCCCATTTGATGAAATTTAGCAGCTCGTTGAATTGGCGTTCTGTTTCGCCGGGAAATCCTACTATTACGGTCGTTCGCAGTACAACATCGGGCAGGTTTGTTCGCAGTTTTTCGATGAGCCGACAGATTCGCATCTTTGTGTCGGGGCGGCGCATAGCTCTTAAGATTTTGTCATTTATGTGCTGGATTGGCATATCGATATAGTGCAGGACTTTTTTGCCTTTCGCCATGGTTTCGACTAGCTGGTTTTTGATTGCGGCAGGGTATAAATACATCAACCGAATCCATGCGAGATTGGGGATTTTATCAAGTTCCGTTAGCAGGCTACTTAGACTTGTTTTTGTTTTCAAATCACGGCCGTAGCCGCTGGTGTCCTGTCCGATTATGTTTAGTTCGACGGCGCCGGCGGAGACCAGTTCAGCGGCTTCGGCGAGGACAAGTTTTTCGGGCTTGCTTCTGAAGGGGCCTCTGATTGCCGGTATTGTGCAGAAAGAGCATCGGTGGTCGCAGCCTTCGCTTATTCGCAGGTACACCGAATGATGCGGGGTGATGAGGAGTCTGGCTCTGTCATCACTGACAGCATCGCAGAGGTGCTCCAGGTAAGCGTGTGTTTTGTTTGAGCTAAGGGTTTTTTTGATGATTTGTGCGATGTTGTCACGCTGTCCGAGACCAACGATAGCGTCGATGCCTTTGGCGTGACGGAAGAGGCTCGTTTTTAATCTTTCAGGCAGGCAGCCTGCGACGATTATTTTTTTCACGTTGCCGCGGGCCTTATGGTCTGCGGCATGTCTTATTGCTTCGAGGGCTTCATCTTTTGCGGGTGCGATAAAACCGCAGGTATTAATGACGACGACATCTGCATTATCGGGGTCTCGTGCTATCAGCAAACCAGCTTGAGTGATTTTTGCCAGCATTTTTTCGCTATCGACGATGTTTTTGGGACAGCCGAGGGCTACGAAGCCGACGGTGGCCGTTTTTTGTCTTTTAGGTTCTGTCATAACTTGATAGAAATAGCAAAAAAGGACGGTGTGGTCTAATGTTTTAATCCAACTGCCGTTAAAAGCATTGGTTTTTAAGAATATGCTTGCAGGAAAGCGGGGTGTATGTATACTGGATGGTTAAAGCAGCTAAATTAGGTCATTATTTTATGGCGGTAAATCGTGTCGTATCTTTATAATGTTGTAGAAATTGAATTTTTAGTGGAGGACTGTTTATGGACATTTTAGACAGCAGTGGAAATACCCCTAAAGAGGGCCTTGACGCTCCGATTCCGTTTGACGATGATGATTCGAACGATATGAGCGTTTCACATTCGCCTCTGAACTTAGGCGGCAGCAGTTCGGTAGAGGTACCTAAGGCCAAGGCTGCGGTGAAGCCACAGGTACCGAAGCCTTCGGCACCGGCTGCGAAGGTGTCGGCGGGAGGGGCAGCTTCGTCCGAGCGAATCACAGGGATAAGAACTTTCTTTACGAAACTGCATGCGGGCGCTATTAACTTCCTTGACGAGCAGATAACCAACTGGCTTAAAGAGAACCCGGATATAGTTATAAAACGAGCCAACGTGGTTACAGGTGAGATCCAGGGTAAAAAGACCGAACCTAATATTATAATTACGATCTGGTATTGAGGGCAAATCGCCAGCTGGGTCCGGTGAAGACAGGAGGAGGCCTGTTCGTGGTTTAGGCGGAGCAGTCGGTCTTGGTACGATGTGCCTGAAGCTTTGCATGAGTTCAAAGCAAAGGTTAGACGGGCCTCATCAAAGCAGCTCTTCAATCGCTGCGGCCAGATCTTTTTTACTTGTTAAGCCAACCCACTTGTTCTGGACCTGGCCGTCTTTGAATAGAATGATTGTTGGTATTGCGTTGATGCCGAATTCCATGGCGCTATCGCGTGCATCGTCGGTATTGAGCTTACAGATCTTGGCCTTGTCTGCATAATCATCGGCAATTTCTTTCAAAATAGGAGTCATCATTTTGCACGGTCCGCACCAGGGCGCCCAGAAATCAACCAGGACGGGCACATCGGAATTATGAACGACGTCATCAAAAGCGGCGTCAGTTAGCTCAGTCACATTACCAGCCATTATTTTATCCTTTCAACGGTTCCCATTTTGAGGTTGCTGCAAAATGAGCCCTTTCAAGTGTTTATTAAGAAACTTCCGGTATTCTAATTGCCGAGCTTAGCTATGTCAAATATTAATTTGTTGTTTGGTGTTTGCGGTCTCTTAAGGGTTCGGCTTCTTGGTGCTTATCGGCCGAAGTGGGTGGTTTGCTTCTTGGCGGCACTTCCGCGATTGGGATTGGCGTTTTTTTCTTCTCTTCGGGTTTGAGAGGTTGCTGGTCGCGGGTTTCGGCGGCAAGTATGGCTTTTTGCACCGCCTGGTCTGCAGGTTCGTCCGTCAGAGCGCGCAAGTAGAGGTCGGTGGAGAATTTTGGCTGCTCAACCCAGACCAATTCTTCCCGAATCAGTTCCAGAAAGGCGAGGAATAATCCAATCATTACGGCTCGGTTGGTCTTAGCCGGGAAGATTCGTTTAAAACTCGTAGGGCCTTGTGTCTGCAGACGCTGCAGGATTTCTATTTGATACAGGTCGATGGGGGTATCGTCCTTTATGTGACTGATGTCAAGGTTTGCGCCGGTGGCCTGCATGATTGAATCAAAGGCTTCGAGCAGGTCCCAGATGCTTACCTGTTCGATGTCGATCTCGGGCTCGGCGTCAGGTTTTAGTCGCTCGACGATGGTAGCTGGTCTTGGAAAACGTTTCTTGGTCTTATCGGCAGCGGCGGCAAGCAGGTTGGCGGCATCTTTGAACTTTTTGTATTCGAGTAGCTGGCGGATGAGTTCGACGCGAGGGTCAGTGAAATCATCACCCTGGAACTGTTCGGGTTCTGCTTTAGGCAATAGCATTGCGGACTTTATGTGCATCAAGGTTGAGGCCATTACCAGGAAGTCGCCGGCCAAATCGATATCGAGACTTTTGAACATTTCAATGTGACGGATGTACTGGTCTGTTATCTTTGCGATAGGGATATCGTAGATATCCACTTCTTCCTTGCGGACCAGATACAACAGCAAGTCGAGCGGTCCTGCGAAGATATCGAGATTTACGCGGTAATCAGCCACTTACTGTTCCTGTTTCTTGTGGGACGCCAGGATTTCCAACGCCTTCTGCGCCTTGCTTTCGAGGACTTGCAGCTCGGGGCTTTCTATGGCAGGTATAGAATAAATGTTCGAGGCATTCTGGCCGGCTGCAAGTGCTTCGATTCCATAATCAGCAAGGAGCTGCTTTGCCAATTCGGCTTCGATATAATTGGTGAACTGCGCGATTGTCACAAGCCTGTCGGCCACGGTTACGCTCCTACTCCGATTACTTTTCGGACATCGGCAAGTGTTTTTGCGGCTACGGCCCTTGCCCGCTCGGCGCCGCTTGCGAGGACCCCTTTGACGTAGTCGATATTATTTTCAAGCTCAACTCTTTTTTCTCGGAACGGCTTGAAGTAATCTATCATCAGTTCTGCAAGGCGTTTTTTGACCTCGCCGTAGCCCATGCCGCCGCTGCGGTATCTGTTTTCCCAGTCGGTTAACTCATCCTCCGGGGCGAGTAATTTTAGAAGAGCAAGAACATTGCATTTGTCGGGGTCTTTGGGTTCTTCGACGGATGTCGAGTCGGTAACGATGCGCATGATTTTCTTTTGGACGTCTTTCTCCGGTTCGAAGATTTCGATAGTGTTGTTATAGCTTTTGCTCATTTTTCTGCCGTCGAGACCCGGCACGACAGCTACGGATTCGATGATGCATTCCTCCGGGACGGTGAGGACCTGTCCGTAGGTGTTGTTAAATCGGATGGCGATGTCGCGTGTTACCTCAATGTGCTGTTTCTGGTCCGCGCCGACGGGGACAAGGTTGCTGTGGTAGATAAGGATGTCGGCTGCCTGGAGGACCGGGTATGCGAAGAGTCCGTGGTTTGGGCTCAGGCCTTGAGCGACTTTGTCCTTGTAGCTTGTGCACCTCTGGAGTAGTCCCATAGGTGTTACGCAGGAGAGAATCCAGGTCAGTTCTGTGACCTCGGGCACGTCTGACTGTCGCCAGAAGACGGTTTTTTCGGTGTCGAGGCCGAAGGCGATATAATCCATTGTGACATCGAGGGTGTGCTGCGCGAGGTCAGCAGGCGAGGGGCCGCTTGTAAGGGCATGGTAGTCAGCGATGAAATAAAAGCAGTCATGTTCTGCCTGGAGCTGGAGGTGCTGGCGCATTGCGCCGAAGAAGTTTCCAATATGAAGCCGTCCGGACGGCTGTATGCCAGAAAGAACCCGCAAAACAAGTCTCCTGAAATAAAGAATAACGGAATATTGTATAAACTTTGCATAAAGGTAGTGTTATGAAAGGCAGATGTCAAGGATTTTGCCCTGAGTGAGTTTGCTGCTGCGGCTTTTATTAGGGGTTGTTAAGGATTTTGCTTTATGGTCTATTAACGATACAGAGGGCAAGACGTTTGTTGGGGAAGTGTGTTTTGTAACGGGTTTAGCAAAATGCTTCTCTTAAGCGGCTTTAGCGCGTAGAATGTTCGTTGGCAGTGCGATGAAGCGTAAAGTTGTGGTATTCTTTGGGGTTTTATAATAATTTGGCTGGCTTAGGCGGAGCAGAAAGACGGATTCGAAACAGGCAATTACCAATTATTCTTTAAAACACCACAGGTTAGTTACTGTAGTTATGCTTGCCTTTACGTTGGGTTTGGGGGCATTGATACCTCTTATTCATGTGGACACGGACCCTGAGAATATGCTCTCGGAGGACGAGCCGGTAAGGGTATTTCACAACGAGACGAAAGAGCGATTTGCTTTGAATGATATTGTCGTTGTGGGCATTGTTAACGACGAGCATCCGAACGGGATTTCTAATCCGTCGTCACTGGGCAGGATTTACGAACTGACGGAATTTGCAAAGAGGCTTCGGTGACAGGATGAGGATAACCCGGACGAGCAGGTGGATGTTGTGGGGGTGGATTTGCTTGCTCCGTCTACGGTTGATTATATTGGGCAAGGTGGTCCTGGGGAGGTCAAGTTTGAATGGCTGATGAGAAAGCCGCCTTCAACGGAGGCTGAGGCGCTGGAGATTCGAGACAAGGCGATGAGTAATCCGCTTCTGAAGGGGACGGTTGTTTCCGAGGACGGCAAAGCGATATGTTTGTATCTTCCTCTGACGAGCAAGGATTTGAGCTATCGGGTATATCGTGAGCTGAGGGAGAGGATTGCGACGTTTGATGGCGAGGATGAGTATCACATTACGGGCCTGCCTGCTGCCGAAGATACTTTTGATGTTGAGATGTTTGTTCAGATGGGGGTATCTGCGCCTTTGGCTATGTTGGTGATATTTGTTTTCATGTTTTTGTTTTTCCGCAAAGCGGTTTTGATTGTTTCTGCGATGATAGTTGCGCTGGTTTCGGTGGTTTCGACGGTGGGTCTTTTAATCGGGCTGGGGTTTCCAGTGCATATAATGAGCTCGATGATACCGATATTTTTGATGCCGATATCGGTTGTCGACTCGGTGCACATTCTTTCCGAATTTTTTGACCGGTACACGAAGGAGAAGAGTAGGGCACAGACGACGCGGGAGGTCATGAATGATTTATTTATGCCTATGCTTTATACATCATTGACGTCGGCGGCGGGTTTTGCATCGCTTGCGATTACGCCGATTCCGCCCGGTCAGGTGTTTGGAGTTTTTTGTCAAAAAGGTGGGCCGGGCACTTACGCGCGATGAGATACTCAATGCTGTTTGGGGCTATGATTGCGTTGTGACGCCTCGGAGCATCGACCGCTTTGTTACGACGCTGCGCAACAAAATCGAACCGAATCCGCATCTTCCAAAGCTCATTCGTACAATAAGAGAGGTCGGATATAAATTCGAGCCGGCCAAGACCGAGCAATCCGCGGACGGGTAACTTTACGACGACTAATATGAGTAGTGATTTTTCCTAATCCCGAACACGGAAAGAAGCGTTTGGGCGGGTCATCTTCTTTTAGCTATTTATTGGAAGATATTGTCCCAAGCCTTATGCTCTGCCGATAGACCTGAGGTATTTCCTGGATTTCTTGAGTCCTATTCTTGACGCTTTCTTTTTTACTGCGTCAGTTTTGCGGCGGAGTTGAGCGGCTATCTTGGATGTCGGATTGGTTGGGAACTGCTGCCTTAGGAGTTTGACTTCAGCGGGCGTCCAAGGTTTTGGGGCTTTTCTCCTCTTTACCGCTTTTTTCTTTTTTGTAGCCTTTTTTTTCTTTGCCATTTTATGCTTCCTTTCGTCGAATGGTAATCGCCTATAATTTATTGCTGTGTTTTAACATCGGGATCGCTTGAATATAATCTATGGGTGGTTTTTAACGATGTCAAGTGTTTTTACCAAATTTAAGGCAGAAATTGCGTCAAACCGCTCGGCCAGGGGGACGTATGTCAATGGAGTGGTTTGTCACTGTGGTTCTTTACATAGAACAGGTTTAGCGTATAATTGGGTTTGTATATGGTGGAATCACGAGAGAATTCGGTCGGTGTTGTAGAGACAAAAACCTTACGGGTTATCGAGCAGGATGAGCCGTTGGGGCTGGAGTGCGGCAAGAAGCTGGCTCCAATAGACGTTGCGTATGAGACGTATGGGGAAATTGACGAGGCTGGCGATAACGTGGTTTTGATATGCCACGCTCTTAGCGGCAATGCTCACGTTGCCGGCTTGAACAGGCCCAATGACAAGAAACCCGGCTGGTGGGACGTTATGGTCGGGCCGGGCAAGGGGGTCGATACAAATAAATATTTTGTTATCTGCTCCAACTTTTTGGGCGGTTGTTCGGGGACAACGGGCCCATCTTCGATTAATCCCAAAACGGGCAAGCCCTACGGTCTGGACTTTCCGATTATCACCATAGCGGATATGGTGAAGGTCCAGAAGCTGCTGCTTGATAAGCTTGGTATAAAACAGGTTTTGGCAGTAATCGGCGGTTCGACGGGAGGAATGCAGGTTTTGCAGTGGGCGATTGAGTACCCGGATTTTGTAAAGGCGGCGCTCCCTATTGCCACGACTACTCACCTCGGCGCTCAGTCGATTGCATTTGATGCAGTGGGGCGAAACGCCATATTAGCGGATTCAAATTTCAGCGACGGCCAGTACACCACCGGGAAAGGTCCGGATAGGGGACTGGCAATTGCACGGATGATAGGACATATTACCTATCTTTCTGAGCAGGGTATGCGTGAGAAATTCGGGAGAGAGCTTCGCAAGGCAGATGAGTACAGCTACGATTTTGATTCGGAATTTGCGGTTGAGACGTATCTTGACCACCAGGGCCAGAGTTTTGTGGAAAGATTTGACGCCAACAGTTATCTTTATATAACGAAGGCGGCGGACTACTTCGACCTTCAAAAGGAATACGGGTCTTTAACCAAAGCGTTTGCCAATGTCAAGTGTGGATTTTTCGTAATGAGTTTTGCAAGCGACTGGCTGTTTACGCCGGCGCAGTCGATGGCGATGGTGGAGGCGCTTGCGGCCAGCCGCAAGGATGTCAGCTACTGTGATATTTTGTCGCCATACGGCCATGATGCGTTTTTGCTTGAGCCGGAGACGTTAGGCCGCTTCATCTCATGCTTTTTGGATGTGACATATGGTCGGATCACCGGTAAACCCGGTTGTCCCTGCCACCTCGACGCCAAGAGGCCTATCAGTGAGTTTAGGCTGGCGCAGCGAGCGAGGGTGGACTATGAGCTTATTGAGGGACTGATTGAGCCTGGCAGCATGGTGCTCGACGTGGGATGCGGAGACGGCGAGCTGCTGGCCAATCTGATGAGAGACAAGGATATAAAAGGTGAGGGTATCGAGTTTGAGGAGGACTGTGTCCTCCAGTGTATCTGCCGGGGGATCCCGATTATTCAGCAGGATATCAAGAAGGGTCTGGGGTATTATGCCGACAAGAGCTTTGACTACCTGATTCTGTCACAGACGCTCCAGACACTCAGCAACCCAGAGAAAGTGTTTACCGAGCTTTTGCGGGTGGGTAGGAAGGTGATTGTCAGTTTTCCCAACTTTGCCCACTGGCGGTGCAGGGCCCAGTTGTTCTTTTCGGGCAGGGCCCCGGTGACCAAGCAGCTGCCTTTCAGTTGGCATGACTCGCCTAACATACACTTTTTGTCATTGCGGGATTTCGACGCATTCTGTGAGAGGCTGGGGGTCAAGGTAGAAAAGAGGATTCCGTTGAGTAAAACGCGGCTTAGCCCTGTGGGGTTTTTGCCTAATTTTTTTGCCGAGCAGGTAATCTATGTGACGAGCAAGGATTAGGGCCGACTCTCCGGTAGCAAGGCAGGAGCTTATTCAATATTGTTTGCGGCACGGTGCCGCTTGTTATTTCTTGCTGCCGGCGTCCAATATTGTGATTGTGTCGTCTCCGGCAAAATCCATGCCATCATTGAGCATGCCCGTAACAGTTAGCGATATCGGGTTTTCATCGTACTTCAGCATTTCCTGGACGTCGAGGCGGTCGAATTTGAGCAGCAGTTTTTGCGCCTGCTGGTCAGTTCTGATCGAGACGGGGATGAGTAGTTCGCCATCATTTAGCATGAGCATGATGGTGGCGATATTTACGTCGCTGATGTTATAGTTTTCGTCGAGCAGCATGACCGAGCAGCTAATCCACTTTCCATTGCTGGGGATATTGAGGGTTTTGGGCGTTATCTTGACTTCAGCAGGTACGAAGGTTGCAAGTTCGTCGGCCCCGATGTCTATTTTCGCGCCCAATATTCGCGGCTCTCCATCGATGTCGGTCTCGTCCGGCGCAGCAACGAATGAAGGGTCGCCTGCGTCGACACAGGGAGAGCCTTCGAGTAAGTGGTAGTCGCCGGCGGCAGCGGCCTGGATATTATTCAGGCTATCTGTCCCTGCAAAGCCTGGGTCGAGGTCAATATTGCCCTGGCCCCATTCAATCGTGCAATCGGTATCAAATATCACACTTTCATCAGGATTTTGGATGTCACAGTATGAAATCCTGACAGACGTGGGGGCACCAAGGTTGCCCACGAGGATTTCGGAGGCATTGGCAGCGGTGTCGCCCCAGAGAATACAGTTGTTTATAGTCAGGTTGCTCGCTTTATAACAGTAGATAGCCCCTGCTGAGTCGGAGGCAGTATTTGCAGTGATAGTACAATTGGTGATGACGGGATTGCCGGCATTGTGGCTGTAAATTGCACCGCCGCTAAGTGCGGAGTTGCCGCTGATTACACAATTTCTTATCGTTGGGCTATCTCCGTTGCAGTAGATTGCGCCTCCACCGACCAGTGCGGAGTTCGCTGTAATTATACAGTTGGCAATTTCAGGCGGGCCGTTGGTACTTGCACAGGCGATTGCACCGCCCAGGACCGCCGAGTTGCCGGTAAGCACACAATTGTTGATGGAGGGACTGCTGTTGTTATAGCAATAAATTGCGCCGCCTAAGAAAGCATATCCATTGGTGACCGTCAGTCCCGCTATTGTCGCACCGGCACTTTCTGCTGTATAGAAGACAAAGCCGCGGCCTTTTCCCTCACAGTCGATAACGGTGCTGTTTACGACGTTGGGGTCCCCTGGGTCGATGCTTCGGACGGTAATGGACTTGCCGTTGAAGGTTATGTTTCGATTGCCCGAGCCGGAGTATGTTCCAGTCGCTACAATTACGGTGTCAAAGTTCTTTGAAGCGTCGACGGCGGCCTGTATGGTGGCGTATTCTTCGGGCACGAGGTGAACAGCCGCCGGTGCCGAACCGGCCAGCAGGACTGTAACAAGACAGATAATTGTTTCTATGCGTTTCATTTCTTCACCTTTATTTTAGTAAGATATTTTCTCATCGTCAGATATTAGGGACGACTTCAGAATAAGAATCTGCAACGTAGTAGAGTATTATTTCCGGGCCGAAACCTGCGGGCATCTGGTCGGTGCCTGAACGGTTGAAGAAAAGGTCACTGTGGCCGCTTAGCTCCATAGGCGTGTCGGAGTAGTTAAGTACTGAGCCGTCAATTATTCCGCCTGCATCGCCCCAGAACTTAATTCCGTTGGCAGCTATGGCGCCGTTCAGGGTGTCGAAGTTTCCGCCGAAGGATGCGCTGAAACCGGGCGCCATAAGGAATGTGCCGGTCTCATCGCGTAGCTGCTCGAACTGTGATTCTTCGGGCAGGTCAGTGACAGGGTTGCTGCTGACGGTGCCGAGGAATATAATCTGGTTTGTTCCGGAATTGTCCTCCAAATCGCCGTTGCCGACGACTATGCCGGTTATTGTCGTATTCCCGGAAAAGGTGACGATGTTGGGAACTTCGATGAAGACAACTCCTCTAAATGTTACAGAGTTAAATGAAATAGGGCCGCTTCCTGCTGGTATTTTCACGTTTTCATATTCTGTCTGTGGGTCATTAGGGTCGTAGGTATTCTTAACGTAATGCTCAAAATAAACTGGGTCCGGGACGGGGAATTCGGTTGGCGGCACACCCGTGGTAACGTGGTTATCGATGGCATCCTGACCGTATGCACCGCCTATGCTGGCCTGGCCGCCCTGAAGTTCAACGATGGCATCGGGGTTGGTAATGCTGACGTCGCCGGCAATTGACGAGTTTCCGATGATAGAAAGGGCGTTGGCGTCATCGCTTTCGATGTAGACACCTGCATCGAGAGCGACGTTTGCACCGTTCATCTCGATATTACCATGCAAATTCAATGGCCCTTTTGTTGCCACGCCGAAGTCGAAAACCGTGTGTGCCCTTGTTCCGAAGTTGTAATTTACTCTTATAGTTCGCCGGAATGCCGCGGAGGAACCGGTTACGTCCATTTGCAGTATGTCGACGTCGTCTGTTGTCCGAAGTTCGGCACAGAAATACTGCCCCGGTGAAGAAGCGAGCACGACCGGGTTTTCCGGGGTTCCAAATGAGATGCAGTTCACATCAAGAGCGGTGGGTATGTTTGCCATGTTGTTGGCGGCCAAATCGGTCTGCACGAAGCTGGTCAGAGAGTTGAATCTTTCGTTTGAATGGGTAGAACCCAGCATCCAGACCCGCGCAATCCAGTATCGGATGATATCGAGCCCCGATTCGGCACAGGCCCGCGTGGAGTCGGCTTTTCGCTGGTTTTCGGCAAGCTGGACGTTCAGGCCCGACATTGAGTTTATAGCGACGGCCCAGGCGGATAGTATCGCCAGGACTATCATCGATATTAACAGGGCCACTCCCTTATGACTTTTGCGGTAAATCATTTTACCCCCCTACTTTGTAAAAATATCGTGCCGTGCCGGCTTTACACGGTCCGTCCGGTCCTCATCACTTCTATAATAAACTATAAGATAAGAAATACATTGGGGCAAGCCAACGAATATCAGGTTTCCCTGTTTTTTTATTTAAGCGAGAACAGTGCGATAATATCCGTCTTTTTTACTGCTTATGGGGGTTTCCCCATCCTTCTGGAGTATTTTTTTGTAGCAACGGGTGTGGTTTTGTTTAGCGGTTTTCGGACCTGAGCTTGGAGGGCACTTCCAGGCCGTGTTCGACCAGCAGCTTCGAATTGGACATTATTTTCCTTGCATCATCGACAATATATGCCCATCCTCGAAAAGAACGACCCCTTCGGCAATTGTCGCTACAAAGTCCATATCAGAAAACATTCTGTAATTTTCTGGCAATTGGGGTATTGATGCGGTAGCATATATCTTATATTGTTATGCGCAATAGCGTTCTTTTGTTTTTTGGAGGAGTTAATTATGACAGTGGAACTGACCGCCCTGCTAATCACTGCTGCTTCGATAGGCTTCTTCCACACGATATTAGGGCCCGACCATTATCTACCGTTCATCATGATTTCTTGGGCGAGAAAATGGTCTGTCTTGAAGACTGCCGTTATAACTTTTTTGTGCGGCTTGGGACACATAGGCAGTTCGGTACTGTTAGGGTTCATTGGGGTAGCCATGGGGCTGGCGGTTGAAAGGCTTGAGGTTGTCGAATCTGCCCGGGGTAATTTGGCGGCGTGGCTGCTCGTAGCTTTCGGGCTTGCATATTCAATATGGGGGCTGCGCCGAGCTTATAAAGGCAAACCTCATATGCACCGCCATATACATCCTGCCGGTGTTGAGCATGCGCACATCCACGGGCACGAGACTGAGCACGCGCATATACACGCAGACGAAGCCAAACCGAGTGTGACTCCTTGGGCATTATTTATTATTTTTGTTTTTGGTCCATGTGAACCCTTGATTCCGGTACTTATGTACCCTGCTGCAAAGGGCAACCTGTTTGGGTTGTTTTTTGTTACTCTTGTTTTTGGTACAGTCACAATTGCCACTATGCTGGGAGTGGTTCTGCTTGCTGGAAAGGGGGTTAATTTTATTCCACTGACCCGTTTACAGCGTTATTCGCACGCTATAGCCGGGGCTACTATATTCCTTTGCGGCTTGGCCATTCGGTTCCTGGGGCTGTGAGCACGTAGTTAAGCATACAGAAGTATGACTGGCCGAAAAACCGCTTTTGATGTCTGTACCTTTTTCGTCTTTGTCTAATCAGGAACACCTCCCATTGGCCACCCATCAGCCAGGGGCCGACCCTCTCGTCGGCGGCGGGGTCCAGCCATTCCTCCGGGCTGTTTAGTACGATGCCCTCCAGAATAAGCCTTGTCGGCCCATTGTCGTCGAATGAGCTGGTGCCGTCCCCGTGCACCGCCTGGAACTGCCAATGGGTCACCATACAGGGGGCACTTGCAACCAAGGTAGAGTTGGAAAGCACCGAACAAATCAGCATAAGAACCGTTCTTTTCGTGGCCCTTCTCCTCGAAAAATATACGAATATCAAGAAAAGCTTTGCGCATAAAAATAATAAAATCGCGATACTACATCGAAGGCAAAATTAGCGCTTTCGAAAGACTTTTTTTCGGCTAAAATACCCCCCGTAGCAGGTCAGAAGCTGACATTTTGGGCTAACTTTTATCAGGAGCACAGAAATGAAAGGAGTTGAGCGCATAGGGGTATCGCTGGAAAGGAAACTGCTGTCGAATTTCGACAAGCTCATTGCCAAGCAGGGCTACCAGAACCGCTCCGAGGCCATACGTGACCTTATACGCCAGCAGCTAAGCAGCGAACGTCTGGGCAACCCGAAAGCCAAAGCGGTCGCAGCAGTATTTCTGGTTTACGACCATCATGCCACAAAGTTGATGGAAAGGCTGACATCTCTGCAGCACTCACATCTTCTGCAGACAATTTCTTCGGTCCACATCCACCTGGATAAACACAACTGTCTGGAGGTTGTTGTGCTGCGCGGTCGGGTGGGCGAAATCAACAAAATGGCGGAAAAAATAGTGAGCCTGAAAGGCGTCAAACTCGGACGAATTAACCTTGTCGCGACAGAGACCGCTTAAGTGCCTGGTTGAGCGAGTGGCAGGCATCTATTGGTGATTAAGGCTTGACAGATACTGCTCTTGGAGGTTTTAATAGGTGCAGCTTGGGCGATTAGCTCAGTTGGTCAGAGCGCACGGATCACACCCGTGAGGTCACAGGTTCGAGCCCTGTATCGCCCATTTCTCTCACGTTTTTCCCGAGCGCGTATCTCACAGACGAGTCGATTTCAATCAGACAGTGCCGAAGAAGAAATCTCCAGGCTCGTTGGCAAAACCAATAACAAGGGGCTAATACCAATTGGCATCGGCCCCTTGTCGGAGGAGGGTGACTTGCGATTTTGGCCGTACAGGGTTCAAAAAAGCAAAAGGCTTTTCTACTGCCAGCCAAAAGATATAGTTGAGTAAGCTCGCTCCTTTCGTAATGCGCTTTTAGCGAAAAATAATCTGTTTTTTAAAAGCCGCCTACGATTATCCAGCGGTCGGGCATACTCGAAACCTGCTGGACATAGGGCCCCTCGGAGTGCCACTGATTAACCTTGCCATTCTCCTCAACCTCGACCGTCCATGCCACACGCATTCCCTTAGGCTTAGTTTGAGGGACAGGTTTACCTATAGAGATTATCCGAACGAGGTTGAACCTTTCTAATAGCTGCCTGGCCTGTTCGGCTGGCATACCTCCGAAGATTCTGCCGGCCTTGGCATAGTCCTTTGCGATCCAGGACTCCAGAAACTCACGGACCACCTTGACGACGATTTCTTCGTCGGAGAGATTTCCTTGTGCCATGCCGATACTCCGACCATTCTGCGGCTTCTGGCCCGGTCCGTCGATCATCCAGCGTCGGCGCCGGCCAAGAACCTGGCGAACGTTGAAGATTTTCAGCCTCTGTTGTAACTTTCCATCTTCTTCAATCTCAATCGTGCATGGGACACGGAGATTGTTCAGGAATACTTCGTTCAGCTTATCGTACGGTACTGGTTCGCCGATTGAGATTGTCCGCGTGATGGTCAACTTCCCGAATCCGTTTTCGATTTCAGCGGCGGACATACCGCCGCAAATCGTGCCGGCCTTGGCATAATCCTCAGCAATTAGTGCCTGTAAGAATTCGCCGACTACTTTGGCGGCGATTCCTTCATTGGTCAGGTTGCCTTGTTCCAGGCCGACATCCTGTATTCTGGTGTCAATATGTTTCACACCGGCGCCGACTTCATCATCCAGGTTAAACATGTCAGCGTCGATGGGGACATTGTAGTCATAATACTCATACACTCCCATATATTCGTACTCGTCGTCTTTCCACTGGTAAAGCTCTAAGGTGGTGACGAGCTTAGTAGCCTGGTTAACGAACAAGACCACGCGTCTGCCGGGATGCTGGCTGCCTGGTAAGTATGTTGCAGTTACTACAATTGGCTTAGCCTTGTCGGAGGGCTGCTCCACTTCTATCTTTACCTTACCCTGTTTTTCTCGCTCGTACAGGTGTTCCACGGCCAGTCTGGGGTCGTGTTTTGCTGCCATTTTCAGCACTCTTGCGGTGTAGACTTCATCGCTGAAGGTGGTCAGGCGTTTTTGTTCGCGAGACCAAATTTGTGTTACGCCTTGCTTCCAGACCACTAATTCGGCCCCCAGCCAGTCAGGCCAATCGATTCGCACATTTTTGAGCTGGCCATCTTGGTCAAATTCACACCACCCCTGCTTTGGCTCTTCTTCTGAGACGCTGAAGTATCTGAAGTGGAGGTAACGGAGGGTACTGTTGGCCCGGATAGTCTGTTCGATAGCATAGGCAGGTGTGACCATTTTTTCTAAAAAAGTTACTGATAATGCAAGAATTGCAACAATCACAGCCACAGCAGCAAATTTTGTAATTCTGCTTTTTATGATTGCGCTAACAATCCGGAAGTTTTTGATTCTCCTGCCGGTCACAGAGATGCTTTTTTCAGCTCGTGATATCAGAATCTCAATAGCTTTTGGGTGATTTTGCTTCCACTTCTCGAAATCTGGCAGCGGTTTTTGAACTGGGGCCGTTTCCAAAATAACCTGGTCCAACCATTTGTCTTTTTCTGATAGTTTCATGGCTAAATCCCCCACTTTATCCCAGTCCTTTGCGTTTAAGGTACTTTGCTATTTTTCGCCTGGCTCGGAAAAGACGCCCCTTGACCACAGACTTACGAATCCCCAAAACCGACCCCATTTGCTCGTAGTTCATACCGTTGTAATAACGCAAAACCAGTAGCTCGCGATACTGTTGCGGCAGAGCCCCTATAGCTTGTCTTACTACCTCGGCGAAGCTGCTGTGGGTGCGCTCATCCCTTTGCTCAGGAACCACATCTATTAAGACCTCTTTTTTCCTCTCTCTGGCCAACTGCAGGGCAGTATTTCGACAGATTGCACTTAGCCAACCGGGAAATTTCTGAGGCTTTTTGAGGCGCCCTATCTGCTCACATGCCACAGCAAATGTTTCTTGAGCAACGTCCTCTGCAAGACCCTGGTCAGCCAATATTGCTTAGGCCAGCCATACCATAGCAGCGTAAGAGCGCGGGTAAAGTATGCCAAAACTACCCAGATAGCCTTTACGCGCTGCATCAACCCGTTGCGATGTGCTTTGAATCGCCACGTCCCTGCTAGGCAGTCTAAGTGTTGTTTTTGCTGCTGAC
>SDBT01006391.1_pt1 | contig 19560 bp, 21 predicted proteins | sample 2277101 | NCBI WGS metagenome assembly SDBT01 (sample SAMN10404973, study PRJNA504765) | marine sediment metagenome | isolation source: marine sediment core GS10_PC15, 103 cmbsf | place: Arctic Ocean: Southern Knipovich Ridge | collected 2010 | reverse complement strand
ATGAAAATTATGGGCCAGAAAAGATCTAAGCTATAAGGAAGAAAGCCCAACTTTTGGAGAAGCATGCCTACCCCAATAATTATGAAAGCAAGACCTAAAAACATTCTTCTTCACCCCCTTTCCTTCTTTGTTTAATTATACTTTGTTTAACATTTCGCGCAAGCCTTCCTTTTTCAGAAACCAGTTTAAGGAAATTGCTAGCTAGATAATTTGGGATTATGTGATAGAATAGAGCTGATGACAGGGTTGGTTTTGGACGAGAAATGAAGATCTTAAAGAAAAAATTCTCCTTAACTTTCATTGCTTTTTTACAGGCTCTAGCTTTAATTATTTATTGTGGCTTGGTAGGGCTTTTGTTTTGGCGAGGAAATGCTTGGTTTGGGCCAATGAATAGTTATCTGGGACCAGTTTTATTCCTGGTCCTTTTTGTAGCTTCGGCTTTGGTTTCCGCTCTTTTGGTTTTGGGCTATCCAGTTTTTCTTTTTTGGGAAAAGAAAGAGAAAGTTGAGGCTCTGAAGTTGGTTGCCTGCACTACCGCTTGGCTAATTGCTTTTGTTCTTCTAATTATTTCTATTTTTCTCTTTTTCTAAACAATGGCTAGAATTTTTGCTAAAAGATTGAAAAATGGTGCTTTTTTTGTTAAAATCAGCTTGTTATTATTATTTTAATGAAAGGAGGTGAGAGAGTGAAAAAACTTTACGTTGGTAATCTTGATTATGAAGTGAGTGGTGATCAACTAACAGAGCTGTTTGCTAAAGCAGGCAAAGTTGTTAGTGCAGTGGTAATTAGTGATCGCTATTCCGGTCGCTCAAAGGGATTCGGTTTTGTTGAAATGAGTACAGCAGAAGAAGTAAAAAAAGCAATTGAAATGTTTAATGAAAAGGAATTTCAGGGAAGAAACATGATTGTTAATGAAGCTCGACCTGAAAGATCTAGAGATTTTCCTCCAGAACGCAATCGCAGATAATTCTTTTTGAATTGTTTTAAAAATAATGAAGGCAGTCAGAAAAAAAGGCTTGACTATAATTGAGTTGTTAATAACGATCGCAGTGGCTATCGTATTGATGTTAGTTGCTGTTGTTGTTGTTCCTTCTCAATTGGAAAAAGCTAGAGATGCTCATCGGAAAGCTGATTTTCAGAGAATAAAAACAGCCCTCTATGATTACTTCTTTGACGGTAATTGCTTCCCCCAGGAATTGCCTGAATGTGGAGAAAGGCTTGCTTCAAACGGAATGACTTATTTAAACGACTTTCCTTGTGACCCCAATGGTGATCCTTATGTTTATGTTATTACCAAAAAGGGAGCAGGGAAGTGTAGCCAGTGGTTTCGGCTTTTTACTAATTTAGAAGTAGAGAATGATCCGATTATTGCCAGAATTCGCTGTTCTCAAGGCTGTGGCCCCGATTGTGCCTATAATTATGGTATTGCCAGCACCAATACTCATGTTTATCAGGATTGCTATCTTACTTATGTTTGTAGTCCGGGAGGGATTTGTCAGTCTTTTGATAATCCCTGGATAAGTGGGTGTCCGATAGTCTTTGAAAACGATGAGACTTGCAGCGATCAATGTGATAACCCTGATAATCGTTGTGCGAACGATAGCGGTAAAAACGTTCCTTGGGATTAATAATTCCTCTTGACAGCTGTTTTATCTTATTGTAAACTCCTACTAATTATATAGGAGTTATTTTTTTGAGTTTACGAGAAACAAAGTTCTTATGTTTGGTTTAACTAAAAAAACTGATTACGGCCTGGAATTAATGATTACTTTGGCAAGAAACTATGGCCAAAAGCCAACTTCTCTGCGAAAGATTGCTAAAGAGAAAAAGCTGCCTTTCAAATATCTTGAACAGGTGGTAGTTCCCTTGCGTGCATCAGGTTTAATCAAAGCCAAGGAGGGCAAGGGCGGAGGCTATTCTTTGAAAAAATCGCCAGAAAAGGTTTCTGTAGCAGAAATTGTTGAGATTTTAGAAGGTCCGATTGAAGTTGGAGCTTGTCATGGCTGTCCCAAGGCTGCTCTTTGCAGCCAAAAGGATGTTTGGGTTGAGGTTGGCGATAAAGTCAAGGAAACAATTGAAGATAAAAGTTTAGCAGATTTAATTTAGGTTTTGTTTATGAAAAGAATTTATCTTGATAATGCGGCCACAACTGAGGTTTATCCGGAAGTTTTGAAAGCAATGAATCCTTTTTTTGGGAAGAAGTTTGGCAACGCCTCAGAACCGCATTTATGGGGGCAAGAGGCAAGAAAAGCAATTGATTTGGCGCGAGAGCAACTGGCTCAGACTTTAGGAGCAAAAGCAAGAGAAATTATTTTTACTTCTTGCGCAACCGAATCAATTAATCTAGCCCATAAAGGTTTAATAGAGGGTTTGAAAGTTCAAGAATCTAAAGGTTCAGTGCCTCATATTATTACTTCTTCTATTGAGCACAAGGCAGTTTTGGAAACGTGCAAGCATTTAGAGAAAAGCAAACAAGCAGAAGTAACTTATCTTCCAGTTGATAAATTTGGTTTAGTTAAAATTGTTGATATTGAGAGAGCGATTAAACCAACCACAGTTTTGATCAGCATTATGTATGTTAATAATGAAGTGGGAACAATTGAACCGATTAGAGAGATTGGCCAATTGATTAAGCGAGTCAACAAGCTGCGGCATAAAAAAACACCCATTTTCTTTCATACTGATGCCACTCAGGCAATTCAATACTTAAACTGCAAAGTTGACAAACTAGGAGTTGATTTGCTTTCTTTAACTGGTCATAAACTTCATGCCCCCAAGGGAATTGGTGCTTTGTATGTTAGAAAAAACGCTCCTTTAATCAGACAGCAAGACGGCGGCGGCCAGGAGTACGGACTTCGTTCAGGCACAGAAAATGTTCCCTATATTGTCGCTCTTGGCAAAGCGATTGAGCTGGCAATTAAGAATCAGTCATTAGCAACGAAAAAGATAGTTAGCTTAAGAGAGAAGTTGATTAAAGGGGTTTTGGAAATTGCTGGAACGGAATTAACCGGCCACCCAGATAAAAGAGCCCCTCATATTGTTTCCTTCATTATTAAGGGAGTTGAAGGTGAAGCGGTGGTACTTTTATTATCAGAAAAAGACGTAGCTGCTTCTTCAGGTTCAGCCTGTGCTTCGCGTCTTTTAGAACCAACTCATGTTTTAACGGCCATGGGTTACTCCCCAGAAAAAGCTCATGGTTCTTTGCGTTTTTCCTTAAGCAGAAAAACAACTGAAGAGGAAATTGATTATGCTGTTAAAGTTTTGCCAGCAATCGTTAAAAGATTAAGAAAAATGGCCCCCAAAGGAGTTTAAATGACTGATTATCCCTCTTTTTATTCTAAAAAAGTAATGAAGCATATTTATAATCCTCAAAACATGGGAGAAATGAAAGATCCTGATGGAATGGCAACTGAAGGCAATCCGATTTGCGGAGACACGATGCGCTTGTTTATTAAAGTAGAAAAGAAAAAAGACAGGGAATACATTAAAGATATTAAGTTTCAGACTTTGGGCTGTGGTGCGGCCATAGCCAGTTCAAGCATGATTACCACTATGGTTAAGGGCAAGCCTCTTTCTCAAGCGGAAAAGACAACCAAAAAAGCCGTTATTAAGGCTCTCGGCGGCCTTCCTTCAACAAAAATTCATTGTTCTCTTCTGGCGGTTGATGCTTTAAAAAAAGCGATTAAAGATTATCAGCAAAAGAAGGCTGGTAAGAATCGCTGATATAAACCTCTCTAAACTCTGTTTTAGCTAATTTTTTGTTTTGGAAAGTAAAAATTCCTACCAATCCTTTTCTTGTTTCTTCTGACCAATTCTGATCAAAAATAAAATTGCCAAGAGAATAAACAATTTTTGCTCCCCGGTAGTTTTCTACTGGCTGAACAACGTGAGAGTGATGACCTAAAATTAAATTGGCGCCTGCATTAACAACTTGGCGGGCTAAATTAGTTTGTTTTAGAGAGGGCTTTTCGGCGTATTCAGTGCCCCAATGAAAGGAGACAATCAAAAGATCAACTTTTGGTTTAGCTTCTTTGACTTTCTCAATAATTTTCCCTTCTTGATAGCCGGAAGTCAGATTAAAGCCCAAGAAGCCAAATCTTGTGCTTTTTATTTTTTTGATTACTAAATTTCCCGAAGGACTGAGGTAGTCAATATTTTTTTGGTGAAGCAGGTTTTGAGTGAAGTTTAATCCTTTTGAACCATAGTTAAGGATGTGATTGTTAGCTAAATTAACCACATCCGCCCCTGAGTAGATAAGCCCTCTAACTGCTTTTGGATCAGCACAAAAAATCATCCCCTCATTAGTAGTTGGACAATGATCATAAAAAGGAGACTCAAGATTAATAAAAGTCAAATCAGCAGACTTAAGCAAAGAAGCAGTTTTTAAAAAAGGATAAGCAAAATCAGTTAAGGAGCGCATTTTGGCATTAACGCTTCTTCCCAGCATTACGTCACCGGCGGCGACAATAATAATAGGTGTCTCTTTTTTCTTGAGCAAGCGTCCAAAAAGGGAGGGAAAGAAAGCTTCTTCTGGCAAGGAAGCCTTTTTTGGCAAAGAAGTTCTTGCTGAGAGAGGCCAGAAATTAAGAATAAAGACCAATAAAACAAAAAAAAGAAGCAGAGAGACAGTAAATTTAAATCTCATTGATAATATTGTACAATGAATTAAATAACAATGATGGAAGAAAGGAGGTGAGGAAATTGAAGGTCAAGAAAAAAGACTGGCGGGAGTTTTCTAAAGCTTTAATGGTTGCTTCTTGTCTGGCAGTTTTGGCTGCTGCTTGGGGCTTTCTTTATCAGGATTTCTTTTTAGCCTCAACTCAGTGGCTTTTGGTAGCGGTTGTCTTGGCAGCCTTTGGCTTATACGCTAGAATAGAAAGCTAGAATGATTTTTATTAATTTTAAGACCTACAAACAGGGAACAGGTCAAGCTGCTTTTGAATTGGCAAAAATTTGTCAAAAAGTGGCCAAAAAAACTTCAGTTCAAATTTTTCCTCTTGTTCAGGCAGCGGATATTTTCAATCTTGCTCATCAAGGCTTGAAAGTTTGGGCACAGCATGTTGACAACATCAATTTTGGCCCTCACACCGGCCAGATTCTTCCTCAAGCAGTAGCTGATGCCGGAGCAGAAGGGATTTTGCTTAATCACTCTGAACATAAATTACCAGTTGAAGTGGTTAAGGAAACTTTAAAGCGCTGCCAAACTTTGGGATTGAAAACCTTAGTTTGTAGTGATAGCTTAGAAGAAGCAAAAGTGATTGCAGAAGCTAAACCGGACCTGATTGCTTATGAACCACCGGAATTCATCGGCAGCCGGACTGATTCGGTTTCTACAGCCAAGCCGGAGGTAATCAAAGACTTTGTTAATGAAATTAAAAAAATTCCTGTTTTAGTGGGGGCAGGCATTCACTCTCAGAAAGATGTCCGAATGGCTCTTCAACTGGGGACAAAGGGAATTTTAGTGGCCACCGACGTAGTTTTAGCTGAAAAACCGGAAAAACAATTATTAGAATTAGCCGGAGGACTGAGATAAGAACCTTGCTTTTAGTAAAAACCTTGTTTCTCATTGGAGTTCGAAATGAAATTTAAAATTTGCATTGTTGGTGGAGCTGAGGGTGAAAACGCCAAGAAAGCTTATTCCTTAGCTCGTAAAGTGGGTAAAGAAGTTGCCAAGCAAGGCCATGTTCTAATTACCGGAGCAACTTCTGGAGTGCCTTTTGAAGCTGCTGAAGCAGCTAAGGCAGCCGGTGGTTCAAACATTGGTTTTTCTCCTGCGGGAACGGAGATTGAACATAAAAAGAAATTTCGTTTGCCTATGAGCCCCAAGATTTTTGATCATATTATTTATACTGAGGCTGGTTATGCAGGCAGAAATCTTTTAATGGTTAGGAGCTCAGACGCAACAATTATGATTGACGGCCGGATTGGCACTTTGAATGAATTCACGGTTGCCTATGAAGAGAATGAAATTGTTGGAGTTTTGGAAGGTTCGGGAGGAACAGCCGATTTAGTTCGGCAGATTTTAAACGTAGCCAAAAAGGGTCAGAGAAAAGTTATTCTCAATTCTGATCCAATTAAATTAGTAAAAGAAGTAATTGAAAAAGTAAAAAAGGAGAAAGAGAAATAAGCATAGTTTGTTTCTCGCAAGTTCAAAATAAGAACCTTGTTTCTTTTGGGAGATTGAAATGAAACTGTCCAGTGTTAAAGACCTCGATTTAATTAAGAAAACCGTTTTGCTTCGGGCTGATTATGATGTTCCTCTTGATCAGGATGGTCGGGTGAGTGATGCCTCCCGGATTGAAGACTCTTTGTCAACGCTTAAGTATTTAATTGCTCAAAAGGCAAAAATCATTGTTCTTGCCCATCTTAATCGTCCGGGTGGAAAAATAGTTAAGGGTTTGAGTTTGAAGCCTGTAGCCGAAAAATTGAACCTTCTTTTGGATAGAGAAGTTCGTCTGTCAACGGAAATTTTGGGCAAGAAAACCGATCAGGCAGTGGATGAACTCAAGTCAAAAGAAATTTTGCTTTTGGAGAACTTGAGATTTGATTCGCGGGAAACAGAAAATGATAAAAGTTTTGCCAAGAAGCTGGCTTCTTTAGGAGAAGTTTATGTTAATAATGCCTTTGCTGTTTCTCATCGAACTCATGCTTCTATTGTGGGCATTCCCCGCTATCTGCCTTCGGTTGCAGGACTGGATTTGCTTAAAGAAGTTGATGTTTTAAGCAATGTTCTTAAAAAACCCCGCCGACCGGTGGTGGTTATTCTTGGCGGAGTTAAGCGAAGTAAAACTGAAGCAGTTAAAAAAATGATTGGCTGGGCAGATTACATTTTAGTTGGCGGTAAATTGGTTTTTTATGACGGGATTCCTGAGCTTTTAGGAAAAGAGAAAATTAGAGGCAATTTGAAGCGCAGCGGGGAGGATATTTCGATGAAATCAGTTAAAGAATTCGAAAAAGTGATTACCAAAGCAGGAACAATTATTTGGAGCGGACCAATGGGTGCTTATGAAAAAGAAGAATTTAGTCAAGGGACTAAAAGAATTGCTCAGGCGGTAGCTGATAGCGGTGCTTACACTGTAGTCGGAGGAGGAGACACTGAAGCGGCTTTAACAAAGTTCGGTTTAGTAGACAAAATTGATTACATCTCCTCTGGGGGAGGAGCGATGCTTTTCTTTTTGGCTAAAGGTACTTTACCAGGAATAGAAGCAATTAAGAAAGGAGACAGATATGCTTAGAATTGCCATTAATGGTTTTGGCAGAATTGGCCGGATTGCTTTTCGAGTTGCCAGGATTTACTACAAAAAGAAAATCAAGATAGTGGCTGTTAATACTTCAGGCAGTATGAATATTCAAGGTTGGGCTCATTTATTGAAGTATGATTCGGTCTATGGTCGCTACAAAGAAGGCTTTGGGATTGAAAAGAAAAAAGGAGGCAACGAAATTGGCGCCTTTGTTTTTGGCAAAGAAAAAATTCCTATTCTTGCCCAAAGAGAACCAGCTAAAATTCCTTGGGAAAAACATAGAGTTGATGTAGTTATTGAAGCCACCGGGGTTTTTACCAAAGGGATTGATGCCAGAAAACATATTCATGCAGGGGCGCAGAAGGTAATCATTTCTGCTCCTTCAGAAGATACACCTTCATTTGTCATTGGTGTGAACGAAAAGAAATATCGGGGGACCATTATTAACAATACCTCTTGCACCACTAATTGTGTTGCTCCAGTAACCAAAATTATTTGGGAAAATTTGGGAATTGAGAAAGCGATGATGAGCACGATTCACGCTTACACCGCAGGCCAGAACCTGGTTGATGGTTCAAGCAGAAGTTTGCGCCGAGGAAGGGCGGCAGCGATCAATATTGTTCCGACCACTACTGGTGCGGCTCGGGCAACAGTTAGAGTGATACCGGAAATGGCCGGTCTTTTTGATGGTTTGGCCTATCGAGTGCCGGTGGTAGGTGGCTCAGTAGCTGATTTTGTTTTTTTAGTTACCAAAAGAACCTCGGTTGAAGAAGTTAATCAAGTTTTTAAAAAAGCAGCCAAAGGAAAATATAAAGGAATTGTTGAGGTAAGTGAAGAACCCTTGGTTTCCACTGATATCTTGGGAACAACGGCTTCAGCGATTGTTGATCTTGGCTTAACTCAAGTAGTTGATCATGATTTAGTTAAAGTGGTGGCTTGGTATGACAACGAGTGGGGTTATTGCTGCCGCTTGGTTGAAGAAGCGATTTTAGTGGGAGGCAAGAAAAGATGAAGAAGCGAGATTTGGCAAAATATTTAGACCTGGCTAATCATCATCCGGAAGCTACTCCCGAAGACATTAAAAAGCTTTGTCAGAAAGTGAAGAAATATCATCTTCATTCGGCCTTTGTTAATCCCTGTTATATTGATTTAGCCAAAGAATGTTTAGGTGAAACAGGTGCGGTAGGAACCGTAACTGCCTTTCCTTTAGGTCAAGAAACTCGAAATATTAAGGTTTTATCTGTAGTTGATGCGGTTCGGAAAGGAGCTGATGAAATTGATGTTTGCATGAATGTTGGTTTATTCAAAGGAGGAAAAGAAGTACAAGTTTTAGAAGAAATGAAAGTTGTGATTGAATCAGCCAAAAGCATTAAGAAAAAGACGCTGATAAAGTTTATTATCGAAACAAGCCTGCTAACCGAGGAGGAGGTTAAAAAAGCGGCTCAGTTAGTTCTTCAGTCAAAAGCAGATTTCGTTAAAACCAATTCCGGCTGGGGATCAAGAGGGGCAAGTTTAAAAGATATCCAATTGATCAAGCAAGCAATAGGAGATAAAATCAAGATTAAAGCAGCAGGAGGAATTCACAACTATCAGGAAGCGCTTGCTTTTATTGAAAAAGGAGTCAGCAGAGTTGGTACTTCTAAAGCAGTGGAGATTATTAAAGGAGCGAAATGACGACTCAGGAAATTCTTGCTAAAGCAAATAGTGGAGGCTATGCCCTGGGAGCTTTTAATGCTGGCAATATTGAACTGGTTAAAGCGATTGTTGAAGCCGCTAAAAGCCAACGATCACCAGTGATTATCGAAGCTTCTACCGGTGAAATTCAACACTTTGGGATGAAAAACTTTTTGGCGGCAGCAGAGAATTCTCGTCAAGAAACTGGCTTGACAATTTTAACTAATCTTGACCATGGTTTAGGTTTGGAAGAATGCCAGCAGGCAATTGAAGAGGGTTTTAATTTAATCCATTTTGACGGTTCGAGCTTGTCTTATGAAGAGAATATGAAGACAACCAAGATGATTGTTAGTCAAGCTCATCAGAAAGATGTTTTGGTGGAAGGGGAAATTGATAAGATTTTAGGCAGTTCAGCGCCTCATCAGGAAGACGGTGAATCAGTTCAAGCAAGCGGCAACTACACCGATCCGGAAAAAGCAGCTGATTTTGTTGCTCAAACAGGAATTGATATCTTAGCCGTTTTTATAGGCAATCTTCATGGAACTTATTCCCAGCCGCCGAGACTTGACCTGGAACGATTAAAAATGATTGCCGAAAAGATACCCTGTTTTCTTTCTCTTCATGGCGGTTCGGGTTTAGAGAAAGAAGATATTAAGAAAGCGATTGAAATAGGCAAAATAGTTAAGATTAATGTTAATACAGAACTAAGGATTGCCTATAAAGAAACCTTGGAAAATGTTTTGAAGGGTTCGGAAGAAGTGGCTATTTACAAAATTATGCCGCCGGTTATAGCGGCAATCCAAAAAGTAGTTGAAGAGAAAATCCAGCTTTTTGGCAGTCTTAATAAAGAAGTTATTCAATCAACCAATAATTCATCTTCCTTATGAAATTCGATACTATTTCCTTTGGTTCTGCTGTACTTGATGTTTTTGTAACATCTCCAGATTTAAAAGTAATTGAATCTGATCAATTTTTTACCGGCAAGGCAATTGCGGTTCCATATGGCACTAAGGCAGAAGTAGAGCGCCTGGTAGTCTGCTCCGGTGGGGGAGGAACTAACACAGCCGCAGCTTTTTCTCGTTTAGGTTTAAAAGCGGCTGTGGTCGCTCGTTGCGGTTGGGATTTTGCCGGCAAGATGGTGCGTCAGGAAATTAAAAAAGAAAAGGTTAATGATTCTTTTTTAGTCCAAATAGAAAACGAAAAAACTGACTATTCAACTATTTTAGTAGCTCCTGATGGTGGACGAACAATTCTTATTTACCGGGGAGGAACCCGATTGGAAAAATCAATGATTGATTTTGGAAAACTCAACGCCTTTTGGTTTTGCCTTTCTTCCTTAGAAGGGAATTTGGATCTAGTTGAAAAACTGACTGAGCATGCCAAAAAAAATCATATTAAAATTGCTGTTAATCCCGGAAAAAAAGAATTGAAACAAAAGAAAAAACTTTTAGAAATTGCCCAGGATTTTGATGTTTTGATTGTTAATCGGGAAGAGGCAGCTGAACTTTTAGGTTTAACTATTGTTGATGAAAAAGTTTTTGATAAAATTTGCCTAGCTTTACCAAAGGTAATGGTGGTGGTTACTGATGGGTCTAAGGGGGCCCATGTTTGTGTTCCTGGAAAAGGGAGCTTGGTGATTGACGGTTTTAAAATGAAAATGGTGGAGGCGACCGGTGCCGGTGATGGTTTTGGAGCCGGACTAATTGGAGGATTAGCCAAAGGCTGGCCATTGGAAAAAGCCCTTCGGTTGGGAGTTTCCAATGGGTCTGCGGCGGTAACCCAATTTGGGGCTAAAGCAGGGTTGATTAGAGAAAAAGAGATTGATTTTTGGCTTAGTAAAAAACTAAAGTATTTCTGGAAAAAGAAATAGTTTAGCATACTTCTGTTACTCAAACATTTTCTTCAAAAACACCCCTAAACAAAACCCAAAAACTTGTTGTCTTTTTATGTAAATTTTTAGAAATTGGGTGTGGAAGTCGGAGAGAGAAGATAGAGATAATGAAATGGCAGGTGGATGACCTGGAAGGACTAAGTCCTTAGAAATTCTGGTCACCTGCCATTTCTTATGCTTTCAAGGAAGAATTTTTCGAACCGAATGTCCGCATCTCTACTTGAGACGAAAGATTGACAACATCTGGTTCGATTTACCTCCTCAGGCTACTACGTAAACGTCATAGTGCTGATGCTACCTCGGGCTGACTTTTTCCTACAGAGTGGTGAGACTTTTCATAAAACCTCCTGCTTTCCAACTTGTCGCACGAACACTGGCAAAGACCGAATGGTAAGTCCAGAAAATAATGTTCGTTAAAGTGACGCCATTCTTACAAAAACGAATAAGCCAACGTTTCATAGACACCTCCTAATTCGATTTGAGAGTGATACCAACGCACGTAGATGATTGCACAACCAGACAATCTCCAACCTTACGATCTTATGATTAGGGACTCTCCGGTTGTGCAATTTTTTCTCTTTACTCTCTCCGACTTTTCAAAGAACAATCTTGTTTGATACATTTTATCTCTCGCTTTTGAGTGATAGATATCTGAAACAAGAAAATATATTTTGAATATAACAAGAAAAGAGCTGTTTTGTCAATATTTTTCTTTATTGATTAAAGGAACAGTTTTTTGAACGCAGATTGGTTTTTTGCTCTGATTGAGATAAAATTATGCCAGAAAAGTATATTTTTCAGAATAATGCCAAAGATAGATAAAGTTTCTTGGGGAAAAATAAGAATAGATGGTCAGAAATATCATCAGGTTTTGATTATTGATAATCAGGTTATAGAAAGAGATAAAGCCAGACTAAAGAAACTTTTGGGGACTGATCATCTGATTGGGGAATGGGAAAAGGGAGAGCTTTTATCCAATCAACCCGAGGTGATTTTAATTGCCAGTGGTTGGAGCGGAATTTTGAAAGTAGATAAAAAATTTAGAGATGAAATAAAAACAAAAGGGGTTGAGTTAAAAATAGTTTTGACACCCAGGATAGTTAAAGAGTATCATCAATTGGTTAAAGAAGGGAAAAGGATTAATACTTTGATTCATACCACTTGCTGAAATGATTTTCAAATCTGAACAACAAATTCTTCCTGGAGTTAAGCCTGCTAAAAAGAGATTGGAAAAAAAGGGCAAGCGAAGCGATGGCCGTAAAGCAATTGTTGTTTTGTTTATGATTACGGTTCTAGCAAGCGCTCTTTTTTATCTTCAAACAGAAGCACCCAGGATCTGGGAAAAAATCACTGCTCCAAGAATCATTTCCAAGTTGCCGGAGGGTCGTTTCAATCCTCAGCCAGCTATTAAGGAGATTAGGGAATTAACTCAGGATTTAGCTGGGACCTATGGAGTTTATGTTTACCGGTTTGAGGATGATTCTGACTATGGTTTTAATCAGGAAAAGAGTTTCCCCTCGGCTTCTTTAAACAAATTACCGGTAATGATTGCTGCTTACCAGCAAGCTGGAGAAGGAAAAATAGATTTAGAAACGAAATATGAACTTCAAGAAAAAGACAAACTTAAAGGAGCGGGTGTTCTTCAGGAAAAGCCAGCTGGGGCAATTTATACTTATCGAGAACTGATTGAATTCATGGCTCAATACTCTGACAATAGTGCTTTTAAAATAATGCGCCAGGTAACAGGAGAAGAAATAATCAAGGAAATGACGCCTGAAGCAGTAGGGCAGCTTTTTAAGAAACTCTATCAAGAAAAAATAATCTCTGATGAACACAGGGACGAACTACTTGATTTTTTAACTGAAACGAATTTTGAAAACAGAATTCCTCAGGGTGTGTCCGAGGATGTTCGAGTGGCTCATAAAATCGGCACCGAAACAGGTGTTTTTGCTGATGCGGGTATTGTTTTTGCAGATGCGCCGTTTGTGCTGGTGATTATGAGTAAAGATGCCAAGGAATCAGAAGCATTAGAGGTATTGCCCCAAATTACTCAGGTTGTTTGGGAACTTGAGACTCTTTCTCCTTAGCTTCCCTAATCTCTTTGATTTTCTTCGGATCACAATGGTGCTTTGGTTCTGTGCCTGGCAAAAAGAACTCCCATTTGCCCCCACAGCCCTCGCAAGACAAGGCCCCGGTCAAAGGACAGATTTGGACTCGCTTTAATTCTTCTGGCTGGGGAAATTCTTTATCAGGCATGTCTTTGAGGAGGTAGCTCATAATTTGATTCCAAATTGGTGAAGCGCCGGTGATGCCCGAGGCAACATAACTCATGGGAGTATTATCATTATTGCCCACCCAGACAGCCGCTAAATAATCCGGACTATAGCCAATTGTCCAATTATCTCTCATGTTTTGGGTGGTACCGGTTTTGACCGCTACATGAGGGTGATCAGGAATATTTAAAATGGAATTAGAACCAAAAGCCGGGGTTCGGGCAGTATTGTCCGAAAGAATATCGGTTAATAGATAGGCGATACTTGGTGATAGGACTCTAGTGTTAGTTGGTTCAATAGTAGCTAACACTTCACCTTGGTAATTTTTGACTTCAAGAACCGGATTGAGATCAATCCTTGTTCCTAAATTAGCCAGAGTGCCGTAAACAACGGCCATATCAACCATCTTTACTTCACCACCCCCTAGAGTTAAAGAAAGACCGAATCGAGAAGGATCTTCCCAGGTAGTGATGCCCATTTCTTTGCCTCGTTCAATCATTTTTTCTACTCCCATAGCTGAAAGAACTTTGACGGCCGGGACATTATAAGAAGAAGCAAGAGCAGTGCGAAGGGGAACATTGCCATGAAAGCGATAATCATAATTTCTGGGTGAATAGGGTGGTTGACCCGGCAGATGGTAAGTGATTGGCGTATCAGAAATAACTGTGGCAGTAGTGAAGCCTTTTTCCAATGCCAAGGAATAGTTAATTGGTTTAATGGCTGAGCCTGGTTGGCGGGGACGGAGAGTGACATTGACATTGCCGTCATGGTCAAGGTCAAAGTAATCCCGAGAGCCAACCATGGCCAAAACTTCTCCAGTTTTGGGATTGGTTACGATGGCTGCCCCATTAGTAATATGGAGTTTCCAAAGCTTGTCAATCTCATTTTTAACTAACCTTTGAACTTGATTCTGGATTTCTAGATCAAGAGAGGTGGTAACTTCCAAACCGCCTTCTTCAACCTGTCTTAAGCCATATTTCTTTACCAACAGTTCTTTAACATACATAACAAAGTGAGGTGCTTCGATGTCTGTTCGCTGAGGGGCAAAGATAAGCTCTTGTCCCTTAGTTTGTTCGGATTCTTCTTCGGTAATGAATTTTTCCTGCTTCATTCTTCTGAGAACGGTTAATTGACGAATTTTTGATAATTCTGGATGAGCGCCAAAAGGAGAAAAAGTAGTTGGCGAGGCAGGTAGGCCAGCCAGGAGGGCTGATTCCGCCAGACTAAGATTTTTAACCGATTTGCCAAAGTACATTTGGCTGGCTTCTTCAATTCCGTAGGAAGCGCCGCCATAGCCAACTTCATTAAAATACATTTGTAGAATTTCTTCCTTGGAAAATTTCAACTCTACCCAAAGGGCGAGAATAACTTCCTTGATTTTCCGTTGAAGGGTTCTTTCCGGAGTGAGCAGGGCATTTTTAACTAATTGTTGAGTGATGGTGGAACCGCCATAAAGCTTTTTTGAACGCAAGTTGGTAAGAAAAGCCCGAATGATACCTTTGGGCGAAAGTCCGTGATGTTGGTAGAATTCGGCGTCTTCAATAGCAATCGTTGCTTGAATTAGAGAAACAGGAATTCGAGAAAGGGGAACTAAAGTTCGGTTTTGATTTTGATAGATCTTATATAAGAGTTCGCCATGACGATCATAAATTTTAGTAGAGACAATTTGCCTGCGAGTAATCAAGCGATTGGGATGAGGAAGGTCTTTGAGAATAAAAACGAAGAACAGAAAGATAGAAAGAAGGATAATGATAATAATTAAGAGCAAAAGAAACCACTTTTTGGATGGTTTAGGCATGGAGATATAAGGAGCTTTGATTTTAGGAAGATGGATTTTAATTGGCTTGATGCGAGGGAATTTTAGAGATAATAACCAACGGGTGACCCGCGGAATTAAGCTTGAGGCTAGTGAAAGTAGATAGCCGGTAAACAATGTTCCTACCAGCAACACCCAGTACAAGGGCTTGCCGATTTTTTCAAGAGAGAATTTAAGCCACTCTAAAAGAATCTTTAAAAGATAGAAAAAAGAACCCTTTCGGGAGTTATAAACGGTTCCTGTCCTTTTAACCGCCATTAGGAATAGATTTTAGCCTTTTTTCCGCCTGGAGTGAAGGGGGAGTTTAAGGCCGGATAACCATAGCTTCAGCAGGAAAAGGGCAGTCAAGGCAATAAGGAACACCAAGCGGATCATAGATAACCTGATGTTCTTGATTTTCTTTGTTTTCTGGCAAGGTTTTATTAGTAGCAATTTGGCCCGTAGTTTTGTCGACTTCAATAAAAGCTTTTAAGTTTTCAGTTTCTGTAGGGACAGTGCCTTTAATGAAATATTCAAACCTTGTTTCGCAAGGCGTTTCAGGATTAGGCATTTTGCCTGATAAAGCGCAAACTTGAGCACCAACAATTCCTTCTGGTTTCAGGGGCCATTCTTCTTCTTTATCCTGGAGAGCGTAGCTCATAATTTGATTCCAAATTGGTGAAGCGCCGGTAATTCCCGAAGCAACCGCGGACATTGGCGTATTGTCATTATTGCCTACCCAAACAACTACCAATCTTGAAGGATTAAAGCCAATCGTCCAGTTATCTCGTTTATCATTAGTGGTTCCGGTTTTAACCGAAACTTCGGGATGGTTTTTAATAACTAAATAGGAACCACTGCCAAAAGCGGCGCTGCGAGCATTGTTATCAAGGAGAATATGAGAGATGAGATAAGCGACTTCCATTGACAAAACTCGTTCACCTTCCTGCTCCTCTCTTTGATAAAGAGTTTTACCATGCCGATTTTTGACCTTTTCAATTGCGTAAATATCTTGGCGGATACCGAGGTTAGCAAAAGCTGAAAAGGCAGTTGCCATGTCAACCATCTTTACTTCGCCGCCGCCTAGAGTTAAAGAAAGACCGTACTGAGAGGGATCTTTAAAAGTAGAAATACCCATGGCTGAAGAGGTAGCCACAAAATCTTCTAGACCGTTAAGGACAAGAACTTTAACGGCTGGCAGGTTGTAGGAATTGCCTAAAGCAAACCTAATTTGAACCGGGCCGTGGAATTGATAATCGTAATTGATCGGACAATAAGCTTTTTGGCCAGGAACGGAAAAACAAGTAGGCACATCATTGATAACTGTGGCGAGAGTAATTACCTCCTTTGTCAAACCAAGGGCATAATTGAGAGGTTTGATAGAAGAGCCTGGTTGACGAAGCCGGAAAGTAACATTAACTTTGCCGTCATGCTCGTCATCAAAATAATCATGAGAGCCAATCATGGCTAAAATCTCTCCGGTTTTAGGATTAGTCACTAGAGCAGCGCCATTATGGACATTAACCTTTTTTGTTTCCAGCTTGGCTACTTCAGTCGCTACCACTTCCTGAGCAAAGTCTTGAATCTCCAGATCAAGAGTAGTGGTAACTTTTAAACCTCCTTGTTCAACCAGCTGACTGCCGTATTCTTCGATCAATAATCCCTTTACATAGAGAACGAAATGAGGTGCTTTAATACCCACTGTCGGAGGGGCGAAGGTTAATTCTTTCTGTTTTGCTTTTTCTGCTTCTTCTTCAGTAAGATAATTATCCTCAACCATTCTTTTTAAAACGGTTTCTTGTCTGTTTTTAGCGGCTTCCGGGTGAGCGCCAAAAGGAGAATAACGAGTCGGAGCGGCCGGCAGACCGGCTAAGAGAGTGGTTTCCGCCAAACTTAAATCCTTAGCGTGCTTATTGAAATAAGTTTGGGCGGCGGATTCAATGCCATAGGCAGTTCCTCCGTAGGGAACTTGATTAAGATACATTTCTAAAATTTGATCTTTGGAATAAATAATTTCTGTGGCGCTGGCTAGTAAAGCTTCTCTGATTTTTCTACGGATGGTTCTTTCCGGTGTCAAAAGAGCGGTTTTAACCAATTGCTGGGTAATGGTTGAGCCGCCTTGCAATTGCTGCTTGAAAACAATTTTGCTTACCGCTCGAAGGATACCTTCCAAAGCAAAACCACGGTGCTTGTAAAAATTTTTGTCCTCAATGGCAATGGTAGCTTGCTTAGCGTAATCTGGCAAATCTTCTAATTCAATTGGGACGCGTTTTTTTTCAGTATAAATTTCATAAAGGAGTTCGCCATGACGATCAAGAATTAAAGTAGCGGCTGGGAAAGTTTTTGAGCCCAGCTTGGTAGGCAAGGGTAAATCTTTAAAAATAAAGAAAAAAAGAAAGACAGCGATAAAAAGAAAAATTAATAATAATTGCCAATTAGCCAAAAGAAACCTTTGATAGCGTTTTTTAAGGGGGAGTTTTTTAATTATCTTTTCAACCGCTTTTTTTAAAACAGTCCAAATCAATTTGAGTTGTTTCATAACCTAATATTATATTATAATACTTGAAAAGAATAAAAGTCATTCTTGCTTTGCTTGAATATAATTCTTGCGAAGCGCCGAAATATAATCGGAATGAAGCGATAATTAAAATGATATTTCAAAAAGTTTTTAGTAAAATCTTTCATCGTGAGCATCTTTCAGTCAGACGCGTTTTTTCTCTTTTTTGTTTCATCTTTGCTTTCTGGTCGCTTTACCGTTATTTTCCTGAGATTTTGCCATTATGGTTTGAAGAACTAATTCTTAAGCCTTTGATTTGGCTTCTGCCGACTTTCTGGTTAGTTCGTAAAATTGAAAAAGAAAAGCTTGCTTCTTTAGGCTTAACCAAGAAAAATTTGTTCAAAGCTCTTTACTGGGGGATTGGATTGGGCATCATTTTTGCAGCTGAGGGATTGTTGACTAATATTATTAAATATCGCGGACTTCATCTGCCCGAAGTTAGTTATTCATTCTTGGGTTTGATTGGGATACTGCTTCTTTCTTTTGCGACAGCTGTTTCTGAAGAAATTGTTTTTCGAGGTTATATTTTTACCCGTTTGTGGCGGATTTGGGGAAACGAATGGTTGGCGAATTTAATTTCCGCTTTCCTTTTTGCCTTGATTCATTTACCTATTGGTCTTTTTGTTCTTAGCTACACACCGATGGTAATGCTGATTTATCTTTTTTTTGTTTTTGTTTATGGTTTTGGGGCCGCTTTTGTTTTTGCCCGAAGCGAGAATCTTGCTTCTTCGATTTTAATGCATGTTTTTTGGAGCTGGCCAATAATTCTTTTTAGATAAAAAACAATGGAGTGTAAAATTAAAGAAAACCTAGAAAACTGTCCCTGTACCTATCCTGGTTGTTCCAGAAAAGGGAAATGTTGTGATTGTCTGAAGTATCATTTAAAGAATAATGAACTGCCGGCCTGTTGTTTTCCGTCTGAGATTGAGAAAACTTATGACCGTTCGTTTGCTAAGTTTATTGAAATAAATGGTTAATAAAGGAGGTGAGAATTAATGTTTAAAAAGATTCTTTTTGCTAGCACGGCTCTTGTTTTTGCCACTGGAGTTTTAGGGGCTTCGATTTGGCGGACTTCAGCCCAATCTATTAGTCAGAACTACCAGCTGACTCAAATAACCGATCAAGAAGCGACCGAGTCAATTGGGGAAGAAGCAACCGAAGCAGCTTCAAAAGAAGTTGATTACTTTTTGGCCTATCCGGGAATTTTACCAGACCATCTTCTTTATCCTTTGAAAATGATTCGGGATCAAATCAAACTTTTTTTCACTACGGATTCTTTGAAGAAAGCAGAGCTTTGTCTTCTTTATGCTGACAAGCGGTTGGGAGCAGCAAAGATGTTGATTGAAAAAAACGAACTTGACTTAGGCCTAACAACATTGACAAAAGCAGAAAAATATTTAGAAAGAGCCATCAATCAGGAAGAAGTAGCTAGAGAAAAAAATGAAGAAACGAGAACTTTTTTAGAAAAATTATCCCAGGCAACCTTGAAACATGAAGAAATGATTTTGAGTTTTGAAAACAAAGTTTCTGAAGAAAAGAAGTCAGTTTACAATAATGCTCTTCAATATACGCGCCAGGGACGCCAAAGGATAAATCAAAATTTGGGAAAGTGAAGCTTTTCGGATGATGACATATTTTGATATGGTAGTTGGTGATTGACATCCTCAAGGGAACTGGTGTTATATTAGACTAACTTCTTTACTAGGAAGCAACTGCTCGGGCAGGTTTTTTATTTTTTTGTCCTTCTATTTTTTATGGCGAAAATAAAACTAACGATTAAGAAAATTAAAAAGCGCGATGGTCGTATTGTTCCTTTTGACCAAAAAAAGATTAGTGGGGCAATTTGGAAATCAGCTGAGTCAGTTGGAGGAAAAGATAAAAATAGAGCTCAATACCTTTCTGACAAAGTCGTGTCCATTCTCGAGAAGCGTTTTAATGGCCACACAATCGCTACGGTAGAACAAATTCAAGATGTTGTTGAAGCAGTGCTAATGCGTCATGGGCACTATACAACTGCTAAGGCTTACATTCTTTATCGAGATTTGCACAATAAGATTCGAGATGTTAAATCTTTGATTGATTCCGACGAATTAATAGGAAATTACCTCAATGGGATTGACTGGCGGATT
>SDBT01006390.1_pt1 | contig 19561 bp, 6 predicted proteins | sample 2277101 | NCBI WGS metagenome assembly SDBT01 (sample SAMN10404973, study PRJNA504765) | marine sediment metagenome | isolation source: marine sediment core GS10_PC15, 103 cmbsf | place: Arctic Ocean: Southern Knipovich Ridge | collected 2010 | reverse complement strand
TCCTGTTAATTTTGTTCCATAACTTACCCTAGTGGTTTTTCTTACTCCGAACATTTGACAATCAACAATTTGAACATATTGACAATTTGTTATGTTTATTCCATCACAAGCCGTATCTGTATGCTCATAAATATAATTGTCAGTAGCATCAAGTCTAAAACCTTCAAACTTTAAATACGAAACTCTTTCCGAAGCAGCTCCAGTATTACCCATAAAAATAGGAGGACTCCAAAAACCACCGCTAGTGGAAAACCATTTTGGTTTTATAACAGGACGATCAACGGCAGATGGACTTGTTTCATACGTAATAGATGGGTTGATAGAAATAGGATTTGAAGGATCTATATCGTAATCAGCAATATAAGTAACATAATCGGTTCTTTGACTAGCCCCAGTAGGAAAATTAGTTTCACGAAAACTTTCATATACCCCTGGGGCAACTTTAATAATGTCTCCACTATTAACTTGAGTCATAACATAATCAAAAGTTTTCCAAGGTCCAATATTGTTTCCGTCTTCAGTTCTTGATAATCCATTATAATCATCATTTCCGATTATAACATTCATATAATAAGTAACAGGAGAGGAAGAAGAATTACTTGAACTGCTAGACGAATTAGAGCTACTGCTAGAACTATTTGAGCTACTAGACGAGCTAGAGCTATTACTTGAGTCGCTAGAAGAAGAACTGCTTAAACTGCTTGAACTGCTTAAACTACTTGAACTACTTGAAATAGAACTACCACTTGAACTAGAGCTACTATTTGAACTTGAGCTACTACTATTTGAACTTGAGCTACTACTATTTGAACTACCACTTGAGCTTGAACTTTCTCCAACTTCTCCAAATTCATCTGCTCCCATATCCCAATTAAATATAACGCTAGGATTAAAATCGCTAGGACTAGTAACACTTGGATCTAAAGTAGCAAACCTTAATCCTCCATCAATATCATCTCTCCAATTTACAGTTCCTTCATCAAATAAATTAAGTCCCCCATTTATAATTCTATCATTTCCTTCTTCAGTTAAATGTAAATCTTCACTACCAGGGGTGATAGAAATAAAACTAGCGCTTTTATTTAATACCGAATTATCACCAGGAGCAGTATCGTCATCAGAAGAATTGTATCCAGAAGGGGAAACAAAATTCGCATTAAAAGCTTTATGAGCTAAATCTCCCCTAGATGCCATAGAAATATTATTTATAGCTACAGTAGTAGCTCCCCCGTCTCTAATACCTCTAGAACAATTATAAACAGTGTTATTGTATAAGTAGACAGTTCCATTATTTGTAAATAAACCACTGCCTTCTCCCCCAAAATTATAAATTATATTATTATAAATATAAGCAGTTATATTTGCGGCATTTGGATATACTCCTGCTCCAAATCCGGAGCCGCTTTGATCTGATTTAATTATGTTATAAGCTACCGTTAGAGTTCCAGTGTCATCTGCTCCCGAACCTCGTATTCCATGAGTAGTTGTATTTAAATCTCCATCCGAATCTATTTGAAGACCTTTAATTATGACATGATTATCATCTACATCGATACAAGCATCATCACCTGCTCCGTGATCTACCACTAGTCTATATTTATTAGTATTCCATACTCCGCTATGTCTATTTTCTATTTCGGTAGAAATTGTTACGACATGATCAACATCAGTGATATATCCCATTATAGTTACAGCAGCATTGTCTTCATTACTTATTCCTTTACAAAGAAATAAAATAGAATTATCACCAATAACTAAATTTTGTGCTCTAGCCGCGACGCCAGCTTGCAACGTGGTGTAACCATCAGTATAACTAGATCCATCCGCTGTTCCCACAGCGTCGGTATTTACATAATATGTTAAAAGAGTAGCCATATATTTTTATTATTTATGATTTTATAGCAGAAGGAGTATCAAGATACTCATCATTATAAACCATCTCCCATAAAATAAAATTATTTTTAGTAACTCCGCTAGAAGACAAGACTAAAGCAGCCTTTTCTGTGTAATCAACGGTTCCATTATTTAAAACATTTATATTAAAGTTATACCAGTCATCTTGTATTACCTCATCTATACTATTTTTAAAATCATATATGTCAAAAGCTGATCCAAAACTTAAATTATCATCAACTTTATAAACTTGCATATGTACTGTTATAAATGGACTATCGTTAAGATCTGGACCCTTATTAATAGGAACAGAAGCACTGCTGTCGTCTGTCGTAATATATATTTTATCTATATCTTGATTAAGATTATTAAATCTTATTCCTAATGTATGAAGTTGAGTATCGGGTAATATTATACTATTTTTTGTCCAGCTCCAGTCTGTAGAAACAGAATCATTAAAATCAAAAACCTTTATATTATCTAAAAAAATGGAACCAGAAAAAGTTTCATAAATAGAAGTGTTTTCGGAATTCGACTTACATCTTATCCATATGTTATATTTATCAACATCTTCTGCTCTAATAGGATATTCAACAATAGGAAACGAATTTCCTTCTGAAGACTGTAGTATTGATAAAAAACCATTTCCTGTAAAATTGTCATTATTATCATTTAATATAAATTTATGATCAGATTGTCTTATGTTAGAAAAATTAGTAGCATCAAAAGTCATATCAGAATTTGAACTTAATAAAAAATATGATAAATTATTATTACCTATTCTTTTTAGATAGACAGACCCTTTTGAGGGAACAAAACTATTGTTAATATCAAATATTTGAGCCAACCTTAATTTTAAATTTGTCAAAAGAGTCGCCCTGTTAAAAAGGAATTCCTGTAGATAGTCTTATTGTATAATTTAAAGAAGATACCTTTAATAAATTATATCCAAATAACCATATCTCATTATTAATTACTAATATTTTGTGTATACTATCTAAATAAGTATTTTCTTGTAGTGAAAATTCTCCATTATTTAAAATATAATAATCCCCATCATCTAGTCCTATTATTAAATTATCTTCATTATCATTATATAAATCATTAATAGACAATGTCTCTGATAATTCATCACTATCATCTATATTAACACCAATTAATCTAGGATTATTTCCATAAAACGAATTAACATCATTATACAAACCATTATTAATAGTTGATACATAAATGGTAGAATCAAATTTTAGGATTTTACTTATATTCAAATCTTTCCCTAACCCAGAATTAGAAAAAATAAATCCATTCGCTGTTGAATATATTTCGTTATTTATTATCGTAAATAATAAATCGGGATTAGAAATTATGTCAATAGGATTTATTATATTAACTTCTTCTCCTAAATCTGACTTATTCCAATCTATTAAGTCTGAAGATTTGTAATATATACCATCGGATGCTCCCACTATTATATTATTTTTTATAAATCCAATAGAATACAAATTATCAGGTAATCCATTTCTAATAATAGTAGACCAAGTTACACCATAATCGATAGATGTATATAAATCTGTATTAGTAAGAAGGTATATTATATCTCCATTTTTTTTAATTTGTTTTACAATTTTATTTGATAAATCTAAAGACAATTCTTCCATCTCAAAACTAGATGTATCTATAACTAAAGCTCCGTTTCTTCCTCCTACAATTACTTTCTCTATTTCTGATATATAAATAACTGCTGAAGGGTATAATATAGAAAAAGTAACATCTTTTTCAAAAACTTGTTCTTGATAATTTATAGTTGAATTTAAAGTATCAAACCACGATGTTCCAGAAGGAACAATATATTTTGATTGATAAGTAGGAGAAAATTCTTCTTGTAGTCCAGGAAATTCCTTTTCAGAAAATATTCCTAACTTAGAGATATTCACCTGTTGAATTTGGGACAAAGAAGATGTTAAACCAGAGTTAAATAGTTCCATAGGATTTTCTACATCTTTATGAGATAATTCTCCTATATTATCAATAGTAACTCCAAACATATCTATTTTTAATTCGTCATACTTATTAAAAGAATAGGAGAATGTAAAAACTCCATTAGAAGCATTCACGATAGCTCCAGTTTCAGTTTCTTCTATTACCGCATCTCCAGAAGAAGATATACTAGTAGATTTATTTACTATTGGTATATTTATTTCTGGCAAAACGAAAGTAGAAATATTTCCATCATCATCAATAATGACTTTTGTTTCTTTATAAATTTGGGAAAGAAATTTTTCTAAATCATCATAAGTTTTTGTAATTATAGACATGGTCTGATTGTTATTTATATTATCTTCTAATTCAGATATATCGGATTCTACTTGACTTTTATAAAAATCCGCATTCACTTTATGAGCATTTTCATCTGTATAAGAAGGAAATATCATATTTGTAAAATTATTTATGTCTATAAGAATATTTCCTGTGGATTCTCCAAATTCAACAAAATTTTGTCTTACGACAAACATAGAATCGTATTTCTGTTGTGCCCATCCTCCATGTTCAGCATTATAAATATCATATTTATTTGCTACGCTTATCTCTGTATTAAATGAAATAGATTCATCAAAACTTATATTTTGATAAGTATCCCTATTATTATAAAATGATCCAATACTCTGAAGAACTGTTCCGACATATATAGAAGGAATAATTGTATTAATTTGCTCATATTGCAACCACATTTTATCACTTATATTTAATAAAAATAATTTTCTATCTGTACCCGCAAAAAGATTGTCATCAATTATATTTAAAGAATAAACCGGTAATTTTTTATCATTTTCTTTTAATAATGGCCATGCAGATATAAATTCTATATCAGAATCTGTATAAATGTTAGAAGATGAAGATGTTACGATTCCTTTTTCTGTAGTAATATATATGTTGTTATTAAAAATAACTATTTTTCTACATAAAGAGGCGTCAATTTCTGCAATTTGTACAAAGTCCATGTCCTCTTCACATTGTCTGAACAATAGTCCATTAGCTAAAGCAAAAATACAGTTATTTTCCTTAATAAAACTATAAATTTTAACAGCAACACGCAAGTCTGTAATATATGTCCATGTCCTTCCGTCATTAATAGATTGTAATATACCTAGATTATTTCCAGCTAATATTCTGCCATTTACATTAGATGAGTCTTGTTCATAAGTGCTATCAAATAAAAGACCATAAGCCTCAGTGCTTCTTACTCCAAAGATTGATAATTGTTCCCAACTATCTTCTATGTAAGGCTTGTCTTTATTTAATCTTAAAACTCCTATATCTGTAGAGATATATAATTCTCCATTTGGGTTCTCTATTATATCTCTAATAACCTTTACATATTCCAACCCATTCATTCTAATCCAATTTGTAAAAGAAGAGTTATTGCTTTTATATACTCCATAATTAGTCAAAGCAAAATATTCATCAATGGAAGATCTAAACATAGTATGAACAGGAGAAGAAAATGACTGTTTAAAAATCCATGTCCCATCAGATCCATAATCATCGCTAAACCATATTCCATTACTAGTAGCAGCTAACAAAGAATTAGTTTCACCCACTTTAACGATACCATAAAAAGTAACAGCGGTTCCCATATTATTTCTATCAGAATCTTCATATGAATTAGTAATGCTATACACAAAATTATCAAGTGTACTCATCGGTAATTTTGTTGGTAATAAATTTTCATTTATTCTGCCCTCATGTTGGATGACAGGTAATTGAAGTTTATTTATGTCTCCGCCTGTAACTTGTGTAGCGTTTAATTCTTCCAATTTATTTGCTGAAAGAGTGTTATTAACTTCTGAAATATCTTTTAATTCTAACGTAATAACAGGCTCGGTAGAATATGGAACCACAGGACAGGAAAGTGGAGCCGTAGGATTTAAAGGATCTGGATCTGGTTCTTCACAATTGGTAAATAAAGGCTCACTAAAAGTTATAATTCCATTTTCTGCATCAATGTCATAAAATATAGGGGATACCCCTCCTTGAGTTAAACTAATAGAGACAACATCTTTTACCCCCAAGTCATTTGTAAAATATTTATCATTCACAGATCCAGATATTATTAAAATAAACTCGCTTGCTCCCGAAATATCAGCCAAAGTATCATACGTTTGAAAATCTACTGTTGTCCAGTCGGTAACAGTGCTATTTGAACGCAATTCGATTCTTTTATCTATAGAATCTGTTAAATTATGAGTATGAATTATTACTCTTTCATTCGTAGCTTCTCTAATAGGATCTTCCCAATTTTCTAAATTATTTGATAAAGAATTATCAATTTCCATACCTGAAGAAGATGTGGTAACAGATCCTAATATAATAGAATTAGAAGGAGGTATTTGAGAGCTACTTATTAGTAAAGAAGATTCATTTTTATGTTTTCTCACAATATAGTAATATATCTCTCCATCTTCCAATATTGCATTTCTATCTGTATACGTATTTTCTGAAGAGACAACGGAATCTATAAATTGAAAAGAAAAATCATTTCCTATTGATTTAAAAATATCATATCCATCAAATGCCCCAGAACTAAAATCCCATTCTAATTCAGCATCAAACCCCTCCCCATTACTTACATTTGAGTCTGCAACAACAGTTAAATTAGTAGGAACATCCAGAATGGATGAAGAAGAGGACGGAACAGTAGATGACAGATTAGCAGGAACAAATTTGTTACTAAAAGGATTAATAGATTCATTTCCATATATATCTACAGATGTTACTAAATAAACATACCTAGTATCATTTATAACTCTATAATCATCAAAAGATTTTCGATAAACATTTACTTGTCCAATAAAAGAAAAATCAGAAAATTTTAAATAGAATTTATGATTAGCTCTATACACTTTATAAAATTCTATTTCTTCTCCTTCGCCAGGGTGAGAGTCCCATATTAAACTAACAAAAGTATTTCCTGGTGTTATATTAATTTTTATAGGAGACGGAGGAATAATTTCTGGATCATCTTCTGAAAATAATTTTTCAAAAGTTATTTCTTGTCCTCTTCTCCCAAATATATCTACAGGTATTATAGAAACGCTATATCTATAATTTATATTAAATTGCTCTGGAGGAATTATATATTCTTTTGTTTTACTTATGTTTTCATTATTTGTAATGGATATTATATCTGTCTGTATAATAGATGGATCTACGGGATCTACAACGGGATTAAAAGAAAGATTTATAGCATCTATGGTTATTAAATTATAATCAAAAAATGTTGATTTAGGATTGATCCATTGTACTATTATTTTGTTATTGCCATTTTTTGTTATATTTGTACTAGTTACAGAAGATAATAAGGTGTATGTAGGAGTTCTATCTATTCTTTTCACAACTCCATTACTTTGATTCTCATCTTCGTCTAGTGTTTGTATTATTATAATGTAATTAGTATATTCTTTAATAGACTCATAGGTAGAGTATCCATTAAAGGGAATTAATTTTATATTTTCTTCATATATCTCTCTACCATCTTCTACAATTACTATAGGATCCGATGTTCTTGCTCCATTTTCTATGAAAGTAATAAGAAACTTTTCAGGAAAGGGTCTATAAGGATCTGCTACGTATCTCCACTTCAAATTAGTTTCTATTCCTATGTTTTCAAAATTACTTTGAGGAAACATTTCTTCTAAAGATTGATCGATAAAAGACGCTTCTCCCGATCCTTCCAAAGATTTAGTTTTTCCATGGGTAAAAATTCCAGGAGATTCAAATCCACTTATACTAACGGAATATACAAAAACAGTATATTCTTGATTGTTTGACAACTCGTTTATAATTAAAAAATTAGATCCAAAATCAGAATCTTCTATTACATTATTTATTGTCGCTATTATATTATTACCGATATAAATTTCTACTTTATATTCATCAACATTATCAGATGCGGAATGATCCCATATTACTTGAAGACTTTCATCGCCAGGAAATATTTTAACAAAAGTGGGGGCTATCGGAATTCTTGTGTCAATAGCTGTCCTAAGAGTTATTTCTGTTTCTTCACTTTCATTACCGCTTAAATCAATAGATATAATTTTGTAAACATAACTAGTATCTTGAGACAAATTAATAGAGTCTGTATAAGTAGGTTCTTTTATATTATCTACTTCTAAAGACGAGTCTACAACTTCAACGGACACATTGTCGCTTATAGTATTTCGAATAATTTTATAATGGCTAAAATCTGGATCGATATTAGCATCCCATTGTATAGCTAACTGATTATATTCTCTTAAAGCTACTGTCTCCAGTACTCCAGAAGGAGAAGATGGAGGCATTATATTAATCCCTATTATATTTTCTATATTAGAAAATCCACTAACTCCACCTGTTTCTCCTACCTTACTTTTCATATAAACATATCTGGTAGAATTTTCAGGGATAATAGCAGTCAAAGGACCTAAAGATTGAGTAACTCTTCTATTTATTAATCCAATACCAGTAGATACCAATATAGTTCTTGTTGATAAATTATCTATAGAAATTTCCCAACCTATTATTTTTCCATCTGTAATTAAATCAGATATAAAAGCAAGTTGATTATCTATTGTGGTAAATCTGCGTTGATCAATTGAAGAAGAATATATATCTCCCCAATTAAAAGCTTCTATGTTATAATGAGGTGTGATTATAGGCATATTATTAAATATTAAATGTTACGAATTCATTGTTAGATAACTCTATCATAATCGAGAAATTTTTCACTATAGGTACATCTATATATCCTCCACAGTATTCTAGGCTTCTAACATCTCTAATTTGGAAAGTATAAGAGTTTGAGGATAAAGACCATTCTTCTGTATTTGTGTTATAAGACATTATTTCTAAATAATATATATTATTAATTTCAAAATCTTCAGGATTTGATCTGTATACAATATTGACAGTTTGATTTAATCCTACCGATGCTCCATCTTCAGATATTAAAGAATCATCTACAAACCATCCAGAGCGATTATTCCCACTATATATTGTTAGATACTCATCAGTTCTTTCTGGATTATTAAAGAATTTTATTCTAAAATGAAAATTACTAGAAATATCTGTATTCATAAAATCAAAATCAATATTATCTACAAATGATGTACTACAACTGGAAACAAAAGATGTATCATCTGAAACAACTTCTGTTGTATTGTCGTACACAGATTCGATAAAAACGAAATAGAAATGATCACATAAAATAGCAGGATTACCAGGAATAGTAAGCAAGACTCTTACTTCGTCATTAGCGTCAATTGGAAATCCTCCTGAAGGCAAAGCTTGACCATCTACACTAAACCCATCAACACTATCTAGTGAATAAGTACTATATATAGGATTTATTAGTCCGACATCTTCATATAAAGTTATTCTAAAATGGTAATTATTATTTGTTCCAGAAGAGTTTAAAAAAGTAAAATCTATTGTATTAACATGTAGGTCTAAATTATAAGGACCATATTCAAAGTCAATAGGTTCATGAGACGGTCTGTTTGGGCTAATAAGTTTTATTCCCACTCTACAATTTTGTCCTAATTGGTTCACATTAAATATCCTATTTTCATCTACTTGCTGATATTCTGACCAATCTACAGAATTTGTGGTATTAATTCCAAAAACAATATCAGCAGAGACAGGAACCACTTTTCTACTGGTTATTATTCCCTTATTTATAGAGCTTGGTATCACAAAATTTGTAGTAAAAAAATGAACCGATTCGGACGCAACAGCCCTTATATTAACTTGATGTAAAGAAGGGCTTATTCCCTTTTCTTCGCTAAATAATTCAACCATAAATTGAACAAACGTTCCATCTAAATGGCTTATATTTATTTCTGCTGATTGACTACTGCTATATGGACCTATCCATTCTTCTGTTAATATGTCATTACTTGAATTTGAAGATCTAACATAAAATAGAACACTTGTATTGTTTGGCTCCGTAACTTGCCAAGAAGCACTCTCCCATTTTATCAAGTCATTAGTACCATTAAATATTTCGCTTACATATACCCCTTTTTCTGCTTCTATCTCACTCGCAGAATAATATTTAGATATATCATCTAAAATAGTCGTTTTTTCTCCAAATTCATCTATTTTAAATATTTGATTTTCATTAGCAAAATTTTCAAGATCAGATATATTGACACTTGTTATTAAAGGATTTCCTTCTGGGGTTAAATCTCCAGAAGCAGTCAAGGAAGTTTCATTTCCAGCTTTATCAATTAATTTTAAATAAATGTTTTTAGAAGAAGAAGGTTGTCTTATTTGAGTTATACCCGTTCTAGAAATAACATATAAATTATTATCATTTATATTTCCATTATCAAACGTGATATCATTTATTTCTTCTCTATGGACGTATTTCCATATCCACGTACCAGATTCCGACAGATAATATATGGTTTTTCCAACTACAGCATATAATATGTTTATATTATTTTCAATATTTATATCAAAAGTATTTACTCTTGACGGAATTGTTCTAAAAGATATGTCGAAAGAATTATTTCCCACAAAAGAACGACGCACAATTCCTTTATTATCTCCTCCTGTAAATATCATATCGTTATTATTGTATAAAATATATTGTATAGAGGCAATAGACTCTACGTCATTATGTATAATAGAAGATGTAACTTTATCTATATCTATCTCGTATATAAACCCATTTTCTCCTGTAGCGGCTAATAAATTATTACTATTATTGACACTAGTTAAACTATATACATTACTATCTAAATTTGATATTATTTTTTGAAAATCATTATCACTATAAACATAAATAGATCCAGACTCTCCTGACCCATCCATATATTCACTACCCGAACCGATTCCAGAACCTATATATAATAAATTATTTAAATTATGAGAGCAAAACGACCTAGACTCCGATAAAGATCTTATAATAGCAGAACTGTTTAATCCTGAGAAAAAACCATTTTCAAATACAAAATTATAAGAAAATAATCTAGCTATGCTTGTAGGATGTCCAACCCCTACTATAATTTGATTATTATAAGAAGTAATAAAATCTACATAATTATCTTCTCCATAAGAAAACTCTTCTTCCCATAAATTGTCTTCCCAATTGAAACTATATAGAATAGCGGGTTGAGATGTGGAGGCATATAATTTATTTATATCGGGAAAATATTGTATCACACTTCCTTGACCATTTTCAAATATAAATTGAGTCGAAATTTCTTCTACATTATCTCCTATTTTATGATTTGCAATTCTTTGATATGGTACTGATTGCTGAGAAGTCTCTCCGTCAGTAGTAAAATTAGAAAAATTGGAGATTATCATTTTGTCTACACCAGATCCATCAAGTCCTTGACTATCTATATCTGTAGCGACTATATTAACTCTTACAACATTTCTATCCACTTGAGGGTTAGAAGTAAGAGAAATGTTCCCAATAGGAGGGACTGTATCTAAATAGATTTTGTCGAAAGGCAATATATTTTTCCCATCATTAACTTTTATTTCTTGTTCTTCCCCTTCTGTAGAAGCATAAATTAAATCTTCAGCAGTAAATACTTCTTTTATTCTAATTATTTTTTCTCCAATAGCTTTTTTCTCATCTGTAGATTGGATAAAAGATTGTATTTTTCTAATATCTTTTCTTACAACAACTTCTACTACATCATCATTTTGCATATTAGTTTTAAATTGAATAATTCTTTGAAAAGGAGAGACCGAAGTATCAATTCCTAAATCATATCCATGATGAATTAATGTTCCATTTACATAAATATCTAGTATATCAGTTTCGTCTATAGTCTCGTCTTCGGATAAAATATAGTAAGTTTTTAAATCATTATTTTGTACATCAAACTGTAACGCTGGTTCGTAAACTAATGTAGAGTACGTATTCTCTGAATCATCAACAGTAATTTGATTTATTTTAGATAAAGTTCCAGCCCATAAAATATTAGGATTTTGCCATATTACACTTTTTACATTATTGTTCCATATATTTTCATTTTCTGATGTAATTATTTCATCAATTATATTTCCAAGCATTTTTGCTATACCGCTTGATGTAGCTACATATCTAATAGCTGTATTTCTAATAGCAATATCATTAACTCTATTTGAGGGTAAATCATTATCAATATCAAATCTCATGAATGTATTTTTAAAAAATCTATATAATCCATTATACGTGCCTATCCACGCTATATTATTATCATCAATTTTTATAGATGTTATATATCCACTTAAACTATTTATTTCTCCCGGTTGCCCGCTTATATCTTCTATTATATTATTACCTATGCTTATTTTTCCATCTTTTTCTACTGTTTCATATATTTTTATTCCATTATTAGTGCCTACGAGTAAGTTATTATTCTTATCAAATGTTAAACTATTTACTACTCCTTCGAATCCTTCTATCTTATAAAACCCTTTTATATGTTCTATGCTATATCTAATTCCATTGTCTCCTCCTATAAACATATATCCATGAGCATCAAAAGCAATAGATCGAAATGTTTTTAACGTATTTGTTTCTTCTTTTTTATTTTCCTCTGTTTCTTCTATTCCCATTAATCCTTCTAAATCTTCATCTGGACCAACCATGGCTAATTCGCCATTGCGATCAATATAAAATAATACTCCACAAGTCCCTACTATCCATACATCTCCATAATTATTAATTTCTATATCGGTAGCGGTTAAAGAAGTAATAGTAAAATTATTTGAGCTTATCTCTTTTAATTGAAATGGGGGAATAGCTCCTTTTGTGTAATATTTGAAATTTTTAAAAACAATATGAGAATTTAATGTATCAGAAAAGTCTCCAAATCTTATTTCTTTATGATTATCAATACTATTTAATATAAAATCTCTTTGTGCATTATCATAATTAATAATAAATGTTTCTAAACTTCTTGATAAATTATAAAATAAATTTCTTATTTGAGTAAACAAACCAGAATTTATAATAAATTTTTCATTATCTTTTATTTTGCTTTCATATACAATAGGTAGTTCTTGGTTAAAAGACAATGGAACAGATGGAAACTGAGCATTTCTTTCATCCGAAAAACTAAAATCTATATTAAATGACCCACTATTATTGCTATATATAGTATCTCCTAGATTAATATAAACAGCTAGATATATATTAAAAGTTAAAGGTTCTATTTCTTCATAAGGACTTAAAAAATAAGGGTCGTCAGTATATTCATCTAAAGGAATAAATTGAGTATAACTTGTGGTATAGTCATGCCATACAATATAAATATTTCCAGTTGTAGATTGTTCTGATAAAACAGGATATTTAGCTCCTCCATTACTATTTGTTATTTGTGTCGTAGATTGCAATATATCTAGATCAGGATTTAAAACTATTAGATATATTTCTGAAGAACCTGTTGCGTTATCATGCCATGTGACAAATATTTTACTACTAACATTTGCTAATATACAAGAGGAGTCAGCCCATCCTTCAAAATTAGTCAATTCTACATACGAAGAAAGAGAAGAAGATAAAGCATTGTATTTAACAACTTCTATTGTAGAGTTGTTTTCATCATTTTTTTTCGTCCATGAGATAAAAATATTATCTAAATAAGATGTTATAGAAGGTTTGTATGCTCCATTATCAGTATCACTTATTTTTCTTTCTCCATCCCATTTTTGCAAACTTTTTATAAATTTATTTAAATATATTTCTGGATGAGATTGTCTACTATCTTCCCACACAATTACAACATTAAATTTGCTATCAAAAGTTAGTTGAGGGGATTTAGCATTTCCATTTTCTATACCTGTAAAATAAGGATTGCTCCATCCTATATTATTTTTATAAACCATTCCTATTATAGAATAAGGTGTTTTTTGAGTTTCATAGGATATGTATATTAATCCTTCATTATCAACGAGAATAGATGGGAACAAAGATCCTTTTACGTCACTTATTACTAATTCTGATTGAGACCATTGGGCATTCTCGAATTTAGAATAATAGATTTGCCCACTTCCATTTCCATCGTCATACCATGTTGCATGTATAGTCCCATCAGACTCTTCATAAATAGAAGGCTTTAGTCCATTCCCGCTATTGTTCCCCCCCTGAGAAAAATAAGATTTTGCTATGTTTGAAAAAGAAGAGTCTCCTTCTTGAAAGGCATATAAATTAAGAGAATCCTCTTTCCCAGTAAGTCTATAATTGGTTTCGACAGATGTGTCGTATACAATTTTTTCATTAGAATTAGCAAGAAGTATTTCTTGAGGCAAAAAAGTTATTGTTTCTTTTTTTTCTCCATCATTTACATATAATCCAATTCCTCTATTCTCATCTTCATCTATAACGATATCGCTATTGGCAACATCTGTGACTTGTAAATTAAAATCTACAGTCCATCCTGTTTTGTTATTAACATTATTAAACCATTTAGTTCCAAATTTATTATGAGTATAATACCATTTTCCTCCAGGAATATCTCCATACTCATCTTCTCCTGTAAACACAGTCCATGAGTCTGATTTAGACCAAGTCCCTCCAGTGTGATTACTTCCTACCTTATTGTCTCTCCACATATCAAAAGTAACAAATTTTTCTGTAACTGTAATATCTAAGAACGAATATCCTGTTGAAAAATTGTCTCTACCAGCATGTCCGACTTCTGATTCCCACACATTATTTTTTCTATTCCATCTTTCTTCGTGAGACCAGCTTCCTTCTCCTGTTATATTTTTAGAATTTATCACTTCGGAACTAATAATGTGAGAATCGCCGGTAATATGAATAATAACTCCATAATCTTCTAACAATTCCCAAAATTTATTTCTTTGAACTTTATCTCTATCCAGCCCATCATTAATTTTAGAGTTATTATTAAAAGCTGGTTCGTGTCCAAAAACAAATATTTGTTTTCCAAGAGAAACGGCAGAAGAGAATACTCCTGTTAGCCAATCAATAGTTTCATCTACGATAGTCCCATTTAATAAAGCTTCATCAGGAAAAGAGCTAGGGCTTGCTTCACTCCCATCCCAGTATTGATTTATCACAACAATTCTAATATTTTCATAATCCCACCAAAACATAGTCTCAGTCGTTCCAGATGGTCCTCCAGTTACAAATGTGGACCACGCATCTCTATCAGTACTTCCATTAGCATTTGTATATTCATTTCTAATCCATTGTATTCCTCCTCCTTCTGAATCTGTAATATCATGATTTCCTACCGCTGAGAACCATATCACGTTTTTACCAAAAGAATCATCAATAACGTCACGCAAAGGTTCTGGGGATGAAAAAATACTTGGATCATTATCGTTACCAGTTATATCTCCGCAAGATAAATGAAAAGCTCCTGGTCCCCCTGCTTTTTCATTAATAGCATTACATACATCTCTAAACCCAATATCATTTTCATGTATATCAGAAGTAATAGTAAAATGGAATCTCGTATTTAATAAATCTGTCATTGTATCTTACTCGTTTTCACTTATAGTATTTATATTGAATCCATTATCGTTAAAATAAGCAGCATTATATCCTATATTCTGAACTAATTCCCACCCATTTTGATCGGGAAAATTATTTTGGACCTCTCCATTTTCGAAAAAAATTAAATTATCGTCAAAATTATTAATAACATAACCATCTATAATGGATATTCCTTTAGCATGAGCAAAAGCTATTTTTTTCCCATTTGGAGATTTTTTTATATTATTTATAGGAGAAAAAGTTCTATTAATAGTTCCGAGAGCTTTTATTTTCTTAGAAGATAAAGAATATATAGTTCCTCCATCATTTACGTTGTCAGGATTTACAGCAAAAATTTTATGATCTTCATAATCTTTTACATATCCTTTTAAGTCTACAATTTCATTATTATCAAAATGTAATAAAGTATGAAATTGAATGTTTGAAAATTCAATAGATGTATCTGGATAAAATGCGCCGGATGTTGTATAAAACACATATTTATAATTTATGTCAAAACTATCGTTATTGGGATATCCTATCTCAAGTCTTTTGTCTGTAGAATTTTGAATAAATTTATCTGTTGCGTCTATTATTATATTTTTATTTAGATATATTTTTATATCATCATCTTCTCCTACTATAGTGAGTACATTAGATCCAGTAGTAATCAAATTTTTTGCAGATATTGTTTCTTGAGAAAAGAAATCTATTTTATTATTATAGATACGAACTTCCCCAAATCTATTTCCATCATTGATTCTTATAACCTGATAATCTAATTCTTCAATCTTATCACTTTGTATAATAAATAAAGTTTCTATTGTCCATCCAGTAGTATTATCTACTGAAGTTTCCCATCTTGATTTATTAATTCTAAAATGAGAAGTATAATATTTATTAAACGAATTAGAGTCACTTACTGCAATAGATATGTAATAATCTATTCCTCTGCTTAATATATCACTAGGAATCCAAAATGAAGATTCTGATGTTTGAATTGAAGTCGAGTATATATTATCTGCCTCATAAAATGTACCTATTTTTATAGACACATAATTTATTTCTTTATTAGGAGGAATAAATGTATCCCATGTTACAATCGGATTCGTTACTGATACGGATAAAGAATTTTCTTTTCCGTCTACTTTTATATTTTTTATAACAAAATCACTGGCAACAATTTCCTCCCCATCATAAGGGAAAGAAGGAATAGCAGATCCTCCATTCTCATATTGGATACTAAACCTTACTTTGTCTCCAGGAACAACATCTGGTCTTATGAATTCCTGATCGTTAAATTCAGATATTAACTGGTCATTAACATACCATCTAATAATATTTCCATAACTATATATATTATCACTATTTTTATAATCCGCTCTAAGAACATCATCTTCAGTTGGATTCTTAGGAAGTATTTTTACATCCGATATTGTAATTTCTGCAGACCTAGATATTTTAACTTCCGGAGAAGAGTATCTAGATCCATATTCATAACCATCAAATGGTAAAATATCAGCACTCCATAAATCATCGATTATTAAAAAATCAGAGTTTATTATAAGGGTATTATCAAATTGCCTTTGGTATACTCCATTTTTAAACCACCTTATAATAGTTCCATTTTCTGTATCCCCATCTTCATCTGAAAAATCATATGATAATATTAAAGATTCTATATCAGAAGGAACAGATGGAGATATAAGAATATCTGAAACAATGGGCAATGAATTATACGAAAAAGAAAAAGTTTGCCAGTCATTTGAACGAGATAAGTCATCAATCACTCTTATTTGACCATAATAAGTTTCTCCTCTATTTAAAGGAATCCCAAAATATGTCCAAAACCGATCTTTTATTATAACTGGTCTTGTTCTTAATCTATTACCAGAAAAGCTATCTGTACCAATATTAAATGAGACATTAGAGATACGAATATCGTATGAAAATTGACCTAGTATTTCATCGCTTATAGTTCCATTTTTATTATCCACGGAAACATAAGAAGAAGATATTATTTCCCATGTTATAGTGGGATAAGGAGTAATAGTCCTAATAGAATCTTGATGTCCATCTATTTCTATATTATTAATTTTAAGTGATAAAGTTATTGCCATATTTAAATCTTTATAATAGAGTTTGCTATTTTTAGAAATCCATTTTCTATTTTATTATCTCCAGATAAATTTTTTATTGTATTTTCCTCTTCAGGATTAGAAAAAACCCTTCTAACTTCCCATAAAAGAGGAGATCCTCTTAATATTCTCCCGTCATTTCTGGCTAAATAGATATAACTCATATCATCTATCATAGAATTCACTCGTATTGTTGTTGGATCGTCAAATATTATTCCATAATCAAAAATAATAAAACTATTAAAATCTGTATCTGCTACATGTTCTATAGAATTATTTATTATTCTTTGTAAATCTCCAATACTAAAATTACTTCTATTAAAAATAGCTAAATCATCTATAACCCCAGCATTATATGTTTTATTATAAGCAAATCCATTAATGTTATTATTAATAAATAATTCAAAAAAAGATATATCAATAGAAGCAGGAAGTGTGCCACTTATATTTTGTAATGTTTGAAGAGATCCATCTATATATATATTTATATCACTTCCTCTATACACTATCCAAAAATAATGCCATATTCCTTCCTCATAAGATTGAGTAGAGGCTATATATTCGTCATCATTAATATTAATAGACAAATGATTATCTCCATCTTCTCTCGATGTTTCTTGGATCGATATTACATTATCTCCATTTTTTAGCAAATCTATTATAGGCATCTGTATATCTTCAGCTTCATCTGTGCTAGGGTTACTTACAAACCCATGGTTGACAGGATTTAACCAAAAACCAATTGTCATATCAGATCCTACATCTAGTTGGAATTTTCCATTAGATAAGTTTTCAATTTCTAAATATTGGTTTTGTTTCATCTGGTATCCAAATCCTCCAGGCAAAACCTCTACTTCTGTGTCACTTCCAACTGTTTGCATTAATTGTTGGCTAACACTTTCTGTTAGTGAACTGTTATTAAATTTTAACAATAATTTTAAAGAATCAATAAACATATTTATGGGTTTTCAGAATAATTAAGACCAATTATAATATTATTATCTAAAAAAGGATCAGAACCCTTTTTAATAGTTCTTTCTATCCAAATGTAAAAAAGATCATTTATCATTAAATCATCTTCATTAACACCAGAAACATCGGGTGTGTCTCCTTTTATATTTAAACTAATGGGAGAATTTCTTGTAGGTGTCACCCAATGAGACACATAGGTTGTGTTTGTATTAGGAGATAAAGTTCCTGTTTTTATTCTTTGAGAAGAAGATGGCTCTACAATATAAGAAACAGAAGAATTATGTAAATCACTATTAAACTCTACACTAAACGGATCGTAAAAAACAAAAACTCCCGTATCTTCATCAAAACTGCTAATTATTCTATTTTGACCATTGTTTGGACCACTAGTAATTTTAAGATAAGCATCTTTAAATATTCCTCCACTTAGTTCACTATTATATATTCCAATTAAAGAATCGTCCGTTAAAGTGCTTAAACTCCAGCTGGTAGAATTGCTATTTAAATAATCGCTTTTAGGTTTCTCAATTGCTATTTTTAAAGAAGTATCTATGTTAATACTATTTTGTTCTAAATATATTAACATATTATATACATTAGATTCAGATATCGAAGAAGGAGAAATTAGAGGATCATCGGGTTCATTCTTTACAGTCACACATCTATATTGTTTATAATTGTCATTGAAAACGTTGTTAAAAACATTTATTAAAGAAGCTCCTTTCACTATATCTCCATCTATATGCATATTTAATACATTATTTACTCCCCTTCTTTTTATACTTACATTACTGTTATTAATTGAAAAAACTTCCATTATCTCACTTCCAATACTTACTATAGTTTCTCCTGAAAGATTTATCCAATTTCTCAAAATAAAAGAAGTATCATATAATGAAACAGTACTTCCTAAAATAGCTTCTGGATAAACCTTTGTATTACCAATATATCCACCAATAGATTGAGATGGAATATCCTGAGACATATTGGGTTCTAAGCTTGTGTAATAAAATTTTATATTAGCCATTTAAGATGCCTCAATTTCTATGCGGGAAAACACATAAGA